>VAPR01000528.1_pt1 | contig 24376 bp, 24 predicted proteins | sample 3380701 | NCBI WGS metagenome assembly VAPR01 (sample SAMN11536904, study PRJNA540576) | hot springs metagenome | isolation source: hot spring wet sediment | place: Spain: Lobios | collected 2014-01 | reverse complement strand
CAGGAGTGATGCCAGATGGCGGTTAAACTGACCCGAAGGGGTGTGATAGCGATGATGGTTGGCATGGCAACAGCAGCGACGGGAGGTCAGCCCGAAGCAGAGCCTGCAGAAAAGAAGAGCCGACGGACAGAGTGGCGGGCAGTGCACATCATGGCTCCCAACGCTGACAGGGTGTCCCTTCTGAAGCGGGCGGTAGCGGAAAAGTTAGCCCCCCTGGGCGTCAATGTCCTCGTGCTGGAAGTCAACTACAAGTTCGCTTACCGTTCTCACCCGGAGTTGCGAATGGATGGGGCTTGGAGTGTGCAAGAAGCTCGCGACTTTGCAGCAACTTGTCGCCAGCACAAAATCCGCTTGATCCCTCAGTTCAACTGCTTAGGACATCAATCGTGGGGCAAAACCACTTTCCCGCTGTTGGTCAAGTATCCCGAGTTTGACGAGACGCCTCAGATCCCCCTGGACAACCCAGGCATTTATTGCCGAAGTTGGTGCCCCCTTCACCCGAAGGTCAACGATGTGGTGTTTGCCCTGATGGACGAGTTGTTGGAGGCGTTCCAAGCCGACGCCTTTCATGTGGGCATGGACGAAGTGTTTTTGATCGCCAGTGATCAATGTCCCCGATGCCGAGGCAAAAATCCGGCAGAACTGTTTGCAAAAGCAGTCAATGACTACCACCAACACTTGGTCCGTAAAAACCGTGTAGAGATGTTGATGTGGGGCGATCGTTTGTTGGACGACGCTGTGATGGGCTACGGAGAATGGGAAGCCAGCCGCAACGGCACGGCTCCTGCTATTGACCTCATCCCCAAGGACATCATTATCTGCGATTGGCACTACGAGTTGCGCAATGATTACCCTTCGGTGCCTTACTTCCAACAAAAAGGTTTTCGCGTGGTGCCTGCCAGTTGGCGAAATGCCAAGGCAGCGTTGGCATTGCGCGATTATGCTCGTCGCCACGCCACAGAAAAATTGCTGGGTCACATGGTCACCACTTGGGTGGATGGTGCTGAGTTCGCTCGCGCTTTGTTGGGCGAAGGATCAACTTCGGAAGCAGCCCAGCAAGTTGTCGCTGCCTTGAAAGCCTGTTTCGGCGACACTTGATCGTTATGCTAAGCATGATCCTAACGCTCTCAAAGACAGCGTAGCGTTGAGACTGTGCTATACTGGAAATGCTTGTCGGCAATTGGACTACTGGAAGGTAGTGTTGCATTCAGGCACAAACGAGGTGACCAAGCAATGGCGTTGTTGCACCGCTACGATGCGGTTATTGTTGGAGCGGGAGGGGCAGGGTTGATGGCAGCACTCCACTTAGCCCAAAGCGGTGTCCCCACCGCTGTCATTAGCAAGCTCTACCCAACCCGTTCCCACACAGGCACCGCCCAAGGAGGCATCGGGGCTGCGTTGGGGAACATGGAAGAGGATCACTGGGAATGGCACGCTTTTGATACCATCAAAGGCAGCGACTACTTGGCAGACCAAGACGCCGTGGAAGTCATGTGTCGGGAAGCGATTGACTGTGTTTACTTCTTGGAACACATGGGGTTACCCTTTGATCGGACATCTGAAGGCAAAATCATGCAGCGGCGCTTCGGGGGGCACACCAACAACCTCACAGGCGACCCCGTTCGGCGAGCCTGCCACGCAGCCGACCGAACTGGACACATGATCCTGCAGACCCTTCACCAACAATGCCTCCGCTATGGCGTGCACTTTTTCAACGAGTTCTTCCTCACCGACATCATCCTGACTGGAGATCCGTTAGAACCTAACACGCGGTGCGCAGGTGTTGTAGCATTGGAAATCGCAACGGGGCGGCTCCATGTGTTCCACGCTAAAGCCGTGCTGCTGGCGACAGGTGGGTTTGGACGCATCTTCAAAGTCACCAGCAATGCCCATACCCTAACGGGAGACGGGTGTGCCATTGTGTGGCGCAAAGGCATCCCTCTGGAGGACATGGAGTTCTACCAGTTCCATCCCACCGGGATTTACAAGATGGGTATCTTGCTCAGCGAAGCAGCGCGAGGCGAAGGGGCTTACCTGCGCAACGGTTTGGGTGAACGGTTCATGGAGCGTTATGCCCCTAAGTTGATGGAACTGGCGCCTCGCGACCTAATTAGCCGTGCCATCTACTTGGAAATCCGTGAGGGACGAGGTGTCGAAGGGAAAGACTTCGTGCATTTGGATGTGCGTCACCTACCCAGAGAGGTGCTGGAAAAGAAGCTGCCCGATATCACAGAGTTCGTCCGCACCTACTTAGGCATAGATCCCGCTACTGACCCTGTGCCTATTCAACCCACTGCCCACTATGCGATGGGCGGTATCCCCACGAATGTAGACGCCCAAGTGGTCGTGGATGAGAACAACGCTCCCCTGTGGGGGCTCTATGCTGCTGGCGAATGCGCCTGCGTTTCGGTGCACGGTGCCAACCGATTAGGCACTAACTCGTTGGTGGACATCCTTGTCTTCGGTCGGCGCGCTGGGCTGCATATGGCGGAGTTCTGCAAAGCAACCGACTTCGTTCCCCTCCCCGCCCACCCCGAAGCCGAGACGGCTCAACTTCTGGAACAACTCATACGCAACACAGACGGGAAAGAACGCATCGCAACTATCCGCCGCGAACTGCAGCAGGTGATGATGGACAAGGCCTCCGTGTTGAGAACGGGAGAAGAACTGCAGCAGTGCCTTGATCAAGTGCGAACGCTGAAGGAGCGTTACCAGAAGGCAAGGATTGATGACCACAATAAGGCGTTCAACTTGGACTTGTTGGAAGCTATAGAGCTGGGCTACTTGTTAGACTGTGCAGAGGCATTGGTTGCCAGCGCTCTCAACCGCACGGAAAGCCGAGGTGCCCACTACCGCGAAGATTACCCCTACCGTGATGACACAAATTGGCTCAAACACACCCTCGTCTACCGAAAGGGGGACGAGTTGGTGTTCCGATACAAACCGGTAGTCATCACCAAGTATCAGCCGGCGGAGCGGAAGTATTGAGCCGTCAGCCGGTAACAAGAAGTAGCCGAACAGGTGGATTCCGGCACGAGGACGGCGGCTGCTATGTTTGCTCACTACCTGTCGCCCCACCGGGAACGGTTGATAGCGCTGCTCCAATCGCCCGAGTGGCAAGAGGTGTTGTCGTCCGTTGATTTAGAGCGATGGCGGGCAGAAACTCTTGCTCCTCCCTCGCTCCCTTCCCAATTGAGTGGGGCAGCTCAATTTTTGCTGCAACGCAACGGTGAACGAGCAAAAGCACTTTGGGAAAACGGGGTTAAAGATCCCGAGCAACTTTTGATGACCTTAAGCGATTGGACAGCAGCTTTAGCCGATGACTTCCCTTTCCCTATCCTGTTCCTTGGCTTGGTGCTCACTTTGGAGTGCTCCTTTGACCCTGTGCGTTGCCTTTACTGCAACCAAACTTTTCTCCCCTGCCAGATGACACTGGAGGATTGGAAACGAGTGATTGAGGAAGTAGCAAAACCAGTGCCCCCTTACATCTACCTGACAGGGGGCGAACCGCTGTTGCTAAGGGAGCAAGTGTGGGGCGAAGAGGGATTGGTTGCCTTTGCGACCCGATTGGGGTGCGCCGTCAACATCAACACCAACGGCGAACTCATCACCCCGATGGTCGCCCTGCGATTGGTCAAAGAAGGGTTAGCCCGAGTGCACATCTCGTTGGACAGCGATGATCCCCAAGTGCAAGGACACCTGTTCCGATCGCCCGATCGGCTGGCAAAAGTGCTACAGGGCATCTTCAACCTCCAAATTGCCCGTGAACTCCTTGGCGTCCGACATCCCCAAATCCACATCAACTGTGTTTTGACCAACTTGACTTTGCAGTCCTTTCCGTCCCTGCTTCACCTCCTGCTTTCCTTGCGTCCTGTGTTTCCTAACGATTTGTTGTCGGGGGACTTTGGGTTTCACCTTATCCCTGTTGGTGGCTCAGAGAATGCACCCTTACGCCCTACGGCAGAAGAGTGGTGGCGCTTCTACACGCAAACTTGGGCGGAAGCCGAAGAAATATGGAAAGCCTATCAAGCCGATTTGGGCATCCCCACTGCTGAGCGCAAGTCATTGAGTGAATGGGTGCCTTTTGCCAACCCTTTCCTAAGGGTTGCTCATCGGGATGGCTTAGAGGCTTATTGTGAGCGAGCAGCGCAAGGGATTTACTGGCAAGATGCGCTGACCAGTCGGTGTTATGTGGCGCCCACCCAAGCCTTCATCTTGCCTGACGGTGCGCAACACTGGTGCGGTGCCCACGCTATTCGACGCCCTCCACCACTGGGCAATGTAAAGGAAAGAGGCGTTCGGGACAATATCCGAGAAAACCTTTCCCGTTGGCAACAACTCCCCAACGAGTTCTGCACTAATTGCGCTGGCGCTACCTGCGCCATTAATCAGTCTGTGGAGCGGATCCTTCGAGAATGGTTGAAGCAACAGTTGACAAACTTTGGTGAAACCCCATGACCTCCCGAGAGCGATTGATGGTGGCGTTTTACTGCGGGGTGCCTGACCGGATCCCTGTCGCCCCACAGGGGTTTGGGGTCATTCAGCCTGATAGCCCCTTGGGGCAAGAGTTGATCCGCAAGACCGATTTTCTCCTTTATGTGGGCAGTGGGGTAGACCCTTTTGTTGGCAACTCATTCCAAATAGAGCGACAAGCAGCAGGGGACATCACGGTCACCATTTACCACTCACCCAAGGGGGATTTTCGCCGGGTCACCAAACGCACTCAAGCCACCAGCGCTTGTGTGGAGTTCCCTTGCAAAAGTGTTGACGATGTGGAGCGGTTGCTGTCTGTCCCTTATGTGCCTCCGACAGAGGAGCAAATCTATCAAGCCGCTCAGTACTTCCTCACCCAAAAGGACTGGTTAGGAGACGAAGGGGTTGTGCTTTACGGGATCGGTGATGCCATTTGCTTTCCCGCCGAGTGGCTGTCGCCTATGGACTTTTGCTTGCTATGGGCGGATGCTCCCGATTTGATGGAGGAGATGGTTCGGGTAGCAAATGAACGACTGCTACCTTTCGTAGATACCCTCTGTCGCCATGGTGTGGATGCCTTTCGGATTGTTGGAGGCGAGTATGCCTCAGAGCAGTTGGGACCTGCCGCTTACGAACGGTTGGTTGTTGCTCCCGATCAAGCCTTGGTTTCTGTCCTGCATGAACAGGGAGCGTTGGCTTATTTTCACAATCACGGTCCCATCATGCGCTATTTGCCGTTGATTTTGCGAATCGGGGTGGATGCTCTTGACCCATTGGAAGCACCCCCATGGGGCGATTGCGATGTGCCCACTGCAAAGCGAATGCTGAAAGGACGCATCTGCATGGTGGGCAATTTGGACGATATGGAAGTGTTGAACAAACTTCCTACGGAAGAAGTGCTTCGCCTCGGTCGGTTGCTAATAGAGCAAGCGGGACCTGACGGGTTTGTGCTCAGCGGGACGGCTTCAGGCACTTACGGAGATCAAGCCGCCCGAAACTTCCTTGCTTTAGCCGATATGGTCTTCCACCTCTTCGGATGAGAGAGCGGGAACGAGGAAGATAGCGTGTTCGGGACAGACAGGACCGCACTTGCCGCACCAATCGCACCGCTCCTGATAAACCCGTGCGATTCCGTCTCGTAAGTAAAGGGCTTGGGTTGGGCAAACAGGGATGCAGGCTTCGCAGCCGGTGCACCAGTGGAGGATGATCAATCGCCGGCGCATTTGTTTGATGTTGGCTTGCTGCTCCTTGCTTAAGGGTTCCCCCTTTGCTATGGCGCAGACCATGTCCACTTCTTGGTGGGTGCTCATCCCCACGCAAACGCAATCCACGAGGGGATGGGTGAGGGCAAAGGAGAGGGCTTCTTGGGAATGGTCTCGATCTAACATCCCACCTGCTAAGGGTTTGATAGCACAAGTGGTTTTCCCAGCAGCTTTTAAGCGTTCCAAAGCGGCTTCCATCGAAGCACGATCGCCATCCAAAATGCCCGCCCCTGTCAAGTTGAACACTACCTGCACCAAATCAACTTCTGGCAACTCAGCGGCAAGCAACGCTCCCTCCACCGTGCAGGTAGATAAGCCGATAGCGCGCAGCAACCCCATTTCCTTCGCTTCCCGCAGGTAAGTCCATGCCCCCTTCCGGGCTTCAAAGTCCAGTTGGGAACGCACATCGTAGAGCAAAAAGACATCCAATTCGTCCCGATCCAGTTCCACCAAACTCTCGGCAATTTGCTGCTCCATCTCTTCATAGGTGCGAGCGAGGGATTTGTCAACGATAACGATGTTCGGATTGGTCTCAAAGGCTTGGAACAGCAGGTGCCGGGAATGGAAAGAAGGGGCAGTATCAAAAGTGGTAATCCCGCACTCCCAAGCGTAAACGAGCACTTCAGCAGCCCGAGCAGAAGGCAGAGAAGACAATAACCTTCCCAACTGCAAGGTTCCAAAACAAACCTTAGAGAGAACCACACCGGTCTCGCCAACCTGAATTCCCCGCATGGCAAACACGTCCTCTTCCTTTTTGGACTGGATCTCTGCAGATGAGCGCTTAGTGTCAGCAAAATTTTGCCATAGAATGATGTCCTTCAGCGAGGGAAGAAGCCAGTGTTTGTCTTAGGAGGGATGATCCTTGGATTGGATGGCTCTGGTGCAGGGAACGGTTTGGCTGCTCATCATCTTAGACCCTATTGGCAACCTCCCGTTGTTCATGGCAGCCACGCAAAATCAAGACAGCCCTCGCCGGCGGGCTATCTTCTCTTTAGCAACTATTGCGGCATTTTTGGTCCTTTTGGTTTTCATGGTAGGTGGCAAGTCGATTCTGAGCCTTTTCAAGGTCACCTTAGCAGACCTACAGGTAGCCGGGGGTTTATTGTTATTAATCTTCGCTATCCGAATCCTTATCAGTGGGCACGAGAGCATCGAGAACGTCCAAGAGCCTTCTATTGTGCCCTTAGCTTGTCCCCTGCTGGCAGGACCAGGTGCCATCACGGCAGTTTTAGTGCTCCAAGCTGCTCATGGGCTGTTCCTCACCGCTACAATGCTGGTTATCAGTTTTACCGTCACTTGGGTGATTTTGCTGTTCGGGGAAAAGGTTTTCCAACTGCTGGGCAAAACAGGATCAGCCCTATTGGCTCAAGCGATGGGGTTGCTATTAGCCACTATCGCTGTCCAGTTTATCCGCTCTGGCTTGGAAAACCTCTTTCGGGCGTAACGATGGCATGGCAAAGTTGCTCTATGAGCGATGGAGGTGACCGAAAGATGGCAGAAACCTTGCAAGCCGATAAGGTCGTGGATGCCCGTGGCGCTCAGTGCCCCGGTCCTTTAGTGGAGTTGATCCGTGCTATCAAGGAAGTTCCTGTTGGCGCAGTGGTGGAGGTGTGGACTCAAGAACCCCGCACCAAAGCCGATGCCAAAGCGTGGTGCGAACGGTCAGGGCACGAGTTTCTGGGGGCTTTCCCCGCAGACGGTTACGAACGAGTGCTTGTCCGCAAAGCCAAATAACCTCATGTGATCAAGCCATTGGAACCTTCCTGCTTGGTGCGGCATAATCCCTCCAGCACTTATATAGGAGGGAGCTATCCCGTGAACCGCCGTTCTACTTGGGGACAGGCACTGGTCGAATTCGCCCTCGTTGCTAGCCTGTTGATCTTGCTGACGGTAGGCACTCTTGTGTTTGGTCAACTGCTGGGTTGGTATCATGTCCTCAACAACGCCACTCGGGATGCTGCCCGAGTAGGGGCTGTTTGCTACGATCCCGATAACGACAACGACTTGAACGAACACCTTGTTGCCATTGTGCAGCAACGCACCCAAGGGTTACCGAATGCTAACAGCGTGGTTGTCACCATAACTTCCTTTGCGCCCGATGGAACTCCTTTACCCAATCCGCAGCGGCGGCAACGAGGCGGCTCTTTGCGTGTGGAAGTCACTTACGATGCCCCCGTTGTGCCTATCCCGGGGATCCTGTCCAATCCCCGTCGGCTGCGTGCAGTAAGCGTTTTCCGCGTTGAGTGCGACCGCAACTAAGGTCCCACCAAGTCCCTTGCAGGGACGAAAACTGTCAAGGCTTGAGGCACCGCTCTTGCTTCCGCAGGCAATGTGCCAACAGGTTCCCCGTCGGCAAATAGAGGGAGTGGTTGGTCAGAGTCTAACTGCACCTGCTCCACAGCGTGCAGGCTAACCTCAGGTTCCAAGATGTGCTTTCCCGTGAAAACGGTTGGTAAAAGGAGCAAAATCTTCAATTTGGAAGTGCGGCGAACGATGCAAACATGCAAGAGCCCGTCATCCAACTGAGCCGTTGGAGCAATCCACATGCCGCCTCCATAGGAAGGGCAATTAGCAGTTGCTACCAGCAGAATTTTGCCCTCAAAAGAAACACCCTTTCCCTCTACCCGAACAAAGGGGAAAGGGAACCGCGCCAAAAGCATCAATGCAGCCCCAAAATACCCCAACCAGCCGCCGGGAATCACTCGATGGCGATGAGCGAAACTTGCCACTTCACTGTCAAACCCGCAAGTAAGGATGCCGCAGTAGTATCGAGGTTTGGGAAGGTGGGTGGCATGGACCCAACCTAAGTCAATCTTCTTCACTTGACCGTTAGCAATCACCTCAGCCGCTTTTTCGGGATCGTGAGGGATGCCCAGCGCCCGCACTAAATCGTTGCCTCGTCCGCAGGGAATGATGCCCAAAGGAACATCTGTGTGGGCTAATACCTGAGCGGCTTGATGGATAGTGCCGTCGCCTCCCGCAATAATCACAGCGTCCTTTCCACCCTTCACTGCCTCCTGGGTCAGTAGACGGACATGGTCGCCGCTCTCACTGACGACCAAGTCGCATGACCAACCCCGCTCAATTAATCGTTGCCGGGCACGGGTAGCAGCAAGGATGGATCGCCCTCGTTTGGACACCGGATTGACAATCAACACCCCTCTCATCCCGCGGTCCCTTCTTTCAGCCTTTGGCACACAGTGCTCAACGCTGTTCCTACCGCCCTCTCACTCCTCTCGTTTCGGCTCATCATAACCCTTGCTCCCTTCAGCGATGCTCCTTATCAAGGGATGGATTCGTTACAATTGTCAATGCCAACCGGACCGCCTATTTTAGCACGCAGGGTGCTCCAAACGGCGAGTAGTGCATTAAAATTTCTCCCAACCTGTCTCAAACCTTGATCGGTCGAGAGGTGCTACGCAGATGGGCATGACGATGACGGAAAAAATTTTGGCAGCGCACGCTGGGTTGAGCGAAGTGAAACCCGGTGAACTGATAACCTGCAAAGTAGACCTGTGCATGGCGAACGATGTGACAGCGCCATTAGCTATCAAAGAGTTCCGCAAAATTGGTGTTTCGCGGGTCTTTGACCCCGAGAAAATTGTCTTGGTGCCCAGTCACTATGCCCCCAACAAAGATATCATGGCAGCGGAGCAAGTCAAGGTCATGCGAGACTTCGCTCGTGAGATGGGTATCAAGCATTACTACGAAGTGGGACGCGGCGGGATAGAACACGCCCTCGTCCCTGACGAAGGGTTAGCCTATCCGGGGATCATCTATGTGGGGGCTGATTCCCACACTTGCACCTTGGGTGCCCTCGGCTGTTTCGCTACTGGGATCGGCTCTACTGACTTGGCAGCCGTTTGGGCAACCGGGGAAATTTGGTTGCGTGTTCCTGAAACCATGAAATTTGTCTACACAGGCAAACTGCCCCCCTGGGTGACAGGTAAAGACCTGATCCTCGCTACCATCGGCAAGATCACTGTCTCCGGGGCGCTTTACCGCGCTATGGAATTTACTGGTCCCGTCATCCATGAGTTGCCCATGAACGACCGCTTCACCATGACCAACATGGTCATTGAAGCAGGGGGCAAAAACGGCATCATGCCTGTGGACGAAATTACCCTTGCTTACCTGCGCAAAAGGGCTCCTCAAACGGAAGATAATTGGGTCATCGTGGAAAGCGATCCCGATGCTCACTACCACAGCGTGTGGGAAATTGACTGCTCGCAACTGGAGCCGCTGGTGGCTTTCCCTCACTCACCGGACAATGTGCATCCAGTCTCAGAAGCTGCCTCGCTCAACATTACAGTAGACCAAGTGTTCATCGGTTCGTGCACGAATGGTCGGATTGAGGACTTGCGGATCGCAGCCCAGTTGCTGAAGGGGCGGAAAGTGCATCCCCATGTGCGCCTGATCGTCATCCCTGCCACCCAAAAGATTGCCCTTCAAGCTATGCAGGAAGGGCTATTGGAAATTTTGGCAGATGCAGGCGCTACCATCGCTGTGGGCACTTGCGGTCCTTGTCTGGGGGGTTACTTTGGCGTATTGGCAGCGGGGGAACGATGCTTGTCCACCAGCAACCGTAACTTTATCGGTCGTATGGGATCTCCTCGGGGAGAAATCTTCTTGGCAAATTCAGCGGTGGCGGCAGCAACCGCTGTGTTGGGTCGCATCGCTCACCCTGAAGAGTTGGACGGAATCAAACAAGAGTGGTCCCTTCATGCCTTCGAAAAACCGCTGGCAAGCTAAATTTGGAAGAAGTCAAGGGCGCGATGAAGAGCTGCCACCAGTGCGTCGATCTCTTCGGGCACATTGTAAAGGTAAAAACTCACCCGCGCAGTGGCTGCTACATTCAAGCGCCGCATTAAAGGCTGAGCACAATGGTGCCCAGCACGGATGCAAATCCCATGAGCGTCAAGAAAAGTGGCTAAATCGTGGGGATGCAAGTCACCCAGGTTGAAGGCGATGACGCCCCCTCGCTGTTGAACAGGAGCAAGGCCATAAATGGTCAAGCGAGGCACTTCTTGCAGTCGCTCCAACGCATACGCTGTTAGTTCTATCTCGTGCTGCCGAATTTGCGGCATGCCAATTTTGCTTAAGTAATCCACAGCAGCACCCAATCCGATGGCTTGAGCAATAGCAGGTGTGCCAGCTTCAAACTTGTAGGGCACATCGTTGAAAGTCGTCCGCTCGAAAGTGACAAAGCGGATCATTTCACCGCCACCCATGAAAGGCGGCATGGACTCCAACAACTCCTTGCGACCGTAAAGAACGCCGCTTCCTGTTGGTCCCAACATCTTGTGTCCACTGAAGGCATAAAAATCGCAGCCGATCTCTTGCACATCTATAGGCATATGGGGTGCAGCTTGTGCCCCATCTACCAAAACGAGAGCCCCCGCTTCGTGCGCTTTTCGGCAAATTTCTTTCACCGGGTTAATCGTGCCCAACACATTGCTTACATGGGTGACTGCCACCAGCTTCACCCGTTCGGTGAGCAAGCGATCAAAAGCGTCCATGTCTATTAAACCGTCATCGGTAATCGGCACCACTTTGATGCGAGCTCCCGTTCGCTCAGCGATCAACTGCCAAGGGATAATGTTGCTGTGGTGCTCCATCTCGGTCAGCAGGATTTCGTCGCCTTGCCTTAAATTCGCCCAACCCCAAGAGTAAGCGACTAAGTTAATAGCTTCCGTTGTGCCGCGAGTGAACACGATGGATGTTTTGTCGGGGGCATTGATAAACTGCGCCACTTTTTCCCGTGCTGCTTCGTAAGCCGCAGTGGCTTCCTCGGCGATTAGGTAAGCGCCTCGGTGCACATTGGCGTTGAAGCGCTCGTAAAATGTCCGCTCCGCCTCTATCACTGGGCGGGGCTTCTGGCTGGTCGCTGCGCTGTCCAAGTAAATCAATGATTTGCCTCGCACAAGCCGTTGGAAAATCGGGAAATCGCGGCGCACGGCTTCTATGTCCAATCCAATCGGCTTCGCAATCATGCCTTAGTCACTCCTGTCGAAACCGTCAACCCGACCTTCTGGAAGGTTTCAATGAACCCAATGATGCACTCTTATGTTGGCAATGGCTCCCTCAAGCGTATCGCCATAAGGTGAGGCAGCCGGGTAAAGCAGGCACTGAACCCCCGATACCGCCTCGTTTCTTCGTCCCACTCCGTCAAAATGGCGTGGCGGGCTAACAACTTTTTGATGCAGCAGTTTTTGGCAACCTTTGTCATCAATTTCGCCTCCGACCAAACAGCGTAACAATCTGCCCGTTTTGCTACTCGGTTTCTTCCGCTTCAGGAGGTGTCCACTCCACGAATACTTCGTCTCCTTCAACTTTGACAGGGTAGGTTTTGATAGGATAGACGGCAGGCATCCGCAAGGCTTTGCCCGTTCGGATGTCAAACCAAGCGCCATGTCGGGGGCACTCAACGACATAAGGCTCCACAAACCAACCCTCGGCTAATGAGGCCTCGTCGTGGGAGCACACATCGTTGACAGCGTAAAACTCGTCGTTGCCAACGCGGAACACGGCAATCCGTTCTTCGTTCACGAGCACGACCTTTGCCCCGTTGACAGGGATCTCATCTTTCGCACCTACACGGATCCATTCTCCCATGCGACCGAACCCTCCGTTCGCTAAAGGTCACCGTTGTCTGCAACGCACCCATCAAGCGTAGCCCAAGCGTTTGGCTTCCGCCAACATCTTAGCATCCAAAAGGGCTTGCATCTTCTCGCCGAACCACTGGACGGGCACTTTGTCTATGACGGGCTTCAGGAAACCGTCCACCACGATTTTCTCCGCTTGCCGACGAGACAGCCCTCGGCTCATTAGGTAAAAGAGTTGCAGTTCGTCCATCCGTCCGATGGTTGCCCCATGGGTGCAGCGCACCTCGTTGGCTTGGATTTCCAACAGGGGCATAGAATCAGCACGCGCTTTGGAACTCAACAGCAAGTTTCGGTTGGCTTGGTAAGCGTCAGTGCCTTGAGCGCCCGGGTGAACTTTGATGAGCCCTCGGTAGATAGAACTGGCACGGTCTAACAGCACCACCTTGAACAACAAATCGCTTCGGCAATGAGATGCCACATGCTCTTGGAAAGTGTGGTGGTCAAACTGCTGGGTGCCTGCGCCAACGCTCATACCCAACATGTCTGTGCTGGCACCCGGTTCGCTCAATCGGCTATGACAGTTGATCCGCCAGAGTTTGCCCCCAAACGCTGTTAAGCACCACCGCAGGTAGGCGTCCTGACGGATGTCAGCGCGAACGAAGTGAAAGTCGTAAACACGCTTGCCCCACTCCTGCAGGCTGATAAAGTGAACCTGCGCCCCGGGTTCTGCATAAATCTCTACAGCCCCGCTGCTGAGCGCCGAAAAGTCCCCTTGAGGAGAAGCGTAATGGGCTAACACGACGATCTCACTTTCCTTGTCCGCAACGATAAGCACATGGTCAAACAGCGAACTGCTTTCAGCATCCAGCCAAAAGAACAGGTGCAAAGGCAGTTCCAAGCGGACACGCGGCGGCACATACACGACAGCCCCTGCATTCATTAGAGCAGCGTGAAGGGCAACAAACTTCGTCTCGTTAGGTGGAATAAGCCGATGGAGTCGCCCTTTTAGCAAGTCGGACCGTTGGCGGATCGCCGTCAAGATATCAGCAAAGAACACCCCTTTGCGGGTCGCTTCTTCGCTCAGCCATTGGTAGACGGCTTTGGCGCCATGATGGATCAGCAAACCCGCTACATTGCCTTCTTCTGCACCAGGATGCAAGAAACGGTGCAAATCTTCAGGCAGGTCATCCAAGGAAGCGACCCCGTCGTAAGTTGGGAAGGCAAAGGGGACATAGTCGCTGAGCCGAAAGGCTTTCAAGTCGGTGCGACGCCACTCTTCGTCGCGTGGAGTGGGCATAGGCAACCCTTCAAAGACCGCCCACGCTTGCTCCCGCTCCCTTTTCAGCCATTCGGGTTCGTTATTGCGCTCCAGCAAGAACGACAAGGCCTCCAGAGATATTTGCATCGGAACGATTGTTTCGGCCATCGGCACTCAACCTCCATAGATTGTTTGCCCTTTCCTCGCTCCTGAAAGGCAATTGCACAGCCCTTTATAGGAACTAACCCACTGAGCCTTCCAGTTGCAATTCGATCAAGCGGGTGAATTCTACAGCGTATTCCATCGGGAGTTCCTTGGCGAAGTCGCGGAAGAAGCCATTGACGACCAGCTTAATGGCTTGGTCATCGCTCAAACCCCGCGACTGCAGGTAGAACAGTTGTTCCTCGCCGATTTTGCTGACCGTAGCTTCGTGGGCAACCTCCACTTGCTCTTCCTCGATCTCCATTACGGGGTAAGTGTCAGTGCGAGAGATTTCGTCCAACAGCAAAGCGTCACAGCGCACATTCACCTTAGCCCCCTTGCACTCAGGGTAAACCTTCACCATACCCCGGTAAGTGGCGCGTCCGCCGAAGACGCTAATGGACTTGCTGGTGATAATGCTGGTGGTGTAAGGGGCAGCGTGGATCATCTTCGCTCCAGCGTCTTGGTGCTGCCCTTCGCTGGCAAAGGCTACTGACAACACCTCTCCCCGTGCCCCCTTGCCAACCAAGTAGACGCAAGGATACTTCATCGTGACTTTGGAGTTGTGAACAAGGATCCCGTTAACCACGAAGTTGGAAGTGCCTTCAATCTCAAGGTCGTAAGTAGGTGCAATGACTGAAGGGCGGATAGCAACGATGCGAGTCAACCCAGTCCCTTGACGGTTAGTTGCTTTCACTTGCAAACCAACTTGGCTAGCGACTCCACCACCATCAAAGTAGCCAAACCCTGATGGCTGCTCCGAGAGCAACGAAGGGAACGAATGGGGCTCGCTTTCATCAGTTAAAGCTGTGGGAAAAACAACGAGATCGCCAACGGAGAGTTGCTCCAGCGGAACCCATTTCAGAAAGTAGCGACCTAACTTCCTTGGACGAGTGAAGTCATACCGTGCTGCTAACAAAGGATGATTAGCCGTTAAGCGGACAGTGCGACCGTTAGAGAAGAAGACCTCATAGACCTGCTGCAAACCGCTATATTTGCGTGCCACAACAGGTCGTAAGACCCACTCCTTGGTGGCTTCGTCAAAACTCCAAACCTTTGTGCCAGGCTCCACCGCTTCAATGGGTTTTGTCCCGTGTTCCGTGTAGACTAACTCCCCTTCGCATACGCATCCAATGTTTGCGTCAACCCATATGATCCGGGCATCTTCGTAGGCGACACCACGCTTGGTGACCAAGTTGTAGACATTGCGAGACCAGTTCTGCAAAGTGGTATAGCGGATGGTAGCGCCGGGCTTGGCAATCAGCTCCACGACAGCGCTATGCAGCGAGTCGGTAGCGTAAATGGGCGCGGTGCACCCTTCCACATAGTGCACGAAACTGCCCTCTTCAGCAATGATCAAGGTGCGCTCAAACTGACCGATGTTTTGGGCATTGATGCGGAAGTAGGCTTGCAGGGGCATCTCCACATGAACGCCTTTGGGCACATAAACGAAACTGCCCCCACTCCAAACCGCTGTGTTCAGGGCAGCAAACTTGTTGTCTGTTGGTGGGATAACGGTGCCGAAGTATTCCTTCACAATGTCAGGATACTCCCGAACAGCCGTGTCCATGTCCACGAAGATAACTCCCATGCGCTCCAAGTCCTCACGGATGCGATGGTAGACCACCTCAGAATCATACTGGGCTCCAAGCCCTGCCAGAAAGCGTCGCTCGGCTTCAGGAATTCCCAAGCGCTCATAGGTGCGCTTGATGTATTCGGGCACATCGTCCCATGACTGCACCTTTCGGCGCGTGGGAGAAGCATAGTAGGTGATCTCGTCAAAGTTCAGTTCAGACAAGTCTGCACCCCAAGTGGGCACGGGCTTGCGGAAGAAAATCTCTAACGCTTGTAAGCGAATCTTGCGCATCCACTCGGGTTCGCCCTTGTAGTGAGAGATGGCTTCGACAACCTCACGGCTCAAGCCTTTGGGCAGCACGAACTCGTATTGGGCATCCTCATCGCGGAAGCCGTATTTGTAAACTGCTAACTCGCGCAGTTGCTGTTCCTGATCCATCCTTTGTCCCTCCTTCATGAGAGCACGCCTTCTGACTTCAGCTTCTCTTCCAGCCAGTCGTAGCCTTTCTCTTCTAATTCCTCTGCCAGTTCAGGACCACCAGAGAGCACAACCTGACCGCCCATCATGACATGGACCTTGTGAAGCGGATTGATGTAGCGCAGGATTCGTTGGTAGTGAGTGATGACCAAAAAGCCCATTTGGTTGCCTGATTGGGCGTAGACAGTGTTGACAGCGTTAGCGACAATGCGAACGGCATCAATGTCCAACCCCGAGTCGGTTTCATCCATAATCGCAAATTCGGGTTCCAAGACCGCCAATTGCAAAATTTCGCAGCGCTTTTTTTCGCCACCAGAGAACCCTTCGTTAAGGCTTCGGCTGATAAAGCTGGGGTCCATATCCAACAGGCGCACCTTTTCCATGAGCAGGCGGTTGAATCGCCCCAGAGGGATTTCTTCCCCTCTGACGGCTTGGTAAGCAAGGTGCAGAAAATTCCCGACGACTACACCGGGAATTTCCACAGGATATTGGAACGCCAAAAAGAGTCCCAACTTGGCTCGTTCGTCTGGGGACAGTTCTAAGATGTTTTGCCCCTTCCAGAGCACTTCTCCTTCCAAAACTTCGTAGCGGGGATGACCCATTAAAGTTTGGGCGAGGGTGCTCTTGCCTGAGCCGTTGGGACCCATCATGGCGTGGATCTCTCCTTTGGGCACAACCAAGTTGACCCCCTTGAGGATTTCGCGACCGTCTACAGCCACCCGCAGGTTGCGGATCTCTAAGGCTTCACTCATCAGTTTTCCGACCTCCTTGTTGGTCTCGGTTTAGCGACAGCCTTTGCCTTCCCATTAGGCTTAGCAACAAAGTAACGGCAACAGGCGTCTCCCTTGACTTGGTGGCATTGGCGCACCACCGAAGCTTCCAAAACTACTGCCAAAAACTCTTCTTCCGTCAAACATGCGTGAGGGAACCGTTTAGCCACTTGTTCAATAGGGCAGTTGGGGATGGAGAGCCAAAAGCCCTCATCGGTCTCCTCCCACTTGGCAAGGTAACCTTCTTCAGAAAGCAAATGGGCGAGAGCTTTTACCCTTTCCTTCAAACTTCTTTTCCGGGTTCCCAAACGCTGCTTTAACTGTTCTCGGTAGCGTCGGAAAAGTTTGTAAAGGAACTTGTCGCCCAATTCGTCCTCTACAGTGTCTAACAAGGTCAGCGCTAAAAGGTCATATCGGCGGGGAAAGAACCGCTCTTGGGCTTTCTCGGTGAGGGAAAACACTTCGGCAGGGCGACCACGCTGTCGGTGCTCTACCGAAACCTGCACCCAATTCATCTCTTTAAGCCGGTGCAAATGATGGTAGACAGCAATGCGGCTAATTTTCAGGGCTCGGCTTAACTCTGTTGCGGTTGCTTTGCCCCGTTCCTTAAGCAGCCGAAGAATTTCGCTACGAGTTGGTGACAAATTTTCTATCTGCTCAGTTGCCATTTCCTTTCACCTTCCTTTACCCCTCTCGGGAGGGCGGTTGCTATTATAGCCTTGGCAGGCACATTTGTAAAGAGTTGCTTTAACAAAATAGCTTGACGTAACGCCTCTCTCCTTCCTTTGCCATGGGGAAATTTGAGCTGGATCAGGTTTCCCGAGCGATTTGGGTGAGGCGACGGGGATCCACGATGACGATTTGACGGTGGTATTTGCGGATGATACCCTCTTGAGCCCAAGCACTTAAGGTGCGCACGGTTGTTTCCAAGGTAGTGCCCGCCATAGCAGCCAAATCGTAACGGCTGAAACTGCTGTCAAGGACGATCCCTTCATCCGTGCGGACGCCAAATCGCCCCATCAAGGCTAACAAAATCGCCGCCAAGCGCTTCTCCACCCTTTGGGTGCACAGAAGGCAGATGGTCTCCTGGGCTTGTCGGAGGCGACTCGCCAAGTCAGCAATGATTTGCTCTGCCAGTTGGGGATAGGAACGGAGAGCGTAAAGAAAAGCAGACCGATGGAATCGGAGGACAGTTACCTCAGTCAAAGCAACAGCGTCAGTATCGTATGGATGCCCATCAAAAACAGCCACTTCTCCTACCAAGTCACCCGGAACCCGGACAGAAAGAATTGTCCTGTTGCCGGAAGGCAGTATCTTGCTCAAGATCACCTTCCCCTGCTCAACCAAGTAGAGCCAGTTTGGGGGATCCCCTTCCAAGAACAGCGTTTCACCTTTCCGGAAAGTCTGCTGTGCTCCCTTAATGCCCCTCAGCAACTGCTGCCAAGTTTGAGATGCCTCCGGACGCTTTTGACCAACTGGTGAGACCTGCATCGTCTTCATAACCTTTTCGCCTCCTACAGAAACCGTCGGTCCCATTATAGCGGCACCGAGTCATTTTGTAAAGACCTTGTTTAACAAAATGACCTAACCCACCTGCAGGGTCTCAACCCTTCTGTGCTCTCTTGATCCGCTGATACAAATCAGCGTAGATGGGATCCCTCGGCACGCAGCCAGTTGGCATCTGCCCTAAGGGGTGGTCTTTGATCCTCATAAGAGTTGTGCAGAAACTGACGGCAAGACACACCTTGTTCGTCGCCATTTGACCTGTCTCCAAAAGGTCACGAACATAATCAGGGTAAGCAATCGCACCTCGCCCTAAAGCCACAATGTCTACCTTCCCTGCGCGCTTGTTGGCTTCTCCTGCTAAGGCGAGGAATTGGCGAAGAAAGCTATAGCCGCTACCTACCACAACTGCTTTGCTACCTACTGCTTTTTTGATAGCAGCAGTCGCCTCAAAGTGACGAGCAACGCCAAACAGAGGATGTTCAGGAGGTTCGTAGCCATCCACAGGAGGCTTATCAAAGGGGCGACCAATATGAGGGCTGGCATAGGGGTTTCCCATGGAAACATTGATGATCTGCACACCTAACTCTGCCATTTCCTGTGCCCACGCAACTGGTTCTGCAAGGTCCATCTGCAAAGGATCCTCTTCGTCACATCCGAAACCGTAAAGGAACGGTCTTGGGTATTCCATTGGCTTTCCAGAAGCATCGTAAGCGGGACCATCGTAGGCGTTCAGGCGAGTGGCGACAATTAGCTCCCCTTTCGTTTCTTCCCGGATGCGTTGGATCACTTCTCTGGCAAATCGGGTTCGGTTCTCCAAACTGCCTCCATATTTGCCCTTTCGGGTTTTCGCTGCCAACAGTTCGCTAAGCAAGTAACGGTGGCACTGCTTGATGTCTACAAAATCAAAACCAATTTTCCATGCCAACTTAGCAGTTTGGACGAAGGCATCTTGAAGGGCATCCAGTTCGCTATCGCTGATCACAGGGTAGTCCTCGGGTATACCTCGCTTTTTGTCAAGGGCTGGGTCGTGATAAGCGATGACGGGACGCTCAAAACAGTATCGCCCTGAATGGGTGAGTTGCAAACCGCAGAGGATTCGTTCTTCCCCAAAGCGTTCCTTGTGGATGCGGCGAACTGCTCGCAGAAGGGCTTCAAAGTCCTTAGCATTGTTTTCTGTAAGGCAAAGTTGGCGAGGGTTGGCTCGGGCTTCTGGTTGGACTGCTGTGGCTTCAAACCAAATGAGTGCTCCCCCACCTGCCGCAAAGCGTTCGTAGCGGCGCCAAGTCAAAGCGCTGGGGCGCCCATCGGTGGTGCCATCACAACCTTCCATTGGGTGGTATCCTAAGGCGTTCCACAATTGCCGCTTTCCTACTTGCAGAGGCTGCAGGAGATCTCGCACCGAATCAGCAAAGGAAATGGACTCACTTAACCCCAATCGTTGGATCTCCTCTTCTAACTCTGCTAACGACCGATAGTGAAAGAAAGGCACTTCTTCTTCCCCCCTTCAGCACCTGAGTTTGAACCATCTGCAGGAGGAGACGCTGCGATCCCTTCCAAGGTTAGCACAAAGGAAGCCTTCTGGAGGTGTTATGCTTAGACCGGTTAGAGGCAGTAGTTCAAGGCACTTAGCGAGGTGCGTTTTCAGCTGCATCCGAAGTGAAGGCAGAAGCAAGGGAGTGAGATCTATGCGGCTAACTCCTACAGCGTGGCGGCGGATGATAGAGCATTTGTTGTCCTGTTTGCCTGAAGAGGGATGTGGGTTGTTGGGTGGCAGAGAAGGAAAAGCGGAAGCCGTTTACCCTGTCCCCAATTCTCTCCACAGCCCTACAGAGTTCCTAATGGATCCAAAAGAGCAACTGAGGGCTTTCAAGCAACTGCTGCAGGACGGTTACGAGTTGTTAGCGATTTTCCATTCCCACCCTTATGCCCCTCCTGTGCCGTCCCAACGAGACCTCCTTCGAGCTTATGACACGGAACGACACCAACCTTACCATCCGGGCGTCAAGCACCTAATTGTTTCCTTGCTTAATCCTTGCAACCCTGTTGCAAAATGTTATGGGCTAACCGATGACGGTCAATTTGTAGAAGAGCCGATAGAGATCGGAGAGTGAGGAGTATGGCCAAAGTCAAGACGATTGTTAGGAAGGCGGGATTGAGCAAGCGCCTTCAACCTGCTTACAAAGTTGCGGATAACATTTGCGAACTGATCGGGGACACCCCGTTGGTGCGGTTGAACAGGGTCGTGCCTCCTGAGGCTGCCACCGTTTACGCCAAACTGGAGATGTTTAACCCTTGTTCTTCCGTCAAGGACAGGATTGCTTTGAGCATGATTGAGGCTGCTGAGCAGGCAGGTTTGATCAAGCCCGGTATCTCCGTGATCGTAGAGCCAACCAGTGGTAACACAGGGATTGGCTTAGCAATGGTTTGCGCGGTGAAGGGTTATCGCTGCATTATCGTCATGCCAGAAACGATGAGTTTGGAACGGCGCTACATCCTCCAGTCCTTAGGGGCTGAGATTGTCTTGACGCCCGGTCCCGAGGGAATGTTGGGGGCTATGCGGAAAGCAGAAGAGCTTGTGCGCACCATCCCGAACGCCTTTATGCCCCAGCAGTTTAGCAACCCAGCCAATCCCGAAGTCCATCGCCGAACGACCGCTGAAGAGATATGGCATCAAACGGAAGGGAAAGTAGACATTGTGGTTGCTGGTGTGGGGACAGGAGGCACTATCACAGGTGTCGGAGAGGTTTTGAAGCAAAGAAAGCCTTCGGTGCGTATCATTGCGGTGGAACCCGCTAGTTCTCCTGTCCTCTCCGGTGGTCTTCCAGGACCACACCGCATTCAAGGAATCGGAGCTGGGTTCATTCCGCAAGTGCTTGACCTGTCCGTGATTGACGAAGTGCGAACCGTTACGGATGAAGAAGCCTATGAAATGGCAAAGCGTCTGGCAAGGGAAGAAGGGCTCTTTGTTGGCATCTCTTGCGGTGCTGCTGCTCATGTTGCTGTGCAAGTGGCTACTGAAGTAGGACCAGATCAACTGATTGTCGTCATTTTCCCCGATACTGGGGAGCGATACTTTAGTTTGGAACCTTACTTCCAGGACTGAGGGAGCAAGGAGGGAAGGCGAAGGGTCACCCGAGTGCCTTTTTCCCCCTCAGTTATTTCCATCGTTCCCTGAAGATCGGAAAGGAGTTTGTGAGCAAGGAACAAGCCAAGTCCAGCTCCCTTCCCTGCTGGCTTGGTGGTAACGAAAGGATGAAAGAGGCGCTCTTGAACCTCAGGAGTTATCCCGCCCCCTTCGTCCTCTATTGTGATGACAACGGTTCCGCTATCCTCCTTGGAAAGCTGAAGGACAACTTGCCCCCCTTGACCTGTGCGTGCGATAGCCTCGCAGGCATTTTGGAGCAGAGCCAACAGAACAAACCGAATTCGGGTTGGGTCGGAAAAGAGAGTCAATTCAGGAGCATCACATGTCTTCACCAATTGGGCTCGGCTTCGCCGGAAAGCGGCTGCCAGGAGTTTGCAAACTTCTTCACAAATCTCTAATAGGTTAACAAGGGCAATTTGCGGCTGGGTAGGAACACCTTCTGCAAAAGCCCGAAGGATGGTCAACATTTCGCGAACCCGTGCCCCTGCCCTTGACAAAACCTCAAAGTCTTCCTTTAGCTCTTTGGAGAGTCGCCGGTCATTTCGCCATATATCTGTTATGCCCAGGAGGGTGTTGAGGGCGTTGTTGAGTTCGTGGATGACACTGGGAAGGGCATTGAACATTGTTTGCCCTTGAGCAGCCCGCAGCAATTGAGGGAAAATCTCTTCCCAACTAAAAATTTGTTCTTCATGGTGCTTCTCGCTCCGCTCTTCCACAATCATCCCTCGCTCACAGGGTCAGTTTGTTCGCTCCAGTTTGAGCGACCAAGTTGTTCACTCGCAACCACGCATCAATACTGGCACCTGCATCGCCCCACCAACCATCCAAGATCACATGGGCTAATAGCCCCCGCTCCGCATAGGCATTGTTGACATCCGTGATTTCCAACTCCCCTCTCTCGCTGGGCTTCAAGGTTTTGATGATGGAGAACACTTCCGCATCGTAGAAGTAGATGCCAATAACGGCGTAGGGAGTTGGAGGTTGCTTGGGCTTTTCAATGATTCGAACGATGCGACCTTGCTCATTCAAAATGGGGCAGCCATAGTTTTGTGGATCGGGCACTTCCTTGAGGATCACCAAAGCGCCCCGTTCCATCCGCTCAAACTGTTCCTTTGCCTTCAAAATGTTTCCCTCTATCACATTGTCGCCCAAAAACACCACGCACTTTTCACCGTTAACGAACGATTCAGCTAACCCCAGCGCATGGGCAATACCCAAGGGCTTCTCTTGATAGGCAAAGTAAAGGTTACGGATGCCGTAACTTTTGAAATCCGCCAGCAACCGAGCAAAATCCGTCGCCCATTCCCCACCTGTCACGATCAAGATGTCTTTGATTCCTGCCAACACCAGCGCCTCCAAGGGGTATAGGATCATGGGTCGGTTGTAGATGGGCAACAAGTGCTTGTTGGTCACTTTTGTCAACGGGTGAAGCCTTGTCCCCAAGCCACCGGCTAACACGATCCCTTTCATGCTTATCCCTCCGGTCTCTTATTGTAGCGACTCCTGCCTGACAAATGGCAACAACCGACTCCGATCATGCCAAACTTTTAACACCTACTGAACCTTCAACCAAGGGGTGAGGGTGATGGAAATCGGTGTCGCTGTTGGTCGGATAGAACGGGCGACTTTAGAAGAAGACCTGAAAGCGTGGCGAAGGGCAGGGATTAGGGCTATAGAGTGCGATTATCCCCCTTTGGTAGAGCAACCCCTGCGCGTCTTAGATGAGTGGGCGCAAATGTTTCAAAGTGCTGGCATCCTGTTCTGGTCTGTCCATGCTCCTTTCGGAGGTTCGCATAACTTAGCCCATCCGGAGGAACGGATCCGACAGCGAGCGGTCGAGTATCACAAGTTTGTTTTGGAGCGAGCCAAACGGGTAGGGGCAAGGTTTCTCATCGTCCACCCTTCCAGCTCTGCGCAAAGGGAACGGGGACAAGGGTGGGATGGTTTGCGGCGAAGCCTGGACGAACTTTTGCCCTTCGCCGAAGATTTGGACATAGTTCTTGCTGTGGAAAACATGCTCCCAGAAGCAGCCATCGGGGCGGACCCAGCAGAATTGAATGGGTTCTTAGTCGCTTACTTCTCTCCCCACCTGCGCCTCTGTTTTGACACGGGTCACGCCCATATTGCTGGCAATGTTTACCTTTGGTTAGAAAGTTTAGCCTCTGCTGTTGCAACCTATCACCTTAACGACAACGATCGCTCCCGTGACCTTCACTTGCCGCCGGGTTACGGGACGATGCGTTGGGACCTCATCGCTCCTTTGCTCCAACAAGCCGATTTTCCACTTATCGTTGAAGCCTATCCCTGGCAGAATTCTACTTGGGAACAGTTTTGCAGGGAAGTCAGAGCCGTGTTGACAGGTCAAGTCGTCAGCACAGAGATGGGAGGGCACCAAGGATTAGTCCGCTGTTTGCGATGCGGGCGCCTTATGCTGCAAAAAGAACCAGTGTGCGGCTGCGATTGAATTGGAGCAACAAACTCCAAACTAAAGGAGCATAAATTGCTCCGGTGAACACAATGCAAGAAGATTGGCAGCGGAAGTTAGACGAGCGCAATCGCCAGTTGGAGGCAGTTTTTCGGATCACCTCTGCTCTCTACCAACATGCCAAAGGAGGGCTTTTGGCTTCCAGTTTGGACGAACTGCTCCAGGAAGCCTTGCAAATCGCTCTGGAAGTCGTGAATGCGGATGCAGGCACCCTTTACCTTTACAATCCTGAACGAAACACGCTGGTCTTCCGGTATGTCGTTGGGGAGAAGGCAAGAGAACTGACTGGACAAGAGATCCCTGCCGACAAAGGGGTTGTGGGCGAAGTGTTTCAATCGGGGCAGCCCAAAATTACAGAGGATGTGACGATGGAAACCCGCCATTTTCGGGACATAGACCAGCAAACTGGCTATCAGACACGGAACATGCTCACTGTGCCCCTGCGAGACATAGAGGGGAAGCCCATTGGGGCTATCCAAGCCCTTAACAAAAGGGATGGGGCATTTGACGAGTTTGACATGGAGACGCTAAGCATTGTCGCAACCATTGGTGGCACTGCGTTGGAGATGGTTCGCCTTCAGGAAGAGCGGCGCTTAGCTACCATTGCTCGGCTTTTGG
>VAPR01000526.1_pt1 | contig 24451 bp, 21 predicted proteins | sample 3380701 | NCBI WGS metagenome assembly VAPR01 (sample SAMN11536904, study PRJNA540576) | hot springs metagenome | isolation source: hot spring wet sediment | place: Spain: Lobios | collected 2014-01 | reverse complement strand
ATAATACTCATCAACAGCAGTATAGTTATAAATGAACTCTACCAAATTCTTTTTCATTTTCTTTACATACTCAATGTTATCAATATTGCTTGCATCAATACACTTTGCATTATAATGCAAATATATGTTTTCAAACCTACTATGCACATCACTAATGCTCATAAAACCAAACTCTCCATTTCCAGCAACAATGAAACCTAACTCACCATCTTTCTCTGCTGCAGAAAAAGTATAATCACCGTAAGAACGCCAGAAATCTCTTATAATCACAGCATCATTTTTCTTCTCTGCTAATGTAAGCATATGCTCATACAAATCCTTAATGACAACAGCTGAAGCCTTCACTCCTTGACTCGACACATACGCACCTAAACCACCTTTATCATACGCCATTCCATTGAAAAGTAAAACATAATTGTCTGAAACTTGCTTTTTATACACAACAACTCCTTTCTCTTCAAAAAGCTTTTGATAAATACGCACAAACTTTGGTGCTTCATCATCTGCATCAAAACCATTTGATTTCCTTTCACTCTTCACTTTTTGCTCTATCCATGCAACTATATTTTCCACCTCTCTTTCTGCACTCCTATCTCCACCAAGCACACCAATCGCCACCTGCTTTATCTTTTCTAAATCAAATCCTTTTCTCTTTGCAATATATAATGCGGACAAAATATTGTAATGCCTTTTTCCAACAGCAGTTTTCTTTATTCCTTCAATCAAATCACCTTCTGTAACATCTTTTTTACTTCTGTTTATAAAACTCAAAAAAGAGTTTATCATACTATTTTTGTTTTCATCAAAATACTTTGTATATAAACTCACACAACGCAAATTCACATCAAACTCCATCTCAACTAATTCCAAACAATAAGAAATAAACTCTTCTAACGATACCGCTCTTTCTATCTTATTGCCTTTGAAACATAAAACTTTGCCGCCTAACCATTCTCTTGGAGTTCCTGAGATCGGTAATACAATCTGCCTTGCTGAGTCTTTATACTTATATACCTCACACTCTACTTCCACTTCATTCAAACTTATCGTCGCTCTGTTTCCTGAAACACTTCGCACCAAAGAAGCAGGCAAAAACACATGATAACCTGCATTTGCGCTCAGACACACTAAAAATCCTTCTTTGCATGCGTGATTGACAAATAACTCTACTGCTTCTAACTTTTCATTCTCTTTTATGTTCTTTGTGTCAATGTCTAAAACTGCAAGACCTTCAAAACGAGAAATATCCAAACCTACGCCATAGCTTTTTAGTATCCACTGCTTTGCCTGTTCAATAGTGTATGTTTTTGACTTCCAATCCTTTTCCAAAGGTTGTTTGTGTGCGTCTCTCTCTTTTTTGTTTGACAGCTTTACAATAGGCAGTTGCATGAGTGATATGCTCCGTATCATATGCATAATTATACTAAATACCGAAAACTTGTTGGCATGTTTCAGCTTTTCGGGTTTTCCATACAATTGGCAATAGGAAGGTGCATGATTGATATGTTCCGTTGGCCCTCCCGCCAAGGGAGGGTTTTCGTTTAAGTCACCTTCTCTCACCTTTCTCACTCTGACTTACATTAGCCTATATAAACTGCACATTAGAAGTAGTGCGATTGCATTTGCTATTGACTGCCAATGCAAAACACCACACTCAACACTCACATTTAACACTACTAGAGCACTCATATATATATATATATATAAAAAACGCACATGTTTCCTTACTCCTTAATATAATTTTTTTTTCTCCTCTTTTTTCTTTTACTCTCTATATATATAAGAATAAGAGAAGAGTGAAAAGCATTGACACTCAAAGACTATGCTTCACACCTATCCATATAAAGTAGTGTGTGTGAAGTAGTATGAAGGCACATAAAAAGTATTGACTATCAGCACTTTTATTTCTCACCATATTATTTGCCTGCATATTCTGCACAAGCACTCACACCTCTAACATAGTGCTGCATTTGACAAAAAAAATGAAAAGGAACCGTGCATAGAGGATTTGTGTTTGGTATAATTGTGTTATGTTGGTGCATGTTGGTGCAGTAACAGCACAGGGCAAAGTGCGTGTTTATGTAGCGACATTTTCTTCTCGCATAGTTATTAAAGGTGCGCTTGGCATAAGGGCAAATCTAAATATTTGTAAGTTTGAAGATGATGCAAACACATTTGTGCAAGCTTTGGCACAGAGGCTGAAAATGCTGTTTCAAAACAATCAAAAGATTGAAGAGATTGAGATCGTGTTTGAGATTTTGAATGATGATTTGGTGTTTTATCTTATAACTGCAGATGACGTAGAAGAAGAGTTTGAACTTCTGAATGAAGTGATGAAAAAAATGTTAGAGTTATATGTGGTAACTTTGAAGCACGCAAATGCCTTAGAGGCGTTTTTGAGTGTGAAGGTGACTCCTATAGTATACTACAGACCATTTTCGCAGGAAGGAAAGAAAGAGGAGCTCTTGGCAAAATTCCTCACCTTTTCGGATAGAGCACACATACATGATGAGGATGGAGGCCAGTAAACGGGAACTCGCACAAAACCAAACCATGTCATTAGACATAGAGAAGATGTCACGGGAACTCGCACAAAACCAAACCATGTCATTAGACATAGAGAAGATGTCACGGGAACTCGCACAAAACCACCAATATTCTTCTCGCCGGTCCGCCTAGCATACTCGCCGAAAGGCAAACAATAGAACCCTGCCTAACGGCAGGGTTTTTTATTTGGATTCCATGTAACTATGGCCACATTATACTCTCCTTTACAAACAAACTTCTCCGCAACAATCCTTTGCACTTTACAATCATCATCACATAAAAACAGATTGAAGATAATGTCTTCAATGAACTTGATGAAGTTGCTGACATCTTGCTTTGCACTCAATCCAAATATGAATGTGTATTGAAAGTCATATGCTTCATACTTTTCAAACTGAACTGAACATTCTTCTATTTGCTTTTTGAGAAGTCTTTCCACCGCTGCTTTCGCAACATTGATTGTTCTATTCTTTGACTTCACACTTCTGTACAAGTGATTCACAGATAGGCGTCCTTTCCATGCAAATGCCAGAGAGTGTGTGTCACATTTGAGGAGGATGAAAGCATACTTTGACTTTTTGCGTTTCATACAAGAGAGGTTTACGTATAATTATGCTAATGAGAAAAGAATATCTTGTTGTAAAGAGGCAGGCGGAGCAGTGGATTGAAGAGAACTTTGGCACTTTAAAGGCATTTGAGGAGCATTTAGAGGAGAGGAGGAGACAGGATATTGCTATTGGTTTAGAGTATGCAAACATCATAGTGGCTTTGCATGTCTTAGCTTTATATAAACGGATTCTAGAGCATGCAAAGAAGCATGAGATGTTGAAGCACATAGATGATATGTTTAGTGAAGCATATGTTAGAGCAGTACAGAAGATAGCAAAAATGAGGTATTCTAACACATTACAGATGGTCAGACATGCGGCAAAGTGCATTGCATTTGACCTTATCTTTTATTCTGTGCATAAGGACGGCAATCTCTTTCCAAAAGGCGTCTTCAAGGAAGACAGAGCAATCTTTGACTTTTCAGACCTTCGTGCTTCTGCAGAAGAAAATGCAGAAGAAGGAGAGGAATGGTCAGACGAACAGATTGCTGCAGATATAGCAAACAGAATGATTGATTTTGATGAGCTTTATTTACAAATGAAAATGCATGAAGTAGAACAGATTTTGTATGAAGCGTTGCAAGAGGCTTATGTTGAGAGGAAGATTTGTATTCTACAAAATCTTTTGGCTTACATAAAGAGTGGAAGGAAGAAGGAAGAATGCTGTAAGCTAAAAGCAAGTGAAAGAAAGAAGCTTTACGAAGCATTTGATAGAGCAAAAAAGATAATAGATAATTGTGGAAATGAAGCTCGCTGATGTCTTTATAGAAGTTCCTCAAACACCCGCACCCGCATGGTTTAAGGAGAAACCTGTCCAGTTCATCATGCTGCACACCACCGCTTCATGGCATTGTAAGGACTACAAACACATTAATGAAAAGTTCTTCTTAGACTATTTTTTGAAAACACTTAGATGGCAAAAGGTAGGTTACAAGTTCATGATTTTTTGTGACCATATAAGTCAGTTTGGTCCTTTGCTTTTAGAGCAGGATAGGCTCATATGGCAGGAGGTGACTTATGCAGAGCCAAAAGTTAATGATAGAGCAGTCCATATTTCATGGATTGGAGGTTTGGAAGGCACGCCACAGAAGCTCATAGAAACAGATAATAGGACAGAATATCAAAAAGAAGCCATGTGGAGCTTAGTGAAGAGGTTGTTAGAGTACTATCCAAATGCAAAAGTGTGTGGTCACTATCAATTTTCTAATAAACCCTGTCCTTTGTTCAATGTTGTGGAAGAGGCGAGGCAATATGGCATTCCTGAGAAAAACATACTTGATAAGGATCCTTTAAACTATCATTATATTTTTGCACAAATGAAAAACAAACGAAAAGATAATTTAGTGTAAATGAGAATAATCAGAGGCAAAGCCTTACCAAAGGGTGCGGTTTATGAAAGTGTGCCTGTCACAGCAGGAGAAGTTATATTTTTGAAAGACATGCCCGTCTGTCTGGAGCATGATATTACAAAAGTCATAGGCAAAGTTTTAGATGTATATGAAAAAGAGGACGGGTATTATTTTGTTGCTGAAGTGGATGAAGAAGTTTGGCAAAAGTACTTTGCATGCACAGAGGAAATATGTGCCTTAGTAGGTGCTTCTGTTGGAGGTAGGTTTGCAAAGTCAGAGGATAAGTCTGTTTTAATTGTATATGAGATAAGTCTCACAAAAACTCCATACTTTGAGACGCTCGGTATGGATTCTATTGAAGCAAAATCCAACGAAAACAGCGAACAAAAGATAATTAATGCCATGGAAGAACAAGTGCGGCAATTGTCTGAGCAAATAGCTGCACTGACGCAGCAAATGCAAGAGTTAGCGACACAAATGACAGATGTTTTACGAAGATTAGATGCTTTAGAAGAAAAAGCTTCTGCCACTGAGGCTTCTGTTGCTGAAGCTTCACAAAAAGCCGAACAGGCTTTGACTGCAAGCAATTATATCAAAGAAAGCGCTGACAAAGCTATGTCCATTGCGATAAATGAAGTGAGAGCTGTGCTGGAACCTCTCATAAAATCAATTGTAAAATAAATATGACAAATATGCAACAAAGCATAGAGCTAAATCTTGAAGAAACTAAAAAGGCTTTGGTAGATTTGAAAAAGCTCGTAGATGTTTCTGCTAAGATGAAGACTACAAGCAAAGAAGGCAATATTTCTTCTTATGCAAAAGTGAAAAATATATTAGCGAACAACTTTAAGAGAGCAAAAAGTACGGGCACAAGTGTGTCATTTAAGCTTAATTATTCTGATATTAGAAAGGCGTATAAAGCAATGGATATTGCTGCTGCTACTGCTTTGGTATCGGGTGTTCCTGCGGGTGAGAACTTCATGAAAGTGCCTCGAAAGGTGCCTATTCTCATACAAGATGAAGTAGAGGTTAGAAGTATTCCACGAAATGCGAGACAATATTTTATAAACACCTTATCGAATATGTCGACAATTGCAAATTACACGCCTGTTGCGGAAGGCATTGTAAAACCTCAGAACACAAGTAACTTTACACAAACAGCGATGAATGTTGTGAAAGTTGCTTGGCATGAAGTGAATACATTAGAAGCCGATAGGTTTCATGACGCTAATGCTTTGATTGAAGATTTGTTTTTAGTGAAGTTAGAAGAGAGCATTCATTATTACATACTGCAAACCTTATCCACTGTGGCGGGTGCTTTACCTGCGGGTGCTTTGCCCGGTGCTGGTACTGTGGCAAACCCGACAATTTTGGATGCTTTCACTATTTTATCTGAGGCGCTGCATAACTTTGCTGATGCTGGACCTGGTACAGAGCTGCACATTTGGATACCACGAAACACTTACTATGCATATAGACATGTAAAGGACCTTTATGGCAGGTATTTCTTCAATCCTTATGAGGACGTGACTGCAAGTGGTTTTGTTTCAAAGATAGATGGAGCTGTGGTTGCTCCGCATGGAGTTGATTCGTTAGTGACAGGTCATGCACTTAATGGTGCAAATAACATATTAGTTTACGACACAAATAGTGTTTTTGTGTATGTTGATTCAGAAGTGGAGGTAATAGTTTGGCCGATACCCGAAAGTAACCAATTTAGAATCATAGTTGAAACATTTGTAGCCGCTGCAGCTTTACCTCAGTTGAATAGTAGATATTTTGCTTTGTCAGGCGCTCCTGGTCCTCTGGTGTATGTGACGAACCAAACCTTCTTGACTTCAAATATCTAATACTATGGAAAATCTGTATTTGTTCAGAGAGGTTAGAAAAGGAGACATGGTTTTAGGATATGAAACTGATTTATTGCAAAGACCGATTAATGAGTACCTTCAATTTTACGGTGAAGATATAGAAATAAGGCTTTTGGATTTGGTGTCAGGAAGTTACGTAGATGTGCTGTATCCTGCACAATCACAATCACAATCACAAAGCACACAAACTGAGCAAACAACAACGAGAAAAAGAGGTTCATGAAGATTAGACACCAAAAAGTTAAAGATGCATTACAAGAGCTTATAGAGGGTGGAGGAGGTTATAGAGAGTTTGATTTTTTTGATATTTACAAGATAGAGGATAATCCACGGTCTTTGTATAATAGAGAAGATGAGGAAGGATTTGAGTTGAGAGCTGCAAATGCTGTTGGAACTTTTGACATGGTCATCAATAAACCCGTACCTGCGGGTTTTGCTTTGCATGCATATGATTTTATACCAATTGTTCAGGCAGAGAGACCTTTGGTAGCGCCTGTGCAAGACCTGACGGATGCGCATGTTGTTTTAAGTTCTACTTTGACATCGGATTACATTGGTTATCGTTCTGGTGTAGGAAAGGTGATACATTTGATACAGCTTTTTAACCATGATTTTTTGCCATTTGTTGCTTTCACGAATTACGCACACGTTACAATAACACATGAGGCTCTCAGAAATCAAACTATTGATTTTTTAGCTCGTTATTTGGTGTATAAAGCTGCAGAAGTTGCAGCAGCTACTATTGTTGATAGTGTCTTTTTCATCTCAACTCCTACAAACTATAACTTTTTCTCGCCTTTGTCTGCTCCTACGCCTAACTATTTAGATATAGTGCGAGCTTTGTATCTGTATGGAACAAATGTGAGAAATGATTATTCAAAGTATTTTTTGTTGTTTTGCAAAACGATTGATTATTATAGAATTTTGACTGAAAAGGATGCACGACAGAATAGAGATTTGCCTTATGAGGACTTCATTAAGATCATAGTTGCTCCTAACAGATATTCGTATTATATGCCAAACGGAATAGGCTTGTTTGCAGTAGATTCTTCTTTGATATTAAGTGTTTCAAAACCTCGCCTTTTATTGCGTCCAGGAGAAGATAATGTGTATTATGTTACATTTGAGTTTTATTCGGAGCTCAGGAGAACAGAAACATATAAATCAAACTTCGACTATGCAAATGTTATAAACTTTAATTTCAACACAATGCTTTCTAATTTAGCATGATACTCCTTCAGCCGACTGACTTTACTGGTCTATTTCGTTCAGACCAAAATCCTGCATTAGCACAAGATTTTAATGATTTAGTAGCTCAGGTAGAAAGGAAGATTTTGAGATACATGTTTGGCATTTCATTAGCTTCATGGATTGAAGCCAATCCGTTATCAAACTTTGCAAATGAAGTGAGGAATTCCACAAGATTTTTGTATTATAGTTACTTAGACTTTGCAAGAGATTATGTTTTGAACTATTATTTCACAACAGGTTTGAGAGGAGCAATCAATGATAAGGAAGTGTACATGCGCATAGGTTCAGTGAATGGAGCGGGAGCCTTGTATGCTGCGGTTAGGTATTTACACGTTATGAAGATGTGGTGGCTGAGGAGCTTCGTGACGGATGCGTTAGGAAATATTGTGGTGTTAGAAGAACCTTATTTCCACAGCACATTTGCTATTTTATATCCTTTTCATTATGATATTGGTTTTGTTTTCACAGATGGCACAAACACATACACTATTTCTGCTGTCACACCTGCCGCCACTGCATACACTTATTCTTTTGCACCCGTTCCTCCACCAGGCACGAGTTTGCAAATAGCGCAGGATTTTTGGATAATGCCGCCTTCGCCTTTGGAAACTACATTCTAATCTTTTTGGTTTTTTAATAATAATAGCCATAAAAGGAAGAGGTGAATAAAAGGAAATGTCGTCTATGCTGGCCTCTATGCTCGCCTCTCGCTTTGCTGGAGGTTTTTGTTTTGTATCACACAAATCTTTCTGCAATTTGCAGTTGGATTTGCTGCTCTTCAACATAGGTGACTTCTGCATATTCTGATAGAACATTCCATCTCAAATACTTTGCGTTTTGAAATCCATTGAGATATTCATTGTAAAACTCACGTGTGCTCAAAGGTACTTTCACCGTAGTTTCTCTAAAAAGTCGTGCGGGATAGTTTTTTGCTGTTTCTGTTAACCACCTCACCTCTGCACCTCCGCCTGGCTTTTTGATGTCATCACATTCTATTATCTTTGGATTCCAACCTTCACCTTCGACAATAATATGCCCGTACATTGCGTTCCACTGCCTCAAAACGCCAAAGGCTTGCAAAAGTGTTGCAACTAAAAAGGCTAAACCTGCGGTTATAACATAAATTGTCACTGTGAAGTATCTGATTGCTCTATCCAAAGGACTATCTGTCATTTTAATTTTTGCTGGTGAATAAGGCAATATTTTTGTTTTTTGTCCAAAACCATAGGCAATAATACGCTCAAACACTGCTGGAATGTAATCAAAAGACCATCCGTCTGCGGGATCTCTTACTAAACCTACTTGAAAAATGTTTGGAATCTCTTTGGTTTCAAACTTGTAATTTTCAACACGTGCACGCTTATATGGATGTGTAGGTGGTAAAGTAGGATAAGGTCTCACAGGCACAAATCTAAGTGTGTTGTTGACAATAATGACTCTATTATTCAAACTCACTCTTGCAACATCTAACACTTCTTTGCCTGTGATTTGCCATTTTCCATAGTCCAACATGCCTGGTGAAGGTGGTGTCACTATGTATATTTTATCTAATCGTGCTGGATAGGAAGGCACACTATACCCTGCTGCTGCTGCAATATTTCTCACACAATCACCTATTCTGTATGCATAAGACTCTGTTCTCGTCCTTCTAAGAAAATCTACAATATCTCTCACAACTCGAATCAAAGCTGCAACTAAAATTGCAAGAACTAATATTTGCATAGCTAATGAAACAACTAAGAATATTTGTGAAGACACAGGACCGCCTACACCTGCGCCAAAAATTGCTGCATATATTGCTCTGTTTTGTATAATATCTGCTGCTGTTTTGACGATCATATAAACCAAACTGGCAAACAAACCTAAAAATCCGACCATTGCCGCATCCCGCTTTGGTTCTATCAAAACAATAGTAGTATCCTGATAAGTAGTCAATCTGCTCTCCGCCTGTGCTAAAAGTCTATCTAAGCCATCCAATCTAATAGATATTTTGCACATTTTCGCATGTATTTCAAAAAACTCTACATCATCTAATATGATTTGACCTGAAAATGTAAGGTCTGGCACAGAAGGATCATAAGTTCTTATGACGACTTCACAATCATATCTCAAAGACTGCGGGTTTATGAATAAATCTGCTGCTTCTCCAATCAGAATGACATCTTGTATCTCCAACTTATAAGACAATTCATCTTCTGCTTCTTCAAAAACAAATACTGCATTTTGCCAGTTGGCGAAATCCGTGACATTCAAAGTGTTCCCGCCAAAAGGAGTTATTCTCAGTTCTATGCTGTTTCTGCTCATGTTTATAGTGGTCTCTTTATGACTTTCTTATAGTTCTTTCTTTCAATCGCCACTGCAATTGCATCTACAATCTTATCATAATCAAACTCAATCCTCATACTTTGATTTATCGCTTTTGGTAAATCTTCATTCTTTATGCCTCTGAGCTGTTTGTTTATGTGCGCTGGAACTATTCTCTCACCTTCATGCACACGCACAATAAATGCATCTCTACTGAGATTATTAACTTTCAAAGCATTTTCTGTTGTAATTTCTTCTGCACCTTGGTAAAACGCTGGCAAAGATCTTATGAATGCTTGCAAAACAGAAATGTTTCTAAGTGTGTCAAATAAGGCTTTCGCTGGATTTGCTCCTTGCGCTAATGCTGCAGAATAGGCTTTTAAAGCTGCAATGTAAGCTTCTCTTTGCTGTTGTCTTCTTTGAAGTTCTTGTCTCTGTCTCTCTATTGCTTGTTGTTGTTTTTCAATCTCTGCTAAACTATCTTGCACACCTACTGCACCTCGCTGTGCTAATGCAATCAATAGTTGCGCTCTGTTTTGAAGTATTTGTGATTGTAAGTTTAAGTTTCTGAGTTGTCTTTCTAATATTCTTTTTTGGAATTCATTGAACACTTCGAATGCTGACTCTAATGTCTTTTGCGTTTCTTCAAATATTCTTTTATTTGCTGCTTCAAATGTTTGTGTTGTCAAAGACGCTAACTCTTTCTCTATGTTTGCAATTCTTTGTCTCACTTGCTGTATTCTAACTTCATCCTCTTGCAATCCATAGCGCTTCAAAGTGGCTAAAACTTCTCTTTGATACTGCAATTCAATCTCTAACAATCGCTTTCTGTATAACTTCTCTGTCTCTTCTCTCTTTTGCAGATTTCTTTCTCTTTGAAACAAAGCTGCCTCTTCTTCATTTGCAATTGCTATTTGTGTTTCTCTGGCTAAATCCAATCGCTGTAAAAGTAAATCTCTTTCTTTTTCTAACCTTTTCTTGTCTGCCTCAAAAGCTGCTAATGCAATCCGCTCATCATAATATCTCTTCAAAGTCTCTAACGCTTGCTCTGTCTCTTTTCTAAGCTCAATTGCCTGCTCTACTGCCTCTCCAAACACACCTGCACGCCTAAATGCTTGTATTGCCGTGTCTAAGTCTTGTATTATCTTTGTCAATTCTTCTATTCTCTTCTCTTTCTCTCTTGTATATTGCAAAACTTCTCTCTCTTCTTCTGCTGCTGTTGTTGCTAAAAGTTCTCTCAATCTCTCTCTCTGTTGCTCAATAACATCTGTGCCTTTTTTGCTCATTTGTAAAATGTTTTCTAATGCAACTGACAATATCTCTGCTTGTGCTTGTAAAGACCTTCTTGCCTCCTCTCCTCCAATCCTTTCCGCATTTTCTAATCCTTTTCTTATTTCAATCAACCTATTGGCAATAAGCCCTTGGACATCATAAACATCTCTAAAACTTTGAAGAATGCCTGAGGCAATAGGCGCAATCTGTGCTAATGCCTGTATTGCTATGCTATTCGTGTCCAATATAAAGTCATTCAAAGCCTTCTCAGCATCTAATCTTATGTTTTCTAACGCTCTCTTATATGCTGTTTGAAGTCTTTGTAAAAGCTCTGGATCTCCTGCTATCTTCTTTCTAAGCTCTTCAAATTGTCTCTGCACTTGTATTTGTGCTGCAATGCTATCTTGCGCTATTCTTGTTATTGTGTCTCTTGCTTTGAAGTTTGCTATAACAAAGTCTTCTACTTCTTTTCTAATCTGCTGTAAAGTTTGAAATATCTCTAATCTTCTGTTCAGCTCTTCTTCACTAAGACTGACAATCTCAAATGAAATCTCTTGCTTTTGCTTCAAAAGCTCTGCAATCTGCTTCTCTGCATTCATAACCTCTTCTGCTGTTGATAAAATATTGATTTGCTCTCGTGCTTCTTGTATCTGTCGCTCAATCTCTTGCTCTTTCAATAAAAGCAATCTTCTTCTTAAATCATAACTCTGCGAAAGCAATCTATTCTCCTCCAAAAGGTTTTGAATAGTCTGCTGACTTCTCAAACTCTCAATCTTCTGATTTATGACAAAAAGCTGATTATTAACTTGAATGAATTCAATCGTCCTCTCTTTGAAATCTGCTAACTTTGCATCAAAGTTTGTTAAGGCTCTTGATATTCTGTCTGAAATGACTTGTATTGTCTTAACCACTGCCTCCAATGCTAACAAATACACCGCACTTTTGCCTAAGGCTGATAATGCGTTTCCAAACCTTTGCGCTGCTGTTGCACCTTTTGCAAAAGCTGTTATTGCTGTTTGCAAACTTCCGACAACTATGTTTGTTATTGATTGTGAAAAACTTTTGCCTTGGACGATGCTTTCTCCTATTGCGCCTCCAATACTTGAAAATGCCTCCACCACTTTCTCTTTATATGCACCTACATTTCTTTGAAATAAGCCTACCGACTCGTCAATTGCTTTCACTTGTCTGTCTAAACTATTCACAATCTTTCTTAACTCTCTCTCACTCACACCTGCAATCTCCTGACCACTTGCTGCTACACTCTTATAAGCGCCTCTCAAAGTTTCTAGTGTGTCAACTAAATCTGCATAGCTCTCAAACTCTCTCTTCTTCGCTTTCTCTAATGCTTCTGTCACTTTGATAAGCGTCAATTGCTCTTCCGCTTGCTTCTTCAAATCTTTTGATAAATCTCGTATTGCTTCTGCTACAAACTTCTCTTTCTCTGCTAAACTATCCAATGCATTCACCTTCTCTTTTATCTTGTCTGCTGTTTCTTTTGTTGTTGTTGCTAATAACTTCTCTAACTTTATCAAATCATTCGCTAATGTCTTTGCTTCTTTGTTTAATTGCGCTGCTACTCTTGCTTGCTTTACTGCTGTATCTACACTCTTCACATACTCTTTCAAAGATTGCTCTTGCTTCTTTGTTTCACTAACTATGTCTTTTGCTGACTTCTTGTAAATCTCTGCTAAATCGTGTAACTTCTTTATAACCGCATCAATCTCTCGTTGTAATCTCTCAAACAAATCTTTGTCAAAAAAGTCTTCATATTTTACGACACTCATAGCTTTCTAAGCATTTGCTCTTTTAGCTCTCTTAGTATTACGCTCTTCAAATCATCTACTCTGAACGCATCTTCTACTTCTTTGTAATACTTCTTTCCTACAAAACCTTTATGCAAATAAGACAAATAGTTTGCAGTACTACTTCCAAATAGAGACAATCTCGACACATAGAATACAAGTGTGGAATGAAGCGTTTTATATCTTTCATAGTCATGATACAGATTCGTCTTCCTCAACTTTCTCACTCTCCACTTATGATATTGCTCTGAATACCTCTTTGTCCTCTGCCGAAAGGCAGTTTGCATGGATAACTGCCTCTGCACAAAGGCTTTTTTGGTCTCGGGCAAATAATATGTGTCAGCTAAAGCATCTTTCAGTCTTTTAAGTTTTTGTATTGCTTTTTCAAACACATTTTATAGCTTGATATAAAGTCCAGCAAAGTCTACATTGAGAGGAGGAACAACAGCAAGTTGTGCGGGATCATATTTGATGTAATCAGCACCCGCAGGAAATGGTTGCGTCCAAACACCATTTCCTACGTAATTCCATGCCGCAGGACCTGTCAAAAGAAGACCAGTCGGGTCATACACGGAAGGCAAGTAATTACCAACAGCAAAACCATCTAAAGGTATGATAGTTACGCCCGCAGCTTGCGCTATTTCCGTATAAAGTTTCATTTCAAGATTACCACCATTATTCCTTGCAATTCCTACGATGTGCATAGGAGCAGACATTCTTTGTGTAGAAGCATGATTGTATTGTACTAAGGTTTCTCTCCTTTGGACGGGCACAAACTCATAATCCGCAAAATCCCGCCTGATAATGAAACTAAATTGGTGTTTCTGGACTGTAGAGGCGGTAGGAAACTGAATTCTGCTATATATGGTTTGTGGCAGAATAGGCACAGGCATGAACCAGGGCTCATTTGTTGATCTGAAAGAGTAAGGCAGTCGCATGGCCCAGATGACGCCAGATATGTCCTCAAAAAATGCGCCGATTTCATTAAAACATCTTAATTGCTCAATGAACTTTGACCATTCAGCTGTTTTTGCAACCACAGTGCCATTTACAACTCTATCACCTTGCCTCACAAAAAACGGCAAACCGCCAACCTCCTCAGTCACCGCATCAGCTCTTTCCGTGGTGCAATCGTCCAGAAATGGAGTATAAAGTTTATAAGTATCTTTGTAATAGTGCGCCTGGTCAAAACTACTTAGAACATTAGCAGGAAATGAAGCAGAAGGAAGCTCGTAAAACCAAGGTGGTTGCCCGACAGGACCTTCCAAAGCCAAAAACACATTATCATTATTTGCAGTGCCTGTTTGGAAAACCAAAGGTCTAAGGCGTGTGGTGAAGTAAATTCTTACAATCCTTTGAGGTATGATTTGACACGAAGGCAAACCAGCGGCAAGTGCGCCCTGATCGCAAGCACAAGTTAGCATACTACAATTATCTTTTGTGTCTCAATTTTGTTAGATATTCAGTCATGCTTTCATTATCATACACTTTCACAAGACTATTGAACCTCCTTTCATCATATCTTCTTAAATCCTCTTCACTTTCAATCTCATATACATAAAAGATTGGATTTTGTGCGTCATTCCATAGAAGTATCAAAGGAACACCAACCGCTTTTGCAAGTTTCAATTGCATTCTCACACTTCTTTTTTTTATGTATTCATTTTGCCTCACATGCAATAACTTCACTTCAAATAAGCCACATATATCTTCATACTCATTATAAATAAACAAATCAACATCTGATGCTCCAGCGTTTATGTCTAACAGAGGATTTTCTCTATGCCATTTAGAGAAGTACTGCTCTGCCAACCTCAATCCCGTCGTTTCCTTCCTCCAATTGTAGTGCATATAATAATTATACAAAATAACACTCTTCTATCTCACTCTGCAAAAAATGTGTGAAATGCATATCTCAATGCATCAACCGCATGATCTTCTCCAGCAAGTTTGCCTTTTGTTTTATCAATCCAGACAAGATTCCGTGCTTCTTTGATAAGTTCATAAGAATCAGAAGTCACAAATATCTTATGTGCATTCAGTTTTTCAAATGAAGCCAAAAGTGAAGGTTTTGCAGAAGACCATGCGGCAAAACCCTGTCGGCGCAGATCTTCAACTGCTTCTTTTGCTGCAGCATCAACTGCAATTCTCACTTCTGTTTTATACTCTTGTAACTTCTCAACAATCTCTGAAAATCTATATGTGCCTTTGAACAATAGCTTTGCACACAAGGAATCATCCACTGCTTTATACAACAGCACTGCTGCAGAAGGTGATATCGTGTATCCTATATCCAAACCTATGCCTAAGAGGTTTTTGATTGGTTTATCTTCAATATTCCAATTGTACCACGCTGTGGTTCCTTCGGCTAACCATTCACCTTTGCCGTATGCTATGAACCAATCCGTGTTGATTCTGCTTTCAATCTCGTATTTTGCTGCTTCTGACAAAAACTGATTGTCTAAATAAGTTGTAACAATCTCATACTTTGAAATATCTAATGACTTCTCTGCAAAATAGTCTATTATCCAAAACTTTGAGACGGGATTGAAATCAACAATAGTAAAATCTCTCGTTCTCACAATAAGCTCGTCAAATATTTCTCTTGTGATAAGATTTGCCTCATTCACATACAAAACATCTCTTCTTAATCCTCTAAACTTCTCAGGTTTATCTGTTGCGATAAACTTTATCTCTGTGTTGTTTATAAACACACTCAAATCTACTTTATTTGTTGTGTATTTTACATTCATACTGCTCAAAATGTTTATCGTGTCTTTATATGCTCCGTTTTTCAAATGAGGATAAGTCACTGAAACAACATGTATTGTCTTTGCTTTGTTCTTCAAAGCTAAAAGTACTAAAAACTGCAAAGCAGAGTATGTTTTTCCGCTGCCTGTGCCTCCACGAAGCACAGCAATCCTCGGAAGCTCTTCACTAAAATATCTCTCACACAAAAATGTAAAGTTTCTATTTATATTCAAATTTTTCAAACTCATCTAAAAGTGTTTTCAATCTCTCATCAAGAACCTCATGCTCATTTGCTTTTCTCAAAGTCTCAACAAATGATTTGAAACTATCAATCAAAACTTTCAAATGCTTTATGTTTGCTAAGTTCTGTGCATCTTTTGTCTCTACTTTTCCATGTGTCATGGAATGCAGAGTTGAAGTGTAATGGTCTAAAAGTTCTAAAAGTTTTTGTGCAACAATACTAATCATAGTACCATCCTTTTCGCCTCTTCTCTGTCTATTATGCCCGCTTCAAGAAGTTTGATTGCTGTATCTGCCTTCTGCAGCTTATAATAACTCAAAATATCTACTCTCGCCGAATCTACTTCTGATTTCACATCTAAAAATCCTTCTCCGTTTTGTATCCTATGTGCATTCCATGAAAGTATCAAATCATCTATGAATGCCTGAACTGCAGGAATTATGGTATCTGAGTAAAAACTCACTAATGCTAACTCTTTGTTGCTATACGTCTTGTTGTCCGGATCATTCAAAATGCTACTATCAAAACCATAGAGTGCTGAAAGTAATCTAAACACACGAGACCAATTTTGTGTCATATTGTATTTGTTATAATCTACTGGTATTTCATGAAAACTCACTGCAAATGCCAAAGGTTCTATGCCTCCTGCACCTGCATATTTTCTTTTCTCATTAATAAGCTCTCTAAGTGCTCTGATTTCACTTTCTGCCAAAGGTCTGGCGGGATCTGTCGGCATCATAACTACATTCGCACCTAATCTCTCCGCTAACTGCTTCTCTGCTCTTTCTAAATGAATAATTGTCTCAAATAACTTCTTTGCTGAATAACTCACACACTTTCTATTCTCTACCTGAAAATCATTATCTGCCTCATCTGCATATCTCAAATCTTTGTGCATAAATGTAACTCCAAACAATAACCAATCAGCAAATGCATAACCTAAATCTTTGTTCAAATTGTCTGTATATGTCTGCAGCTCTTCATCATTTAAAAGCAATCTTACATACAATCTGTTTGCCGAATTGCTGAATACAGAATACACACTGCTCAAAACCGCACTGATACTGAAATATCTTCTGACATCACTATAAGTCAGTAGATAGTCCTCTTGTATGTTTTCAAACGAGATTGGATATCTTGTTCTTAAAAACGCCTTCCTGTTCCTTGGCAAGAAAAATGTTAATCTAAGAAGCCTGTCTATCCAACTCATTCTCTAAATTATCTTTTTGATATTTGAAGAAACTAAATATTTCTGCACATGAAGCTGTGCTCGGGTCTATGCCGTGTATTTTCAAATAATAGTGTGTGCTCCAAAACACATCATCATACTCTCCTTCCTCTTGTTGTTGTATCTTATTGTAAATGATTTCTAATGTGATATCTATGTTTTCAATAAGACTGCACCACTCATCCAGTTCATTCTTTATTCTTGTTGCAATCCCGGGCACAATATGCTCAAAGAAATAGAAATGCAAATCTGTGAAAAAGCCTTGTTGCCATTCATCACAAAACTCTCTCCATGATTTTTTCTCTGCTATTTCGAAAATATTCTGCTTCATATTATTGCAGAGGATACCTATATTCACCAGGCCACCTGATTTCTGAAAGATTTATCGATACTTTGTACAAAGTTGTAGAACTAAGCCTTTCGTATTTGATTTCCTTTGGAATACACGCTACTCTGAAACTTATATTGTCAATTGCCTCTACAATCCAAAATCTTGCTTTTTGAAGTAGTAACAAATGCCTAATCCAGCATGCGGAGTAAAGCAAAAGTGTAAGGTTGTATGAAGGCGTGTATCTTCTGAATATACTTTCTTTCTGCAAAGTAACTGCTCTTCTATACTCTACTTCTTCAAAGGCATCTGCATCTTTCTCTAAACTGCCAAAGAACCTTGAAGTTACAAAATAATCTTGGTCATTCCAACCAGGCACATAAATCTCTGTGTTGTCAATCCTTCCTCTCATGTTTGCTTTGATTGTTATTGTCTTGTATTGCAGCTCATTCACAATCTCTATACCACACCAATCAAATGTTTGCACAGGACATGCCTCTTGTGCGGAAGGAATTTTAATGATTGCATGTGTTTCTCTATCAAATGTGTCTCTGAAAAACCAATATTGTGCTGAAGAAGGCAAACTATTCAAAAAGTCTTGTGAAACATCTTCTGTGATAAATCTTATTTCTTCGCCGCATAAGAAAGGCATTTTGGTTTTGCAATCATCTTCTTCTGATGAAACATCAAACAAAGGTGAAGGTGGAGGCACCACAAAACAATCTAACTCATAAAATCCTACTTCTCTGCCTTTTTTAAGAAAGTCTGACGGAACACTACTATGTTCTTGCTCTAATCTCAATCCACATCCTCCTCTGAAATATATGCAATACCTGCCCGGCTGCAGCTTTGTTTTGTCTATTGTAAGTCTTCCGCTCGCGTCTATTTTCATTACATTTGTATAAAATCTACTCTGTAAAGGTATTGTCTGCCAGAAGTTGTGATATAGTGAGGCAAAGGAATATACTTGTATATCTGTCGTGTTTATGTATCCTCCATCATTAAAAAACTCTCCTTGTGTCGGAGCCAATGCAACAGGATAGGCATTCCCGTACAACTCATCTACAATATTTCCATCTGCTATCTCATCTATATATAATGTGTAAGTAAATGAAAATAGTGAAGGATTAGGGCACTGATACACTCTTTGTTGTGCATCATCCAAAATCAGTTGCACATTATTCAAAGGTTGATACTGCATAACTTCTATTTGACCCGCACTATTTCTAAATATTTGATTTGAAGGATATCTTTTTGAAATACCTAAAAGATTTAAACCTTGCAAATACATCTCTGCTTCATAATATGCAAAATCATTTGTTGCATTCGCTTCAAACGGAGCTCTATCATTCTTGTAGAAGAAGTTATTTATATATCGAGGCAAAGGTAAAGCTGCAGTAACTAACATGCCATAGTTTTTATAATCGCATGCACAATTGCAATCTTTGTCACAATCAACAGCTTGATAATGCATGATTCTTATATTCACAGCATGCTCACTAATAACACTTGTAAGTGTCTCGTCTACTGACAAAATCACAGGACTGCAAAACTGATATAAGTTGTCTAAATTATTCCAAAACCAGCAGTCATTCACGCCAGAAGATAACAGCGCGGTGTGAATGTCTCCTAAAAATTGTGGAAGTCCTGTACAGTTGCGGGCCACTTGCACAAAAACGACACCAGTGCTGTATGGTCTCGGACTGACTATTCTTCTTCTCGGAAAATGTGTTAGACTATACACATCTTCATCAACACAATTTCTGCAACATCCTATCAAATCTGCATCTGCGGGATTATTTCCATCATAAACAATCGTCGCACCATGCACCGTCCTCCTAAGGAGAGCTGCTTTGTCAAGAGAATACGACTTTGATAACAACAACTGCCTTTGTCCTGTCGGTGTCACGCCATAAAGCCTTACATTTACTGCAGTTATCTGTCCAACCAAATTTGAAAAATCATTGATTGAAATGCCTCTGTTATACATCTCATAAAAACCACACACATACAATGAATCATGCGGCGGGAACTCATATTTGCCTGTTGAAAAGTTTTTGTATCTCAAAGACTCTCTGTGTGTGTCTATAAGAACTGAACCAAACGACACCTCTCTTCCTATGTTAATAAGATCAGTTGATAGTGTCACTGCGTCTAATCTGCCAGAAGGTAACTCAAAATCCACAGGATTTGAATATGTTGCATACCAATAGCCTGTTGTTGTGTTTCTATAATACAATCCCGCATAAATCTGAAAGTCTGAGGCAGGTATATGTTGAAAGTCTGCAAGATTTACAGACACAGAATACGCAGAAGAAGACAACTGAGTGCATCTATACACTCGCAGAAACTGATTCACATCATTACCTGCAATGTTCTGATTGTGATAAGTCTCTCTCGGCTTTATGAACAACCAACACTCATATTGTTGAAAGTTTGGATTTCCGGCAATAGCGGAAGGCACAGAAATATTGAAAACATTTGAAACAGAAGACCTTGTGAGTGTCAATCTCCATGGATGTGGATCTTGATTTGTGTTCTGGTTTGGATAACACGTAACTACTCTTATATCCGTGTATATTAGAAAATCTGTACGATCAGGAAAGAAAAACACTGATAACTCAGCAGGATAAGCTGCTGGATAGGAAAGACTTTGTGTATAATCTATTGCATCTTGAATAGAAAGATAATGACCACCGCCTTGTGCCCTAACCTCATAAATCGGAACAGACAAAGCACATGGAGGAGGAGCATAACCTCCACTTGGAGTATTTATTGTGATATTGAATGAATTGCTGGAAGGTTGTTTAAATATTCTAACTGCATCGGGATGGTTGTTATATTGCTCTATGCCTGACAAACTTGAAAAAACATTTGTTGCACCTGGTGGATTCAAAGCAAAAGCGGGTTGAAGTAAAGCACCTAAGTCTTGTAAAATATAGAGAGGATTGCTTGTTGAATAAAAAGCAATATTTGGTCTTGGACCTGAACCTGCGGCAATGGCGGTGACTGTAAATGAAAGCGTATTATTTGTGATGCTTGTTATATTGATTTCGTAGCAATATGTGCCGCTGTTGATTGGATGAATGGCTCCAAAATGCACTAAAATTGCAGGCCCTAACACAAAACCTTCGTTTGAAAACACCGTGCCCTGTCGTGAAATGGTGAATTCAATGCATCCTAAATTGTCACCAAAAGTATTAATAGTAGAAGGCGGAGGAGGAGCACATAACCAACGCCATCCAATGACATCAAAATCTGTGAAAGGTCCTATGTCTGCATAAAAATAATATGAGCTCTCGACTTGATATCTCGCATATGCTGGAGGCAAAAATCTATCTCTCTTATTTGTGTTTTGAAGATTGACTGAAACAGCTGCAGTTGTTGCGGGAAAATCAGGCGTGCTCCAACTTGCATATCCCGCTATTGTCGTGTACCACCTGCCGTTGTCTAAGTCAAAACTATAGACTCTCATACCTACTATATTTTTCAATTGCACAATTATACTTAAAAACATAAAACTCTCCCGAGAATGATTTTGGCGCTGCGATCTTCAAATCTACGTACTCACTCATTTCATTCACTTTCACATAGATATTCCTAAGCATAAGCGGAATATAATCACTTGCTACAATATTCAACTGACTTATATTCTCTGCAGCTTCTCTATCATTGACAAGACCTACAAACAACATTTCAAAAGTTATGTGCTGGTAAATGTTTGTGTCTATTATATTTGTGCTCAAAGTGTCAGGAATATATAAGAAAGGTATTGGAACATTGGTGGCACTATAAACTTCTAACATATTCTCTATGTTTCCTGACAGAACTGCCGGACCAAACACTTTGACAACAGGAATAGCATAAGGTGCTGGCAAGGTCAAAATGGAAAGGCAATTGTTCGTAGGATGATTGCTTATTGTACCAAAATCTGTTGTGCCATCCTTCAACTCCACCTGCACATTTTGATATTGTTTGATGGCTTGTGGATAAGTCGGTACGTCATTCAACCACACACGAGGCACCTCATAAATGGTTTGTGATCCAACAGATGATGGATGAGTATAAACATACTGAAAAAGCTGAGAAACTCTTCTAACTATGTGAGCTAAAAGCATGTTACACTTTCAAAAAGCTTTTTATCTTACTTATGATTGAAATGATGGAAAGGAAGCCCTCGGGTATTTTGATTACATTAATTTGTAAAAGTGTATCTACCAAAATATAACTCTCACTGAACACTATGAAGAATGTTATGACGGCAGGCATACTGGCGAAATAAGGAAGATTTGCTAACACATGCGCAATGAAAATCATAGATGCATACACAAAAATCTTCAAAGTGCCTGTGCTCCACTTTAACCAAGAAAACTTTTCCTTCAAAAACCTAATGCTGAAATACATTCTCACCACATTCACAATCAAAGACAATGCAATGACACCTATCATGCTCGCATAAAACGCCACACTCGATAGGATTGTGCCAAAAATGCCCGCTATGACAAACTTCAGCTTTTCCATACGTTTGATGGTTTCACGGGTTTTCCACAACCACACTTAAGTTCTATGTTCAACATATCTAAATTATCTTACGAATGCTTTTATGATGAGGAGAATTAGCAAAACAATGACAATTAAAATCAAATACCTCAAAGTGCTCTGCCTTTCATGTGCTTTCTGAAGCTCACTTTCATACTTCTTTGTCTGATCATATGCTTTGAGCGCCTTCTCTAGTGAAGCAATTCTCTCGACATAAATCAAACTATCAACACATTCTGCACTGATTTTGATTGTATCTCTTATCTTTACAAACTGCACTCTCACATTATCTCTCTCTAATCTCACTGTTGTGTCTGACTTTACAATCAATTTCTCATGCAAATAATGATGTGCTGTGTCATATTTTATAATTGTAGCAGTATCTACACCTCCATACTTTGCAGCAATATATCCTATTGAGGCATGAGGTCCAATCAAAACCACCGCTCTGTCTAACTTTTGCTCTGCTCTCTTCATTTTGCTTTGTAAAGTGCATGAAGAAAACAGGAGAAGGAATAGTATGAGGAAGCGCATGTGTGAAATATGCTTTTATTTGTTCAATGTCCGTCTTTGAATTGCCTCAGCCACTCTTTTTGCAACTTCAATGAAGTCAAAGTGAAGGTGTTCTACCATTTCTGTTAATGGTTTCAAATACTCTGAATATGCTTTGCTAAGCAAAAATCCTTCGTCTAAAAAGTTTTTCGTGCTCAGGTGTGACAAACATGTTATGCAACCTTCTTCTTCTTTCTTTACAAGCAAAGAAATCCTTCTTTGTGTTTCTTCTACATCTACTAAAGCATCAAAATAAGTGAAAAGCGTTAGGAAACAGAAGTAAGAAAACATTTCAAAGAACTCTTTATCATTCATATTGTCCTTATTTTTCCAACGCACATACTCTATTGTTTTGTCATACACATAATCATATACTTCCATAAAACCTTCCTCATATGGCACAAAACCATACTGCCGCCAAGGCGGAATATATTCCACATAATGCATCTGCCTTTTCACTATCTGCTCTTCATTTTGCGTATCACTTTGCTTCATGGCTTCTACATTTTGTGTTTGTGTGTCTTGAGCGCTTTGAACACTTTTAGCACTTTGAGCACTTTCATTATTTCTAACTTCTTCTGTTTGAATGACTTCTGTTTGATTGCCTCCGCCACCGAAAGGAGGATTATTGTCGTCATGATCATCGCCATCATGATTATCTTCATCATCTTCATTATATGTTGGTCTGGTTTTATCAATCTTAATACCATACTGCTCCTCTTGTTCAATCTTCTCTATAATAAAAAACTTCTTCTCAATGATGTTTCCGTTTGGCCTCCTCACTTGTCTTTTTTCTTCTTTCAATACAAAACCTGCCTCATATAAAAGAGGAGTAACTTTGCTTGCTTTTGAGCTTATCATGTGCTTAAGGCTATTTATAATCTTCTCTTTCTTATCTTCATTTACATTTCCTTTTTCATTCTTTTCAATATAATCTTCATAAATCTCATTTGCAATATCAGAAGCAGATAAACCATTCTTCATCCTTTCAGCAAAACTTTTATCCATATAAACCTTATTTACAATCAAATCAAAAGGTTCTATATTGATTGCTGCAGCTTGTCTTCTGGAAATAGACCAAAATATATCTATTTTCTTTTGGTCTTTAACGCCTAACTTTTGGCACAAATATGTATAAGTGTAGTACAAATCCATCTTACCAACGGGTTTATGCATAGAACCAACCTTTTGATTTGAATATATAAAATCTCTTGCCTCTTCTATATTAAGAGGCTTTTTATAATCTTTCATAAAGTGCAAAAAAGCAATCCTAAGACCATCCAAATCCTCCTTTATAACCGCTCTTACCACCTCTTCTTCAATTATTTTGTTAAGCTTTTGAAACTTTATAACAACAGATCTCCTAAGCATATCAGGTCTCACCTTCTTAAGAGATGTCGTAGTTATAATGAAGTTAGTTTTATTTTCTGAAAAACTCAAATCTTTATTTGTATGCAATTTTCTTTCCGCATACGCCTCCATTGTCGTCATTGTGTTTATATATCCTACTATCTGATCTACCAACACATTTATATCATCTATCAATACACACTTTACACTGTCAGCTACTGAAGACAAATCTCTGACATCATATACATAAGGTTTCACAGCATGTTGGTGTCCATTCGCCAGCATTGTCAAAACATGAGCTAAAGTTGATTTGCCTGAATTGCTTTCTCCTTCAAATATAAAAACAGAAGAAACATTTGCAGCTAAAGCAGATAAAATCAAAGCAGTTCTCTCTACATAATACTCATCAACAGCAGTATAGTTATAAATGAACTCTACCAAATTCTTTTTCATTT
>VAPR01000525.1_pt1 | contig 24587 bp, 22 predicted proteins | sample 3380701 | NCBI WGS metagenome assembly VAPR01 (sample SAMN11536904, study PRJNA540576) | hot springs metagenome | isolation source: hot spring wet sediment | place: Spain: Lobios | collected 2014-01 | reverse complement strand
TACTCCGACATCCGGGTCCTCAAGGTGGAGCTCACCCGCGCGCTGGGTGGGGTCAAGAACCATGAGATCTACTTCGATCATCTGGGCGGGCCGGGCGGCAAGCCCGATGGGGGGATGCTGGCGCTGATCGAGCGGGACTTCGGGTCGTTCGAGGAATGGCAGAAGGACCTGAAGGCCACGGGGATCGCGGCCCGGGGTTGGGCTTGGACCGCTTACGACTGGGACACTGGCAAACTGTTCAACTACATCGGCGACGAACAGAACACCTATCCGGTGTGGAACTGCACGCCGCTGGTGGCCCTGGACGTGTTCGAGCACGCGTACTTCATCGACTTCGGGACGAACAAGGGCGGCTACATCGACGCCTTCTTCCGGAACCTGGACTGGCGGGTTGTGGCCAAGCGCGCGGAAGCGTTCGGGATCTTCGCACACGCCAAGGTGTAGCCCGGGAGGGCGGGCCCCCGCCCTCCCCGCCCGGTTCCCCGGACAGGAGGAAGACGGCCAGGGGGATCGAAGGAAGGCGACGGAAGAGCTTGGGGGAGCGGGGGAGTCATGCGGGACGCGGCGCTGACCTGTCCGTACTGCGAGACCGTGATGGTCACGTGCCACGAGCCGCGGGCGGAGGAGGCTTCGTGGTACGAGTGCCCGATCTGCGGCCACCGGGTTGAGCCCCACGGCCTTCGATCCCTGGACGACGAGATGCCTTCCGAACTCCGTCCCTTCTGAGGGGGTCGGCCGTGTACAGCGACCTCACGCTGGGACAGCGACCACCGGCATGGTGGATGGCGCCATGACGGTCCCTCTCAATCGACCCTGCCCTCAGTGCGGTGCCGAGATGGAGCTGCTCGCCTCGGACGAGTCCGGGGCGGTGCTCGTCTACGAATGCGTGGAGTGCGGGTACCAAAGCGAAGAGCGGGTGGAGAACGTGCTGGAACCTCTTGCCGAGGAGGAGGCCGACTTCCAGCCGGAGGACGAAGAAGAGGAGGAGCTCCCGGAAGAGGAAGAAGAGGAGGAGCTGGACGAGTCCCTGTGGGAAGAGGACGAAGAGGAGGACGCGTGGCGATAGGGAGGCGCAAGGACCCAGTTGCGCGGCTGCGGGTGCACCCGGACAGGCGGATCTGGTACGCCACGGCCCGGTCTGGGGCCGGGACGGTCCTGATGGCAGCCACCCAGCGCGGGGTGTGCAGGGTGTACCTCGGGGACCGGGCCAGCGACCTTCTGCGGCGCCTTCGGACGGAGTTCCCCCACGCCCGAGTTCGCAGGGACGCGCAGCGCCTCGGGCCGTGGCTGCGCGCCTGCCTCGACGGAAGGGTAGGCGAGGTTCCCCTCGACCTGCGGGCCACCGGGTTCCAGCGGAAGGTGTGGGAGGCCCTGCAGCTGATTCCCCCGGGGCAGCGGCGGACCTACGGCGAGGTTGCGCGCGGCCTCGGCCGGCCGGGTGCGGCCCGCGCTGTGGCGCGTGCCTGTGCGGCCAACCCTGTGGCGCTGCTCATCCCCTGCCACCGGGTCGTCCGTTCAGACGGGAGCCCGGGCGGGTATCGGTGGGGGTCGGAGCGCAAGCGGGTCCTGCTGGAGCAAGAAGCCGCGGGGTTGCATCGCGTTCCCTTTTGGAGCCGAAGCGCTCTCTCTTAACCCCGGAACCCCGGCCGTCGACCGGCGGCGCAGCCTGGCCCCGTGCGGACCATCGCTTGTGGCCAGAACCGCGGAGGGCGTGTCCCGCCTCCCTTCACCGTGCCAGGCTCATTGCAAGGCCACGGAGGGCGATCTGGACATAGATCAGGTACGCTCCGGCCGCGACCATGCCGAGTGTACCGGCAACCTGCAGGTGTGCCATCCAGCCTCGCGCCCGCCGGATCAGGGCCCCCTTGCCGGTGGCCACTCCTACAGACAGGGTGGCGAGGACCGCCCCCATGCCGAGCCCGTAGGCCACGAACACGCCAAACCCCCCAAACGCCCCTCCGGCCGCCAGCGCCTGCGTCACCACCGCGATGAAGATGGGCAGGGTTACGCGGAGGTGCTCCGTTGAACAGGGGTTCGATCTCGTCATCCTGGGATCAGGTTCCACGGTCTTCGCTGCCGCGATCCGGGCCGCGGAACTGGGGAAGACTGCGGCCATGACCGAGGCGCGGACGCTGGGCGGGACGTGCGTGAACCGCGGATGTCTACCGAGCAAGAACCTCATCGAGGCCGCGCGGGTCTATTGGGAGGCGCTTCAGCCGCGCTTCCCGGGTCTGCGCCCGAAGGGCATGGAGCTGGACTTCGACGCCCTCATCGCCCAGAAGGACGAGCTCATTGCCCACTACCGGGAGCAGAAGTACCGGTCCATTGTACGGGATTCGGATCGCATCCGGGTGTACCAGGGGCAGGCCCGGTTCACACCCGACCGTCTGGTGGAGGTCGATGGCGTGCGGCTGCGCGCGGCCCACTACCTCCTCGCCACGGGCTCCCGACCGCTCATCCCACCCGTCGAGGGTTTGGAACGCGTGCCCCATCTCACCTCCGACCTCTTAACCTCCGGGGAGCCGATGGAACTCCAGGAACTCCCCCGCTCCCTCCTCATTCTGGGAGGCGGGTACATCGCGCTGGAACTGGGCCAGATGTTCCACCGGTTAGGGGCGGAGGTCACCATCCTGGAGCGCGGCCCGCGCGTGCTCCCGCCTATGAGCCGGAGGTCTCCCGGGCCGTCACCAAAGCCCTCACCGACGAAGGGGTGCGGATCGTCACCGGCGTTTCTGTCCAGCGGGTACGCCCGGTGGACGGCGAGGTCGAAGTCACCGGCGATCGAGGAGGCTCAGGGGTCGCCTTCCGGGCAGCACATCTCCTCGTGGCCGCCGGCCGCGTCCCCAACACCGACGCTATCGGCCTGGAACACGTGGGCGTGCAGACGGACGAGCGGGGATTTGTGGTGGTGAACGACTTCCTGCGGACCACGGCCCCGAACGTGTGGGCTGCGGGAGACCTGATCGACCATTACACCGACAGCCAGATGGCCACACCCGTCGGCGCCCATGACGGGGTCATCGCCGCGACGAACGCCTTGGCCGGGGAGCTGCGCAAGGCCGATCACCGCGTGATTCCGAGCACGATCTTCACAGACCCTCAGGTGGCGGTGGTGGGTTTCACGGAGGCGGAGGCCCACGCGCGCGGCTACCGCTGCGGCTGCTCAGCGATCCCCATGGAGCTGGTGCCCCGGGCGGGTGCCGTGCGGGACCCCCGCGGGGTCATCAAGATGGTGCTGGATGCGGACACGGAGCGGGTTCTTGGCGTGTCCATGGTGGGGCGCGACGCCGGAGAGGTCATCCACGAGGCGGCCATGGGGATCCGCCTGGGGGCCACGGTGTATGACTTCATCGACATGGTCCACGTCTACCCCACCATGGCCGAGGCTTTGAAAATCGTGGCGTTGTCGTTCTTCAAGGACCCCAGCCGGCTCAGCTGCTGCGCAGAGTGAGGGTCACCGTTCCATGTACCAGTGGTTCAGGAATCACTGCGCAGGTTGAAGGTGACCTCCCTTGACCCAGGGAACCCAACGCTACGCTTGCGGTGGTCCTCCTCCCCGAGGCGCCCCCAGGGGCCGACACGAGCTACAGAACTGGGTCAGATGAGCGCGCAGCGGTCCCGCGTCTTCCCCCAGCAGGCTCATCACCCGCTCCAGCATCGCTCGGGGTGCCACCGGCGCCCCACACCGCACGCAGCGAGCCTGCTCATGCCGGCAAAGCTCGGTGGGACCTTCCCGCAGACGCTTCGGGGCGAACCTCCGTTCCACCCGGATCGCACCGGACTCCCCCTCCGGGCAAGTCTCCAGACACAGTTCGCAGCCGATGCAGCGGGCTGCCTCAAAGGATAGGGACACCGCCCCCCCTTCCTCCCGGTACGCCAGGGCCCCCGTGGGGCACGCCCTGCCGCACATGCCGCATCCCGTACAGGCTTGCGGATTGATCTCCACAACCCCTGTGGGGGCACCCGGATGGGGGAGATCGAGCTCCGGTTGCCACGCGATGCTCTCCACGACTTGGAGCAGAACCGAGCTCACTACTTCCGGAGACGTGCGGAACACTCCGGGCGGCACGCGGCGTCGACCCTCCCTCGCCGGTAGACCCGCGCCCGGCGGCTGTTGGAGCTGTGGCAGCCACTGTACCCGTTCCTCGGGCTCCCCCACCGCCGCTAGCAGCTCCCTGCAAAACTCCACAGTCCGCAGGACCTTCTCTCCCGGAGCGTTGGGGCACGGACCCGTGCAGCGCAGGACTCCCACCGCTGTCGCACCCAGCAGCAGAGGGGCCATGAGCCAGCTCGCGGTTGCCATGGCCGCGCAGGCCAGGGGGACCGGCATCCAACCCGGGTGCACTGGCCCCGTTGGGGTGGCCTTGGAGCATACAAAGAGAATTCCCCTCGGTGCAATTCCGTCGCCATCCTCCAGCAAGGCTCGCACCCGGGCTTCCACCTCCGGGGGGGAGTAACCCGGGAAGGAGAGGGTCTCCCGCGGGCATTGGCTGGCGCACACCCCGCAAGCCTCGCACCGGCTCGTATCGATCCGGATGCGTCCGTCTAAGCGGGAGACGGCCTGTACGGGACAGGCCTCCACACAAAGATGGCAACCCTCGTCGGTTGCACACCGGTCGGGATCCCACGAGGGCATGGCCCGGTAGGCGGGTACGGGCAGGCGTAGAAAGGACCGCCGGCTCAGGCGCGCGGGCAAGTAGGGCTTGGCGTTGGCCGGCTTGCTCCCCGGAAACGCCAGGGCCGCAGCCACCGCCGCCCCCAACAACACCCGGGCTTTCCGGGTGGCCAAGGACCCGTCCATGCCCCGGCACCAGGTCCCCAGATCCACCTGCCCCACTCCCAGCGGATCGAGACCCGCCCGCCTCAAAGCGGCCTGCAGCTCTCGTTCGTCCAATTCACCTCCGCACAGCCCCAGGACCGCGTTCGTGGCTCCGGATTGCGGAATGAGCCTTTCCAACCGAGCGGGATCCTCGCACAGGCCATCCACCACGTGCACAGTCCCACGGGGATACCTCAGGGCCAGGTCAGCCCTCAGAATCTCTAGGTCTACTTTTGGCTCCAAGGCCACGTGGTGGCACAAGAGCACGACCACCGGTCCCCGGTCCGTCATGCGCCCGTCTCCCACACCTGACTCACGAAGGACACAAAACGCCGGTCCTGTTCCACGAAGGCTTCACAGGCCGCGGCCCCCGCTCTGTACAGCTCCGGCAGATCCTCCCGTACGAGCCGCTCCGCCAACCCGGGGACCCAGCTGGCCACGCAACAGTCCAGAAAACGAACCTGGCGTACCATCACGTTCCTCGCCTCGCGCACATCCCCACCCTGCCACGCGTCTGCCTCCCGGCCACACAGGAACGCGAGGTACTCCAGCTCCACCGACAGGTGATCCGGAGCTCCCCGCAACTGCGGAGAGAGTGCCAACCCAGCGGACGCGTACTCCCGCTCCAGCCGGCCGCACAGCGCCGCCACGGCCTCGGGGTCCCCTCCCAGGTAAAATGAGCCCCGCAGCAGAGAACTCAGGTCCGGTCCCCCGCGGCCGGCAAAGCCCCTCTCGTACACCTCCCGGAGGGTCTGCGCAGAGCGCAGCCCCTCTAGTTCCCGAAGCAGACGCTGCCACGCAGGAAAGAACGGGAAACCGGCCAGGACCGCTTCACCCCCAAGCGCCGTGGCGGCTTCCCGCAGTCCGGAGATCCTCTCCTCTGTGGGGAGCAAAAACACTTCTGCGAGGAACCGATAGACTGCCTGGCGTACCCGGGCCAGCGCCTTCATGGTGCCCGCCGCCCGGCGCTCCCCTCCGGCACCCGCTCGGGTAGAAGTTCGTACACCACCGCTGCCAGGAACACCAGCACCACCCCGAGGATGAACAGGGTCGGTGCGAAGGGCAAGCGAGGCTCGCTGTGAGCAGGGCTGGTGGGGGTGCCCAGCGGGGCAGCCAGGAAGAAATAGCTCACGATCTGCAGCAGGAAGCCTACGACAATCAACAGCACGGTCCACACGGTGCGCATCAGTGGCCCTCCTCCACCTCGAGGATGGGGAACACCTTCACCACCAGCGTGTACAGAAGGCTACCCAGGCCAAACAGCCCCAGGATCACGCTGTACTCCACCCACGTGGGGGCATAACTCCCCACCGGGTACGGCAACAGGGCGCCGTGGGTCTGCGAGGGAACCACGATGAGCAACCGCTTCCCTACCGCGGCCACGTTCACCAGCAGGCCGCTCACCACTCCACCCGCCATCCAGCTCCGCCCCGCCAGCGGCACCAGGGACAGCACGAACAGCGCCCCGGCCACCGCGAGGGCCCACCTCAGGGCAGAGCTCGCCGTGCTCCACGCTGCGAGGCCCAGTACAGCCGCAAGCACCCCCAGGGCCCAGGCCAGGCCAGGTCGGAAGGCAGGAAGGGGGAGTCCGAACAGCTCCCGCAACCATGCGGCCCCCAGCACCGCAGCCGCCAGGACCAGCGTTCCCACCGACGTCCAGTACAGCCCCGCGTACGGCCCCGTCAGAATCGCCGTGCTGACCCTTCGCTCCACCTGCGGCGCCGCGTACGTCGCCGTCAGCAACTCAGCCGCGGTGAAGTACAGGTAGGTCAGCACCAGCACCAGCAGGATCCCGTGAAGGGTGCGGAAGGTCTCTTCCCGCAGCAGTTCCTCGACTCCCGAGGTGCGGCGGAGGATCGCAGCGATCACCAGCAGCAGCCCGATCCCGGATACCCCGGCCATCACCACGAACCCGGGCGCCTGCAGGGCGCTGTACCACCCGGGACGGCCCGTCTGGATCCCGAACACGAAGCCCAGGGTGGAGTGCGCCGTCACCAGAAGCGGCAGGATGGCAACCGCCAGCCACAGGCTTGCCCGGTGGTGCCGGGCCCGTTCCTCCAGGGTGTCCTGGTATCCTGCGGCCCACAGCCGGTAAAAGCCCTGGAGGCGGCTGGGACGCTTTGCCAGCAGCGCTGCGTCCTTACGGCCATCCAGGTAGAAGTACACGAGGCTGGCAAACAGGTAACCCGCGATCACCAGGGTGAAGGTCCCGAAGAACGGCGATTGCGGCCGGGCGTAGCGAAACAGGTTTACAATCCCCCGCGCGGGTTGCCCCAGGTCCACCAGCACACAACTAGCCGCCACAACGAGCGCGATGATGGCGAGGAGCTCTCCCATCCGCGACACCGGCTTCAGGTGCTCCAACCGCAGCAAGCGGATTAACGCCGCGATGCTGATCCCCGCAAAACTCACGCCCACGAAGTACACGACGAAGGCGACGTACAAACCCCATGACGCTCCCGCCATGCTCCCCAAGTCCCGTAACCCGGTGACCACCAGGCCCTCCGACCGTTCCCGGGAATACGCGTACAGCCCAACGGCCACGAACGCCGCCGACAGCGCAAGCCACACCCAAAGCCGAGGAGTGAAGCGTCCGATGCCGAACGGAAGTTGCCTCGCATCCGCCGCCATGGCTACACCCCTCGTCGAATTTCATCGAAAGGCCGCGACTCCCCGTGGGGCGGATGCCCGCCCACGTACCACACCCGCGGCTCCGTTCCCGCCTCTTCCAGCAACCGGAAGGACGGCTTGCGCTGGAGCAGTCGCGACACCTCGCTGTTAGGATCCTCCAGATCCCCAAACAGCAGCGCGAAGGCCGGGCAGTTGGCCACGCACGCTGGTTTCCGCCCCTCCTCGACCCGGTGCACGCAGAAGGTGCACTTCTCGATGACTCCCTTCAGGCGCCCCCCGCCCGCGGTTCGGCGCCGCTCCCGCCCGTAGGCCTGGTCCAGGTCCGGGTTCCCGTAGGGAGGCACAACCCCGTTTGCCCTCTTTGCGTCTCCCTCCTGCCAGTCCAGGTACTGATTTTTCTTCGGCTCCTTCCAGTTGAAGAAGTTGACCCCGTAGGGGCAGGCCACCTCGCAGTAGCGACAACCGATGCACCGATCCCAGTCTGTGGCCACCAGCCCGTCCTCCCGCTTGTAGCGGGCACCCACGGGGCACACCTTCACGCACGGCGCGTTGTCGCAGTGCATGCAGGGGCGTGGCAAAAACCACACGTGCACGTTCGGGTACGTCCCCTCCTCGAACCGGAAAACGTACATCCAAAAATGCGCCGCGGGGGTGTTGTTCTCGACCTTGCAGGCCTCCATGCACGCCCGGCACCCCATGCACCGGTCCAGGTCTATCACCATGGCGTACCTGGGCATTCCAGCACCTCCCGCCCTACGCCTTGTACACGCGTACCTTTACGTGGAAGGACTGGTCCGCGGTGTTGGTGACGTACCCCTCTCCGGTGAAGAACAGCTCCGCCGGCGCCACCCCGTTGCCCTTGCTCCACGGGTGACGGACCGCTTCTCCAAAGTGGTGCGGCAACGCTACGGTGTCCGGTCGGATGCCCTCGTGGGTGCGCACCGCGGTCCTGACCCGGCGCGTCTCGCCCGTCACCGCGTTGTGGGATTCCACCCACACCTCGTCTCCGTCCTGGATGCCCCGAGCCCGTGCGGTTCGGGGGTGGATGACCAGCCAGCCTCGGTCCATCAGCTCGCTCAGCAAGGGAAGCTGCGTCGACCGCGACTGCTTGTGTTCGATCAGCTTGTGGCTGATCAGGTACAGGTCGTACTCCGGCGGGGAGTTCTCCATGGTCGGCTTCCGCCAGGTGGGGAACGGCGTGTAGTCGCGCCAGTACACCTCCTCCGCGCCCTTGGCCCGCATGGTATTCCGGTACCGGAGCAGCGACTCCCCGTAGAAGCGGTGCCGAATGCCCCCGAAGGGCGGGTCCATGGCGTAGCCGTACCGTTTGCTGGCGGGCACGGGACCCTTAGGCCGGACCCCGTGCCTCTCGAAGTACGCGATCCCCTCCGGGATCCCCTCCGACTTCGCCCACCGGTCGAAGATCTCCCGTACCTGGGGCTTGCGGTCTAAGGGCAGCCGGTACGTCTCCTTGAGCTTTAACGCCTTGTTCAGCTCGTCCAGGTATCCCCCGGGACCGTACAGGACGCCCAGCTGCTCGCACAGATCAAGATAGATGTCGATCTCGCCCCGGCTCTCAAACAGAGGCTCCATCACGGGCAGCCGCAGGGCCACGGCATCCACGTACTGATCCCCCGCGGCGTACGGCCCCTCGTACTTCTCCAGGGTGGCCGCGGGCAGCACCACGTCCGCAAAGAGATCCGCGGTCAGTGACATCCACGCATCCAGGGCCACCACGAACTTGAACTTCCGGTAGGCCTCCCGGATGTCCGGCGCAGATCCGAACGACCGGACCGGGTTCGCCATGTGCAGGATCAGAACCTCCGGCAGCTCCTTCACCCCGTACTTCTCGGGGTTCTGCATCACCTTGGCGACCACCGCGGGGCTGCCGCTGTTGATGGGGAAAAACTTGGAGCCCGCCAGGGTAAAGGAGTAGGGTGGATCCTTGATCTCGATTTGATCCAGCTTTTCGAAGTTGTCGTGCACCTGCCACGGGCCCACGTCAAACCGCTGACCGCCTACCGCTCCCACGGCTCCCAGGAGCATCATGACCAGGGCCATGGCCCGGATGGTCTGAAAGCCCAGCTCCTGCTGGGCCATGTGGTAGGCATGGATGGCCACCGGTCGGTACGGGAGGTGCATCCCGTCCACCTCCACCGTGGCCCCGAGGTGCGCGTTCTCCGCCAGCTCCCGGGCCAGCCGCTGGATTTGATCCGCGGGCACACCGCACACCTCCGCGGCCCACTGCACCGTGTACCGGTCCACGTGCTCCTTGAACGCCTGAAAGGCTGGCTTCACGGTTCTGCCGTCCACGGAGAACGTCCCCTCCAGGGCCGGCTCCAAACCAGGCGCGTCGTAGGGTCTGGGGCCACGAGCGGTTTGGTCCCACACCTGCTCCTTGCCCTCGCGCCGCAGGAAGAACCCATCCTCCTGGACCAGGAAGGGGGCGTTGGTGTGGCGCCGGAGGTAGTCGCGGTCGACCGCACCCATCTGGATCAACTCGCGGCACAGGGCCAGGGCGAGAGCGAGGTCGGTCCCCGGGCGGATGGGGATCCACTCCTCCACGAAGGGCCCGCCGCCATGCCGCCGCGGGTCGATGAGCACCACCTTGCAACCGCGCTCCCGCGCTTCCAACAGCTGCTGGGGCCAGGTGATCCAACAGAGCTGGTTGCCCCCCGCATTGGTCAGGTTCCATCCCCAGGCCAGCACCAGCCGGCTGTGGCGGAAGTCTGGGTGCAGGACCCCGGAAATCCCCACGGTGTACTCGCTCGCGCGGTACCCGGCGTCTGAGCAGAAAGCCCCGTGCCCCAGCTTTGTGGCACCGAGGGCCTTAACAAAGGCGTCGTCGTAGAAGGCACGCGCCTTGCCCCGCCCCTTCTGCCACAGCACCAGCTTGGGGTTCTTCGCCCGCACCTCCCGGATCCGGTCCGCCACGAGCTTCAAAGCCTCGTCCCACGATGCAGGACGCCACTGCCCGGGAACCCCTTTCTCGTTGGTGCGCACCAGGGGCGTGCGCAGCCGGTTCGGGTCGTACAGAGCCGTGATCTGAGCCACACCCTTGGGGCACAGGGTTCCCCGGTTGCGAGGATGAGCGGGATTGCCTTCTAGCTTCACCACCCGGCCGTCCACGCGTCGGGCGAGGAGCCCGCAGTCCTGCTTGCCGATCCAGCAGGTGGTAGGCACCCACTCCGCTGTGGGCCGCGCGGCGGGTGCGCCCGCGGCCTGCAGGGTGTCCAGCTCGCCGAACAGAAACCGGCTCGCGGCCATGGTTCCGGCACCGACCGCGGAAGCCTTGAGAAAGGTCCGGCGAGTCACCTTCATCACACACCTCCGATGCCGGCTCCGGTTTGCCCCAAATAACCTCGGCCATCAGGTTAACCAGGCATGCCGCAGCCGAACATCGGGCGCGGAGTGTATCCAGATGCAGGGCGCCCATACTCTCTCCGCCGGAGGCGACCTCCTGCCAGGCCACTCCCGAGGTTCCGGACATCGCGTGAGCCTCCCAGGTGGCGGTACGCACCCGCGGGGATGCGGCTTCGGGCCGGCCGTTTCATCCAGCATGGCACTCCTGAACCTAGTCCGCGGGCAGAGCGCGTCCTTTTTGAGAGGTGGTGGAGGAGGCGCACGTGCACGGGGTCAGCACACGAAAGGCGAACGCGCGGGCTGCAGGTGCTTGGGGTCGCGGGAAGTGTTCCCCGTCTGCGCGAAGCTGAATCAGCAGGTACGCAGCTCCTCGTCGCCCTGCCGGAGAAGTCGTCCTGACCTGGCATTCTACGTGCGGATCGGCGCCACTTCGAGCTGCGCCGACGCCTCCATTCCGTGATGAACCCCTACGGGGACATCGCGACGGAGGCCCTCCGTGCCACCCCGGCCAAGATCCGCTCCATGGTCGCCGGCTTCTTCCTTGATGAGATCCGTTTTCGGGCGCACCTGCGTTGCACCAGTCGGGCCCGCGGGCCACCGGCTGGCGGAGTCCTTGCGTCTGGCCACGGACGATCGTCCGCAGGAACATCTCACAGGCCACATGCGCCACGATCCTACGAGGCTCCTGGAGATTGCCGCACAGCACCGAGAAGTAGCTTCACTACCACTTCCGCGGCTCGGGCACGGGTACCGACGAGAAATCCAGTCAGCAAACAGGTTTCAGTCGATCCCCCTTCCCGCGCAGAGGGTCACAACGCCTATTTTGCGCAACCATCGGCTAGCGTGTTGAGGAAGATTCGAGGGACGCGCGGGCGCGCTCCGGATCCACCCACAACCGCCGACGGCCGATCCGGACCACGCCCCGGCGCGCCAGCTCCCGCAGAGTGAGGGTCACCGTCTCCCGGCTGCAGCCTACCATGTCCGCCAGGTCTTGGTGAGTCAGCCCCACGTCGAGCCGCAGAAAGCGCCCTTCCGGAACCCCAAAGCTCTCTGCGAGCTTCGCCAGCAGGTGCAAGATTCGGGTCCGCACGCTGGAGAGGACCAGTCGCTCCAACAGGTCCTCCAGCTCCCGCAGGCGGCTAGACAGTATGCGCACCATGCGCACCGCTACCTCCGGATAGGTGCGCATTAAGCGCTCCAGGTCCGTGTCCCGCAGGGTGCACACCACCACATCGGTCACGGCCTCTGCGAAGCTGTGGCGGGTGCCCGTAGACAGGCCTTCCAGCTCCCCGAAAACGTTGCCCGGCCCCAGCAGGCTCACCGTGAGCTGTCGGCCGTCCGCGCTGACCCGGTACAACCGCACGTACCCCCGCTTCAGCAGGTACAGGACCGGCTCGAAGCGGGTCGGTTGGAGCAGAAGGCTGCCCCGGGGTGCCGTGTGTAAGGCCGCGAGGCGATCCACCGCCTGCAGCTCCTCGGGAGAGAGGTGCCGAAACAGGTCGATCTGGTTCAGGTACGCGGCCTTGTCCACGGCCGCACGGTCCCTCCCTTGCCTCAGCCCCCTCTCCAGGTGAGAGGGCCACTCACCGGCGCCGGGCAGTTCACGACGAACAGCTGGCCCTGGGTGTCGGGGGTCCCGGGCCACCGCTTGAGGCGGCCCGCGGCCTCCTCGGCCACGATCTCTCGCTCATTGCGCAACACGCGCACCCCAGCGCCCGCAGTCCACGTGAACGTGTAGTGATCCCAGAAGGGGCTCCAGATGGCGTCCCCAGGGTTGGAGTCGAACACCGACGGCTGGAATCCCATGGGACCAGGCCCCCGGATCCCGTTGCCGAACACGAGGATCTTGGCGGTGGCACCGGCCCTGGTGAGCAGCCCCGTCTTGGGCGACGCCGCGATCTTCATCATGGGCGCCATGGGAGCTGCGGAGGTATCCGTCACGATGTACCAGTGGCTCGGGAAACACTGGTGCAGTTTGAAGGTGACCTCCCGGCGATCCACGTCCGGCTCTTCCAGGAGCTGGCCCTGCCCGAGGTACTGCGTTCGCTGCCGGTCCACGGGGAGATGGCCATCCGGCCACCGCACCACCGGGTAGTTGACCACCACCTGCAGGGACTCCACCACCACATGCCCGGAGCTCTGTGCGTCCCGCACCTGCTCGGCGGAACGCAGGACGCGCGGCGAGCTCTTCCACGTCACCCTGTGAACGCGGAAGGCGGGGGTAAAGTCGTCCCTCCCTGGTGCGGTGCTCACCACAGGGAGCTGGCCCGAAGCGCCTTCGCGGAACACGTAGTACTCCGCCGCAGCGTCCTGCCGAAGAGCCAGCGCCAGCTTGGGGACGAAGACCAAGCCCCGGGCCTGGGCGAACCTCTGTTCCGAGGCATCGGTCCGAATGTGGTAGGCAGTCCTACCGTCCACGAACACCGGGTGAAGTCTGAAAGTGACAAAGCCGAACAGCCCTTTCCACCCCTGGGGTCGGGTGGAGAAGCGCAGCACGTCCCCGATGTTCTTGCGTGTCTCCGCGGCCGCGGGCCAGCCGGCCATGGCCAGGCGCTCCACCGCCATCCCGCCCGCACCGGCTGCCAGGGCCCACCGCAGGAATTCTCGTCGTGTGAGGGGACTCTCCATTTTTCCCTCCTCCTTCTGCCGCCCTTAGACCTCACGGGTCGCCTTCACCCCACCCCGGACTCCCGGGGACTGCGACCGTGGCATGTGCGCACATGCTCCTCAAGACGCTCCTGAGTGTAGAAGCGCACTCCGCAACACGTTCCCACAGGCTCTCGCGCCGCACCGTGCACCTCCACGTCGTGCCGGATAAGGTCCTCCTCGCTCGGGAACCTCCGATCACAACACTGCCACCGCGCCATCCTTACCTCACTGCCGTCGCTCAACCAGCACGCACTCGCCGCCTACGGCCACCGCACCCGGGTGTGCGGCTGGAAAGTCGCCCAAGCGAACCAGAAGTACGTTCCATGTACGACGGGCCGCAGCTTCTTCCCGCGCAGAGGCCCCTGGGTCGCCTGCCCGAACAGGTCCCACACCGTTCCCGTCGCCGTGTCCTCGAACCGCTCCCTCCGAAAGACGAAAGTCAAAACCCGACCGTCCACGCTCCGCTCGAACACACCGCTAGAACCTACGTCCCGAGAGAGCGGAATCTCTTCTCGGTCCAAAGCCGACGCGGTCCCGGGCACCCAGAACACGACCAGAGGCCGACCTGCTACCTGGTCGTTGACCACGCGCACCTTGCGTAGGATCTCCACCGGATATGCGACCGACTGGCCCTCCAAGGAGAAGGCCACCACGCGCTCCATGGGCCGCAGACGTTTGTCTGGGGCGCGGTCGTACAAAAACGGCAGGCCTCGGAGGTCGTCGTAGCCTACGTAGGGGTTCCGACCGTATGGCCGACGGTGTCCGGTGCTGCGGTTCAACACCCGGCCTCGGGGCCAAGCCCGCGCGAACTCCGCCCAGGAAAGGATCTGCGCGGCAACCGGCTCCAGCCGCGTTCCCGCAAGCCGGCCTACGAGGGCCTCCCCGGTCATTTGCTGCCACCACGACTCCGTCTGCCGGTCGTACATCACGAGGTCGGAGTACCGGAGTTTCCCCGTGGTGCCGAAATCCAACAAGAGCCCTCGCAGTTGGCGGCGGAAGGCGATGGCTGCGTTGCACACAGGGCAGAACGTGACGGCGAGGGGTTCCCTCCCAACCACATCGTTGACGATCTCATGCCACACCAGAATCTGCAGAGGGTATGCCCGAGCGTCCCCCGCCCGTTCCACGAACACCACGGGTTCCCTGTCCCGCAGCCACCTGCGGCCCTCGGACACGGTGTCAAAGTTCGGCCGGTCAATGGAAGGGATCCCGTCTCGGGGCGGGCCCCCTTCCCGGATCTCCCGCAGGGGCACGGTGTGTCGCTGGAAGTCCGTTTTCCAGCTGGCAGCGTCCGAGAACGGAATTCGCTCCCCGTCGTGGGCTGCCCACCCCACGGGCAGGACAACGGTCAGCAACCCCACGGCCACGAGCACTCCTGCCCGCGTCCCCTGCCCCGGCGAACGCCACCCCCATCCCAAAGCGCACTCCCGCACGATCCCCGCCAACCCGCGGGCCACAACCAGCTCCCACGACATCGTCTCACCTGGCCACCGCACCCCTGCGGGCAGCAATTTTCCTCTCTGCCTCCTCTTCCGGTCTGTAAGCTCCCTCACAGAATCTCTCTCCCTCGGCCCGGGGTATCCTTGCCGTGGAAGGCTTCGGCAGGAGGTGGACGATGTCTGTAGCCCACAAGTACCTCTTACTTGTCCTCGCAGGCCCGGGGGAGCTCCCTCGCGCGCTGCACGCCCTGCTGTACGCCCGGGACCTCCAGCGCGCCGGGATGTCGGCCAGGATCCTCTTTGACGGAGCTGGGACCGTCTGGCTCCGGGAGTTCAGCAACCCAGAGCACAAGTACCATACCTTGTTTCGCGAGACCCTGGAGAGTGGTCTGATCGATGCCGCGTGCGCGTACTGCGCGCAGGTCTTCAAAGTGGTGGACGCCGTACAGGCCACCGGGGTGCCTCTGGTCGACAGCGCAGAAGGGCACCCCAGCCTCGCTGCGTACGTCAAGGAGGGCTGGACCCCCCTCACCCTCTAACCGGGCCGGAGGAGCTGAGCGGCGCACGCCCACGGCGCCTCCGACGCTTATCTCAAAGCAGAAGTGCGGGACGCCGTCGCCCGGGCTAGCGCCCGCTGCCGCTCCCCTATGCCCCCGTCCACAATTCGGCGACCGGCCCTCCCTCGACTTGCCCCAAGAAGGGGCGCGCTGCCGTCCACCGCTCGGCGCAAGCGCCGCTGCAGAACAGGTTGTTCACGCCGCACCCTCCGCCGCGAACGTGCCACGCGCCCGCGGGCTGCACCCCCACCAGCTCCGCATCCTCCACGGTCAGGCGAATCTCCTGCATACACTCTGCACAGGCGTCCCGGAGGGAGACCCGTCCCCGGTCGTACGGCCTCTGTACCAGGTTTTCCGGAGCAATCTCCTGCAGGAACTGCAGCATCCTCGGGGTCATCCCGGGGGCGTCCCCGCGGCGCTCAGGCCCGCGCAGGCGCCGCGCGCGATACGACGGGCTCGTGAGCAGCACGAAATCGTGGAAACAGTTCACGTTGAACCACTCAGCGCCCGCTTGCACCTCATGGAAATAGAACCCCACACCCTCCAGGAATTCCGAGCTGCGCGCGCTCAGGCGCAGGGTGGTTCCCTTGCCCTCTAAGAACCCCACCCACTCCAGCGCCTCCAGGGCGGAAGCAATCTGCTCCGCCGGCCTTTTGAGGAGCCCCGCCACGTGGCCGATCAGTTCGGATCGCTCGCTTCCCGCCGCGGGTTCCAGGACCCGCAGCACGCCCCGGGCCACCAAACGCTCGTCGTTGGTCAGAACGTACGCGGAAGGATGCCAGCGCAGGAGCTCCGAGAGCCGTCCACCCGCAACAATGGCCTCCGCCACCCGTCGTCGGGCCCCCTCCTCAAAGGGAACCCCGGCCCGCCGGAAGCCCTGCTCCAGGTTGGTACACCGCAGGGGATCCTGCCAGTCGGACTCGAGGACGCAGAAAACCTCCTCCACGGCCTGTCAGCACCAAGGGCAATCGGACCGATCCCGCAGCCTCTCCCGCCCGGATCCAACAGGGTTTAGGTCTTCTTCGGGAGTCTGTTCCGCCTGCGCCCGGCCCGCTCGGTTGGCGAGCCAAAGAGCCAACGCCTTCAGCCCGCAACACGCAGCCAGCAGTGCCGCCGCTGACAGCCCCGCGGCCCACTCCATCACGGCCACCCCCTACCCCGCGCAGCAGCTCAGCCTGCTCACGTCTTTCTCGAACGTCTGCGCAGCCAGCTTCAGCCCCTCCACAAGGGTCAGGTATGGGAAGATCAGTTGAGCAAGGCGCCGAGTCGTATACCCCTCCCGGATGGACAGCACCGCTGTCTGGATGGCCTCTCCGGCCTCCGCCGCCAGGATGGAGGCACCCAGAAGCCGGTCCGTGTCCCGATCCGCCACGAGCTTGATGAGGCCCCGCAGATCCCGGGCGACCTGGGCGCGCGGCACGTGCTCCAGGGAAAGCACTGCGGTGTTCACCGCGTAGCCACGCTCGCGCGCCTGCGCCTCCGTCCATCCCGCACTGGCCACCTGAGGGTCCGTGAAGGTGATCCGGGGGAGTCCTTCGAGGTCCACCGTGCGGTGGTTCCCGTTGAGGGCGTTGTCCGCGGCCACCGTCCCCATGTGGGCGGCGACGTAGACGAACATGGGATCGCCCGTGCAGTCCCCCGCGGCGTAGATATCCGGGTTCGTGGTCTGGGCGTACTCGTTCACCCGGATCTCCCCTTTAGGCCCCAGCTCCACTCCCACCTCCTCCAGCCCAAGACCAGCTGTGTTTGCGCGCCGGCCGGTGGCCACGAGGAGCTGTTCCGCTTCCACCACTTCCTCCTCTTGCCCTTCGGTAAAGGTCACGCGGTAGCGGCCGAGGATGCGCTCCACCCGCGTGATGCGCACACCCGGTCGGATCACCATCCCTTCTTCCTCAAGGTAGCTCCGCAGCGCCTCCCCCACCTCGGGCTCTTCCATGGGCACGATGCGAGGGAGAGCCTCGAGGACCGTCACGTGGCTTCCGGCCCGCAGATATGTCTGGGCAAGCTCCAATCCCACCGCGCTCGCTCCGATGACGATGAGCGACCGCGGGAGCTCCCGCAGGGTGAGGGCGTCGTCGCTCGCGAGGTATCCGACCTCCTGGAGCCCCGGGATCGGGGGGGCCCATGGCCGGGACCCCGTCGCGAGCACTACCTTGCGGGGCCGAAAGACGGATCCGTTCACGTGCACCACGCCCCCTGGCTTCAGCCGTGCCTGTCCTTCCAGGTACCGGATCTCGGGGTAGGCCTGGAGCACGTCCGCGTACTTCATCCGGCGCAGCGCAGCTACGAGCGCATCCTTTTGGGCGATGACCCGGTGCCACTGGAGGACCCCAGCGGTCGTGGAGATCCCCTCGAAACGGCGCGTCTGGGCTTCGTGGTAGGCCTCCACGGAACGGATCAGCGCCTTGCTGGGGACGCACCCCAGGTTCACGCAGGTGCCACCCATCGTCCCCTTTTCCACGAGCAGCACCCGTGCCCCCAGCTCGGCCCCCCGGATCGCGGCCGCGAACCCCGCAGAGCCGGCTCCGATCACCACGAGGTCGATCGCCTCTCCGTCTGCTCGGCGGGCTTCCTCGAGGGGTCGCCGCTCCCGGACCTCCGCTCGGTATCCGGCTTCTCCCACAGCCCCCAGGAGCGCGACATCATTTAGCTCCGGAGAGGTGATGACCCGGGTTTGCGCCGACCGCCACCCGGGAACCTCCGCGGACACAACCCCGGCGACCCTTCGCAGGGCCTGCCTGACGTGGTCCGCGCACGCCTCGCAGGTCATCCCCCTTATGGCCAGAAGAACCTCTTGTCGACTCGCCATCGGCTCCTCCGCCAGAGAGACGGTATATCCGTCTTCTCGTATCTATGCTAGCAGAGAGGCAACCGTGGCGTCCAGGGGAACGGCTTCGCATAGAACACCTGCCGTGGCGAGCCGGATCGCTCCTCGCCCCGTAGCGGGCAGAGCTTCGCTTAAACCCCTTTTGGTTCTTGACCCGTCACCCGTCGGCCACCGGCTCCGGCACGCAGCAGCCAGCTCCCGTGGGGTTCAGTGGGGAAACACGGCCTCGGCGGGCGGCCTCAGCGACCGACCTGCGTGTCGCTGGTCCCAGCGCTGGTATCGGCTTCCAACGGCCGATCCCTTTCCGCCTCCGGCTCCCAGGTCTGGCGCTCCATATCCTCCTACAATAGATACGTCTATCCATATCTATCTCTCGCTCGCCGGGTTCGCACCAGGGGAATCGGCCTGGCTCGGATGCCGGGCGACGCACAACCCTTGACGTCTACGGATCGCACGCCGGGAACGGGCAGGGGAGCTGGGGCACCTCCCACAGCACCGCCTCCGCGGCCTTCACCCGCGGCCGGAACTCCGCGCCCGCGCGCTGCGCCGTCTCCGGGAGGTACGCGCCCTGCGGTCGATGATGGTGCAGCTCCGGATGCGGTCGGTGTGGTCCCGGACCAGAGAACCCGCCAACTCCAAGAGCGTGCGCACCCGCGCATCCTCCACGCGGTAGTACACGTTTCGCCCTTCTCGCCGGGTGGCCACGTAGCCGCACCACCGCAGGCACGCCAGATGGCTCGAGACCCGACCTTGGGGAGAGCCGGTGAGGGCCACGAGCTCGCCCACCCTCTTCTCTCCCTCGAGCAGGATCTGCAGCAGCTTCAGGCGCGTGGGGTCTCCCAGGGCGCGGAAGAACTTCGCCATGAGTACGTCGTCCGACAGAGTTGGGAGGACGAAGGGCGCGGTCATCCAGCCCGCAGTCATGAGCAACCCTCCACCAGATTCATGTTACGGATGCCCGTATAGAATACGGCGCCGACCCCGCGCGGCGCAAACTGGATCCTGTCCTTCGGGATGGCGGCGACGACTGGCAACGGAGCCGATCTGAGCTCCGCAAGCGCTGCAGGCCGCAGAGGACCTCAGTTCCTTCGGTGGGCTAGGTCATGTTGTGTGTCGCCTCTGTTTGGTGGCGGTGCCATCGAGCGAGACCTCCGAAGTCCGCAGGCCCAGAGTCAACGGGTGCGCGTGAGCGTCAAAGAAATCGGGCAGGACCACCGCGCCGGTCAGGTCCACCTCAGGCAGGTGCGGGAAGCGCTCCCGCACCTGGACGTCTGTACCCCCGGGCCGCCCTCACCCGCCGGTCTCCAGGAGCGCGATGAGCTGGGCAGCTAGGCCGTCCAGCAACGCCTCCCAGGACGTGCGGGGAACCCGGTCCAGCGACGGGAGCTCGCACCAGGGCCGCGGCCCGGGCTCCTTCGCACGCCCCACCAGGATCGTTCGCTCCGCCGCGTGATGCAGCCCTTCCACCAGGACCACGTCCGGAAGTGCGCCGAACACTCGCGCAGCCTCGATGAACGCGCGGACGGCCGCCTCACCCCCACACTCTGCGGCCGGCGAACGCCACACCACCTCGCCGTCCACCAGTGCGACCCAGCGCGCACCCGCGCGGGCTGCGCGATCGCTGTCGCTCCCCCGGCGGTCCACCTCGAAACCGTGTGGGGCGTGTTTGACCACCCCCGCAACGCGTCCCGAGCCGCGCAACCGTGCCACGAGGCCTTCGATGACCGCGGTCTTGCCCGCCCCGGACTCTCCCACCACACCTACCACGAGCGGCGCGGGCTGCGGCTTGGGAACGACAAGCGACTCCAATCCCTCCTCGTGCGCCAGCAACAGGGTCGCCACCAGGGAGCCGGCACGAAGCGGGGGCGTCGGCCCGGGCAGCAGCACGAGGCCCTGTGCGTGCGCCGGACCTTCCAGCACCCTACCTTCAACGGGCTCCACCTCGGGGCGGTCGGCGTCAAGGTGCAAGCGAGCCCAGATCGCCCTGGGTCGGTCTGTGGCGGGCAAGTGTCCCCGCAGCCGTCCGAGTATCACCGGCCGGACCACGCGGCGCCGTCCGCCGAGGCGCAGCAGCAGCGGGCGGACCAGCAAGTGGTAGGTCGCCATGCAGGCAGCGGGGGAACCGGACAGACCCACCGCCCAGCAGCCTGCAACCTGTGCGGCGAAGAAGGGGCCGCCCGGCTTTAGGTCCACGCGCCCGACGACCCGCTGTGCACCCAGGTCCAGCCACGTGCGCGGCACGCGGTCGTGGCGCCCCACGGAGACGCCGCCGGTGGTCAGGACGACGTCGTACGGGCCCGCCAGGGCCTCCCGGAACCGTGCGCGCAGCGCTTCGGGGCGGTCGGGCACGACTCCCCCGTAGTCCACCTCGCAACCGGCGCGCACGAGCTCCGCGGTGAGCGCGAAGGCGTTGGTGTTCACCGCCCTCCCCGGGGGACCTACCGCAGGGGGCTCCACGAGCTCGTCTCCGGTGCAGAACAGCACCACCCGGGGCCGACGGTGGACGCGGATCTCGCGCACCCCGCCTGCGACCAGCGCTGCCACCGCACCCGGCCTCACCGCTTCGCCCGGACGGAGCAGAGCCGCGCCCGCGGCCAGCTCTTCTTCAGGGGCGACCACGTGGCGTTTGACCGGGACCGGCCTGCTCACCACCACCGCCGCGCCCTCACGTCTTACCCACTCCAGCGGCAGCACGCGGTCTCCCCGGAGGGGCATGGCCGCGCCTGTGCTGATCACCCACGCCTCGCCGCGCCCGGGCCCTGCACCCGGCGGCTTACCGGGTCGTGCCTCGCCGGTGACCGCAAGCCGTACCGGCGCCCCCGAAGAGGCCGCGCGCACGTCCTCGTCGTGGCACACGTACCCGTCCATGGCCGCCCGCGCAAACCCTGGAGCGGACCGAGCGGCGTACACCTCCTCGGCACTCACCCGGCCTGCAGCCGCAGTACACGGCACAGGCTCCGCCTCCAGCGGACGGGCGGCCGCCAGCAGTCTTTGAAGGGCCTCCTCCACCCCTTCGGGCATTCCACGGACGATTCCCTCGCCGACCCCTGCGACTCCTGCCTGTTGCTCCGCCGGCACCTGCGCTCCACCATGGAGCTAGGGTGGAACGCGTTGCGGGACTCGTCCTCGCCGGAGGCCGCAGCCTACGCATGGGCACGGACAAGGCGCGCCTCCCTTTCGGCGACACCACGCTGCTGCAGCACGTGGTGCGACGTGTGGAGGCCGTCTGTGCCCCCGTGTACGTGGTGGCCTCCCGGCCGGACAGTTACCCCGAAGTGAAGGTTCCCGTCGTCGCGGACCGGTTCCCGGGTCGGGGGCCCCTTGAGGGTCTCGCGGTGGGCCTGGAGCAAGTGCGCACGGCGTGCGCGGCCGTGGTGGCCTGCGACCTGCCCTTCGTCGAACCGGCGCTGTTGCGCGGGCTCGTTGCGTCCCTCAGCGACGCGGACGCTGCCGTCCCGTACACCGACCGGCCGCAGCCCTTGTGCGCGGTGTATCGTCGCGAAGTCTTCCGCCTGGCCTCCGAACTGGCGGAAAGAGGGGCTTCGCTGCAGGAGCTCCTGCGCCGGCTGCGCGTCCGGTTCCTGGACTCGGGGGTGTTGCGCGGGTGGGACCCGGACCTTGCCAGCTTCCGAAACCTGAACACCCCGGAGGATTACGCGCGAGCGCTGGAAACGCTGGCTCGGGAGGGCCACACGGTCCGTTCCTCCCCGCCGTAGACGTTGAACCGGTCCCCGCGGAGGAACCCGACCAGCGTCCACCCGAACGCCCGCTCACCACCACGATCCCCTTATGCAGGGGCAGCCTGCCCTCCGCCGCCGCGTTCGCCGGAGGGTCACGGTCACCATGTTGTAAACCGCTGTTCGGGGCCGAGCTCGGGATCCTGGCAGTGAGGAGATCCGGGCGATCTTCCGCCAGTCCATCACGCGTCCCTCCGCGAATAGAAAGCCGGCCGCCAGCTCGAAGTCGTTCCCCGGGGTGCGCATGGTGACCGAGCGTCCGGCGCTCCGAACCGGCCACGGGGCGGATCTCCATCGGTTCCTCGGTGGCCACAAACTCCTTCCGCACCGCCACACCCTCCGGGCGCACCGTCCGGACGCGCGGGTGTTGGAGCCGGGCCGCAGCCCGCCTGTTCCCCTCACGGCCGCACCGCCGGCTCTACCGGACGTCCGGTGGCCGCGCCTTCTGACCGGCGCACCGCCGCCACCACGTCCTTGTACCCGGGGATCCTCGCCAACGGAGAACGCACAGAGGGATCCACGAGCACGTTCCCTTCGGGCCAGTGCACCTGCACCGTCCCCTGAGCCACCGCGGCCGCACGAACCCGGCCCCTCAGCACACCGTGTTCGTTCACGAGCTCGACCTCCTCCCCCTCCCGCAGACCCAGCCGCTGTAGGTCATCCGGGTGCATCAGCACCGCGTCGCGGGGTGCGGCGTTGATGGGGTCGACGTCCTCGTGGACCATGCTGTTGAACTGCTTGCCGCGCCTGGTCACGACCAGGAACAAGCCTGGCCGCAGCTCGCGGCGGGGGACGGACAGGGCCTTGAAGTGCGCTTTGCCGTCAGGCGTGGGGAAGGTCCAGCCGCTGCACAGCAGCGGCCCGCCGTACTGGAAACTATCGCCTCCTTTGCGCAGGCGCTGGATGCCCTCGTAGAGGGGGACGCAGCGGGCGATCTCCTCCCGGATGTGGGCGGTGTCCCGGAACTGGAGGCGGTCTGCGTACTCGGGTCGCACGCGCCGGGCCAGTTCCATGTAGACCTCCCACTCCGGTCGCGCCTCGCCGATCCGGGGGCCGGGGATTTCTGGGCTGAGGACCACCCGGCGCTCGGTGGTGGTCTCCGTCACCCCGCCCGGCATCTCGTAGCGCGTGGCCGCGGGCAGGAGGATCACGGCCTCCAGCGGGTCCAGGAGCATCTGCGAGGAGAGCACGACGTCGAAGTGGACGCACAGCGGAATCCGACGCAGCGCCTCCTCAACCCGGAGAGGGTCAGGCATCACCTCGTTGAAGCTCCCGCCGACGGCGAACAGGACGTCGATCTTCCCCTCCAGGGCGGCGTCCAGCATCTCAGGCGCGGTCAGCCCGGGTTTCTCCGGAACCGGAAACCCCCACAGCTCCGAGAAGCGCCGGGCATTCTCCGAGGTGATGGGAAGCCCGCCGGGGAAAGCGGTGGCGTAGGCCCCCATCTCCGCCCCACCCTGCACCCCCGAGTGCCCCCGGATGGGCATCAGGCCGCAGCCGGGCCGTCCCACGAACCCCTTGAGCAGCGCCAGGTTGATGATGGCGTGGACGTTGTCCTCCCCGCACGCGTGCTGCGTGATCCCCATGCCCCACACGAACACCGCCCGCTCGGCCCGGCCCACCATCTCGGCGAACGCGCGCATTTCGTCGCGCGCCACTCCGCTCTCCCGTTCCAGGATCTCCCACGGTGCAGCCTCCACCGCGGAGGCGAACTCCCCGAACCCCGCCGTGTGGGTCTCGATGAAGCCGCGGTCCACCCAGCCCTCGCGGAGCATGTGCTTGGCCGTGCCGAGGAGGAACGCCACGTCCCCGCCGGGCCGCACCTGGAAGAGGCGGTCTAAGATCTTCGTGCCAAACAGGAGGCTCTCCAGGTCAGAAGGCACGGAATAGCGCTCCATGGCGGGCTCCCGGTAAGGGTTCACCACCACCACACGCGTCCCCGCCTTCTTCGCGTAGTACAGGTACTTCATCACCACGGGCTGATTGTTGGCCACGTTCGAGCCCAAGAACACCACCAGGTCGGTGCCGATGAGGTCGCGGTAGGAGCAGGTGGTGGCGGCCACGCCCAGGGCCGCCTTCAGGGCGAAGGTGCTCGGGGAGTGGCAGATGCGCGCCGCGTTGTCCATGTTGTTCGTCCCGATGGCCCGGACCAGCTTCTGCAGCGCGTAGTAGTTCTCGTTGGGTTCCCCCCGGCTCGTCATGTAGAAGTAGGTGCGGTCCGGGTGGGTCGCCCGGATCCGCTGGGCGATCTCTCCGAGTGCTTCGTCCCACGAGATGCGACGGAACCCCACATCCCCGCGCCGCCGGATCAGCGGCACGGGCAGGCGGCCCAGCATGCGCAACTCCCGGGACCGCCGTTCCCGCAGGGCACCGACGTCCTCCAACCAGCGCAGGTCCAGGGCGGGCAGGGTATTCAGGCGCAACAGCCGGAGCCGCACGTTGCAGAGGTGGATGTTCTCCATCGTCCAGTCCCGTAAGCCCTTCGTCCCCAGCGCGCACCCGTCGCACACGCCCTGGGTGAGGATCCGCCACGCGTAGTCCAGGTTGTCGGCGTTCTCCCGCAGG
>VAPR01000519.1_pt1 | contig 24791 bp, 19 predicted proteins | sample 3380701 | NCBI WGS metagenome assembly VAPR01 (sample SAMN11536904, study PRJNA540576) | hot springs metagenome | isolation source: hot spring wet sediment | place: Spain: Lobios | collected 2014-01 | reverse complement strand
GATCGGTGACCGGTGGGCAGCAATCAGTGGCCGGTGATCGGTGGCCAGTGGCCGGCAATCAGTGGTCGGTGATCGGTGGTCAGTGGCCGGCAATCAGTGGTCGGTGATCGGTGGTCAGTGGTCAGAGGCCAGCGGTCGGTGGCCGGTGACCAGAGCTCGGTGATCGGTGGCCAACTGGGAGCGGTCAGCCGCGGGTGGACGGTGACCAGCGGTTCGTATCCAGCTTACAAGCGTAACCAATCACGCAGCAAGCGCCCAAGGCCATATTCCCGGCAACTGGCCACTGACCACTGATCACCGACCACTACTAGGGGCCACTTGTAACTGCCTGCTAATGACTTTTCCGGCAACTGGCCACTGACCACTGATCACTGACCACCGAGGGAAGGGGTCTTGCACAGACGGCGTCGTTCGATAAACAGCCTGCAAATGCCCATTGGAAAGAAAGCGCACGAGTGACACCCTGGCGATCGGCGCCAGGTAGCCCCCAAACAAGCCGAAAATGCCATTGGGGAGAAAGCGTATGAGTGACACTCCGCCGCCAGCTGCCTGGCTCTTCCAGGACGTCGCGGATTTCGTCGAGCAAATCCGCGCCGCACAGGGTCGCGTAGTGCCAGCTTCGGGAGGTTATCGCCCAGCCCAGTTGACGGTATGCATCAGTCGCGAAACCGGCAGTCGCGGTGGAACCATTGCCCGCAAGGTGGCGCAGCTATTGCAGTGGGACTACTACGACCAGGAAAAACTCGAATATCTGGCGCAGGAGGCCCATCTCGAACAGGAACTGTGGATGGGATTACCCGAGCAGGCTCGCATTTGGGCGGAAGAGCACCTGCGGCAACTACAACACGAAGGCCGGCTCAGTCAGCATACAACCATTCAGCAGCTGGCGCGAGCTTTGTTAGCACTGGGTTGTCGCGGACACGCCGTCATCCTGGGTCGGGGAGCGGGTTATTTGTTGCCTCCAGCCAGCACGTTACTGGTACGGGTTATAGCGGACGTAGCAGACCGTGTTCGTTACATCAGTGAATTCCACCGCCTGCCCGAAGAACAGGCTCGGCAATATGTCCGTCAAACCGACCAGCAAAGAATGGAATTTGTACGCACTCATTTTGGCAGGGATCCGACGGAGGTGCATCAATACGACCTGGTAGTGAACTCCAGTTTGCTCAGCGTCGAAGCTGCCGCTCAGGTCATTGCCCTGGCTGCCCGTTACAAAGAATCGCAGCTGGATGAGACCGGCAACGCGGAATCGTGAGGCTTGGCAGTGATGGATACCGCCCCGGTGGCATTTGCGGTTTCGCGCTTACGCAGTTTTGCGCCGGAAGTGGCACTGGTGCTGGGTTCTGGTCTGGACGGGGTAGCCGCGACCATTTCAGCAAGCGGAAGTTTGCCCTATGGAGCAATCACTAACGGATGCACCACCACGGTACCGGGACACCCAGGCACAATAGTGTGGGGCACTTTAGCCGATCGGCGTGTTCTGATGTTTCGGGGCAGGTTTCACCGCTACGAAGGCCATGATCGGACGACCGTGTGCTGGCCGGTCATGTTATCGGCCAGTTTGGGAGTACGCCTGTTAGTGCTCACCAACGCGGCCGGTGGAATTCGTACCGATTTGCTGCCGGGCACATTGATGCTTGTGCGGGGCTGGATTGATTGGATTAACTGGGCTGGCCGCGAGCAACACAAACGGCTTCCGGTAGAGGACACAGTACCCGATTGGGCAGTTATTCATCCGCTGCCGATCGGAAAGGAGGTGACGTTGTTGGCAAAGGTTGCCGGGCAACAGGGTCTCGACCTCCGCGAAGGGGTGTTGGCAACGGTGAGCGGCCCCAATTACGAAACACCGGCGGAAATTCGCGCCCTGCGTGCTCTGGGAGCCGATGCGGTTGGCATGTCCACGGCCGCTGAACTGGCCTGTGCCTGTCAATTATCCCTGCCAGTCGTCGCAATTTCCTGTATCACCAATCGTGCGGCCGGCCTGGCGCCTGTGCGGTTGTGCCATAGCGAGGTATTGCAGCAGGCGTCGCAGATGGTGACTGCTCTATCAGGACTGCTGGCGGAATTTCTGCGGCACTGCTGAACATCGTGCTGGCAAGTTGCGCCTGGGTCCGCCCACCGGCTAACTGACTCGACTTGTTTATAGGTCGCTTTGCCGATGCTGGGTTGTTTCGCCGATGATTGATTGTCTCGCCGATGCCATCTGAACGTTGCGGAAGGCAGACTGCCCATTGACCGGGTATGGCTGGTCGGTACAATGCCAGTGGTTCGCTAGGGGTGCTTGCCTTCCTGACAGGCAGGCTGAGAGCATACCCTTGGGACCCGATCCGGGTAATACCGGCGTGGGGAAGCGAACGGCCCATCCGCGATGGCGTGCGCCCTTCCTCGTCCCGATCGTGTCCCCTTCCCAACAGAGCCGGTAATCAGGCAAGGAGTTCACACATGGCCCGAACGCAAATGGAAGCAGCTCGCCAGGGTATTATCACTCCCGAAATGCAATTCGTCGCCGAACGCGAAGGTTTAGACCCCGAACTCGTCCGCAGCGAAGTGGCCCGGGGCCGCATGGTCATCCCGGCCAATGTCGTTCACCTGAAAAAAGGCCTGCAACCCATCGGTATCGGTATCGCTGCCCGTTGCAAGGTCAACGCCAATATCGGCAACTCCGCAGTTACCAGCAATATCGAAGAAGAACTCGAAAAACTCCACACCGCCGTGCACTGGGGCGCGGACACGGTTATGGATTTATCCACCGGCGGTGATCTGGACGCGATCCGTCAGGCCATCATTGACGCTTCGCCCGTTCCCATCGGTACGGTGCCGATTTACCAGTGCGTCAAGGAAGTCAAAGACATTCCCGACCTGACGCCGCGGCAATTGCTCGACATGGTGGAGAAACAGGCCCAGCAGGGCGTGGATTACATGACCATCCATGCCGGCGTGCTGCTGGAATATATTCCGCTGACGCGCAATCGAATTACCGGCATTGTGAGTCGGGGCGGTTCGATCATTGCCGAGTGGATGATCGCTCGCCGCCAGCAGAATCCCTGGTACACGCACTTTGACGAACTGTGCGAGATCATGCGAGCTTACGACGTGACCTTCAGCCTGGGCGATGGCTTGAGGCCGGGATGTCTGGCTGATGCTAACGATGAGGCCCAATTCGCCGAACTGAAGACCCTGGGCGAACTCACACTCAAAGCCTGGCAGCACAATTGCCAGGTCATGATCGAAGGCCCGGGACACATCCCGCTGCACCTGGTGCAGATGAACGTCGAAAAGGAAATGGAGATGTGTTACGAGGCACCATTCTACGTGCTGGGGCCGCTGGTAACCGACATCGCGCCGGGCTACGATCACATTGCGTCGGCAATTGGCGCTGCCGTTGCCGGGTGGGCTGGTGCTTCGCTGCTTTGCTACATCACGCCCAAGGAACACCTGGGTCTGCCGAACAAGGAAGACGTGAAACAGGGCTTGATTGCCTATAAGATCGCCGCCCACGCTGCCGACATTGCCCGAGGGCGTAAAGGGGCTCGTGATTGGGACGATGAGCTTTCCCGTGCACGGTTCGCCTTCGATTGGAACCGCCAGTTCGAGCTGGCCATTGACCCGGAGACAGCCCGGCGGCTGCACGATGAGACCTTGCCCCAGGAAGTATTCAAGTCGGCGAAATTCTGCTCAATGTGTGGGCCAAAGTTTTGCTCCATGCGGATCACGCAGGACCTGCGGAAAATGGCCGACGAAGCCGAAAAGATCGTCCCGCTCAGTGCCTTCGCGTCTTAGTGCCCGCCGCTTGGCTCCCCTCGGTCAGCAACCACGAAGGCGCGTAGACACCAAAACAAACTCGGTGTCCTTGGGATCGGCAATTTTCCAAGCCGCTAGGAAGAAAGACACCGCTATGGTCAGGCCAGCGGTGCTTATTGGCGGCGGAACTCGAATTCTTTGTCGGTTTTGGGGATGACCACGACGTGGTACGGCTGGGTGAGTACCTGGATGGTAATGCTGCCCGGAGGCGGTGACGTTTCTTCTACGAAAACGAGCAGCTTATCAGCCTTCGCATCGTGCCTGATATCCCGAATGCGGATACTGTAACCGCCGGTCGGTTTCGTGCCTGCAAACACCGCTACGACCGTCTGCTTTTCAAAATCCACCTCTGGCAAAGCCGGCTTGGGTTCAACATTGCGGTGGATTTTGGCCCATAAATCCGCCCAGGCTTTGGCGTCGCGGATGATTAGCTGCGCTGGCTTTTCCACTCCGCAATGGCTGCCTCTCCATTCCCGAAGGATGGAAATTTTATCCGGCGTCTTTTCCTGGGCGTTCATCGGAGCGCACACCAGAGCTAGCGTAAGCAGTCCCGCCAGAGTCCGACTCACGGTTTGCATCGGCATTCTCCTTTGTAAGCACCCCGAGCATCGCGGCAAGTGAGCCGACCATCGTGATTTTTTAGCGGCAATGTTCGCGGGTTCGCCGTTTACTTTGCTATGACGAACCACGCCAGCATAGCCAACCGTCGCGGTGCTGCGGACCGTCTCCGCTGTGCCTTAAGATATGACGAAGAAGCCCGGCGTGCGATCGCATGTTTGGACACGGTCGCCATTTCAGCCAGGCCTATCAAAAACTTTTTCGGCGGACAGAATCAGGTGGTTACCACCAGGTTATCGCGGTGGATGGCTTCTTCGTAATGGTCGGGACCAACGATTTCCGCAACGCGGTCGCTTCGCAAACCGCAAATCTTACGTAAATCAGCCGCGGCGTAGTTGGTCAATCCCCGGGCAAATTCCCTGCCCTCGGTATCCACGATGGCCACGACATCGCCTTTGTTGAAATTGCCGACGACGCGAACGATGCCGATGGGGAGAAGACTGCGTCCGCGCTTTTCGACAGCATCGCGGGCACCCGCATCCACAATGATTTTGCCCCGCGGTTGTGCTGCCCAGGCGATCCAGCGTTGCCGGGCACGCAAGATACCGCCGCGCGGTAAAAACAACGTACCGACCGGTTCCCCGGCCAGGATCGCTTGCAAAATGCCGGGTTGCCGACCATTGGCGACAATAACACAACCGCCGGCAAGCGTGACCAGGCGGGCTGCCTTCAACTTGCTCTTCATCCCACCACTGCCGAGTTCACTGCGGCCCTGACTGGCGGTCTGAAGCACACGCTCATCAACATCTTCGACCGTTCGGAGCAGTTGTGCCCCCGGTTCTGCCGGATCGCGGTCGTAAAGTCCATCTACGACCGTCAACAGCACCAGAAGCGGTGCCGGGATCAGATTGGTCACCAGCGCCGCCAGATGATCGTTGTCGCCAAAACGAATTTCCGCCACGCTTACCGTGTCGTTTTCGTTGATTACGGGCACACAGTTAAGCTCGAACAGCGTCAACAGGGTGTTGCGAACGTTGAGATAGCGGACGCGATGATCAAAATCGCCGGCAGTCAGCAGCAACTGGGCGGCATGGTAGCCATAATGGGCGAAAGCTTCCTCGTAAACAGCCATCAGTGCGCTTTGACCAACAGCGGCGGCGGCTTGCAGGTAACGCAGGTCCTTCGGTCGCTGCTTCAATCCCAGCCGACCCATGCCTGCTCCGATGGCGCCAGAACTCACCAGCGCCACTCGCCGGCCTGTTTGCCGAACCTGGTGGATTTGTTCCGCCAGGTGTCGCACGCGCTCAGGATCAAGAATGCCCTGAGCATCTGTCAGCACTTGCGTTCCCACCTTGACGACAATCGTCTGTGCCTCGGTCAGGACTTCCTGCCGGACCGGATCAATGGCGAATCGCTGTTCCATAGTCGCCGGGTTACTCCATGAAAGGTAAAAATCGTGTCAGGCCAGGCCGCTTCGGTTACCGTCTGGCTGCACGAATGCTCCTTCGGCAATTGCCATTCTATAGGCCCCGCCCAAACGCTTACTCGCAATGGCGCCAGCACTCCAAAACTTTTCGCGACGAATCGGGCGGAGTCTCGCCGTGCAACACGTCGCTATACCGCCGGGTTTTTCGACAGCGCACCAAAAGCGGTCGCCCAGCGGATCATGCTGGCTGTAACTGTTGCCGGCGGCCATAGATTGTGCGTTCCAGATGCGCACGGCCGTTGGTCAGTTACAAACCGAGGAGAGTAACTGTAGCCAGCGGCGATCGATTATGGGTTTCAGAACCTGGCACTGTCTATATATGTTCGGCAATTGCGGGTAACTGTAGCCAGCGGCGATCGATTATGGGTTCCAGAGCGGGTACATCGGCCGAATGCGGCGATATTGCAGCCGGCGGACATTTACCGTGGTCAGCCCAGGCGTATCTACTTCGATGACCGTACCGGCAATGGGCATGTAGGCGGCCTTCCACGCGATCGCGCCTTTGACCACAATGATCCGCAATTGTCGCGGCTCAATTCCCAGGCAGGTCAATTGACCGAGACTGAATGGCGGATGGCGTTCGGAGGTCAGGACAAGGAGATTGCCGCCGTCCATTTCCAGCAATGCCGTCCAGCCCATGCGATGCACTCGCATTCCGCCGTGCCGGGCTTCGCTTTCCTCGTAAGTGCCCGGATGCAATAACCGCACCCGACCGGTAACGGTGACCGGTGAGCCATGCCACGCATCCGTTTTGCCGCCTACGGTCAGCGTCAGGGTTGCCCCAGTTCCCGCCCGCTGGCATTGCTGCACTGCTTCCGGGTCATACAGGCAGACGAGACTCTCACTGGCACCTTGCCTGAGCAATTCCGCCAGCAACACCGTACCATCAGCAGCCGAACCGCCTCCAACATTGTCGCCGAAATCAACGAGGATCACCGGCGTTCTGGTGGCGCTCAAGGCCTGGCGGACGGCTTCGGTAGCGTCGGGCAATTCCGCCTGCATGGCTGCTCGCTCGTTCCACAGCCGCTCGGATAGCTCCACCACCAATCGCCGGGCCAAGTCGCGGTCGGCATCCGTAACCGCCAGAAAACTCGGTCCCATCTGGGGTACATCGGCATAGGGAAAACCGAGCAGGAAACTCACCGCCAGCACGCCGGACTGTTGCTCCGCCGAACAAATAGCCTCGAAATAGGCCGCCAGGGGTGGCCGGGAAGTATCCTGTCGCGCCAGGGAAATGATCACCGGTGGTTTGGCTATCGCGGCTACCGGATGGATTTCCCCGCGCAGTTGGCGTAAAAGTAAACGCGCGGCTCGCCGACCACACTCATACTGATCCACATGCGGATTGGTGCGATAAGCTACCGCCAGCGGAGACAATTCGGTTATGGATTCCGGCAGGTTACCGTGCAGGTCGAACGTTACTGCCAGCGGAAAGTCCTGCCCGACCACCCGGCGAATCCGCCGCAACAACTCGGCATCGGCATCCGCGAAACGAGGCGTGACCATCGCCCCGTGCAGAGCCAGCAGCAACGCATCGTAACTGCCACCCTGCAATTGCCGGCATAAATAGTCCGCCACCTCCTCGAACAAACCATCGTCCACCGCGCCTCCCGGAGTGGCCCAGCCCAGGAACAACGGCTCAGCCTGGTAACCGCTTTCCTGCAATTCCCGCAAAAATCCCGCGATCTCGTGATGGGAATCGCCCCATTCACGGACCCAATCCGAACCGAAAACCAGCGTTTGCCGGGCGAACGCCTCCCGATCGGTGAGCCGCGGGTGAAAGGTGTTTGATTCGTGCAGAAAACCAGCCACCGCGATTCGTGCGGCCATGCTCAGCTCCAGCTTACGTCGTGTTCTGGCCCGGTGCGGTGTCGCCAAGCCAGTAAAGCAAGGTTTTCACTTCAAATGGCTTCAAGTCGGGCTTCAGGGAAAGCAGTCGCGCCACGATACCGGTAAGATGAGCGGCTGCCCAGCTCGTGGCCAGGGTGTTCGCAAAAGGCCCGTAGTAAGCACGGCTATGGGCCTGGAATTCAGTAAACGTATCAGGTGCGTAACGAAATTGCAGCGGGGCGGCGAGTTCTCCTTTACGCACCGACAAAAGCGGCGGGGTATGCATGGCAGGCCAGCTCAAAATCAGCGGATGATCGTTATGCGCTGCCGCCACCAGAATCACATCGCGGCTGTAGCAAAATTGAAGCGCCTGCCAGAGGGCATAGCGTCGCGCCGGCGATTGCAAACGTTCCTCTGCCACGCCCAGGGAAATGTTGATCAGCTTGCACTGCCAGTGCGTCACCGACCAGTGCAATGCCTGAACCAGCTTTTCGACGGTGCAGTTTCCTGTACCGCCAAACACATCTGCAGAAAAGAGCTGGACCCGGGGAGCTAGCTGCAAAATGATGTCTGCCACCGTGGTACCGTGAGTGGCGCTGTGCCGGCCGGAATAGGGCAAAACCTCACCCGCAGGGCCGAAAATGACGCCTTCGATCTTCGGTGGCTCATGGCCCCGCTCCCGGCAACGCCGGGCGATTAATTCGGTATCCACGCCCGTATCCACCAGGGCCACTTTTACCCCTGAACCATCCGCCGCCGGGTCGCGGAGGAGCCGATCCCGATCCAGCCGTTGGAACAGTTCCTTGAAAAAATCGCCTGTGGACGCCATGAGCGGAGAATGTAATAGTTCCGGCTCGGCCGACTAATTACCGGAAGTCTGGCGGGTGCCATCTGGCAGTTCCAGCACTCGACTCAACAACTGCTCCAGCTGGTCGAGCAGTTGCCGGCAGAATTGCAACGCCGGTGGGCCATACCGTCGCAGCAATTCCCGCAATTGCCAGGCTAACTCGACGAGTTCGCGGGGATTTTCAGGAAATAATTCCGGCTGCTGAAGCGCTTGCTGCAAGTGAGCCCAAACGGCTGGCTGCGCGGCGACGGTAACGCTCTGCGGACTGGCAGCCGTACCAGCTTGCAGGGCGACGTGGAGTGCCCGCCATATTGCGGCATGCAGTTGCCGCTCAGCAAGCAGTTGCTCCAGCACAGCTCGCGCCAGCTCCTGAAAATGACGCACCAGGGTTCGCTCTCGAGTACCGAGTTCACGTCGGCCCAGCGGAGTATCGAAAACTTCCAGCACCGCGGCCCGCGGTGGCTCCAGAGGCACGGGGACTACCACCACATTCTCGTGGGCCAGTTCATAAGGTTGCAACGCGACCCCTGGCGGCACCATTTCTTTCAGGTTTGCGAGCACGCACACTTCCTGCATCGCCAGCGCGGTTGCCGCCAGTGTCTCGGCAAACGGCACATTTGCCGTTTCCAGTCGCCGGCCTTCCATGTCGAACAGGTCCACGGAAAAATCGGGGACATGAGCACGGTCGGAATTGCCCTGAGCACGCACTGCTGAAGAGTCCGAAGCGGCGTTGCTTGCCTCCATTTTGCTATGCCGAACCAGGAGCACACCGTGTCGCGTTTCGAAAATATCCTGGGCGAACTGCAACAGTGCCCGCAATGATTCGCTCGGAGCGATACCGCTCGAAAGATCGCTGGTCGTCTGCACAAGCGGCACAATTGCTTCCAGCGCCTGCTGAAACTGGCGCACTCGTTCCAGATGCTGACGCTCCCGCTTGGCCGGTCGAATTTGCTCCAGCTGTCGCCGAACCACCGCCAGCAAAGTTTCTCGTCGCAGGTCGCGGTTTTTGTCGAGGTAGTCGCGCACACCCATCCGCAACGCATCCAGCGGAGTTGCCTGGTGAGCGTAGCCCGTAACCAGAATCGCCACCACTTCCGGACAAAACACCCGCAAGTCTTCCAGCAACTGCAACCCGTTATTGCCCGCGCCGAGATTCCAATCCAGAATCGCCAGGTCTATACTCCGCTGACTGGCGATTTGCAAAGCCGACTCCGCATCCCAGGCTTCTACCAGCTCGCAGTCCGGATCGGCTCCCTGCAACCATTCGCGAAACGTCCGTCGCACTAATTCCTCGTCATCCACAATCAAAATGGTCTCAGCCACGGCGCTGCCCTCTTCCGAGCCAGCCTGGCAGGACACGCTGGCTAGTTGCGTTGTTGGTTCACCGAACCGTCGGTGTTCGCCGGCTGACTTGCTGATGCGGTCGTTTTCTCGTAAGCGGCACGGAAAACCGGTCGGCCCTGCTGGATGGCTTTTCGCTCAAAGTTGGTCATCCATTGCGGGTCTGGCGGAGGTGGCGGTGTCGCTGCGGGTTGCAGTTGTGTGTGTGTCCGCACCAATTCCTGCATGACGGCGAAATACTCTTCCACGTCGCTGGCTATCCGTAATTGGCCTCCCGGCTGCAGGATGCGCTCGGTGTGGCGGACAAAATCTTCCTGAAACAACCGCCTTTTGCGATGCCGACGTTTCCACCAGGGGTCGGGAAAATAGACATGCACCACCTGAACGCTTGATTCTGCAAAATAGGCCGGCAGAATCCGTCGGGCATCCCCGTGAATGAGCCGCACATTGGGCACCTGCCGTTTCGCTAGCCGCGTGGCCACATATAGCACCAGCGCTTTGTCTATCTCAATGCCGACATAGTTTCGCTCCGGGTGTGCGAGCGCCGATTGCAGCAGGAATCCCCCTTTGCCGAACCCCACTTCCAGTTCCACCGGATGCGGATTACCGAAAATGGCGGCGAAATCAAAAGGGCTCGGCGGATCCTCCAGCGGGAGCAGATATGCGGCCAGTACTTCCAGGGGCAGGCGTTTATCACGCGGTACCAGCGTCCGACCCATGCTTTTTCTCCCTGAAAAATGGTACCCCGATGACTTCGCCTTCAAAGACCAACCGGCCGTTCACAAATCCCTGCGTTTCCGACTGGATCTGCAAGCGGTGAATGCGGGAGAGTTGTGCCACCAGCACTAACCGATCTCCTGGATACACAGGGGCCCGAAAGCGCACTCGCTCCAGGCCACCAAACGCCAGGAAGTCCCCAGCAATCAGTTGCAGGTACCGGGCGTAAAAACCGCTCAATTGTGCCGCCGCTTCACACATCAGCACCCCGGGCATCAGCGGATAATCCGGCATGTGTCCGCGTAACCAGAACGGTTCCCGCGGAACATCGTAGTAACCGACCGCCAGGCGCTTTTCCGGATCGGCATACACCACCGCCGTCAGCATCTCCATTTCGTAGCGCTGGGGATTGTATTTGCGTATCTCCTCCAGCGTAAACACAGGTCGGCTGAAATCGAGCTGGCTGATGTCAAAAAGTGCAGCCCGCGGCATGACCGCTCCTTATTTCAGGTCGGATTGCCAGAGGCATCGTCTCGAATCTGCCGAAGTGGCATCCCCGGCAATTTGTTCCGCACTCCGCAATTTTACACACCATCCGTGCACTGCTGGTGTATCCAGACGTTCCTTGCGGACAAACATCGGAGCGTTGAAGCTACCTTTTCCGCAGGAGTTGTTCAACGAGCCTTTCGGTCGGCATGCAGCCCCGGCACTGACACCGTTGCTGCAACAATGCCGGCCAGCTGCCGCCGTGCTTCCGTTACTCCCCTGGACGCGACTCCTCCAAACCGCCCTCGAACCGCACGCAGGCATTGCCAAACTTGCTCCGCTGTTTAGAATTGGTTTGCAGAATGGCGACAGGCTGCAAAGCAAAAGCTGACGCGGTGCCGCTCCACATGGCGAACTTTGCCGCCCAGCTGCCGGGCTATCATCACCGCCTGCGTCCACCGTGTCTAATGCGGGGGATTTGTCAGGCGATAGCCGTCAGCCTGTCCCTTACAATGGAAATGTGGTACGCAAGCCACACTTTTCCCGGTCAACTCGGCGAGCTTGGCGGCTTTTATGCCTCCCTCGTCTGAGCCTCAAGGCCAGCAGCGGCGACTTTCCCGGGCAACGGCTGGTGCTGAACGGCTATCGTCTGGCAAGCCGAACGGCTGCTGAAACCGGGCGCGCTGGCAGGCGGGAAAAGCCGACGGGCGATCGCTTCGCCGCCTCCATCCAACGCCCTGACCAACCGGAACGATAAAGAGCTCTGGGTCAAGAGAACCGCTTCCCAGCCCTACGGGGACTCGGCAACTAATCCGCCGAACGGCTCCATCGCCGCTTCACCCCAGGCGGGGCTGGACTGAGGCGCCAAGCCACGGCTGCGATTTAGTCTGCCCGACGGCTCCAACGCTGCTTCATTCTGTCGCAGCTAAGCGGCGACGCAGGTGGGACGCCTGCAACTAACCTGCCAAACCCTTTCAACGCCGCGCCGCTCCATCGGAGGTAGCCGGTGCTGCGGAATTGACGCCTGCAACCAACGCGCCAGACGGCTCCAACGCCGCTTCTGGCTGGAATGCACAAACTTGGGCGCTTAGCTCAGCTGGTCAGAGCGCCACGTTGACATCGTGGAGGTCAGAGGTTCGAGTCCTCTAGCGCCCACTGGATGATTGTACACTAAGTGGCACGGAGTGCTAAGTAGCGATACGGACGTAACTTGCGGTTGGCTGTTATTTGGCAGTAGCGCTCCATATCGCTTGATAACGCCGCTTGGTGCTGCGCTTTTTGCTGCGCCTGGATTTTTGCGCTCTGCATTGTCGGAATTTCGTTCCCTTGCCGGCTCTGGACATGCTGGCGCTCGGGGCTGAGTTATGCCCAGTTTTGACGGGAGCTCCGCTGGACGTCAGGCATGGGGAGGATAACGGTTACGTCGGACGGCCTGTTTTTCCGGGGGCACTTGGAACACGCAAGGCCCGCTTGTGCTTGCTCAGGTTTTAGCAAAGGTTTAGCACGCTTTCGGCATAATCGTGAATCCCGCGGCTGCCTGTGCTTCCTCAGGTTTTGGCAAAAGGGCCGCCGACCGTTAGGCACATAGTTGGCTGCGGTCGGCTTGGCTGGAATGCTACAATGATGCGAGTCCGCGAGCGCAAGCCCGGAAAAAACAGGAGTTTTCGTAAGCTCTTGTCCGGGACTGTTTTTCGAAATCACCCGCCGCTATCAAAACTGGGGATGAGTCAGAGATTCACGCCGTGCTCATATTCCCGCCATATTCACCACGGAAACCCGGATGGAAGAATCGCGTCGGAAACTATGCTCGCCGAGCCAGGACGCGCACAAGGCGTTCCAATCCCATGTGGAAATTCAAAGGCCAAACCATAGATCAAGTCGCAAGTGGAAGGTTCACGTAGCAAACCGTGAACGGGCTGTTGGAGAAGTGTATGGCAGGCGCGCACGACACTGAGCAATCGCTGGAACTATTCGAGGAGCAAACGATGGTCAGCCTTGCGGGGCGGCATGTCGAAACGGTGAGTGAAGCCGGGACGGTGAACCTGGCCCCGTGCCTGGCTCATCAGCCGGAGGTCGTGCTTTCGAGGGGAACGATGAGTGAGGCCGGGATGGTGAACCTCACACAGAGCGGCGATGAGAATTGGCCAGGCTCGCGGTGGCCGTTACCTGTTGCCTGGAAGCAAACATGCAGAAATGGTTCGAATTTTCACGGTAGCTGCCAAAGAACGCCGCTTCTGGAAGGCGGAAAGCATGGCTGCGGGAGAAGGCCACGAGACGAAAGCTCCCATAGCTACGGTGCGGCAGGGTTATGCACAAGTGATTGGTGTGAAGGAAGGAAATTGCCACGCGACAGAAAAAGCGGTGGCGGCGACCCAGCGTTGCTTTCGGAAGTCGAACGGCCTGGAGGCAACAAACAGCCGGGAGAAAAAATTAGCGGCAACAATTACCCGTTGTGTGTGCACAGTTCGCGAGGACAAAAGCGGGCGAGGTCGGCGAAAGTCTGGGTGATGATGCTGGCCAGTCTGACGGTGAGCTGGGCGGTGCTCGCGTTGGTGTGGATCACGGTGATCGAGTGCAGGCCAGGCTGGGTTGGTGCCGCGCAGTCCGAACAAGGTGCAAAGGGTGACCAGGGACGCAAACCAGTCCGACTGTTCGTCGAGGCGGAAGATTTCCGGGTTACCTCCCCTGGCTGGGAGGTGGTGCCATATCGGGAAAATTATTTCGCCTGTACATTTGCGATCACGTTTTTGTCGCGGATGGCAGCTCTGGGAGCGCCGGAGCAATTACCGCCGGGTCAGGTGGCGGTCGCGGAACAGGACATCCAGATTCCCTACGGAGACACTTACGAACTGCTGGTGCGTTACGAACAGCCGTACAACTTCTCCTGCGAGTTCACCATCGAAATCGAACAGCATGGCAAGGTGGTGGGTCGTTTCCTCTGTGGCCGGTTGACTGATCCGAAAATCTGGGCGTTCAACAATCACAAGCGTGAGCCGATGGTGCGCTATACGTGGAGCGGCACGGATAACATCGTCTGGCAGCATCCCGGAGCGGTGAAATTGTCGGGCGGAGCGGCGAAGATGCGGTTATTAGCCACAGCCCAGCTCGACGAAGGCCGACCCCGTCGCAATGCCGCACGCCGGCATGTGGACGTCATCTGCCTCACCAACGACCGTGACGGTATGGAACGCCAGAAAAAGGCAGGTTACCTGGAGTTCGACGGCTGGTTGGTGCAGGATGGCGACCTGTTTGTGCGGATCACCAACCCGGCCGATGCTCCGGCGCCAGTGGTGGTCGTGTTACCGCCCATGCAGGCCCAGCATTCGCCGTATTACGTACACGTCCGCGATTGGCCGACCACCACCGTGCTCAAGTCGGGTCGTGCTGTCTCAGCTACTAATTACCAGCTCGCCGGGCCGCGTTCTCAGCAAGTTCGTCCGGAATTGCTCGCACCGCTGGTGGAGCTGCCCAAGGTCATACCGCCCGAGCAGTATTTGCAGCCAGGCGACCGTTCCGGATGGGTTCCGATTGGTCAGTCGTGCGATGCCCTCAATTACGGCCAGTGGTGGGCTGAGGTACGTTATCCGCCGAAAACACCGAACGCTCCGCCGGCCGGCTCGATGTATCTCCGCTGGGAATTCGGCATACCGGACGGTCAAGGCGGCATTCGCGTCATCAAGGACATCACCATCCGCTGCGATGGCAAGGATCGGACGGAGTTCGGTTTCGACATTCCCGGGTGCATCCATCCCAATCCGACTCTGGCGGCGATCCTGAAACAACGATACTGGTTGCCGGAAATCCGTACCCAGAAGGAACCGTTACGCTGGCTTCTCGAGCAAGTCCGCAAGTTCCCGCAGGTGGGACGGGTGCCGGAGCGGTTGTTGATTTACGGAATCGAAGCGGGCAACACGGAAGAAGGCCGGCAATTGGGACTGGCCCTGGGAGACAATACCCGTTATCGCGGTCAGGGCAAGAAACGCGGCATGATTACCCACTGGCCCAATCCCGACCTGAAATGGATCGAGCAACAGGTGGCCAAACGCCCCGGCGGTCTGGAAGATGTGCTCATTGTCAGTTACGGCGATGAGATTCATCTGCCCGCCGACAAGATCACCGACCAGGAACTGGCCGACTGGCTCAAGGCTCGCGATGTGGCTTACGATGGCCCCGTTCAGGTCGCCAAAGACCGGTCGCATCCGCTGTACTACTACTCGCAACTAGCGGCCAAAGAGAAAGGCGGTGCTCGTTATGCCGCTGCCACGGCGTATTACAAAAGCAAGGGGGTGCTGACCGGCGCGAATTACTCACCGCACGCCAACTTCCTGGTCAACGAGCTGGACTATATCCGCACGTTCAAGCTGCGGGCGATGAGCATGCCCTGGACGGAAGATTATGCCTGGCAGATAGCGGAGTTCAGCCCGCAAGTCGTGGGGTATCTATTGAGCGGTTTGCGAGCAGGGGCCAAATACGATCGCCTGCCCATTCACATGTACGTCATGCCGCATTCGCCGGGCCAGATTCCCAGCGAGTTCCGCCAGAGTTTTTACTGCTCCATCGCCCACGGGGCCAAAATGATCAACTACTTCACCGCCACGCCTTTAGCCGTCGGTTACACGGAAAACTACGTGGACACCTACGACCTGGGCATGTGGCGGATGATCCACCGCTGCACGCATGAAGCGGGGATTTTCGAGGACTATGTGGTGGACGGCGAGGTTCGCCCGGCACGAGTCGGCTTGCTGCTGTCGAGCGTGGACGACATCATCACCGGCGTCAACAACTTCAGCCTGGCTTTGCACAACAACGAGCGCAAAGCGATCTATTTCGCCCTGCGTCATGCTCAGGTGCCGGTGGATTTCCTCAGCGAGGATGATGTCATCGAAGGCAGGGCCCGCGACTATAAGGTCATCTACGTAACCCAGCAGTACCTGCACTCCCGCTGCATCGCAGCGTTGCAGAAATGGGTCGAGGCAGGCGGGACGCTGGTGGCTCTCTGCGGTGGTGGTTTCCGGGATGAATTCCAGCGGGACAACCCGGCAGCGGTGCATCTTTACGGTGCCCGCAGCGGTCCCATCCAAACCGACCCGAACCTGGTTCCCAAATACTTGCTCGGCCAGGCTAATTCGCCGTTCTTTGCCAAGCAGGATTTGCCGCTGTACGAACCGTGGGACTACGTGCAATGGAATCCCCGTCGGGCCAAGCCCTTCGCCACCGCACCGGCAGCACCGACCGATGGCAAAACAGCAGCCACAACCGCCGACAAAGCGAATGCATCTGCCGCCGACGGAGGCGTCGAACGTGTACCTGTCATCGCCTGGAAACAACCGCTCACGGTAACAACAGGGACCGTGGTCGGCACGTTTCAGGACGGCAGTCCGGCAGTGGTGGTGCAAGCCCACGGTCGCGGACGCACCGTATTGTTTGCCTTTCTGCCGGGCCAGGCCTACCTGCGTAGCGGATTACCAGTGCGGCCAGTGGATCGGGGAGCCCACCCCGGCAGCTTTGCCCATTACCTGCCGACCGATATGGATCGGCATCTCCGCCGGCGTCTGGTGGATGATTTCCTGCCGGCAGACGACTCTTCGATCCGTCCGGTGCTGGTGGATGCGGAATTGATCGAGACTACCTGCATCGACACGCCCGCCGCCAACGGCCGACCTGCACGTCTGGCCATTCCATTGATCAACTGGAGTGGCAAGCCGGTACCGCAATTGCACGTGCTCATCCGCGACGTGCAAAAAGTCAGCAGGGTGCGGAGTGTCGTTCACGGCGAGCTGAAGGCCACACCGTCACCGCAGGGTTTGCGGGTCACACTGCCGCTGGAAGTGGCCGACATGCTCCTCATAGACCGCTAAACTCGCTGGCTGAAAATGCAAGCCAGCATCATTGGCGCCAGTGGTCTGCGAATGAAAGAGTGCTGGCTGGCACTGGGAGTCCAGGTGTGGCGGGGAGCCGAAGCATCAGCGCCAGTGGTCTCTGATTCAATACGTCCTGGTGTCCGACGGACACCGAATTAGCGTCGCCCTCAGGTCGGGCAAAGAATCACCGGCGGCGAAGCTGGCTGGACAGCATTCCCGGAAGCGGTTCTATTCGACGTGTTGCCGTTGCTCACCGGCACACTGCCGCGGACCGATTCGGTTACCGCGTGGGCGGTCAGCAACCGTTGCAGTTCGGCATCGCTCATCGCCCCTTCTCGCCGTACCGCCTGCGTCTGTCCCCAGCGATCGCTGATGACCAGAGCTGGCAGGTTACGAACAGCGAAAGCCCGTGCCAGAGCCGCTCCGTATCCCCCATCGCTCGCATTCGCATACACGCAATGGAAGTGTTGTCTGGCAAGCTCCAGACTCCTGGCCGACCAGCTTTCCCGAACCAAATTTTTCCAACCGCTGTCTCCTTCTCCGATTACCACCAGAACCGGCTTGCCGTCTTGCTTGCACGCTCGCAAGGCCGCCCCGTAATCCCTGTTCCATACATCGTCCGATGGCGAGAGCGAGACGGCCAGCAATACCGTCATCCAGCCAGCTACAGGTTGCATAGCTGCTCCTCCTTGTGGCATCCTCATTACCAGCGCAGACGACATAGCCTGCGCATCTTGAGGCATTGGTTTTAGCAACCCGAGGCCAACAGGGCAAACAAAATTTTGGAAAAATTTCTGCTGCTTCCGCCAACCGCTGCATTCATCCTGAAATCCCAAACTTGTTATTCTCACCGAAGCATCGCAGGTTAACCCGCCCACGGCTCACGATTGTTCTCGCACATCGGCAGCAACGCATTGCCATCGGGGCTACTCCATCCAGTTGCGACAAAATGCGGCAGGCGACATGCGACCCCAATAGAGCGACGCCTTGCCTTTGGTGCTACAGGGATAAACCACCTGCTCCTGTATTTGTCGGCAGCAATACAGCGACGCCCTGGTTTTCGTGCTGCCCCAGCTGCGGCGAAATACGGGAGGCGGAACTCGAACGCCTACAGCGAAGCCTTGGTTTTACTGTTACCCCGGGCCGGGTCAGCGATGAATAACGCAACTGTCCGGCGCCGCTGTATCGGACGCAAATCGCTGGGCGGCGCTGCGTGCTGGTTGTGGTCGCGGCAGGGAAAACCTTTTTGATCCGACGAATGCCAATCGCTGGGATCGCGAGCCACGTTCTGCCGGAAGTGTTATTGTGATATATGGCGTTTTTCACCGGGGCGTGTCCGAGCCAGGCCAGGTGCGGCGCCGCAAACTATTTCGCCGTGCCAACCCGAAAACACTTGCCCACTACCCTTTGAGTCTGGATACGGTCGTCTCGACGGCGATGCCGGTGACTTCGTGCCTGCGTGAAAAGTCCGGCGCACAACGAAAGGACTGCACATGGAATCTCGCAATCAGCATTGGGCTATCCTCGGCGGTTTACTGGCCGGGGCTCTGGTGGGCCTGCTGGTCAACGTGTTCCGGGATACGCTAGACGCCACTGTAAGCTGGATACTGAACCAGGAGGTACAAGCTGTCGAGTGGGTGGTGGTTTATGTCGCCGAGCCCATCGGGCGAATTTTTCTCAACCTGCTACTGATGACCGTGGTGCCGCTGGTGTTTGCATCGCTCTCGGCTGGCATAGCGCAGCTCGGCGATTGGCGGCGATTGGGCTCTATAGGTCTGCGAACATTCCTGTTTTTCGCGCTCAGTATGACCATCGCCTGCATTACGGGATTGGTTCTGGTTAACTGGTTCGAGCCGGGCCGGGCCTTGCCTCCTTCCGTCCGTGAGGAACTTTTCGCTACGGCAAAGCGGACCGGCCCGGAAACGTCCCGAACAATGAGTGGGCAGCAGTCCCAGCCGAAAAGTGCTGGTGTTGCTCAAGATGGCCGCACTTCCGAAGCGCCGAAATTCGGTGTGGACTTTTTGATCGGACTGGTGCCGCGGAACCCCTTCCAGGCAGCGGTAGAAATGAACATGTTGCAGATAATCGTGTTTGCCCTGCTGGTGGGGGTCGCGCTTACCTTGCTTGCCGAGAGCCGCCGGCACTCGTTACTTTCGCTTCTGGAAGCGACCAGTGACCTGATGGTCGTGCTGATCGGTCTGGTGATGCGAATCGCTCCGCTGGCCGTGTTTGCGCTGCTGTTCGCCAGGACCGCCAGTTTCGGCCTTACCTACCTTCGACCGCTGGGGCAATACGTGCTGATTGCCTTGCTGGGTATGGCTGTTCATCTGCTGGTAACCATGAGCCTGCTGGTCTGGTGGCTGGGTAAGCGCAGGCCGTGGGATTTTTACCGACGAATCTGGCCGGTGATAGTAACGGCCTTTTCCACCAGTTCCAGCAATGCGACGCTGCCGACCAGTTTGCGTACCGCTCAGCAAGAACTGGGCATTCCGCCGCAGGTGGCCGGGTTCGTCCTCCCCCTGGGAGCTACCATGAACATGAACGGCACGGCTTTGTACGAGGGCGTCACGGTGCTGTTTCTGGCGCAGGTCTATTTCGGCACAAGTCCGGACTGGACAGCGCAACTGATCGTCATCGGTCTGGCTGTTGTTACTGCGATTGGCGCCGCTGGGGTACCCGGTGGTTCGTTACCCTTGCTGGCGACGGTGCTCACCGCCGTAGGCGTGCCCGGAGAGTACATTGGCATGATCCTGGGCGTTGACCGTCTTCTCGACATGGCCCGAACAGTGCTCAACGTCGTCGGCGACCTCGTCACCGCTGTCTTTATAGCACGCAGCGAACAAAGCCATTCGGCCGGCCCGTAAGCCCTGCCACAACTGCTTCCACCCGTTTGTGCCCTCCAGGCACTGTTGCCGGAAAAAACAAGTTTCTGCCTTTACCTGTCGCTTGACGCAACAGACAAAGCGGGTAGCATACGTAATGGGCGAACAGACAGAGCGGGAGTTTGTTTGCCCCGACCGAAATGGTAACCTGGTGTGTGACGGGGACACGCTGGACCAGGGTTTTCCTTATTGCGGGAGGCTTAGCCATGCAAAACCGTTTCAAGCTCCGTCGTGCTTTTACCCTCATCGAATTGCTGGTGGTCATCGCCATCATCGGATTGCTCATGGCCTTACTTTTACCGGCCATTCAACGTGTGCGGGAAGCGGCTAACCGGATGCGTTGCAGTAACAATTTGAAGCAGATTCTCCTGGCCGTGCATAACTTGCACAACGATTACAACGTTTTGCCACCCTTTTCGGCTCCGTGTGCTGCTCAGGTCAACGTCAATCCTGGCTGTGCCATTAGCCTGGATGGTCCTTACAAAGGCTACAACTACACGGTGCATGCGTTCCTGCTGCCGTATATTGAATTGGACAACTTATACCGGCAAATGTCGCCCAACGGATACGGTGGCGGCCGATACTACGAGGTGATCCGTCTTTACCTGTGTCCGAGCGACCCTTCAGTAGCCGGCGGCAAATGCATGACCACTTACGGCGGCGCCAACAACTGGGGGGCAGCTTCGTATGGGGCCAATTATAACGTGTTCGGCTGGCACAATAGCAGCGCTGTACCGCGAGAAACGGTCATCCCCGCCAGCATCCCCGACGGCACGTCCAACACCATGTTTTTCACCGAGCTATATGGAACCTGCGGCTGGACAAACAATTTGAGCTTCGCCTATGGTAGCTTGTGGGCCGATGCCAATAGTGTCTGGCGGCCCGTTGTTTGTACGAACGTTTCCAATAAAAACCCAGCGAGTGGCTACACCAATTGCCTGATTTTCCAGGTGCAACCGCATTATTTGCGGGATTGCGATCCAGCCCGGGCCCAATCGCCGCACACAGGTGGAATTAATGTCGCGCTGGGAGACGGTGCGGTACGTTTTGTTTCGGCCGGCGTAAGTCCGACCACCTGGGCCAATGCTTGCCATCCGGCCGACGGCAATCCGCTGGGCTCCGATTGGCAGTAACCCGTCCACGCGAACCAGGCCAGGCTAACGCGGTGAAGGAATTTTGCCGCTCTGGGGCAGGGGAAAAAGCTATGCTGCGAACCGGCTGCTTGCTGCTATTGGGCGGTTTGCTGGGTTGCCTGGGATGTCAGCGAGTGGTGGTGTATATACCGCAGACGCAGGAGGTTCGTGGCGTGGTCTCGTATAAAGATGGCCGGCCGCTCACCGGGGGCGTGGTGGAGTTTCGTTACCTTCGCGACCCCTCTATTCGCGCTGTGGGCAAGATTGAGCCGGACGGAAGTTTTACTTTGGAAACGCTAGCCGGCGATCAGCGGGTTTCCGGGATACCTCCGGGACGGTACCATGTATCTATCGCCCCGCCGCCGGAAATGGGTCAAACACACTCCCCTTACGTGTTTCCCAGCGTGGAAATCGCTCCCAATCAGAAGGAAATCCGTCTGGAATTCGAGGGGTTTCCCGTCAACAGCGACGAAGCACCAAAATAAACCAGGCCGCGTGATGGTTGGCCTGGCTCGCTTCTACCGTGCGATACCGGTAACGTAAGCCAGCTGAAGAGTCCCGGAGAACCGGAGTCGAGAAACCTGGTCGCTGGCAAGAACCGTTCGGCAAGATGGTGCCGTTTCAGGCGACGCGGCGAAGCAGGAGAGTGGTGTTTGCCCCGCCGAAGCCGAACGAATTCGACGCGACAATCCGTAGCCGGGCCGGTCGGGCCTGATGCGGCACGTGACATAAAGCACATTCCGGATCGGGTTCATCCAGGTTGATGGTTGGAGGAATCGTCTGCCGTTGCAGGGCACCCAGGCAGGCAGCGGCTTCGAGAGCGGAAGCGGCGGTGACAGCATGCCCGGTCATGCTCTTGGTTGAGCTCACCGGGATGCGTGTGGCGGCTTCACCCAGGGCCAGGTGAATGACGCGCGTCTCGCAACGGTCGCCGACGGGTGTGCCGGGAGCATGGGCGTTGAGGTAATCAATGGCCTCAGGAGCGAGCTGAGCATCGGCCAGAGCTCTGCGCATGGCTTCTGCGGCCGGGGCAGGATCGCTGTTGGGAATGACCAGGTGGCTGGCATCGCTGGTCGCCCCGAAACCGATAATAGCCGCCAGCGGTTGAGCGCCGCGACGACGAGCGGAAGACGAACTTTCTAACACGAACATCGCACCACCTTCGCCCATGACGAATCCGTCGCGACGGCGGTCAAAAGGTCGGCAGGCCGCCTGCGGCTGATCGTTACGACGCGACAAAGCCCGCAGGTTGCCGAAACAGGACATGGCCAGGGGAGTCACGGGCAGATCGCAAGCCCCGGCCAGGCACAAATCCAGTCGGCGCGTGCGAATCCAGTTGCGGGCTAATCCCAGGGCGTAGTTGCCGCTGGCGCAAGCGGCAGCCAATGTGATGGTGGGGCCGCGCAAGCCGAGCCGTCTCGCTAATCGCTGTACCAGCGGTTCCCGCGGCACTTCGGCCTGTGCTGAGTCGCTCGCCAGCGGACTGGCTGGCGTCGGTATGTCCGAACCGCAACTGGTTTCTTTGCCGATAGCGGCCGGTTCTTGCGGATGCGGTATTTCGCACTTCTGGCCCGCCGAATGCGTAGCGAACCAGTGGCGTTCCCAGAAGTAGGGCCATTCTGCACCAAGACCGCAAACCAGTCCGATTCGCAAACGATCACGCTGATGCCACAAATCGGCTTGCTGGAGAGCCTGCACCGCACACCACAGAGCCAGTTGCTCCAGCGGTGCGAGAGTTTGCCACTCCTCTAAGGGGATCACTTCCGGTCGAGGTATTTCGGTCAACTCGGCGGCGATCTGGCTGGGAAGTCCGGCGGCGGGCATTTTACTGACCCGGCGAATGCCACATCGTCCCTGCAGCAAATTGTCCGTGAACTGAGCCAGATCGCAGCCCAGCGGTGATGCCAGACCGACACCCGTGATCCAGACCTCGTCGCGTGGACTCATGCTGCCTCCTCACGCCAGACGGAGAGCAATTGCTCGGCCTGGTGGAGCTTCCGCAACTCCAGCACGCCGACTTCCGGCAGATACCAGCGAAAGACCATGAACTCTCTGGGATGACGTTCACCAGCAGGGCGATGTCGGGTCGCAGTGCCGGCAGCAGGCGAAGCATCCTCGGCAGGCGGAGCGGTCATGCTGACCGACGCGATCGGGGTGTGCAGGGCGCGCAACAGTGTTTCCATTTGCAGCGGTGTGCGCGGCGATTCGGATTCGTCCAGGATTCGCGGCCAGGTTTGCCATCGTAAAACGGCTCGGGGCGACAAACGGGCCGACGGGCAACGTTCGGAACACCTGAATTCTCTGGCACGATGCGGCGAATCCGTGCCGGGACTTTGCTCTTCCCCGTTCGCCAGTTGCTGCTCGCCAGAACCTGGACATAACGAACCCGCTTCAGTGCTTCGTAGCTGGCTGGTAGATGCTTGTGGCTCTTCAGAGCTCATGCGGCAAACGGCCAGGGCCATCGCCAGGCAAACGGGAGCAGTAGCATTACTCAGGCCCAGTTCCCCTGGCAACGTTCGCCAGCCCGTGGCGACCAGCCAGAAGCCAGGAACCGGCTGCTGCACTGTTTCGAGCATACCGGCCAAAAGCAAGTCCACCAGTTGTCCCGGTCCGCCACCGACACCGTAATTCGGCCCGTGAAGACCGAGCAGCACGCTGAGCGACCCGGACAGAGAATGCAGGCAATGGTTGGGGATGAGATGCGGGGAAATGGCTCCGGGACCATCGAGGCTATAACGTTGCAAAGCGGCCAGTGTCGCTTCCTTGCCGAAATACTCAGGTGCTGCCAGCACACCCCAGCGCTCCGGTTGCGGCAACGGTGGCAGCTGTTCACGAAGTTGCAGCGCCACTGCCAGAGCCGCCAGAGTTTGCTCGTCAGCATGACGCACAAAGGCATGGGGCAGCGGTTGACCGTCGGGTAATCGCAACTCTGTTCGCAGCTGTTGCAATTGCTCCAGCCCAAACGCATAGCTGCTCCAGCCGAGGATTCCCACCTGGATGGCCGAGTGGGGCAAGCGAATTGGAGAAGCTCGGCGGCGCACACCTTTCTCCTCGATTGACCCCATGTGCGGGGGATTTTGTCGGCAATTGCGGGCCATCAGGCCGCCTGGGCTGCGGAAGCCTGTTGCAGTTTGCTTTGCAGCAGATCGAGCAAATCGCCCACTTTTTCCAAACGCTGCAACTCCTGGCTATCCAGGCGAATGTGGAATCGGTTTTCGATCTGCATGACCAGACTCACCAGGTCCACCGAGTCCAGCCCCAAACCTTCTTTCAACGTGACGCTGTCGTCCAGGCGATCGTAGCGTTGTCCTGTGTCCTGATAGAGCAACTCCAGCAATTCCTGGCGCAGTTGTGCACGATCCATACTCACACCTCCACACGGGGAGCGGGTTTGCCCAATCGGGTTGGGGTACATCCGAGGCGGGATAAGAACGATTTTCCCGCAATCTGACAAGCCCAGTTGTGCGGACTGCTTCCCGAACAGCCAGAGTCATTGTCCCGCATGGCTCCATCTTCGGGTCACGATGGCCGATGCTGTTGCAGGCCGGCTACGGTGATGCCCGCACGCTGGGTGTGTCCCTTTCCATCGCCGGGTTGCAAGCTTGGTAGAGCTCAGAGCAGCCATCACCATCGAGCGTGTGTCCCTTTCCGTAGTCGGGTTGCAAGCGCGGACACTTGTTGCAGATATGCCTTTGCGATTCGCCAGGACGCTTCGTTGGCACGGCGGGCTGACGTCCGCCGCTCCTGGTCGTGTGTGGGACTCCGCATTGCGAATCACGCATTTCGCGACGAACGAACGTCGTGCAACCAGGAGCGGCTGGCGTAAGCCAGCCGTGGTACGCGAACGTA
>VAPR01000518.1_pt1 | contig 24832 bp, 23 predicted proteins | sample 3380701 | NCBI WGS metagenome assembly VAPR01 (sample SAMN11536904, study PRJNA540576) | hot springs metagenome | isolation source: hot spring wet sediment | place: Spain: Lobios | collected 2014-01 | reverse complement strand
TGCTGGAGGCCCTGGCGCGGCGGCTGTTGCCCTGGTGGCAGGCGGCCGCGGACCTGTTGTTCCCGCCCCGTTGCCAGGTGTGCGGGCGCCCGGACGCCTTCCCGCTCTGCGGGCCGTGCTGGCTCAGCTTCCCCCGCATCCGCCCTCCGGTGTGCGAGGTGTGCGGCCGGCCCCTGCGCGGACCGCCGGATTTGCGGTTCGTGTGCGTCCCCTGCCGCCACCGCCGGCAGGGTTTGCGGGTGCGCGCCTTCGGCCGGTACGAGGGGCCGCTGCGGGAGGCGGTGCACGCGCTGAAGTACAAGGGCCGGCTTGCCCTGGCACAACCCCTGGGCCGTGCCCTGGCGGAGGTGGTGTGGACGGACGAGGCGCTCGGTCGCGCGGACGTGTTGGTGCCCGTGCCCCTGCACCCGCGCCGCGAGGCGCAGCGGGGGTTCAACCAGTCCGAGGAGCTGGCCCGGGTGCTGGCCCGGTGCACGGGCCTGCCCGTGCACCGGGCCCTGAGACGGGTCCGGGACACACCCTCCCAGACGGAACTGGGCGAGGACGAGCGCAGGCGAAACGTCCGGGGCGCGTTCGAGGCGCGGGGTTGTGTGCGGGGCCTGCGGGTGGTGCTGGTGGATGACGTGGTGACCACGGGCAGCACCCTGTCGGAGTGCGCCACAGTACTGCGGGCGGCTGGGGCCGCGGAGGTGTGCGCGGTCGCGGTGGCCAGGGCCGGAGGGGACTGAGGAGGGACCTCGCGGACACAGCTCGCAGCGTGTCCACGAAAGACGTAGCTCGGCGGAGCGGACCGGGGCCCCCGAAAATCGCGCCAGGATTGTTGGGGGTCTGGTTAGCCGGTGTACCGGAGGGGCGGAAGCTCCAGCACCGTGCGCAGCCCCGGGGGAGCTGCCCGGACCAGGGGGATGGCGTTGGCCACGATGGCGCAGGTGGCCACGTCCCCGTGCAGCCCGCCGGGGATCTCCGCCACGAAGGAGGGCTCTCCCTCCACGCGCACGCGGTCCACCGGGTCCTCCAGGTCCAGGGCCATGGTGAGGTCCAGGCGGATGCGCTCTTCCCCGTCCACCAGGCCGCGGGCTTCCTGGCGCAGGCCTTCCACCCGTCCGGCCCGCACCACCGGCCGCACCTGGTCCGCGATGGCGTCCACGGTCCACCCCAGGGCGGCGGCGATCATGGCCACGGACTCCGGTAACCCCACGTGCCCCACGGTCCCGGCCGCCACGCCGGTGTGGAACTCCTCCTCCGTCAGCCCCACACCCACCTTCTGCTGCAGCGGCAGCCTTCGGGCCCGCACGTCCACCCGCCGCTCCACCACCAGCCGGCGGACGTGGCGGCACGGTGCGGTGAGCAGGACGGGCAGCAAGTCCATGGCGAACCCCGGGTTCACGCCGAGGGCGGTGACCGTGACACCGGCTTCCTGGGCGGCCTCGTGGATGCGGCGGGCGCTCGCCGCGTGGTGAAACCACGGGTAGCTCAGCTCCTCGCACGTGGACACCACGTCCACTCCGCACGCCACCAGCTGCAACACCTGGGGTTCTACCTGCACCAGGCGCGAGTGGGTGGCGTGGACCACCACGTCCGCCTGCCGCGCCACCGCGGGGTCCGGGGTCACCACCACGCCCACGGGTTCGGTGTCCAGCAGTTCGCCCAGGTCGCGGCCCTGCTTTTCCGGCGCCACGTCCACCGCGCCCACCAGACGGAACCCGGGCCGGTCCAGGAGGATGCGTGCGACCCCCAGACCGATGGGCCCCAGACCGTACTGCACCACCCGGAGCGTGTTGGCACCTCCCGCGCTTCCCGGGCCAGTATATCCCGGAGGGGCCGGACCCAGGGAACACCACCGGGGGCGACGAAGCAACAGGGCGTGAGCGGGCTCGCGGTGGTGGCCATCGGTGGCAACTCGTTGCTGCGGGACGAGCGGGACGTGTCCGTGGCTGCGGAGCGGGAGACCCTGAGGGAAACCGCGGCGCAGCTGGCGGAGATGGTGGCGGACGGCTGGCGGCTCGTACTCACCCACGGCAACGGACCCCAGGTGGGGTTCAACCTGCTGCGGGCCGAGCTGGCGGCAAAAGCGGGCCTTCTGCCGCGTCTGCCCCTGGACGTGCTGGGGGCTCAGACCCAGGGCAGCATCGGGTACCTGATCCAGGAGGGGCTGGAGCGGGCGTTCCTGCGGCCCGGGGTCCGTCGCCCCGTGGCGGTGGTGGTCACGCGGGTGGTGGTGGACCCCAACGACCCCGCCTTCCACGAACCCACCAAGCCCGTGGGGCCCTTCTACACCGAGGAGGAGGCCCTCAGGCTGGAGCGAGAGGAAGGCTGGCGCATGGTCCGCCAGCCCCAGGGCTGGCGGCGGGTGGTGCCCTCACCGGCGCCGCTGGAGATCTTGGAGCTGGGCGCCATCCGGGTCCTGCTGCAGGAGGGCTACATCGTGGTGTGCGCGGGCGGCGGGGGCATCCCCGTGGTCCCCGAACCGGACGGGACCTACCGCGGGGTGGAGGCGGTGGTGGACAAGGACCTGTCCTCTGCCCTGCTGGCGGAGGCGTTTGACGCGGACCTGTTCCTGATCTCCACCGGTGTGGAGCGGGTCGCGGTGAACTTCGGCACGCCGCAGCAGCGGTGGCTGGACCGGGTGGAGGCCGCGGAGCTGGAGGTCTACCTCCGTCAGGGGCATTTCCCGCCGGGCAGCATGGGGCCGAAGGTACAGGCGGTGCTGCGCTACCTGCGGGCCGGCGGCCGGCGGGCGGCCATCGCCGCTCCGCACGTCCTGGCGGCCGCGGCGCGGGGTGAGGCGGGCACACAGGTGGTACCCTGAGCTGGACACGGGTGCGGAGGAGGTCTCGGCCATGGAGGTCGCGCTGTCCGCGGTTGCTTCCCGGCTCGGTACCGAAACCGCCTTCGAGGTGCTGAGCCGCGCGAAGGCCCTGGAGCGCCAGGGCCGGCACGTGGTGCACCTGGAGATCGGGGAGCCGGACTTTGACACCCCACCGCACGTGGTGGAGGCCGCGGTGCGGGCCCTGCGGGAGGGCCACACCCACTACACGCCGTCTGCGGGCATCCCAGAGCTGCGGGAAGCGGTGGCCCGGTACGTGGCGCGCACCCGGGGGATCCCCGTAGACCCCACGGAGGTGGTGGTGACGGCGGGGGCCAAGCCCGTGATGGCGTTCACGGTGCTGGCCCTGGTGGACCCCGGCGACGAGGTGGTCTACCCGGACCCGGGGTTCCCCATCTACGAGTCCCTGGTCCGGTGGGTGGGCGCACGCCCGAGGCCGCTGCGCCTGCGGGAGGAGCGGAGCTTCCGCGTGGACCCCGACGAGCTGGCCTCCCTGGTGGGGCCGCGCACCAAGCTGGTGATCCTCAACTCCCCCCACAACCCCTGCGGTTCGGTCCTCTCCCCGGAGGACGTGGACGCCATCGCGGAGGTGTGCCTGCGGCACGGCACCTGGGTGCTGTCCGACGAGATCTACAGCCGCATCCTGTACGACGCACAGCACCACAGCATCGCCACCCGCCCGGGGATGCGGGAGCGGACGGTCATCCTGGACGGGTTCAGCAAGACGTACGCCATGACCGGCTGGCGGCTGGGCTACGGGGTGATGCCGGCCAGGCTGGCGGAGGCGGTGACGCGGTTTGCGGTGAACGTGTACTCGTGCCCCGCGGCGTTCACCCAGGTGGCCGGGGTGGCGGCGCTGGAAGGCCCGCAGGAGCCCGTGGAAGCCATGGTGGCGGAGTTCCGGCGCCGCCGGGACCGCGTGGTGCAGGGCCTGAACGCCATTGAGGGGATCCGCTGTACCACCCCGCAGGGGGCGTTCTACGCGTTCCCCAACGTGAGCCAGCTGGACCCCGAGGGCAGGGCGTTCGCGGACTACCTCCTGGAGGAAGCGGGGGTGGCGGTCCTCAGCGGGACCGCGTTCGGTGAGGGAGGCCGCGGGTACCTGCGCATCTCCTACGCCACCAGCCTCCAGAACCTGGAGCTGGCCCTGGACCGGATCGCGACCGCCGCCCGAGCCTTCCGCCGTTAGGACGGTGGCACCCTTCTTGCTGCTCGGATCGTGCGCATGAGAGACCCAACTTGCCGAAGGGGACCGGGCTCCCCAAAAATCGCGCCAGCGGTTTTTGGGCTGGTCTAGGGTGCACGCCGTGTCCGACTCCCTGTGGCAGGCGAAGCGGCGCGCGTACCTGGTGGCGTACGCGGTGACGTTTCCCACCCTGGGGGCGGTGTGGGTGGCGCGGCAGGCGGTGGACGGCTTCGTCCGCTTCGGCTTCCCCGCCCTGGCCGCGTTCCTGGTCTGGACGCTGGTGGGTCTGCTGTCCGGCCGGGTCCCCCTGGGGCGGCTGGAGAGGACGTTCTTCGTGTTCCTGTCGGTGTGGGCGGTGGCCTACCTGGCCCACACCCTGTACGCGGTCCCTGACCCGGTGGCCGCGCGGCAGGAGCTGTCGGAGGGTGCGTTCACCGTGCTTGCCGCCGTGTGCGCCCTATCTCACGTGTTCTTCGACCCACGGCCGGCCGGCCGGCTGTGCGTGGCGGTGGTGACCGTGGCGGCCGTGGTCACCCTGCCCAAGTTCCTTTGGGGATGGCAGCAGCCCGCCAGCCAGCCCGTGCTCCTCGGGAGCCTGCGCATGCTGGCGTTCCTGACGGCCCTTGCCGCGTGGCTGTACGCGGTGGCGGTGGTGAAGGACCGGCTGGCGGAGGAGCGGGTGGCTTCCGGGACCGACGCCCTCACCGGCCTGCTCAACCGCCGGGGGCTTTTTCGGGGCTTCGACGTGGAGGTGGAACGGGCGAGGCGCTACGGCCACCCGGTCGCCGTGGTGCTGTTCGACCTAGATCACTTCAAGCAGGTCAACGACCGTCTCGGGCACGCGGCCGGAGACCGGCTCCTGCGCGCGGTGGGCGAGGAGGTGCGCCGGTCCCTACGGCCCGCAGACCTGCTGGGCCGGTGGGGCGGGGAGGAGTTCCTGGCCATCTTGCCCGAGACCGGGCTCCCCGAGGCCGTGGAGGTGGCGGAGCGGCTGCGGTACGTGGTCTCCGGCCTGCGCTCCGAACTGGGGCCATTGACGGCGAGCTTCGGAGTGGCGGAGTGCGCGGCCACGGACAACCTGGGCGAGGCGGTCCGACGGGCGGACCGCGCCCTGTACCGGGCCAAGCAGGGCGGTCGGAACCGGGTGGCGGCTGCGGGGGAGAGCGTGGCGTAGTCGGTGGCGCGGGCGGAGATCTTCAGCGCCCGACGGCCTCCGCGTCGGGTTCCGCGTACACGGTCGCGCCTTCGGCGAGCTGCCGGGCCCAGCCCGCCGCCACTGCGCGAAACTCGCTTTCGGCAAACACGTGCGGCTGGAGGTTCCGCAGCCCCACGGCCTTCCACACCGTGGCATAGGCGTCCTGCCGAGGCGGGTCGGCGTACACCACCAGTAGGTCCACGTCGCTGCGGGGCGTGAAGTCGCCGCGGGCGTAGGAGCCGAACAGGACAACCCGGCGCAGCGGCAGGAGCGCGCGCAGGCGCGGGACGGCGGCCTGCAGGGCTTCCAGCACCTGCGGGCGGCTATAGCGCGGCGAGAAGACCTTCACAGAACTCGACCACGCGCGCCGCATATCCCACCAACCGTTCCGCTTCGGCGCGGGTGTACAGGCGACGGGGGGCTCCCCGCTGGTGCGCGTTCGGGTAACGGGTGGGAATGTACGCTTTGTCCAGCTCTAGCGCCAGCTGGTGGAGCTCCTCCGGGACCATCCGCAACTCGGCCAGCTCCTCCAGAAGTCCCGCCACGGAGTGGCCCCACGCTTCCCGCCCCAGTTTCTCGAACACCGCCTTGATCGCTTTTTCCGCGGCCTGCTGGGCGGAAAAGCACGCCCAGTCGTAGAACCCGCCGCGCACGTCAGCCCGTGCGTGCTCAAGGTCGCCCCGGGCCTGGTCCATCCAGTCCGCGCTCCGCTCCATCCCCATCCCATGGTACCGGGTTGCGCCGGTCCAGTCGAAAAACGGCCCCTGCCCCGTTCAATGGTTGGAAGAAACCGGAAGGGCAGCCCCGGTGCTGGATGACAGGGGGCTCGAGGAGGGAGCCGTATGCTGGCCAGGGTGCGATCCAGCTCGGTGTTGGGGCTGGAAGCCTACCCCGTGGACGTAGAGGTGGACGTGGCCACAGGCCTCCCGGGCTTTAACATCGTGGGCCTTCCCGACACCGCGGTGCAGGAGGCCAAGGAACGGGTGCGGGCGGCCATCAAGAACGCCAACTTCGAGGTGCCGACGCGCCGGATCACGGTGAACCTGGCCCCCGCGGACGTGCGGAAGGAAGGCCCCAGCTTCGACCTCCCCATGGCGGTGGCGGTGCTGGCGGCCACGGGCCAGATCCCACAAGAGGCCTGCGAGGGGACGCTGTTTTTGGGCGAGCTGAGCCTGGACGGTACCGTGCGGCCGGTGAGCGGGGTGCTGTCCGCGGCCCTGCACGCGGCGCAGTCGGGGATCCGCCGCCTGGTGGTCCCCGCGGACAACGCGCAAGAGGCGGCCATCGTGCCGGGCGTGGAGGTGTACGGAGTGTGTCACCTGCTGGAGGCGGCGCGCTTCCTGTGCGGGGAGCTGTTGCTGGTGCCCACCACCTCCAACGGCGCCCACGAGCCCGCGCCGGACGACGAGGTGGACTTCTCCGAGGTGCAGGGCCAGGAGCACGCCAAACGGGCCCTGGAGATCGCTGCCGCGGGAGGCCACAACGTCCTGCTGGTGGGCCCGCCGGGGGCCGGCAAGACCATGCTGGCGCGCCGCCTTGCCACCATCCTGCCACCCATGACGTGGGAGGAGGCGGTGGAGGTCACCCGCATCTACAGCGCCGCGGGCGCGCTGCCCGCGAGGGGTGCGTTGGTGCGGCGCCGGCCGTTCCGGGCTCCCCACCACACCGCCAGCTACGCGGCCCTGTTGGGCGGCGGAAACGTGCCCCGGCCCGGGGAGGTGAGCCTGGCGCACCACGGGGTGCTGTTTTTGGACGAGCTGCCCGAGTTCCACCGCGACGCCCTGGAAGCCCTTCGGCAGCCCCTGGAGGAGGGCCGGGTGACCCTGGCACGCGCCGCGGCCACGGTGACGTTCCCCGCCCGGTTCACCCTGGTGGCCGCCATGAACCCGTGCCCTTGCGGCAGCCGCGGGGACCGGCTGCGGGAGTGTTCCTGCACGCCGTCACAGGTGAGCCGCTATCAGGCCAAGGTCTCAGGGCCCCTGCTGGACCGCATCGACCTGCACGTGGAGGTCCCGCGCCTCGAAAGTCATGTGCTGCTGGACGGGCCTGCGGCTGAGAGCTCGTCGGCCATCCGGGAGCGGGTGGTGCGAGCACGGCAGCTTCAGGCGGAGCGGTACGCGGGAAAACCCTACCGGTGCAACGCCCACGTCCCGGCCCGGGTGCTGCGCAAGGTGGCCCAGCCGGACGCCGCCGGCCGTGAGCTGCTGCGGGCGGCCATGGAGCGGCTGGGCCTGTCCGCGCGGGCTCACGACCGCATCCTGCGCGTGGCCCGGACCATCGCGGACCTGGAGGGGTCGGACGCAGTCCGGGCGGCGCACGTGGCCGAGGCAATCCAGTACCGTTCCCTGGACCGCGTGCGATGACGGAGCGGGAAGCGTGGATGCTGCTCAATGCGGCACCGGGCCTGTCGGTGCGGGCCAAGCACCGGCTGGTGGGTGCCGCGGGAGGCGCCCGGGAGGCCGTGGGGCTCGGTGCGGCTGCCCTGGCAGAACACCTCGGCGAGCCCGCCGCCCGCCGGCTCCAGGAGTTCCTGCAGGCAGCGGACCCCGACCGAATGGTGGCGGAGGCGCGGCGCTGCGGCGCGGAGATCGTGACCCTGGCGGAGGCGGGCTACCCACCTGCCCTGCGCGCGATCCCGGACCCTCCCCTCGCCCTGTACGTGCGGGGGTGCTTGCCGGAGGCGGTGTGCGTTGCGGTGGTGGGAACCCGCAACCCCTCCCCCGACGGCGAATACGTGGCGCGCCGGATGGCCTCGGACCTGGCGGCAGCGGGCGTGTGCGTGGTGAGCGGCCTGGCGCGCGGAATCGACACCGCGGCGCACCGCGGCGCCCTGGAGGTGGGAGGGCTCACGGTCGCGGTGCTGGGCTGCGGGGTGGACGTGCGCTACCCCGCGGGGGGCGAGTCGGTGGCGGACCGAGTGGCCGCTCAGGGAGCGGTGGTGAGTGAGTACCCGCCCGGCACCCCACCGGCCAAGCACCACTTCCCCCAGCGCAACCGCATCATTAGCGGCCTCTCGCGGGCCGTGGTGGTGGTGGAGGCCACCCTGCGCAGCGGAGCCCTCATCACCGCAGACCTGGCCCTGGAACAGGGGAGGGAGGTGTTTGCCGTCCCGGGCAGCGTGCTGAACCCGCGCTCTGCCGGCCCCCATCGGTTGCTGCGGGAAGGCGCGGGCTGGGCGGAGTCCGCGGCGGACGTCCTCCAGGCCCTCGGCCTGCCCCCGGCGGCTGCCCGCGGCGAGCCCGTCGGGCCCGCAGAGCGGCGCGTGCTGGAGGCGCTGCGGGAGCCCCGCTACCCGGACGAGCTGGTGGCCGCGGGGTTTGGGGCCGCGGCGTCGGTCAACGCGCTGCTGGTGGCGCTGGAGGTGCGGGGCCTGGTGCACCGCCTGCCGGGCGGCCGGTACGTGGCGGCGGCCGTCGGCTGAACAGTGTGGAGGTGAGGGAGCAGTCGGTAGACAAGCCGAGGGATGGCTGGGAGGCAACACCCCGGAAAAGGTTGGCGTCCCAGGTCATGGTCGAACTGCGAGGGTACTCTTCCGGGGCCCTGCCGGACGAGGGCACCGCTGGCATCCAAATCCCCCTCGAGCTGGTGTTTGCCGAACCGGAAGGGAGCCCAGCGGTGCATGCTCCACGAAGAGCCCGCAGGACGGCCCCGGAATTTTCCACCGCGCCCCGGGACCCAAACACTTCTGCGCGGGGTCTTGGTGGTGCAGAATGATCCTGTCTACCCTTGGTCCGGCCCGGCGTCGCCGCCTGGGGCGGTCCCTAGGGAAGTCTGATAAGGAGGACACGATGTGCAGCTCACCGAACAGGCGACCCCTGGCCGCAGCCGCGGCAGCCGCAGGGGTCATCCTCGTCGTCCAGGCAGCAGTACCGCTGCCGTGGACCGTGCAGGCTGACGCTCGGGTTCCTGCCGGGCAACCTCCCGTCCTGTCGGCAGTACAGCCCCCGTCGGACCAGCCTCAGGGCTACTGGATATGCGTGCAGTCGTCCAACGGGCAGTGCCACACGTGGAAGACCTGCATCAAGTGGCAAGGCGGGAACTGCGAGATGTGGGTGTACGTGACCTCCACGGGTAGCATGTGGTGCACAGGTCCGGGATGGTGGCAGAGGGTGGACTGCCCGCCTGTCGCCAGCAGACTATCCTCCAGCCCGGGCGCCGGCCGCGGTACGCAGGTGTGGGTCGGCCAGCTGCAAAGCGACAGCGGCGCGCCGGCAGGGGTATCCGTCGTGTTGGTGGCCCACGGGGGAGCGGTCCTCTTGATCAAAGCATCCGCGGAGACGTGCTCCGCGGAGGCTAGGGCCTGGCTGGCAGAGCTCGCGCTGCTGTGGGCCGGAAAGGACAGGCAGGCCCGACAGATCTGGTCGGATGCCGGGTGCACCGTTTCCATCGCCCACCCGGACTTCCAGGAGTGGCTCCGGTCTCCCCGGATCGAGCAGCCGGGGCCGGGAGATACTGGGCAGCAGGGGGGCCCCGGACGGTAGGAGCCCCGCTCCGCCGCTCGGTTCCACGGGCTGCCGCTCCCCTGGCCGGCCTCCGGGGACGTGATGCCTGGGCTGGCCGCCCTCGCACCCATGCATCATATTGCTGAAGATGCACAGTAGACTTGGTGGCAGAGCGTAGAGGGCTCAGGGGTGCAGGTCCGGTTCGTGCTCACGGTTGGCATCCTGGCGGGGCCGGCCTACCTGGCCGCGGTGACAGGGAGCAGCCTCGGGGCGGCGCTCCGGCGTGTGTGCAGCCACCTTCCGGGATGACCGGGCGATTACGCGGATTCAGAGGGAGGTGTGCCCGCCGCCCGGAGGCCGAGGCGGTATGACCTGGTGCATGAGGGCCGGCGGTACTCTCCGAAGTACGCGGTCTCGTTGGCGGTCCGCGACGCCACGGGGGCGGGAACTGGATCCCCAGCGATTCAGCGGCGGAGTGAAAACGAACTCGCTTTTGAGGCGCCGGGGTTTCTCTGCAGTTGCCTTTCGCCGCGACGCCGCCGGCGGGGCTTTGTGAGGGGACGTTTCCCTTCCCGTTGGCAGGGCGGCGTGGACTCGAGGCCGGATGACCTGGAGGCTCTGCTCAAGGACGCTGAGAAGGTTCTTCGGAGGACCCTTACGAGGCGGGTGCGTAAAGCTGCGAACGGGAAGGTCGACGTCTTAACCGTCGGGATTGATCTTCTCAACGGTGGCGGCGGAGAGCAGGCACAGCTGGTGGCCGCTTGCGAACTCGCCACCGGACAGGTTTTCTGGACAGGCAAGTACCCGACGAGTGATGAGGAACGCGACCTCGTACAGGTGGTGGATCTGGAGACGCCCCCGGTGAAAGTCGCTGGGGAAGGGATCCTTGTGCTCGGCTGCCATGACCTGAAGATGTTCAGCCCACGGAGCCGGGCGAGCCAGGTGCGAGGCAGTGCCCGGTGGAGGCGGTGCGGAGCGATGAGGCGTCCGGCGCGGGAGTTCCGGCCGACGGTTGTGTTGCAGCATCCACACAGCGCGGACTCTCCCGCGATCTGGCGGACCGCGTGGGCGGGAGTCGCGCGGAAGCTCCCCGGGGTGAAGGCGTGGGCTTCGGGTATTGCGTACTTCGGTTGGGGAGGGTCGCCCCGGGGCCGCCTTCACAAAGTGCTGGCGGCCACGTGGGGCGGGGCACCGACAGTCGATTTCGTTGTCCTCCCTCAGCGGCGCGCTTGCGCGGGCCGGCGTTAGGTGGCCAGGCCGAGGGGATTGGCCAGGCGGTGGGTGCAGTTCCCATGACACCTGCGAGCGTTTTCAGGAGCTTCTAGCCTACAGCCCGGCTCCCCTTGACAACGGTCCTCCCAAAGGGCCAAAACTATTCCAAAAGCGGAGGTGGCCGTGGGGGGATTGCCGCGCTACCTGCTGTGGGTCGCCGGTGAGCAGGTTCCCCCGGCCTCAGGCCAGACCCTCACCCTCCTGGATCCCGCCACGCAGGACCCCTTCGCGGAGGTGGCCTCCGCGGGCCCGGAGGATGTAGACCGCGCGGTGCAGGCAGCCCACCGTGCCTTCACCCACGGCCCCTGGCGGCGCCTGAACACCCGGGAGAGGGGGCGTCTTCTGCTGCGGCTGGCCCAGCTGATCCGGGACCACGCAGACGAACTGAGCCGCACCGAGAGCCGCAACGTGGGCAAGCCGATCCGGGAGGCCCGGGAAGAGGTCCAGGTGGCCGCGGACTGCTTCGAGTACTACGCGGGCGCGGTGAACAAGGTGGGCGGTCACACAGTCCCGGTGGCGGCGCCGGGGGTGAGCCTCACCTTCCGCGAACCGCTCGGGGTGTGTGCCCTGATCGTGCCGTGGAACTTCCCCATCGCCATCACCAGCTGGAAGCTGGCGCCCGCCCTGGCCATGGGCAACACGGTGGTGATCAAACCCGCCACTCAAACCCCGTTGACCGCCCTGCGGCTGGCGGAGCTGGCTGCGGAGGCCGGCATCCCGCCAGGCGTGGTGAACGTCCTGCCGGGGCCCGGGGGCGTGGTGGGTGAAACCCTGGTGCGCCACCCCCTGGTGCGGAAGGTGTCCTTTACCGGGTCCACGGAAGTGGGCCGGGAGATCATGCGCCTGAGCGCGGAGGGGATCAAGCGGGTGACGCTGGAGCTGGGCGGCAAGTCGGCCAACATCGTGTTCGCGGACGCGGACCTGGACCGCGCGGTGCCCTCCGCGGCGTGGAGTGCGCTCAGCAATGCGGGACAGGACTGCTGTGCGCGCAGCCGCCTGCTGGTACAGCGGCCCATCTTCGACGCGTTCGTCAGCCGCCTGGCGGAGTTGATGCAGGGCATCCGCCTGGGGCATCCCCTCCAGGAGGACACGGAGATGGGTCCGCTGGTCACGGTGGGGCACCGGGAGCGGGTCCTCGGGTACGTGGCCGCAGGCCAGGCGGAGGGGGCACGGCTGGTGTGCGGGGGAGACGTCCCCCGGCAGGGGCCCCTAGCCCGGGGCGCGTACCTCCGGCCTGCCCTGTTCGTGGACGTGCAGCCCCACATGCGGGTCGTGCAGGAGGAGATCTTCGGCCCCGTGATCTGCGCCATGCCCTTCGACACCGAGGAGGAGGCGGTGGCCATCGCCAACGACAGCCGGTACGGCCTTTCCGGCTCCCTGTGGACCCGGGACGTCGGCCGGGCCCTGCGGGTGGCCCGCGCCCTGGAAACTGGGGTGCTGTCGGTGAACTCCGGCCACAGCGTGCACCTGGAGGCCCCGTTCGGAGGCGTGAAGGAGAGCGGGCTGGGCAGGGAGCTGGGGCTGGCGGTGCTGGACCACTACAGCGAGTGGAAGAGCGTGTTCGTGGACACGCGGCCCTGAAGCCTGAGGGGCGGGGCCAACACCCAGGACGGGAGGGGGACGCATGGAGGGGAACGGATGGAGCCGCAGGCAGTTCCTCCAGCGGGGAGCGTCATCCGCCGCCGCGGCCAACGCCGCGACGGCCTTGGCCCGGATGGGCATCGACCCCCGGGAGGTCCGGGCCCAGGAACGCGGGCAGCCCAAGATGAAGTGGCGTATGCAGACGTACGCAGGCACCAACCTGGGGCAGCCACCACGAAGCCCTGCCGGAGCTGCACTTCCGGCGGACAGGCTCGGCGTTCGAGGGAGGTGAGCGGGTGGAGCACAAACACGCGCCGGCGCAGGGCCGGATCGGGCTGGACCAGCTGCGGCGGCTGGTGGAGGCCGGGGAGGTGGACACGGTCCTCACGGTGTTTCCGGACCTGTACGGACGGCTGGTGGGCAAGCGGGTGAGCGGTGCGTTCTTCCTGGACCACGTGGCCACGGACGGTCTGCACGCGTGCGACTACCTGCTGGCCTGCGACATGGAGATGGACCCGGTGCCGGGGTTCGCCTTCACCAGCTGGGAGGCCGGTTACGGGGACGTGCGCCTAGTGCCGGACTTCCGGACCCTGCGGGTGGCCTCGTGGCTGGAGGGCACCGCGGTGGTCCTGTGCGACGTGTACGAGGAGGAGCGGGACGTGCTGGTGGACGTGGCGCCCCGCACCGTCCTGCGCCGGCAGGTGGACCGAGCCCGGGCCCTGGGATATGTGGCCATGGGCGGGTCGGAACTGGAGTTCTACATCCTCCGGGACTCGTACGAGGAGGCCGCGCGCAAGCGGTACGTGGGGCTGGAGCCCTTCGGCCGCTACATCGAGGACTACCACATCCTCCAGGGCACCAAGGAGGAGTTTCTGGTGGGCGCCCTGCGCCGCCACCTGGAGCGGTCGGGGATCCCCGTGGAGTTCTCCAAGGGCGAGTGGGGGCCCGGCCAGCAGGAGATCAACCTGCGCTACGCGGACTTCCTGGAGACCGCGGACCGCCACACCCTGTTCAAGCACGCAGCCAAAGAGGTGGCCTGGCAGAACAACGTGGCGGTCACCTTCATGGCCAAGTGGGACGAGCGGTACGCGGGGTCGAGCATGCACCTCCACGCCAGCCTGTGGGACGCGGAGGGAACGCGGCCCCTGTTTCCGGGAGACGAGCCCCTGGGCCCCCTGCGGGTGTCCCCGCTGTTCCGGTGGTTTCTGGGCGGCTGGATGGCCCACCTACCCGAGATCACGGCCTTCTACGCGCCCTACCCGGCCTCGTACAAGCGCTATGTGGCCGGCTCCTTCGCCCCCACCCGGGTGGCGTGGGCGTACGACAACCGCACCGCGGGCTTCCGGGTGGTGGGACACGGCCTCTCCCTGCGGATCGAGTGCCGGGTCCCCGGGGCCGATGCCAACCCCTACCTGGCGTTCGCGGCCACCCTGGCCGCGGGCCTGGACGGGATCCACAACCGCACCGAGCCGCCGCCCATGTTTGAGGGGGACGCGTACGCGGCAGCCCACCTGCCCCAGGTGCCCGGCTCCCTGCGGGAGGCCACCGACCGCCTGGAGCAGAGCCGGTGGGCGCGGGAAGTCTTCGGCGACGCCGTGGTGGAGCACTACGTGCACTTCTTCCGGACCGAACAGCGGAAGTTCGACCAGGTGGTGACGGACTGGGAGCGGGCCCGTTACCTCGAGCGGGCCTGAGCGGCCATGGAGGCTCCCCGGATCGGCATCACCACCTACGGCCGCGACGAGGGGGAGCGGTTCTGCCTGCCCGCGGCGTACGTGGAAGCGGTGCGTCGGGCAGGAGGGGTGCCCCTGCTCCTGCCGCCAGGCGAGGACCACCCGGAACGCGTGCTGGAGGTGGTGGACGGGCTGATCCTGGCGGGGGGAGGGGATGTGGACCCAGCCCACTACGGTGGGGAGAACCACCCCACCCTGTACATGGTGGATCCCGAGCGGGACCGGTTTGAGCTGCGCCTGGCACGGGCCGCGGTGGACCACCGCCTGCCCGTCCTCGGCATCTGCCGCGGCTGCCAGGTGCTCAACGTGGCGTGGGGAGGAGACCTGGTCCCGCACCTCCCGGAAGAGGACAGCGCCCCCGTCCGACACCGCCTGCCGCCCCGGGTCCCCACCGACCACTCGGTGCGGGTGGACCCTGCGAGCCGCCTCGCTGCGGTGCTGGGCCAGTTTGAGCTCCCGGTGCGGTCGTGGCACCACCAGGCGGTGCGCCGGGTCGCCCCCGGCTGGCGGGCGGTGGCGTGGGCGCCGGACGGGACCGTGGAGGCGGTGGAGTGGCAGCAGGAGCCGTGGGCGGTGGGCGTTCAGTGGCACCCGGAGCTGACCCAGGACCAGGCCCCGCACCGCCGGCTGTTCGAGGAGCTCGTCCGGACCGCGCGAGAGCACCGCGGCCGGCGGGGGAATGGGTAGCGGGAGGAGGGACACGATGCGGCTACAGCACAAGGTGGCGTTGATCACGGGTGCGGCCAGCGGGATCGGGCGTGAGTCGGCGAAGCTGTTCGCCCGGGAGGGTGCGAGGGTGGTGGTGGTGGACGTGAACGCCCCGGCGGGAGAGCAGGTGGCTGCCGAGATCCGGGCCGCGGGGGGCGAGGCGGCCTTCTTCCCCGCGGACGTCACCCGTGCGGAGGACGTGAAGGGCATGGTGGCCTTCGCGGAGGGCACGTACGGGCGGCTGGACGTGCTGTTCAACAACGCGGGCATCTTCCACCCGGAAGACGGTTCGGTCCTGGACACGGACGAGCGGGTGTGGGACCTGGTGGTGAACGTGAACCTGAAGGGCGTGTTCTTGGGCTGCAAGTACGGGATCCCGGCCCTCCTGCGGGCGGGCGGGGGGTCGGTCATCAATACGGCTTCGTTCGTGGCCCTGATGGGGTCCGCGGTGTCCCAGGTGGCGTACACTGCCAGCAAGGGTGGGGTGCTGGCGCTCACACGGGAGATCGCGGTGGAGTTCGCCCGAAGGAACATCCGGGTCAACGCCCTCTGCCCGGGACCCGTGGAGACGCCGCTGCTGGCGGAGCTCCTGTCAGACCCGGAGCGCAGGCGCCGTCGGCTGGTGCACATCCCCGCGGGCCGGTTCGCCCGGCCGGAGGAGATCGCCCGGGCCGCGCTGTTCCTGGCCAGCGACGAGTCCTCGTACGTGAACGGGGCGGTGTTCGTGGTGGACGGCGGGATCACCGCCGCGTACCTGACGCCCGAGTAGGCCAAAAAGGGGGTGGTTCGGATGAGCAGGATCAACCGCGGAAGTCGGCTGGTGGTGTGGCTGGCGGTGGTGGCGACGGTACTCCTGGGTGGTCGCGGGTCTCCCGCGGCGGTACCCGTGGTCGTGTACTCCGCCCTGGAGAACGACGAGATCGCGGAGTACCTGAAGGCGGCACGCCAGGACCTGCCGGACCTGGACATCCGGGTCCTGCGCCTTTCCACGGGCGAGCTGGCGGCCCGGGTGCTGGCGGAGAAGGGCAACCCGCAGGCGGACGTGCTGTGGGGGGTGGCGGCCACCGCCACCATCCCGCTGGTCCGGGAGGGAGTCCTCGAGCCGTACGTGCCGAAGGGCTCGTACAAGATCCTGCGCCAGTTCCGCGACCCGAAGGGGTACTGGACGGGGATCGACCTCTACGTGGGAGCCGTGGCGGTGAACACCGTGGAGCTGTCCAAGCGGCGCCTGCCCGTGCCCCGCACGTGGGCGGACCTTACAAACCCCCAGTACAAGGGGCTGGTGATCATGCCCAATCCGCTCACCTCGGGCACCGGGTTCCTGCACGTGGTGGCCGTCCTGACCAAGTTCGGGGAGGCACGGGGGTGGCAGTACCTCACGGACCTGGACAAGAACATTGCCCAGTACACGCGCAGCGGCGGCGCCCCGGCCCGCATGGCGGCACAGGGTGAGATCCCCATCGCCCTGTCCCTGGACTTCGCGGTGCTGACCTTCAAACAGCAGGGATTCCCCGTGGAGCTGGTGTGGCCCGACGGCACGGGCTACGAGCTGGAGGTGAACGCCCTGATCAAGGGGGCACGCAACCCCGAGGCGGCCAAACGGTTCCTGGACTGGGCCATCAGCCTCAACGCCATGCGGGCGTACGCCCGGTGGAAGATGGGCGTGACCATGCCCGGGGTGACCGCGGGGCCCCATGTGCCGCAGCTGCACACGGTCCCGCTCTTGAAGGTGGACCTGCAGTGGGCCGCGGAGCACCGGCAGCGGATCCTGGACGAGTGGAAACGGCGGTTCACCCGCTGATGGGGTGAGCACGGGAGCAATCCAGGGGCCATGCAGCCAGAGCTCGCCCTGGTGGGGCTGACCAAGCGTTTCGGCCCCGTGGTGGCGGTGGACGACGTCCACCTGGAGCTGACCCCGGGGGAGCTGGTGTGCGTGCTGGGCCCGAGCGGCTGCGGCAAGACCACCCTCCTCCGGCTGGTGGCGGGGTTCGAGGAGCCCACTGCGGGCGCCATCTACTACCGAGGCGCTCCCGTCCACCACCTCCCGCCCCAGGAGCGGAACTTCGGCATTGTGTTCCAGTCCTACGCCCTGTTCCCGCACATGACCGTGTGGGACAACGTGGCCTTCGGCCTGCGCGTGCGTCGTCTGCCCGCCACCGCGGTGCGGGCCCGGGTGGCGGAGATGCTGGCCCTGGTGGGGCTGGAGCACGCGGCGCGCCTGTACCCCTCCCAGCTCAGCGGGGGCATGCAGCAGCGGGTGGCCCTGGCCAGGGCCCTGGCCATCCAGCCGCGCGTTTTGCTGCTGGACGAGCCCCTGTCGGCCCTGGACGCCAAGATCCGGGTGCGGCTGCGGGCGGAGATCCGCAGAATCCAGCGGGAGCTGGGCGTCACGGTGCTGTACGTGACCCACGACCAGGAGGAGGCCCTGTCCATCGCGGACCGGCTGGTGGTGATGTGGCAGGGGAGGGTGCAGCAGGTGGGCCCGCCCTTGGAAGTGTACACGCGGCCGGCCACGCCCTTCGTGGCGGACTTCGTGGGGACCACCAACCTGCTGCGGGCGGAGGTGCGCGAGGGCGGGGTGGTGCGTTGGGGGGACGTGACCCTGGAGGTGGCGCAGGCGCCCCTGCCTGTCGGGCCCGTGCTGCTGGCCGTCCGGCCCGAGCGGCTGCGCCTCCGGAACGGCTCCCCGCCCTCGGACCAGCCGAACTGTCTGGCGGGCGTGGTAGAGGCGTGGACCTTCTTCGGCCCGTACGTGCGGCTGCACGTGAGCACCGGGGGCGAGCTGGTGGCCGTGGACGTCCCGCAGGACGCCGTGGGGAGCAGCGGCCTGCAGCCCCAGAGCCCGGTCACGGTGTACGTGCCGCCGGACGCGGTCCTGGTGTTCCCGGAGCGCCCATGAGCGCGCCGCCGGCTGCCTTCCCGGCCGCGGCGACCCGCCGCTGGACGTCCCAGGACGCGTGGGTGTCAAGGGCGGTCACCGCGGGTCTGCTGGTGGCCTTCAGCCTGTTCGTGCTGTACCCGGTGGCGGAGATCGTGGCGCGCTCCTTCTGGAAAGCCGGCACCTTCACCGCGAGCCACTACGCGGAGTTCCTGCAGGAGCCGAAGCTGCTCCGGACGGTCTGGAACACGCTCGCGGTGTCCAGCCTGTCCACCGTCCTCACCGTGGTGCTGGCGTTCGGCTACGCGTACGTGCTCACCCACACCACCCTGTGGGGGCGGCCCCTGCTGTGGACCGTGGGGCTCCTGCCCCTCATCGCGCCGTCCTTCGTGCAGGCGCTGGGCCTCATTTTCCTGTTCGGGCGCAACGGCCTGGTGACCCGGGGCCTGCTGGGGCTGGACTGGAACGTGTACGGCCCCGCCGGCATCGTTCTCGGGGAGGTGTTCTACTGCTTCCCGCACGCTCTGCTGGTGTTGTACACGAGCCTGAGCGCCCTGGACGCCTCCCTGTACGAGGCCGCGCAGAGCCTGGGCGCCCGGGGCTGGCGGGTGTTCTGGTGGGTGACGGTCCCCACGGTCCGGTACGCGCTGGCGGCTTCCGCGTTCCTGGTGTTCAACCTCGTGGTCACGGACTTCGGCACGCCCGTGGTGGTGGGCGGCGACTACCGCGTGCTGGCCACGGAGATCTACACCCAGGTGTTCGGGCTCCAGCGGTTCGGGATGGCCGCGGTGGTCAGCGTGGTGTTGCTGGTGCCAGCCTTCAGCTCCTTCGCCCTCGACGGCTACTTCCGGCGCAAGGCTGCGGCTACCCTGACCGGACAGAGCCGGCTGCAGGCGCAGCCCACCCGCGGGTGGGGCAGGGTGGCCGCGGGGGGGTTCGCGTGGGGGTGGGCGGGCTTCATCCTCCTCATCTACGCCACCTTGGCCGTGGCGTCCCTGGTCCGCGTGTGGGGGTACGACTGGAGCCTGACCCTGGCCCACTACCGGTTCGACCAGGTGGGGGTGCGGGGGGCGTTCCCCACGGGGCTCAAGCTGTCGGGGCTGGCCGCGGTGTGCGGTGCGCTGCTGAGTGTGGTGGTGGCGTACGTGGTCCACCGGCTGCGGCCGCGGGGAGCTCGCCTCATCTACGCCCTGGCCCTGCTGCCCGCCGCGGTACCCGGCACGGTGGTGGGGCTGGGCTACCTGTTTGCGTTCAACAGACCGCCCCTGGTCCTGGTGGGTACCGAGGCGGTGATCGTGCTGTCCTACGTGTTCCGGTTCGTGACCTTGGGGACCTTGGCCAGTAGCGCGGCCCTGCAGCAGGTGGACCGGTCCGTGGAGGAGGCCGCCCACAGCCTCGGGGCTAGCGCGGTCCGGACCTTCGTACAGGTGGTGTTCCCCCTGCTGCGCGTTGCCTTCTTCTCCTCCGCGGTGTACATCTTCGTGCGGAGCATGGTGACCCTGAGTGCGGTGATCTTCCTCATCGCTCCCGGCCTGGAGCTGCCCGCCACCGCGGTCCTCACCCTGACCACGGACGGGAAGCTGGCCGCTGCGGCAGCCCTGTCGACCCTCCTGGTGGCGGTGATCCTGCTGGTGGTGGGTGTTGCACGGGTCGTCCTGCGGGTGCCGGTGGTGTTCCGTTGAAGGCCACAGCCCTCCCCCTCGATGCCGCCAAGTCGGACAGCGCCGGCGCGGACCGCTACCTGGTGGCGGTGTTCGCCCCCGTGCGGTCCCGCAACGTGGTGGAGGAGACGGTGGAGCGGATCGCGGGGGTGATCAAGGCCCGCCTGGTGCGGGTCGGCGACCAGCTGCCGCCCGAGCGGGAGCTGGCGCGGCGGCTGGGGATCAGTCGGTCCACCCTTCGGGAGGCCCTGCGCATCCTGGTGGACGCGGGCTACCTGGAGGCGCGGCGGGGGCGCACCGGAGGGACGTTCGTGGCCCGGTGGCCTGAAGTCCCCCGGGCGCGGGAGCGGCGGGCGGTGCTGAACCGCGTCCGGCACGACATCCCCGCCATCCTGGACTTCCGACGGGCCGTGGAGCCCGCGGCGGCGGAGCTGGCGGCCCAACGGGCCACGCCCGCGGAGGTGCGGGAGCTGGCGCAGCTGCTCTCCGGCATGCGGGGAGCGGAGCGGAACTTCACCGTGTACCGGGCCTACGACGCCCGCTTCCACGTGGGCATCGCCGCGGCGGCGAAAAGCCCCCTCCTGCTGGACAGCGTGGTGCGCCTCCAGACGTCGCTCACGGAGATCCTGGACCTCATCGTGCACCACTCGGAGGAGGTGCTGCGCCACTCCACCGAGTACCACGGCCGGATCCTACAGGCCATCCGCGACCACCGCCCCGCCCAGGCGCGCCGGCTCATGCTGGACCACATCCTGGCCACGGAGAACATCGTGCACGGTCTGGTGCCGGAGGTGGAGGTGCCCAGCCGGTGAGGACCACCGCACCCGAAGTCCACGTGTTGCTGTACGACGCGGACTGCGGCTTTTGCCGGTGGGCGGTGGAGCGGGTGCTCCGGTGGGACCGGCGCCGCCGGCTGCGCGCCTGCGCCCTGCAGGACCCGGAGGCCGCGGCGTGGCTTGCACCGTTGCCGGAGCCCGCGCGGACGGCCTCCTGGCACCTCGTCAGCCCCGACGGCCGGCTGTTCTCCGGGGGGCGGGCGGTGGCACCCCTGATGCAGCTGCTGCCCCTGGGCCGGCCCCTGGCGGCGCTGTGTGAGGCCTTCCCGGGGCTGGTGGACGCCGGTTACGGGTGGGTGGCCCGGCACCGCGCGTGGCTGGGCCGGCTGGTGGGCCGCGGCGCGTGCGGGTCGGGCCGTTGAGGGGAACCGGCCGGGGGTCAGGCAGGACGCAGGCGCAGGCCCTGCGGGGTGGGTTCCGCCAGCGTGTTCAGCTCCGCGCAGAGCTCCTGCATCCTCTGGCAGATGGCCTCCCGTTCCCAGCCGGAAGCCCGCTGGGCCCGGAAGTGACGGATGGTGGTGGGCACCAGCTCCACCTCCACCGCGCCCGCGCGCCAGTCCAGGAGGAAGACGAAGGACCAGTCGTTGCGTTCCACCTCGTCCACCGCGTAGTCGTCCACGAAGTCCCCGCAGCTGTACAGCGCCACGGACCCGTCCACGAACTCCACGCCCCGGACGATGTGCGCGCTGTGCCCCCACACCACGTGGGCGCCGGCGGCGGCCAGCTGCCTGGCCGCGGTGCGGTGCTCGGGAAGGGGCCGGCGTCCCCAGTTGGGCCCCCAGTGCGCGGAGACCACCACCACGTCCACCTCCCGGGCCAGCTGGCGGGTGATCTCCAGCACCCGGCGGAACCGGGGGTCCTCGGGGTCCGGGGGCGCGAAGAACACCCCAGGTCGGCCGGGACCGGCCTCCCAGTCCGGCTCGTTGTCCGTGAAGGCCACCAGACCCACCCGCTGCGTCCCGCACGTCCACCGGGCGGGCCGCTGGGCCTCTTCCGCGTCCCGCCCGGCCCCCGCACGGGCGATGCCCGCCCGATCCAGGACGTCCAGACAGTCCAACAGGGCCGCATCCCCGAAGTCCAGCACGTGGTTGTTGGCCAGGCTGACCGCCCGGACACCTGCCGCCTGCAGCACCCGCACGTTGCGGGCGTCCGACCGGAAGGTGAACAGCTTGCCGGGCCAGGGGGCCCCGCGGTCCGACAGCACGCACTCGAGGTTGCACAGCACGCCGTCCGTGGCCAGCAGCACCGGCAGCACGTCGCCCCACGGGTCCGTGGGAGGCCGGGTCTGCAACGCCCGGTTCACCAACCGCCCCAACATCACGTCGCCCAGAAACGCCAGCCGCACGGGACCCCCGCGCAGGGAAGTGGAGGGTGTGTGCCGTACCAACCCTGCGTTGCGCAGGATACCACGGGCGGGGCGGTCGAGGAGCGTTGGAGATCTGCCTGCGGGCGGTCCCTTGTCGCCTCCTCCATCCGGGGGAGGACCTCTCCAGCTGGGTGTCGGAGGCGTTGGAGGGCTCCGGGGTCAGGCTCCGGGACGGGGACGTGCTGGTGGTGGCGCACAAGGTGGTGTCCCTGGCGGAAGGACGGGTGGTGCCCCTGGCGGACGTAAACCCGTCGGAGCAAGCCCTGCAGCTGGCCCGTGAGACGGGCAAGGACCCGCGGCTGGTGGAGCTGGTGTTGCGGGAGTCGGTGGAGGTGGTGCGGGTGCGGCCGGGCCTGCTGATCACCCGCCACCGGCTGGGCTTCGTGTGCGCCAACGGCGGGGTGGACCGCTCCAACGCGGGCCCCGATCGGGCGGTGCTGCTGCCGGAAGACCCCGACGCCTCCGCCCGGCGCCTGCGGGAGGCCTTGTGCAGGCGCTTCGGGGTGGAGGTGGGTGTGGTGGTGGCGGACACCCACGGCCGGGCACACCGGGAGGGCGCGGTGGGGGTGTGCGTGGGGTTGGCGGGGGTGGCGCCGTTGGCGGACCACCGGGGCCGCCGGGACCTGTACGGCTACGTGCTCACCAGCTCCGTGGAGGCGGTGGCGGACGAGCTGGCCGCGGCGGCCACCCTGCTCATGGGCCAGGCGGACGAAGCGCGCCCTCTGGTGGTGGTGAGAGGGTGGCCCGCGGGCGGGGATGGACGGGCGAGGGACCTCGTGCGGCCGCAGGACCGCGACCTGTTCCGTTGACGCCCTGTGCTACCATGGGGCCGACCGAAGGGGGCTTTCGGAGCGGGGATGGCGGTGTCGAAGAAGAACCTGGTGATCGTGGAGTCGCCCACGAAGGCGCGCACCCTCAAGAAGCTGCTGGACCGCCGCTTCCGGGTGCTCGCCTCCATGGGGCACGTGCGCGACCTGCCCAAGTCCAAGCTGGGCGTGGACGTGGACAACGGGTTCGCGCCCCACTACATCGTCATCAAGGGCAAGGGCCCCATCCTGAAGGAGCTGCGGGAGGCCGCCCGGGAGGCGGACACCGTGTACCTGGCCCCGGACCCCGACCGGGAAGGGGAGGCCATCTCCTGGCACCTGCAGACCCTGCTGAACGGCGTCAACCCCAACATCCGCCGCATCGAGTTCCACGAGGTCACCCGGGAGGCGGTGCGCCGGGCGTTGCAGCACCCGCGGGACATCGACATGAACCGCGTGGCCGCGCAGCAGGCCCGCCGGGTGCTGGACCGGCTGGTGGGCTACAAGTTGAGTCCCCTGCTGTGGCGGAAGGTGCGGGGCGGGTTGAGCGCGGGCCGGGTGCAGTCCGTGGCGCTGCGGTTGGTGTGCGACCGCGAGCGGGAGATCGAGAGCTTCACCCCTCAGGAGTACTGGACGGTCACCGCGCGGCTGCGCCGCCCGGGCGAGGAGGCGGACTTCGAGGCGCGGCTGGTGGCGCGGGGCGACGGGAAGGTGGAGATCCCCAACGAGGAGGAAGCCCGCCGCATCCTCCGGGAGCTGGAGGCCGTGGAGTACCGGGTGGCGGACGTCCGCCGGCGGGACCAGCAGCGCCACCCCGCCCCTCCGTTCATCACCAGCACCCTGCAGCAGGAGGCCAACCGCCGCCTGGGCTACTCCGCCTCCCGCACCATGTCATTGGCCCAGCAGCTGTACGAGGGGCTGGACGTGGGCGAAGAAGGTGCGGTGGGGCTCATCACGTACATGCGCACCGACTCGGTGCGGGTGGCTTCCTCCGCCCAGGAGGAGGCGCGGGCCTTCGTGCGGGAGCGGTGGGGCGAGGCGTACGTGCCGCCCCAGCCGCGCCGCTACGCCTCCCGCCGGGGTGCCCAGGACGCCCACGAGGCCATCCGGCCCACCTCGGTGTTCCGTACGCCGGACAAGGTGAAGCCGTACCTGAGGCCGGACCAGTACAAGCTGTACAAGCTCATCTGGGAGCGGTTCGTGGCAAGCCAGATGAGCTCCGCGGTGCTGGACACCCTGGCGGTGGACGTGGCCGCGGGACCCTACCTCCTCCGGGCCACGGGGCAGCGGGTGAAGTTCCCCGGGTTTCTGGTGGTGTACCGGGACCTGCCCGCGGAGGGCGAAGAGCTGGCGGAGGGCTGGCTGCCTGAGCTGACCCCCGGAGAGGTGCTGCAGCTGGTGGAGCTGGTCCCCCAACAGCACTTCACCCAACCCCCGCCCCGGTACACGGAGGCCACCCTGGTCCGGGCCCTGGAGGAGAAGGGGATCGGGCGGCCGAGCACGTACGCGCCCACCCTGGAGACCATCAAGAAGCGGGGCTACGTGCGGGTGGTGGACCGCCGGCTGGTGCCCACGGAGCTGGGCCGCCTGGTGAACGACCTCCTCCTGGAGCACTTCCCCGACATCGTGGACGTGGGGTTCACCGCGCACCTGGAGGAGGACCTGGACCGGGTGGAGGAGGGTCAGGCGGACTGGGTGGGCGTGGTGCGGGAGTTCTACGAGCCCTTCGAGCGCGACCTGCGGCGGGCGGAGGCGTCCATCGAGGAGGTGGACATGAAGCCCGAGCCCACCGGGGAGGCCTGCCCCGCGTGCGGCCGGGAGCTGGTGCGCAAGCAGGGACGGTTCGGCACCTTCATCGCGTGCAGCGGCTACCCGGAGTGCACCTACACCCGGCCTGTGGGGATCGGCGTGGCGTGCCCCAAGTGCGGGGGCGAGGTGGTGGAGCGCCGCTCCCGCCGCGGCCGAATCTTCTACGGGTGCGGGAACTACCCCGCCTGCGACTTCACCTCCTGGGACCGGCCCACGGAACGCCGCTGCAGCCGGTGCGGGTACCCCATGGCCCTGCGGCGGTCCCGGCGCGGCGAGCCCTACTACCGGTGCGTGAACGCCTCGTGCAGGGCCACCGAGACCCAGCCGCTGCCGGAGCCCGTGGGCGTCCGCTGAGCCGCCTGTGGAGGGACGTGCAGGGCTTCCTGCGGGCCCTGCAGGCGGAGCGGGGGGCTTCCACGCGCACCGTGGCCGCCTACGCCCGCGACGCCGCGGACTTCCTGCGCTTCCTGTCGGGGGAGGGCCTTTCCGACTGGTCCCGGGTGGACGTGGCCTGCGCGCGCAGGTACCTGGT
>VAPR01000517.1_pt1 | contig 24878 bp, 18 predicted proteins | sample 3380701 | NCBI WGS metagenome assembly VAPR01 (sample SAMN11536904, study PRJNA540576) | hot springs metagenome | isolation source: hot spring wet sediment | place: Spain: Lobios | collected 2014-01 | reverse complement strand
AACCAAAGGGATGACAATGGCGGTAGCGTGCCCAGCTGTGTTTGCGCCCTTTTGCCTCGCTGCCTTTTGGGCGCCCAATGCCTTCCGCCTCGCTCTTCTTTGGGTTTTGTTGGTGTTGGTTTTAGACTACCAGCGCTTTGAAGGAGTCGTGCTGGAGTTCATTGACACTTTCCCCTCTCGCTCCCTCAAACACCTGGGCAATTGGTGGCGACAGAGACGGGGTTTGGTGGGTAACAATTCCCACCAAAACGCTCACGGAAGCCTTTGACAAAAAGTGGTGAGTAGCAGATGGCCACTCAGCAAGAACGGTTGCGACGCGCCCTTTCGGTGTTGTTGGTGCGGTTGCCTTTTTACGGTGCGTTAGCGCTTCGGTTGGACCATCAAGTGCTCCCTGCTCCGGAGGCGGAAGCCCGCCGCATCTTGACAGCAGGCACCGATGGCAACCGAGTGTTTTACCGAGCCCAATTCGTGCAGCGGTTGTCGGAAGAGGAGTTGGTCTTTCTGATCGCTCACGAAACCCTTCACGCAGCCCTTTCCCATCCCTTGCGGGGGACAGACAAGGAAGACGCTGTAGCGTGGAACATCGCAGCGGACGACACAGTCAATCGCTTGCTACGCCCCAATTTTGATCGGCTTCCCGCTTTCGCCATTTTTGTCAATCCCCAACAATTCAAATTCTCAGAAGCCAAGTGGGAGCAAATGGCAACGGAAGCGAAGTATTGGCTATTGGCAAAACAGCGCCGAGAAGGAGAAGCCCAATCAGATGCCTCACTTGGCACTGAACACCGAGGGCACGGTTGTGCCTTGCTTTCCCCTGCTCCCGATGCCCCTACTCCTGAACAGTGGCGACAATGGTTGAAAGAAGCCGCCGAATTTGCCGAGAGGGTGCAAGGACACGGTTCGGTGCCTGCATGGGTAGATGAGCGGGTGATAGCCAGTAGGCAAGCAAAAGTGCCTTGGCAAAAGGTGTTGCGCCAATTTATTCAACAACGAGTGATTAGCCACTGGAACTACCCGCCATCTCGCCGCTACCAAGCGTTAGCCTTGCTTCCAAAACCTCAGCGGGAACGCTACGGCGTCTTGGGGATTGCCATCGACACATCGGGCTCTATCTCGTCGGAACAGTTGCAGCAGTTTTGGCGAGAGGTGTTGGCAATTCGCAAGGATTACCCACGCTTGACTGTTCGGTTAGTCACTTGCGATGTGGAAGTGACGAGCGATGAAGTGTTTCCGCCCTTCGTGCCGTTGCCAGAAGCGAGGTCATTGACAGGGCGCGGTGGCACAGATTTTCGTCCTGCTTTTGAGCGGTTTCAGCAACCTCCCGTGCCTGAAGCCGTCGTCTACTTGACCGATGGGATGGGGGATTACCCTCCGGCACCGCCGCCTTACCCGGTGCTATGGGTGCTGAGCCGTCCCGACCCTCGTTGGCGCGAACACTTGCCCTTCGGCACAGCCGTTGTGTTGGAGAAGGCAGGGGATTGGGATCCAGACTAAAAAGGTGGGGGCGGTGGTGTCAAGCCGCTCAACGGTGACCGAACGATTGCAATGCCGATCACCACATTCCCACTGTTGTTCAACCGATCCCGCACCTGAAGCCGAAAGGTGTAGCGTTGGTCTTGCAATTCGGTTGGAGGAAGAGTTTTTTGGGCGGTGACTTGTCCTGCTGCGTCTGGCGTTAGCGGTTGCTGCTCTATCACTTGTCCGTCGCGCTCCAACAGCAAAATCACTTCTTGCACCCCTGACGGGTCAGTCACGGTTGCCACCAGTTGCACTACGCCTCCAGTGAAGGGCAGGTTGACCACCGGTCCTGTTTCCTGAGGGGAAGGGCTTATGCGAACCAGTGTCCCGCTGACTTGGGGCGGTTGGTTGTCAACAGGGGATGGACCGTTACCATCCCCACCGCCACAGCCCACTAACAGAGGCAAAAGGATCCCCAATCCCCAAAGCATCAACAACCGCATACCTTTTTCGCCTCCTTCAACGCAGCGGCAGCCAAAGGGTGCTTTGAGCCCGACGACCCAAGTCGTCTTCTGCTTGGACGCGCAACAGGTAAGAACCTAAAGGTAATCGCTGCTTCTGACCGCCGGTGCCATCCCAGACGAGCCGATGAGTTCCCGCTGGTCGCCACTGTTGCGCTTCCAATACCTGCACAGTGCGCCCTGTCAAAGAGTGCACAGTTACTGTTACCCGAGCGGGAGCGGTGAGGGTAAACTCTATGCCTACCGATCGACCGCGCAAGCTCGTTGCTTTCAGGTTTTGCACTCGCAAGGGTTGACCGTTCCCGCGTTCGGCGATGATGAGCAAATGGCGTTGCTCCCCTGCTGCTAATCGGAAGCGATAGGCGCTGGTTCGCAAAGAGCACCGAAGACCTGCCACGGGGTCAACAAGGGTTAGCGACCACTCCTTGTCTAAAGCTGCTAAGTTTGCTCCGCTAACCACGACTTCTTCCTCTTGGTCGCTACCAGTCACAGCGAGCGTCCAAATCACTTTCGTCGCCGCTGCTTTAACCGAAGCCCCCAGCAAGGAACCATCGCTCCCTAACAAAGCGGTGCGGTGGGGAGCAATCGGGGATGGCGGCAAGGCGATGTCTACGGACTTGCCTTCTCGGCTCAGACCCAACAAGAGCACAGTGGTTTCTTCGCCTTGCTGCACTTGCAGGCTAAACAACCGCCATACTGCGTTGCGCGGGATTGGTTCTTCCTTGCGGGAGCCCGAGGGCACCGGCACGATCAGGGTGCAAGGCTGATAGGCATAGGCAAAGTAGGACTCCCAAGGCTCAATGGTGCCCTCAAAGTCCCCTTGGACGAGGCTCCGATCATAAACCAACCGATAAGCACGGGCTTGGCTGTCCCACCGCCAGAGGAACGGAGCCACAACTGTAGTCGCTTGAGCAAGGGGTTGCGTGAGACCTCCCGACCGAACCAAGATCGTGCTCAGCCGCCAAGGGAACGAAACAGCAATGGGGAAACTAATCAAGTTCCAACCGCTTTGGAGCGTGATTTCCACCGTATCCCGATCGGGCAAGCGCCCTGCCTGTGGCCGGAAGGACACCGTTTGGCGCGGCTTGATGAAGAACCCAACCCCCGTTCGCAGCCGAGTGGCTGGTTCGTTGGGATCAACGAATTTCCATGTGTTTTGCAAGTCCAATGGGTCGTAAACGACGATGCGGTTGCGCAACGCTTCTGGGGCGACACCAAGCAACTCGCTCAAAGTGGGTGGCTGTTGCCCTGTCGGCACAACCGGAGGCAGGAAAGGCAACCCCAACCCACGCACTTGTTCAGCAGGCACATCCTCCAACTTGGGCAAAACCTGCACCCGATAGAACGCGCTCCAGTCGGAAGGCTGCCGAACTCCACCCACTGCAAAGGCAAAGGCATAGGTGCCAACAGCATCAAAGGGAAGCGTCACTACTGCCTTACCAGTTTCATCAGTCCTAACAGTAAAGGTTTGGACAAGGAAGCCCCTCTGGACAGTCAAAACAACCGTTTGCTCAGGGATAGGGTTGTCGTGAGCGTCCGAGACCCGAACACCTATCTGCAATCTATCGCCTAACAATCGCACCAAGGGAGATGTAAGGGACGAACTCAATTCACTCTCCTGTTGGGCATCTACAAATGCAAGGCGGTGAACAATTCCCGGTTGGACAATCACTGTTACCTGCTGAGAAAGGCTCGGGTTGTCAAGGGCGATGATGCTAACAAGTATGGTGCCTGCTTTCGTCCCTACGGGCAAAGAAAACTGAATTGTGCCGTTGACGGCTCCGTCTTCATCGCCAGGCGAGCCATCAACAATGAGGCGCACTTGCGGGTCACCTTCCACAGGCACGACCCCTACTTGCAACTGCACGGGCGAACCGGAGCGGGCAAAGGGATTGCCACGAGCATCTTTTGTGGATACCCGCACAGTGACCGTGCCACCAACAGATACCAAAACCCTTCCCTCAGCATCAGCTGCAGGGGTTGTTAGCACTTCCAAAGCCGTCAGTTCTCCCAAAGTGACGGTCAGGGAACGAGAAGCGATCAAGGTGGTGCCCACTACCTCTGCCTGCACTGTCAAAGTCCCCACGCGTCCTGTCAACCCAATGACAACGGTAGACTTTCCGTTCTCATCGGTGACGCGCTCGGCGATCCCACTTCCGTCAATGGTGCCGAGGAGGGTTGGAGTGACTGTCCACCGCACCCGTTGGTCGACAACAGGATTGCCTGCTGCATCGGTCACTTCAACCGTAGCGGAAACTTGGTCGTGCGTAGCAGGGACACTTTCGGCACTAAGGGTCAACCGAACAAAAGCAGGTGGTCCAGCGACAACGGTCACAGGCAGTTCGTGAACCAAAGAAGCGAACAAGGTGCTCTCGTCTTCTCGGACAGTAGCGGATGCAAGCCCTTCGCCCAAGGAGGCATAGCGGGCATCAGCGATGAGAGCCATTGTCAATGGCGATCCACCTAACACTGTGCCAGCCGCAGGGGAAACACCGTAGGCGAAGCCAGTCCCCCCGCGTGTCAAAAGTGCCCAACCAAAATCAGGCGCATAGTCTTCGGAGCCAGTCGCCCGGTCTTTCAACCTTGCCCGCGCCCAAAGCCGGGTCATGTCCCCGATATCAGACCACCGCACACCAATGTCTACTAAGCGTTCGCCAACGGTGAGATGAGCGAGAGGGCGACGAAGGGCGCCGACAACCAAGACTTGCTCCGTCGCTGTGATCCGAATTTGGGCATCGGCTTGTTCATCCCCATTTGTGTCCAAGTCAATGGTCAACTCCATGTCGGCTAAGGCGGAAAGCAGTCGCCCAGCTAACTCCGTTCGGAAAAAGAGCACTGCTTCCCGTTCCTGCACCCAAATCCGACCAAGGTTGAGCGGAGCCGTTGGAAGGCGCACTTCGCTCAGCGTGGCTTCGTTGGGGTCAGCGACAAAAAGCAACCAGTCGGCTAAGCTAGGCAAAGCTGCGGCTTCACCGTTTATGTCTGTTGTCCGAAGTCCGGGAGGAAGATAGGTTCGGGCTTGGGAGGGAGCGATCAACCTTAAACCTTCTGCAAAGTGGAACGATAGGAACTGGTGTCGACGGCTACCCTGATTCTTCAGGATGCCAAATACCAACGCTGTTTCTCCAGCCCGTAAGGCTCTCTCGCCAACGAGGTCTTCAGCACCAAATTGCTCCAACGCTGCCGAGGTTGTAATCTCTCGCACCCGCAATCGGTAAGAACCGCGCCGTTGCGCAGGAGCAGCATCGTCATCGTAAGTTACTTGCAGGTAAACCTCGCCCCCGTTTCCCTTGACAATCGCTACGGGATCGTGACCAAGGTAATCGGGAGCAACGATGAGTGCTTCATTAGGAGGGAGCGGTTGTCCTGTAGCACTGGTGACAGCTAACTTCGCATCCAAGGGGGAACCGAGTTGCCACGCCCGCACCTCTACCCAGAACACTTTCCCAGCAGGAGCAACAAACTTGAACCAATCCCGATCGCCAGCTGCTAAATAGGCGCGTTCAGATAGGAGGTCTTCAGGAGCAGCAATGGAGGAAGCAGCAATAGGCAAGTCATTTGCCTCAAAGGGGTCGCGAGGGGAAACAATCGTTAAGGCAGCAGGATCGGTTGTGAAAGTTCCAGCGTTGGCAGCACTAATCTGCGCCACTAAACCAACAACGCCTTCCGCTACCGCTCTGGCGCTGAATTGGAAGGAAACAGTTTGACCCGGGACCAATTCAGGCAGGGTCCATGAAATCTCCCGGTTAAAGGGGTCAAAGGTGCCGCCGTCTAACACCACGATGTCAGAAAGCAAATGGGTGGGAATAGCTAAGACTTTCACCAATACGCTGATTGCTCGCCCATTCCCTGAGTTGACCACGCGCACGGTGTAGTCTACCCGTTCATCCGTGACCACTTCGGGGGTGGAGACTTCTATGCGGGAACCAATAAAACTGGGGATCCCAACGATGGGGGGAGGTGGGATGCGCCGCAAGGCTTCAAAAGCGTCAATGCGACCAGAGCCGTAGTCGTTATCCTTACCCGGCGCCCCCAAGTCCACAGCCGTCTCTTCCAAGGCGCGCTTGAGAAAGTCCACATCCACATCAGCAAGGCGTCGGTTTTTAATCGCCAAAGACAACATTAGTGCCACGGTGCCAGCAACATGAGGACACGCCGTAGAGGTCCCCTGATAGCTGGCGTATCCACCGCCAGGTATAGCGGAAAGGATGTCTACTCCCGGCGCTGAAACATCTGGTTTGACAATTTCCCCAATTCCCGTCCAGAAAACAGGACCACGACTGGAGAAGTCAGCGATGCCGTCGTTCACATCGGTTGCCCCTACCCCAAACGCCATCGGATAGTCGCCAGGGGATGCTGTTGTTCTCGGACCGGGTCCTTCGTTACCGATAGCGAAAGCGGGGAAAATACGAGCAGCAACCCACGAGTTGAGGATATCTTCCCATTCGGGGATCATGTTGGGCGAGTCGGTAGAACCACCCCACGAGTTATTCACTACATCAGCGCCATCGTCTGTGTTGGGATCACCATCAGGATCTAACATCCACTGCATACAAGCAGTGAGCCATTCAAAGGTTCCAATGCCTGTCGCATCCAATCCCTTAGCAACGATCAAAGTAGCTCGAGGTGCAACGCCGATGTGGGTGCCGCTGGCGTTCCCGCCTGCAATCGTGCCTGCCACATGAGTTCCGTGGCCGTCAGGGTCGTCATCATAGGGATCGGGGCGACCGTTAATAGGATCAAACCAGCCGTTTTGGGGACGGATTTTTCCCCGCAGATCAGGGTGATTGGGGTCAATACCCGAGTCAATCACACCAACAACCACGCCCTCCCCTTGCACCTCAAAGGTTCGCCAGGCTTCTGGCACCCGAATTTTTTGCAAGCCCCAAGTGTAGGCTTGCTGAGGGGCGATCTGGCGAGAGGGGATGGGGCGAGGACCAGGAATGACGGGATTTTGCCTAATGGCAGCAACAGCAGGATGCTGTCGTAGGGCTTCGAAGACCCGATCCGTTGCCTCTACAGCGATGGCGTTGATGATCCAGAAGCGACGATAGCGGCGCACCTCTCCCTGCTGCCGCCAAGCCTCCAGTTGGGGCAACAATTCGCGCTGACTTCGCTCAGCAACCTGCATAAGGGCACTCTTGACAGCCCTCTTGTTTCCCCAAACAGCAGCGAGATTGGCTTTCGATCGGAGGACAACAATGCGGGTTTCGTATCGGGGTTGCTGCGAAGTTGCTTGCTGCCATCCAATGCCCACCAAAGCCACAACCAACCCCACAAGGAACAAACCCAACCGAGTGAAACGCATACTTTACACACCTCCTAATAAACGCCCCGAAACCACTAACCTGTTTTTAGCACGGGCTGGGTGAGGTGTCAAGCAAACTGGGGATTAATACTCTGGCATCGCCGAAATCGTTAGCGCCCTTTGGATTTCGCCGCTGACGAATACTAATGAACCGCATCTCGGCGACTCAGTAGGCACCTCAAGCAAAGGAAAGTAGCGAAAATCGGCGCATCATGGGATGTGCCCAATGCACTGGAAATCGGGATCTTCAATGTGAGCCCAAGGGGAAAGCTGTGAGCCACGCCTTGGCAAGGTGGAGTTGATCGGTTCCCAAGGTGTCAGGGTTGACCCCTTTAGCAAGGGCTAAGTAGTAGCCGAAAAGTTGCCCTACAACAGTGCCAAAGATGGGCAGCAAGAGTTCGTCCACATCAGGCACCACAAAACAATCGTCCGCATCATGGCAAATGCGGTCATCACTTTCCACAACAACAGCAATAGTGGGGGAGCCACCCACTTTTGCGGTTCGGATGCAAGCGTGCAGCCGTTCATAATGGGCACCAAGGGGTGCAAAGACAAGCGTGGTGCGGTGAGGCGCCAACAGGGAAATCGCCATATGCGGGTAATCCGCTGTCTGATACGCCCGACACGGTGTCCGCGACTCTTCTTCGATTTTCAACGCTGCTTCCAAAGCAGTGAACCAGTTGGGACCACCACCGACTACGAAGAAGCAACTTTGTTGCTGGTGCTTCTCTGCCACTTGCTGCACAACATGCTCTTGCTGCTGCAAAAACTGAGCCAGCAAATCGGGCATCGCCATCAGGCTTGGGGTCAAGGCATCTAACAAAGCCATGTTGAACTGAGTTTCGCGCCCAAAGGCAAATGCCAACAAGTAAAGCACCATCAACCGAACGGTAATAACGCAAATGTCGGGTCCCGTTTTTTGCCCTGTGGGGAACGCAAGGGTTTGATCAGCGAGGCTTTCCAAAGGGCTGTCCACCGTGTTGGTAATGGCGAGAGTGGGAAGGTGCCACTCAGTTTTGGCATGGTGCACGGCATCCAGAACCTCTATGCTTCCGCCCGTTGCTGATTGAGCGATGACGAGGGTTTTGCGGGAGTCAGGTTGCCAATAGTGGCGAAACTCCCACGCTTCTATGCCTTCTGCCGTTTTGCCCGTTAGGTGTCGGAAGAGAAAAGCGCCCAGCAAAGAGGTGTAGTAGGCAGAGCCGCAGCCGATGAAAACAAAATGCTCGTAGTTTGCTCGAGCAATCTCTTTCGCCACGAGTTGGATTCGTTCTTGCTGCGTCAACACTTCCCGCAGCAATGCTGGCTGTCGGTGCAAATCCTCAATTAAGTGATAAGGCGGACCCCAACGAGGATCGTCAGCAGCTTCTCGGATGTGGAACCACAAAGGCACCCTCTTGAGTTCCTCTTCCAACCAGGGGGGAACAGGTTGCTCGGGAGAAGGAAGTTCCGCCTGTGGATGCTTTTCCAACAACCGTTGTGCCCAACGCGGCAGTTTGCCCTTCAATGTCCCGCACCTCCTTAAAGCTTTTGCACCATCGCTTTAAGGGCAAAATGTTGTTCGTGACTAACCCTACTCCTACTTTTGGACGGCACGCAACTGCGAATGGCATCAGTAGCCAGTGGCATGGTTATCTGAGCACCAACGAACCTTTCATCAAAGGGCTTTCACAACAACCGTTCCAAATTCTGAAGCACAGAACAAAAAGGTGGACGAATCAGGATAGCGCATCCAGACCTTTCAGCACCCTCTTCGTGCCACTCCTATCAACAATTGCTTTTGCATCGTCTGTTTCGCCCTTGCCCATCAACCATTTCATCAGCATAGCTTGCTGTGCCGCTTCCCAGCGATGAACGAAAACCTTCTGACCAAAAACGAGAGTGACACAATAGTTGCCGACAAACCGCTGTCGTGTTGACACCAATCCTGCACTCGCAACAAGGCTGGCAAACAAGGGCAGCGCAACTGAAAGCGGCACTCAAAACGCTTCTTTTGGCTTAAAGGCTTTTGCAAAGGGAGCGTGATGAACATGCGCGTCGTTGCAATAGTGCGTCGGGAATTGCGGCTGCACGACAACCCCTTGTGGCAGCACGCAGGGGGGCATGAGGTCATCCCGCTGTTCGTCCTGGACCCGTTCAACCAAGAAGAGCACGGGGAACCTTTGCGCACTTTGTTCTTTTTCGCCTTGAAACAACTAAGCCAACAGATTTCGCAGCGGGGCGGACACTTGTATGTCATCGCCCCAGATCAGCAAGAAGCCTTTTTCGCTTTAGCGAAGCCCGATTTGGTGCTTTTTTGCGAGGACCATGAACCCCACTTGCGCCAACGCGATGCTACCTTGGTGCGTTTGTTGCAGCGGTTAGGCATCCGCTACCAGGCGTTGCAGGGCAGCACCCTTTCACCCATGCCAAAAGAACCCTTCAAAACCTTCACGCAGTTTTACAAGCGCCACTTTATGCCGAACATGGCGAACGCTGACCCAACCCCTTACCCGACGCCACACCATTTTCGCACACCTCGCTTGCCGTTTCCCGAAGTCACCTTGCCACAACCGCAAAGCAACGCTGCTAAGCTGTGGTTAGCGACGGAAGAGGAAGTCCAAAGACGGTGGCAGAAGTATGTTCGTGAACACTTATCAACTTACGAGCAAACGCGCAACTTCCTGACCGAAGAGGCATCCTCTCGCATGAGCCCTTACATTCGCTGTGGGCTCATTTCACTGCAGCAATTGTGGCGCGACGCCAAAGAGATCAGCGAAGCATATGTCCGTGAGTTGGCGTGGCACGATTTTTACGCTCACCTGCTGCACTTCTTTCCCGAAACAGTAAATACAGAGTGGCGTCCAGAATGGCGTGGCTTCCCGTGGCGACACGATGAACAAAAGTTTGAGAAGTGGTGCTCAGGGCAAACAGGTATCCCGTTGGTGGATGCTGCGATGCGTCAACTCAATGAAGAAGGTTGGCTTCCCAATCGCGTGCGGATGGTCGTCGCCAGTTTCTTGACCAAACACCTGCAGATTGATTGGAGATGGGGCGAACGGTATTTCTACCGCCATCTCGTAGACGCCGATTTAGCCCAGAATTTGGGCAACTGGCAGTGGACAGCTGGCTGCGGCGCTGACGCCGCACCTTACTTCCGCATCTTCAACCCGCTGCTGCAAGGGCAAAAATTTGACCCCAACGGCGATTACATTCGCCGCTATGTGCCCGAACTGCGCCATGTCCCTGCGGAACGGCTGCACCAACCTGAGCCCCTGACAACTGTTGTCCCAGATTACCCGCCGCTGATGGTGGATTTGACCGCTGCTGCCCAGTCTTTCCAAGAAATCGCCCAGACTCATTTGAAGCGGTCCAATCGTGAGGACTAAGGCGACTTGTGACCCTCGTTCGCCGATTCTTCCACCAAGCCGTGAAACCGTGCCATCCAGTAGGGCAGCAGGAAGAAAGTGGCGTCTTCTTCTACCAAACCGTTAGCGCCTCCGTTCAGCCGGTATGGGTTGCCGTTCCACTTGTGCATCGGTCTCTCCGTAAAGGGCAGCGGTTCTTCCGCTTGCTCTTCGCCGAAGCGCCCTAACGCTTTATCTTTGCGCACATCGGACCGGTGACTGTTGCGCACCGTCCAGTGCACTAAGTCCAGCGGGATTTCTTGCAGCGTCCGCACAGCGGCTTCGGCATCACAGGGTTTGCCCGTAACTGCTCCGTAGATGAAATTCCATAGCGGACATCGTTCCTTCCGCTCCAACTGCCAAGTGCGTTCCAAACTCAGCAGCAACATTCGCCGCAGCTGCGGGTCTTGTTCGTAGCGCAGCAGCGTGTAGTAACTCAAGAACGCCAACTCGTCGTCGCTATGGTTGGTGATGCCATTGACAATCACCTTTTGCCGCACTGTGTTCAGTGCGTAGTGGTGTTGCTCAATGAGATAGCGATAGAGTTGTTCGTAGTGTGGGTCGTTGGTCATGTGGTAGGTTGCCTTCAAAAACGCCAGCAGCTCCAACGAGTTCAACCCTCGTTCTGCCCAAAAAGTTTCGTCGTGGTTCAATTTCTCTGTTGCCCAAACACCCCAAGTGGTGGGCTTACCGTCCACATCCACAAGGTAAAGCCCATGAGCGACAATGTGGTCTACGATGCGTTTCGCTGTTTCCGCTACTTGTTGGCGCACCTCTTCATCAGGCAGCAAATCGTAGGCGATGGCGAAAGCAAAGAAGTGTCCCACCAACTCATCAGATGAAGTGTCACCTTTCCACTCCCATTCACCGTCTGCTGAACGGTGCCATTCGGGGTGAGGTGTGCCGAATTCGGGTTCGCTTTGGTGCCTAACTGCTCGGGCTGGGAAACCCGGGACGCCTGTCACTTGCTCCAAAAACAACAACGCTCGCAAACTCTCTCTGGCATACCGGAGTGCTTCTTCGGCAGCCGCTTCATCACCTTCTCGCTTTGCGACAGCGTAACGAAAACACTCTGCAGCGATATAAAGGGCTGTCCACAACCCGTCGTTGTCGGAAATTTCTACCCGACCGCTGAAGACGTCACCCGGTCGCTCCAACCAACGGACGGTGACATAGCCAAACCGCTTGTGCCGTTCGGTCACTTGGCGCTCAAAAAGTGTTGCTTTCTTTGCTAAGGTCATGGGTTGCTGCCAAATTCGAGCGATGCCACCAGCAGTAGCGACGAAAACGGAGCCATCATCACAAGCTACAAGGTCACGCACCTCGTCGGAAGGGAGCCACCGCTGAGAGGCAAAGTAGTGCCAATTGCCTTCTTTCAAGCAAAAAGCGCCGACCGAAGCGGCAAACCAAGCGCTGCCATCAGCACCCAGACGCACCTTTCGGACATCCTCCAAGGGGACACCGTCAGCACCTGTCAAGTGCAACCATCCATCACCGTCGCAGAACACCACCACACCTTTGTCTGTCGCTAACCACCAGTGACCGAAGGGGTCAACAGCGACATCGCGAATGTCGTTGGTGGGGATTTTTGAGAAGCCCGTGACCAACTCTTTAAAATGGAACCGCTTGCCTTGGAGGAACCAGAATCCAAAGGAAGTTGCCAGTGCGACTTGGTCACGCCAGCAAGCGATAGCGCGCACTTGGGCATTGAAGGGGATGCGGGTCACCCGTTCCCATATGTCACCGACCCGCCACAACGCTTCATCACCGACAAGCCAAACCGTTCCGTCTTCACTCTCCGCCCAAGCGCTCACGACAATGGTTTTGTCAAGGCGCCGCCACTCAGCCTGCTGCCAGACCAAAATTTGGTTGCCTGCGTTGACCCAGAGAGAGCCATTGTGACGGACGAGGAGTTGGGTAGCGGGTTCCTCCCAATCACCCATCAGGAGCGACCACTGATTGCCATCAAACTGAGCGATACTGCTGGGAAGCAAAGCCCAAACTCTTGTCCCATCGGTCTCCAACTTTTGGGCATTGCCCAAGTTCACTCCATCCACCAAGGCAAACGATTGCTTCATCCACTGTCCGAACATGCCCACCCGAAGCATCATTGCGAGATTCACCCCCTGTTTGGCCAAGACGCAACACTGGCGTTGAATTATGGTTCAGGTTGCCGAACTCGGGCTTTCAGGAGGTAACCGTATCGTTGTCTACCCCAAGCTGCGCGTAAAAAGCGAATTAGAATTTCGTTCTGCTTGTCCAAAATCGAATGCGGATAGCGCATGTGTGAGCACAGGGCACCCCTTCGACCAAGAGGCAACTTTTTGTTTTGTCTAATCCTTGCAATGCTGAGGGGAGGCTCTGAGTGGGATGCCGTTGTTGGTTGTTTTGCATATAGCATCTACTTGGTTCATGGCAGGAGTGATTTGGGTGGTTCAACTGGTGCACTACCCGCTGTTTCGGTTAGTAGGGTATGAGCAGTTTGCCCAATACGAGCAAGCCCACACTTTCTGGATCACTTGGGTTGTGGCGCCAGCGATGCTGTTGGAAGCGGCAACTGCTCTGTTGCTCTTTTGGATGCCACCACCGAAAGTGAGCAAAAGCCTACTTTGGCTCAACCTTGCGTCTGTCGGCATCATCTGGTTGTCCACTGCTTTCTTACAAGTGCCTTGCCATCAACGCTTGAGTTTAGGTTTTGACCCTTTGGTGCACCAACGGTTGGTTCAGACCAACTGGATTCGCACCCTTGTTTGGACTGTCCGATCGGTGGCTTGGTTGGTTTGGTTAGTGAAGGTGTTACCTGCTTGACCTGTTAGGGAGCTAAGCGGAGGCGGCGCCAAGAGCCATTGGGCTCCTTGAGGTAAAGCAGCCGATCGTGCAACCGGTTGCGCCGACCTTGCCAGAACTCTACGGCATGAGGCACCAAGCGATAGCCGCCCCAAAAGGGCGGACGAGGGACTTCTTTGCCCTCAAACAGCTTTTCGGTGAGGCGAAAGCGATTTTCCAAAAAGGAGCGATCAGGGATGGGTCGGCTTTGAGGCGATGTCCACGCCGCTAACTGGTAAGCCCGGGGACGGGAGCGAAAGTAGGCGTCAGCAACCGCTGCCTCCACTTTTTCTACAGTCCCTTCCACCCGCACTTGCCGCTCCAACGGGGTCCATAAAAAGAGGGCAACGGCTCGAGGGTTTTGGGCGATCTCTTGGGCTTTCCGGCTCTCGTAGTTAGTGAAGAACACTAAGCCTCTTTCATCCATGTCCCGAAGGAGCACAGCACGGGCAGTAGGTTGCCCATCAAGCCCTACCGTTGCCAACACCATTGCGTTGGGTTCCACCAATCCTACTTCCATTGCCTCCCGCAACCACTGCTGCAAAAGAGGGAAAGGGTGGTCAGGAACCCTTTCTTCAGTCAAGGATTGCTGGCTGTAGTCCCGTCGCAATTGCTGCAGCTGTTGGCGCAGGTTCAAGGGACAATCCCCTCCTTGACAGTTTTCTCACCCCAGCCCTGCGCCGTTGCTTATTTTGGCGCACCCTACTTGGTCCGACCCGTCTTAACCCCTAAGAAGGCTCTGCGTCAAAGTTAGTAGCGTTCGGTTTCCTGAACTGTAGCTCGGGAAACCGACGGGAGGAGGTCGCTTTATATGTTGTGGGAGATGCTACAGGTTGCATGGGACAGTTTGATGGCAAACAAGTTACGGTCCGTGTTGACTACTTTGGGGGTGTTGATCGGCGTAGCGGCGGTTATCACCATGTTAGCCATCGGGCAAGGGGCGCGCGAACAGCAAATGCAACTCATCCAACAGATGGGTGCCAATGTGGTGCTGGTCTTCCCCGGTCAAGCCCGCAGAGGAGCCGTTTGGGCAGGGATTGGTTCGGTGCAAAGCCTGACCTTAAAAGACATAGATGCCCTCGCTAAAAGCAACGCGTTGATCGTTCAGGTTGCCGCAGAAGTGCGCCGAGGCGCCCAAGTTGTTTACCGGCAAAAGAACACCAACACCAGCATTTTGGGCGTTACCGCTAACTACCCCACCGTCCGCGCCTTTCGGGTAGAACGGGGGCGCTTTTTCTCTGAGCAAGAGGACTTAGGAATGGCTCGCGTAGCCGTCTTGGGACAAGCAGTCGTTGCTAACTTGTTCGGTGAGGGAGCAAACCCTATTGGGAAAGTCATCCGCATTAATGGGACCCCCTTTAGGGTTATTGGCGTTTTGTCAAAGAAAGGGGCTTTGGGTCCCTTTGACCAAGATGACCTCATCATGGTGCCACTGCGCACGGCCATGTATCGGCTCTTTGGCACCGATTATTTGAGTAGCCTCAGCGTGCAAATCATCCGAAACGATTTCGTGGTCGCTGCCATGCAGGAGATAGAACGCACGCTGCGCCGTAGCCATCGTTTGCCACCTAACAAGGAAAATGACTTCATCATCCGACCCCAAGCCGAGTGGGAACAGTTAGCCGAGCAAACTTCTCGGTTGTTCATCATGTTGCTGCTTAGCATCGCAGGCGTCTCTCTTGTCGTAGGCGGTATCGGTATCATGAACATCATGTTGGTTTCAGTAACCGAACGGACTCGAGAAATCGGCATCCGCAAAGCCGTTGGGGCAAAGCCAAGCAATATCCAACTGCAGTTTCTCTTGGAAGCCGTTATGCTCAGCCTTGTCGGCGGTGGGTTAGGTGTTCTGTTTGGGATCGCTGCATCTTACGGGATTGGTAAAGCCGCCGGCTGGAACATTGTGGTGACTCCTTTGTCCATCGCTTTAGCCTTCGGGTTTGCTGCCATAGTGGGTATCTTCTTCGGCTACTATCCTGCTCGCAAAGCGGCACGGCTGGAGCCAGTGGAGGCATTGCGCTACGAATGAAATGACGGGTAAAGTTTCGCAACAAAGTCAAGGAGGTGTCGTGGGATGAAGTATTGGCTTGGAGTTATCGTTTTAGCGTTGGTGGGAGGAGCCATTGCTCAACCACCCCCGCAGATGGCAGCGCAATGGCAGCAGTTCCGCGAGGAGCACAAGTATCACTTCCAGTTGCGGGAAACCTTTCTGAAATTGGGTGAGTTGGAGAAGAAAGGTGGGCCGACGGCGCTGACTAAGGAGCAAGCGAAAAAATTGCTCGCACTTTTCCAGCCCTTGACAAAGAAGGAAAAGTTGACCGCTGATGAGGCAAAGGATGCGCTGAAGAAAATCCGAAGCATCTTGACAGCTGACCAGATGAATGCGTTGCAGCGGATCCAGTTACCTCGCATGGGGCGCCCCGGTGGTGGTCCAGGAATGGGTGGTGGACCGCAAGGTGGACCCGGCGGTCCTTCCAGTGGGGGACCCGGTGGCGGTCCTGGCAGTGGTCCTCGCTTTGACCCTGCCCAGATGCGCAACTTTAACCCCCTCTCGTTAGTGGTCAAAGTGGATCCAAACTCTCCTGCTGCTGAATGGGCAAAGCGACGCGCTCAGCGCATCAAAGAAGTGCTTAGCCTGCTGGAGAAGAAGGCAAAGTGATCTGTCCAATATGCGTTAACCCAAGGTGAGTTAGACGGAACCCATTCTTGACTATTGCTTCCTGACAAATGGAACGCTAAACTGTTTAGTGATGACGGGGAAGAGAAGGGTTTTGCTCAGGGGAAACAAGGGGGTGACGAGCGCCGCCATTTCTGGAGGGTCGCACTGTGGAACCAGTGCGTAATGTCTTAGAGCAACTTGTTGGACAGTTGGCTTCACCAGAATGGCTCAAAGATGTCCTTCAACTCAAGTGGCGGCAAATCGTTGGTGACCAGTTGGCGAAAAGGACGCAAGTGCGCCGAATCAAAAACGGCGTGGTCACGGTGGTTGCCAACACCCCTTCTATTGCTAACGAATTGCAGTTCCGTAAGGATGAACTGAGGCAGCGAATCCGTGAGACAGCCCGTTTTGAACCTACCGATATCCGCATCCAAGTTGGTGTGATCCAACCCGAAACCCAGCCGTCAAGCAAAAAGATTGAGCAAGCGTGGGAACGGCTTGCTCTCACGCCCCGCGAGCAAGCCCTCATCGAGCAAACGGTTGCTCCCATCCAAGATCCCGAGTTGCGAGAAAAGGTAAGGCGTGTCTTTGAACAGTTCCTCAAGATGAGTCGGTGGAAGCGACAGCAAGGGTTCAAGGAGTGCCCTCGCTGTCAAGCCTTGTATCGGGGTCCACGCCTCTATTGCCCTGTATGCCGGGTGGAACTACGGCGTTTTACCTACCGCAACTGATCCTGCTTCTCTGCCTCAAACACCTTTGTTGGGTCAATGCTTCTCCCCTGATGCCACACTTTTAGCAGTCATGGTTGCTAAAACGATGCCAAAACAGGAACGGATAGGTGAAAAAAGATGCGGGTGCTACTTTACACAGGAAAGGGTGGCGTGGGCAAAACCAGTGTCTCGGCTGCGACAGCGTTGAAAGCTGCTGAACTGGGGTATCGCACTTTGGTCATGAGTACCGACCCTGCCCATTCCCTCTCCGATTCTTTTGCTCAGCCGATTGGGAGCGAACCTACCCCCTTAGCCCCTAACTTGTGGGGAATGGAGATAGATCCCTTTCGCGAGATTGAAAACAACTGGTCAACGGTGAAGGACTACTTGGTCACCCTATTCGCTTCTCAAGGGATTAAGGACATTGTGGCGGAGGAGTTGTCCATTCTCCCGGGCATGGACGAACTGTTCAGCTTGCTGAAGATTCGACAATTTTACGAGCAAGGGGCTTACGATGTCATCATTGTGGACTGTGCCCCCACCGGTGCTACCTTGCGGCTCCTCCACTTCCCCGAAATGATCAGTTGGTATATGCGTCGGTTCTTCCCTGTGCAGCGGAAGATTGTGACCACTATTCGGCGGTTTCGAGAGGAAATCTTTTCAGTTCCTCTTCCCACCGACGAGGTTTATGAGACTATGGAGCGACTTTACAAGCGCATTGGAGAGATGAAAGCCATCTTGGTGGATCCCGACATCACATCCATTCGTTTGGTGCTCAACCCAGAGAAGATGGTATTGGAAGAAACCCGTCGTGCTTTCACTTACCTGAACCTATTTGGGTTTGTTTGCGACGCCGTCATTGTCAACAAAGTGCTCCCAGAGGAAGTAACTGACCGCTACTTTGCGGAATGGAAAGCGTTGCAGCGGCGCTACTTGGAGGAGGTGCAAGCCTCCTTCGGCGACTTGGCACTTCTCACTGTGCGTTTTTACGATCGGGAAGTGGTTGGACTGGACGCCTTGCGGCAGATGGCGAACGACCTTTACGGTGACCGTAACCCCACCGAGTTGTTCGCTAAAAGCAAACCCATACGCATTGTCAAGCGGGGCAAAGACTACTGGATGGAACTGCACTTGCCCTTTGTGAGCAAAGGTGATATCCAGTTGCACCGCAAGGGCGACGAGTTGATCGTTCGCGTGGGGACCTTGAAACGGCACTTGGTGCTCCCTCACATCTTAGCCAAACAGGAACCCAAAGGAGCGAAGTTAGATAGAGGGGTCCTCGCCATCCGCTTTAGTCCGACTGAAGAAGACGAGCAACGAAACGCTTAGAGGCTTTTGCTTCCCCGTTCCAAAATGATCTTGCCCGTTCGGACGATCTCTCGGATACCAAAGGGGCGCAGTAGTTCTATCAGGGCGTCTATTTTGTCCGAACTGCCTGTGATCTCGATGGTCATAGTGTCTACCCCTACATCCACGATAGAAGCCCGGAAAATCTCCACTAACTGGATCACATGGGGACGCTGCTCCAACTCGCAATTCACCTTCACCAGCGCCAACTCGCGTTCCACGACTTCCTCGCCCGTGTGGTCTTGCACCTTGATGACATCAATTAGTTTGTTCAGTTGCTTCGTGATTTGCTCAATGGTGTCGTCGTCGCCGGCCACCACAATAGTCATGCGGGAGGTTTTGGGGTCATCCGTGATGTTGACAGCAAGGCTTTCAATGTTAAATCCTCGACGGGCAAACAGTCCCGCTACCCTCGCTAAAACCCCCGGTCGGTTCTCCACCAACACAGAGAGCGTGTGCATCCGGTAGTTGTTGCGTCGTCCGTTGTCAGAAGGCATTGAACCCCTGCTCCCTCCTTTTCAGGGTTTCCCTGAATTGGTCGCTGACATTTTAGCACACAGCACTAAAGAGGTGAGAGCCTCGTGCGCAACCGGTCAAAAGAAGAAGAGGTGGAGCAGAGCATCACATCAAAAATTGTGCTGTATTCCCTGTTATCCTGTGGCATCACGAAAGCCTTTTAGGAAGCGACCGCTTGCTTTTGGAAAAATAGGGAGCGGAGAAGGGTTAGGGCGAAAAGGGGACGGAAATGCCTAAAAACAAAGAGTGGGCGGTGCAGGACTTGAACCTGCGACCTCTTGCTCGTGAAGCAAGCGCTCTGCCTCTGAGCTAACCGCCCACCTAAGCCGTTAGGCGTTTGTAAGTATAGCACACTGTCCACTAACCGTCACTAAGGGTGATAGCCCACAGCAGCAAAAGGGTGCCACCAACTATGCTATTCGCTGATGGCACCCTGAAGTTTTTCTCAGCAGTGCTTTGCAGTTGCTTGTCAGCAGCGCTGTCACTTCTTTGCGAAGGCTTCGTCAAAGCGGACTTTAGAGGCTTCAAACTCCCACTCTTTCGCTCGTCGGCATGCTTCCGCTGCCCCATATTCGCGGTCCATGCCCACATCTTCCCACTCTACGGACAATGGACCTTGGTAGCCGACAGCATTTAGAGCGCGGATGATTTCTGGGAAGTTGACATCGCCGTGACCAAGGGAGCGGAAGTCCCAGCCGCGCCGAGGGTCACCCCAGACCAACATGGAACTGAGGATACCTGCTCGCCCATCCCGCCGGACTTTGCAGTCCTTCAAGTGCACATGAAAGATGCGATCGCCAAACTCGTAGATGAATTGCACAGGATCAACACCCTGCCACTGCAAGTGTGAAGGGTCAAAGTTGAATCCGAAGGCGGGATGGTAGTTAATGGCTTCCAACGCCATCTTAGCTGTCCAGAAGTCAAAAGCGATTTCCGTTGGGTGCACCTCCAAAGCAAACCGAACCCCAAGGCTGTGGAAGTGATCCAAGATGGGTTTCCAGCGATCAGCAAAGTCTTGGAAGCCTTTCTCTATCATGTGGCGAGGAGTTGGCGGGAAGTCGTAAATCAGGTGCCAGATGGATGAACCTGTAAAGCCGTTGACCGTCGTGACGCCCAGGTTTTTCGCTGCTTCTGCGGTGAGTTTCATCTCTTCGGCTGCTCGTTGGCGAACCCCTTCGGGATCGCCATCGCCCCAAACGCGGTCGGGCAAAATGGCTTTGTGGCGCTCGTCAATGTTGTCGCAAACGGCTTGCCCTGCCAAGTGGGCGGCGATAGCCCACATTCCCAGCCCGTGCTTTTTGAGGGTATCGCGCACCTTTTTGACATAATTTTTGTCCTTGGCTGCTTTCTCTACATCAATGTGCTCGCCCCAACACGCTAATTCCAACCCGTCATAGCCCCAACTCTTTGCCTTGCGGGAGATTTCCTCCAGACTCATGTCTGCCCACTGAGCGGTGCACAAAGTAATTGGGCGCGCCATCGTCCCACACCTCCTCAAGGTTGCTGCGTCTCCGCACAACCAAAGCAGGGCAGGGGCTTTGCTTAACACCCCTGCCCCTATCTTCTAATCCTCTCTTACGGCTCCGCAATGGACCGAGGGTTCCAAGTGCCCTTGGCAACAGCGGGGATGAATCCTTCCAGTTCCGCCATGTCAATGCCAACCACTTTCTTCTCTTCGGCACTCTTGTAGGCAGCCATCAGCAAAGCGGTCGTCCATAAGCCGTCCTCCAGTGTGGTGAAGGGTTTTTCGCCTTTCAGGAAACTGACCACCATGTGGCGGTCTTCGGCAACATACCCGTAAGCAAAGGCTTCGTTGCCAATGTAAGGCATGACGCCTTGCTCAGCGTTTTGCTTTTCTACCAAGTCCTCTCCAGCTTCACCAGTGATGTTGCGGCTGAAGAATACTTGCCCCTCCCCAACGAGGGTGTTCACCTGCATCATGTATTCAGGACCCAAGACTTCAAAAGTCAAGCGCAAACCGGCGCCAACGAAGCTCCACGAAGTGGTGGCTTCCACAATGACCAAGTTGCCGCTGGGTGTCTCAAAGACGATGCGGGCTGCGGCGTAATCTTCCGCAGGATGTTTGGTGTAGTCCACTTCCAGTTCGTCTTTCCACATCTCCTTCAGTTTCGCTGCGTAATCAGGGCGTGTCCACTTTAGGGAAGCGATTTGAGCGTAGACGGTTTTGGGTTTGAGCACAGACAAGGGTTGACCGAGGGGGGTCAAGAGATACCAACCAGCTAAAGCGCTATGGCAGAGCATGTCGTTGAGAACGCCACCACCTTGCAGGTCACCACGCCAGAACCATGCTCGGTGTGGACCGCTGTGTTCCTCAGCGCAACGAGCCAAGTAGGGCTCACCTGCAATGGCTGCTCCGCGCCGCCAAATCAACTCTTTGCCCCTTGACACGGCAGGGGCGTAAACTTGGTTCTCCAAGTAGCCGTTGGGGATGTTGGCTTCCGTGATGACTTGGTAGATGCGCTTGCCCTCGGCTAAGTTGCGAGCCAAGGGTTTTTCCATTGCGATGCCTTTCAGTTGGGCTTTGCCGCTTTTCACTTCATCAGCGATGGCTTCGGCGATTTCCAATCGGACATTGTTAGGGGCTAAGAGCCAAACGGCTTCCACATTGGGGTCACGCACCATCTCTCGCACATCGGTGTAAATTTTTGGCTCGCCGACGCCCAACTCTTTACAGAAGGCTGCCAAGGCGCCTGCCCGTGCCTCGTCAATGTCGCAGATAGCGACAATGTCTGCATCTCGCACCCAAGAGAAGGATTGAGCGTGGAACCGAGCTACAAACCCACTACCGACAAAGCCGACACCTAAACTCCGACCCATCACAACACACCTCCGTGCACGAAAGTTTTCTTCACAGCGAAGCAAGGGGAAAAGATCGACAGGGAGCCTTTTGAGCCCCTGCCTTCGGTTTCCTCACTGTTGCTGCTTTTTGCGCCGCTCTTGAATTTCGGGCAAGATGTCTACCTTCATCCACTTGCGCTTTTGCGCTGAACGCTCAATCGCATCCAACACCCGTTGGCACTGCACCCCGTCGTAGAAATCGGGCTCAAAGTATTCCTCGCCAGCAACCCCTCGGAGAAAGTCGTAAACAGTGTGGATGAAGGTGTGTTCGTAGCCAATGATGTGGGCAGGAGGCCACCAAGCGGCGATGTATTTGTGAACCCCTGGTTCGGTCACGATCACTTGGTGGAACCCTTGGGCTTCCGCTGGGTCGTCGCGGAAGAACACTTCCAACTCGTTCATCCGCTCCAAGTTGAAGACGATGCTTCCCTTCTCGCAGTTGATTTCAAAGCGGTTGTAGTTTTTGCGCCCGGGGCAGAATCGGCTGGCTTCTATGTAGCCGATAGCGCCATTGTCAAAGAGCACGATGGTCATTGTCGCATCATCCACATCCACTTCGCCTTCACCTGCTCCTGCAACGCCTGCCAATCCACCCACATCCACAGCAGGCAAAGGGCGCTTCTTAATAAAGGTGTGCATGTAACTGACCACTTCTACGATTTCGCCAACCAAAAAGCGAGCCGTGTCAATGAGGTGGGCTGCCAGATCACCCAATGCTCCTGAGCCTGCCACGCTTTTTTGCAACCGCCAAACCAAAGGGAAGTTGGGATCAACAATCCAGTCTTGAAGGTAGGTACCTCGGAAGTGGAAGACCTTTCCCATCTTACCGCTGGCGAGCAAATGCTTTGCTAATTGAATTGCCGGTGCGCGGCGATAGTTGAAGCAGACCCCGTGCTTAACGCCTGCTTTTACGACAGCGTCCAACATCTTCTCAGCATCTTTGAGGGTGTGGGCTAAGGGTTTCTCGCAAAAGACATGTTTGCCTGCTTGAGCAGCACCGATAGCAACGGGGGCATGGGCGTTGTTAGCAGTGGTGACATCCACGATTTCAATATCGTCTCGCTTGACCAGTTTCTTCCAATCTGTCTCGTAGGTTTGCCAACCGAACTTCTCTGCGGCAGCCTTCACCTTTTCCTCGGTGCGACCACAGATAGCAACCATCTTGGGGACGAGAGGGGGATCAAAGAAGTGCCTGACTTGCCTCCACGCATTGCTATGCGCCTTCCCCATGAAGGCGTAACCAACCAACCCAACACCGACCTCTCGTTGAGCCATAAGAGCCACCTCCTCATTGCCCCGTGCCGTCTTCAAACGACACGGTGTATTGGATTTCCGCTCGCTTCCACAGCGCCTTAACTAATTCTGGCGCCAACACAACCATGCGTTCCACCAGATAATCTTGACGCACCTGCTCCCGAATTTTCTCAAAGGGATTGCGCTCTGCGGGTTTTTTGCTCAGCACCCAGAGGATGCGGTAAGTAACTTGCCCAGCCACTTTCACTGCCATTGGGGGCAGGATTTCGCCGGGTTTTGCCCGCTGCAAAGGAAGCCGCATCTCTTCAGGCAACTCCGTGTAGGTAAACTCGCCCATCGCCCCAGGAATAACTGAACGCTCCTTGGACAAGCGATCAAATTCGTCAGCTAATCGGTTTGCGGGTGTTCTTGCCAGTTGGCGGTAAATCTCTTGGGCTTCTGGAAGCGTTGTCACAACGATTTCCCGAATTTGCACCCGCTCGGGTCGGTTGTATCGGATGAAGTATCGGGTATAGAAATCGCGCAACTCCTTTTCGCTCACCTGCACTTGCTTAGCGACCAACCGCTCCAAAAGCAGCAACCGCTTCGCTTCGTCTCGCAAGGTCAGGTCGCTCAACCGTCCACGCCCCAACTGTCTGCTTAACTCTTCTCGCTTCGCCTTCAATTCTTCAAACCGCTTCGCCACCTCCTGCTCACTCACGGTGATCCCTTCTTTTTGCGCCTCTTGTTCCAAAAGGCGGAGCGTGATCAGTTGTTGGAGGGTTTCTTCGCCGAAGTCCGAGAGCAGGCGAGCGAGGAGGTCTCCTTTGGTGATAGGGGTGCCGTTGACAATTGCTGCCGGTTCGGTTAGGTTCCAAACCTTATTTCCTTGAGCCCCTAACGCCACCACCACAGCACCAAACAGGAACCCGCTAAGCCATTGCCACCAAGAACGCATTGCCCATTCACCACTTTTATGTTGACCAATTTTGACCCTCAAGTCAAGAGCCAATACTTAGAGGTTGTGCGCTAAACTGTTGGGCGGCGAACCAAGAGATCGGTGAGCAGCGTTAAAAGGCAATAGCGTTGGTCGGAATGACAAGGCGCTGCAGTTGCAGTGATTAAGTGAAAGGAGGCAACTAACCCATGCAACCGACAACGGCGCTCCTCGCCGCACCCTACACGGAGCGCGATCCGAATATCCTGCCAATCTTGCGGAAAGCGTTGGACGGCGAACGCCTAACTTTTGACGATATCGTCACTTTGGTCAAAAGCCCCGACTTGCTCTCTATGGGGATGGTTGCCAACGAAATTCGCTTCCGCTTGCATCCCGAACCCATTGTCACTTATGTTGTCTCCCGCAACATCAACTACACGAATGTCTGTGTAGACTATTGCAGCTTCTGCGCTTTCTACCGTCCACCCGGGCATAAGGAAGGCTATGTGCTGCCAATAGATGTCATCTTGCAGAAAGTGCAAGAAGCCGTCGAACTGGGCGCCACGCAAATCCTGATGCAAGGCGGGTTGAACCCCGAACTGCGGTTGGATTGGTATTGCAACACCTTCTCCGCCATCAAGGAACACTTTCCCCAAATTTGGCTGCATTGCCTTTCGCCTGCCGAAATCCTTTACATTGCCGAACTGGAGAACATGAGCGTGCGAGAAGTGCTCGTTAAGTTGAGGGAAGCCGGCTTGGGCTCCATCCCTGGCGGTGGTGCTGAGATCCTTAGCGACCGAGTTCGCTACATTATCAGTCGGCTCAAATGCACTAAGGACGAGTGGCTCATGGTCATGCGCACAGCCCACGAGTTGGGCATTCGGTCCTCAGCAACTATGATGTTTGGACATGTGGAAGAGCCCGAAGATATCGCCGAACATTTTGTCGCTATCCGCCAGTTGCAGGACGAAACGGGAGGATTTACGGCGTTTATCCATTGGGTTTTCCAACCGGGCAACACTCCTTTGGGCAAGCGGGTGAAAGGGCACCAAGCAGGCGGGCATCCCTACCTGAAACTAATGGCGATTGCTCGGATAGCATTGGACAACTTCCCCAACCTC
>VAPR01000516.1_pt1 | contig 24997 bp, 25 predicted proteins | sample 3380701 | NCBI WGS metagenome assembly VAPR01 (sample SAMN11536904, study PRJNA540576) | hot springs metagenome | isolation source: hot spring wet sediment | place: Spain: Lobios | collected 2014-01 | reverse complement strand
GACGATGGGGCCGGGGGTAAAGATCGACCCTCTCAGGGTTCGGCCCGAGTAGGGATTTTCGACCGGGGCGATCTTCGCCGCCCGCTCTTATCGCAGCGAGAGCTTCACAGCGCCGGGTCCGGCTATCTGTTGGCGACTACGAATAGAACCAGGTTCTGGGTGTCCATGACCTTCTCGATACAGGGGAGGGATTCGAGGGAGGGTGAGGCCTTGTAGAGAATGGTCTTGGATACCCTCTCGGGATCGCCTTTCTTCTCGGCAACCAGGTCGGCCAGGACGAGGTCGTCGTTTTCGACCGAGGAGATACCCTCTTCTAAGGCGATGGTGCTGGATGTCATAAGCCTGGGTATCCACCTGCTCGCCCGGGCGAGAGCTATGGCTTCCATGCCGTATGCGTTTTGGAGGTCGAAAACCTTCTGGCAGGTCGGATCGTGAAGCAGAGCCACGACCTCTGCCTTGCGTCGTTCGGAATCGGCGAGCGGGCTCGCATAAAACGCGTGAGCCACATAGACCAGGCCTCTCCCCGAAAGTCCGGAGATGATCAGCTCCTCTTGCCCCCCGATAAAAGAACTGTTTTCCGAGGTGGATTCTTCGAGAAGTTCGGCAGCTCGTCTGAAGTCGGGGTCGATCGATCCGTAGGAGTAGGCAAGGAAGTCGTCCGTTCGCGCCGACCACGATAAAGCGAAAGCCGCGACTACCCCTGCCGTGACCACTTTTGTCGCGAGCTGTTTGGAGACTCGACGGTCGAGACCGATGGTCTCATCGAGGCTCGCGATGCGACTCGAGATGCCCCATGCGGCGATCGAGCAAGTACCGAGCAGGGCCGGCACCGTAGCCCACCAGGAGAACAGGCTCCATCCAAAGAGAGGATAGGTGAGGAAGGCGGACAGATAGACCGCCCACGCTATTGCGGTGGCAGCGATCAACGCAGCGGCGCACCGTCGTTGGCCTGGATCTTGACGCCTGATGAATTCTCTCAGAGAGATGAGCGCAAGAACCATGGGAACTCCGAAACCGAATCCGAGCGTCCAATGCGACAGGTCGAGACTGGCCAGAGATTGCCAGTAAATGTAGCCACCAGCGCCCCGCCTGGATAAGAGACCTTCCAAGACGGGCCCCAGGTACGGCGATGCAATGAGCAACGCAGCCGACAGTGCGGCGAATAGAGCTAGAGAGGATCGAAGGCGCAGATCTTGGCCCGCAAGAAAGATCGTGACGAAGATCGCCGCGACGGCGGCCATCGGAAAGAAAAGCGGCATGGTCAATGCCAGCGCTGCCCCGAGTAGCGAGACTGAGAACACGATCGCCAGGGGTCTGTGCACAGAGCTTGCAGTAGCCAGCGGGATCGCTAAGCAGAGAATGGCGCCGAGAAACTGCTGAGGCTTTGCGAGAAGGACCATCCAAAGTCCTCTGTCCGGTGGATACGAAAAGAGGTAGTAGGCCGCGAAACTGCCTATTGCTAAAACGAGAACGATGGCTGCTGAAGAGTCCGAACCGATCCGCCGCGCCAGCCATGCCAGTCCTGCCGCAGCCAAAACGATGGACAGCGCGGGCATCCATCTAATAGTCGCCTCCGCGTCAAGACCTAAGAGCTTTCCCAGTCCTCCTGCTATCCAGAAATAAAGAGGCGGATAATGGGCCGGAACTCCCCGGTAGAAGTAGTCGCCGAGGAGATTTCCTTGCTGAACCTGATTGACAATGGCCAGTTGGTAGCGGTTGTCGCCCTGACCTCCGTCATAGAAGCTGTGCATCTGCGATGCTTGCAAAACGAAGACGAGCACAAAACCAAAGGTGACGAACAACGGGTGAGGAAGGATGCGGTTTCTACCCTGCGGCGCCAGAAGGAGCGCTGCGCCGGAGGCGAGGGCGGCGACAGCACCGAGCGCCAGAGAGCCTATCAATCTTCCTCTGTACGATGCGCCCGGGCGAGGCGCTCTATCTCTTCGACGACATCCGCATTGGCGAGTGTCGTAACGTCTCCCAACTGACGTTGCTCGGAGATATCCCTCAAGAGCCGGCGCATGATCTTGCCCGACCTCGTCTTCGGTAGGTCGTTTGTCAAGACGATGCTCTTGGGCCTGGCGATCTTTCCGATCCTGTCTGCTACCCAGTTGCGCAGCTCGTGGATGAGGGCTTCCTCGTCATCGACCGCGGCGTCGGCTGAAAGAGTGACAAATGCCGCGATCGCCTGTCCGGTTTCGGGATCCGCTCTGCCTACGACGGCCGCCTCTGCTACTGCAGGGTGGGCGACAAGGGCCGATTCGACCTCGGCGGTCGAGATGCGATGACCGCTTACGTTCATTACGTCGTCTACCCGGCCCAGGAGCCAGAAGTAACCATCCTCGTCCAGGCGGCACCCGTCACCGGTGAAGTAGACGTCGGGAAAACGAGACCAGTAAGTCTGTTCGTAGCGCTCGGGATCCCCGTAGATTGTCCGCAGCATGGCCGGCCAGGGGGACTTCAGTACCAGATATCCTCCGTGGCCTCTTCCGACTTCGTTTCCGTCATCGTCGTAGACGGCGGCCTGGATTCCGGGGAGCGGTCGTGTAGCCGAACCCGGTTTGGTGGGGGTAATTCCGGGCAGCGGACTGATGAGAATCGATCCGGTCTCGGTTTGCCACCACGTGTCGACGATCGGGCATCTACCGCCGCCGATGTTTTGGTGATACCACATCCATGCTTCGGGATTGATCGGCTCGCCGACAGTGCCTAATAGGCGCAAGGAGGAAAGATCGTGTTTTTTGGGATAAGCAGTGCCGCACTTCATAAAAAATCTGATCGCGGTGGGGGCGGTGTAAAGGATGGTCGCCTTGTATTCTTCGACGATGCTCCACCACCGGTCTTTGTCGGGAAAGTCGGGAGTTCCCTCGTAGATAATCCCTGTGGTGCCGTTGGATAGAGGGCCGTAGACGATGTAAGAGTGGCCTGTGACCCAACCGATGTCCGCGGCACACCAGTAGATGTCGTCTTCTTTTATATCGAATACAGCCCAGTGGGTATAGCTCACCTGCGTTAGATACCCGCCGGTTGTATGGACCACTCCCTTGGGTTTAGCAGTCGTCCCCGATGTATAGAGGATATAGAGCATGTCTTCTGCGTCCATCTCTTCGGGGGCGCACTCGGGAGACTGCCGGTCTACTAGTTCGTGCCACCAGATGTCTCTGCCGGCCACCATCGGCGTCTCTCGATCCATCCGCTGGAAGACGATAACTTTCTCGATCGATGGGGTGGATTCGAGAGCTTTGTCCGCGTTGGCTTTGAGCGGTACGACCGCCCCCCGGCGCCATCCGGCGTCCTGGGTTATGAGGACCTTGGCCTGTGCGTCGTTTATGCGGTCGGCCAGTGCATCGGATGAGAACCCTCCAAATACAACGGAGTGCGCCGCTCCGATTCTGGCGCATGCGAGCATGGCGACAGCCAGCTCGGGGACCATTCCCATATAGATCGCTACCCTGTCACCTTTGCGTACGCCCAGCGATTTCAAAGCATTGGCGCATCTGCAAACGGCATCGTGGAGGTCGGCATAGGTGATCGTTCGCCGGTCGCCTGGCTCGCCCTCCCAGTAGAACGCGACTTTCGATCCTCGTTCTGAAAGATGGCGGTCCAGGCAGTTGTAGGAGACATTGAGCTTTCCGCCTAGGAACCACTTTGCGAACGGAGGATTCCATTCGAGGACCCTTTCCCATTTTTTGAACCAGTGAAGTCGCTCGGCCTGAGCAGCCCAGAACGCTTCAGGGTCCGAAGAAGCTTCGTCGTAAATGCGGGGATCTCGAACGTTGGCCTGCGCGGCAAACGCTTCGGACGGCTCGAAGACGCGCTTCTCTTCTAGATGAACCTCGATCGCATCAGAACTCGTTTTTCCCGGCTCGCCGGCGCCCATCTTCATGTCTCCTTTTTTGTCGCTCGACCCTCCACGGTTTTCATCGATTTTGGCAGATATGAGAGATGTAGGGGAACGTCCGGTGTACTTGCCGGCTGCCGCATGCAGGGACGTCGGATTCACTTCTGCGGCGGCGCTTTGGTTGTGCTATATTCGCGGCCGGCCGAAGACAGCAGGTGCACCGGACGCTCAATGCGGGGCGAGGTTTTCCGTCCCCGCCTGCCGAGGCGATCTCCATCTCTTGCGCGATCGCGCGAAGCTCCGTCCGGCGCCGCATTCTTTCGAGGAGTCGTGTTGCTAAAGGCTGACAAGAAAGCCGCGGTCGCAGAAATAGAAGCCAAGCTCACCGAATCTGACGGCGTTTTCATAACCGAGTACCGAGGGCTGTCGGTTGAAGAGCTGGCCGAGCTGAGGCGCTCGCTCAGGGAGCGTTCGGCCGAATTCAGGGTGGTAAGGAATACGCTCACCAAGCTCGCACTGGAGCGGGTCGGCAGAAGCGACCTTTCTTATTTGTTCGAAGGTCCCACTGCTGTGGCCTTTTATTCCGGCGATGCCGTACCAGTCGCCCGGGCATTGCGAGATTTCGCCCGCGATCATCCGGCTCTTGTGATAAAAGGGGGCAGCCTCGCAGAGGCCGTTCTGGCGGCAGAGGATGTCGAAAAACTTGCCAGGATCGAGCCGAGGGAAGTGCTTTTGGCGAAGGCTGCCGGAGGGATGAAAGCCCCGTTGTACAGGGTGGCCGGTGCCGTCTCCGGCATTTTGCAGCGAGCGGCTTATCTCTTTCAGGCTCGGCTGGACCAGTTAGAGAAGGAAGGGTCGTCTCAGGAATCGGCTTAGTGTGGGCCGATCACTCGAGGTCAAGAGTTGCGAGGGCCAAAAGTTTCGAGCCTTAGCTAGGCGCGAAGTTTTTGATTGGTTGAAAGAGGAGGAGAGATGGCAAAAGCCAAGCTGAATACCGAAGAGCTGATTGAGCAGTTCAAGAATATGACCGTGCTCGAACTCTCCGAGTTCGTCAAGGCGTTCGAGGAAGAGTTCGGAGTGACCGCAGCGGCGCCGGTCGCTGTTGCGGCCGCAGCTCCCGCAGCGGGAGGCGAAGCTGCAGCAGGCGAAGCCGAGGAGGAGAAAGACGAGTTCGACGTCATCCTTGCTGCGGCGGGAGACAAGAAAATCCAGGTGATCAAAGAGGTGCGAGCACTCACCAGCCTGGGGCTCAAAGAAGCCAAAGACCTGGTCGACTCCGCGCCCAAGCCCGTTTTAGAGAAGGTCTCGAAGGAGGAGGCCGAGAAGGCCAAGCAGCAGCTCGAGGCTGCCGGCGCGACGGTCGAGTTGAAATAGGCTGGTGCGCTGCTGTTCGACGGCGGGGCAACCATCTTTTAGGTTGGCGGGGAAATAAGTGTTGACTCGCCCGTCCCGTCGCGGTATCGTTAGCTTTTGCTGTGCCTGCGCCTGCCCCCGTGCATCGTTTCTCTGCGACTAACCAATAGAGGTGGTATCAGTGGCTGCCACGCGTCCCATTTCGCGCGACCGTTTGTCTTTTGGAAAACTCCAAGAAGCGCTTCCGCTCCCGGACCTTATTGCCGCTCAGCGGGAGTCGTACGAGCGGTTTCTCACTCGCGGGATAAAAGAGACCCTCGAGGAAATCTCCCCGATCGAGGAATACACGGGAAATCTGTCGCTCGAATTCGGGGAGTACGGATTCGGCGAATCGAAATACTCGATCTCTGAGTGCAAGGCGAAAGGAATTACCTACGCCGTGCCGCTCGAAGTAACAGCCCGACTCATCAACCGCGAGACCGGAGAAATCAAGGAAGAGACGGTGAATTTGGGCGAGATTCCGATGATGACGCCCGAAGGGACCTTCATCGTGCACGGCACCGAGAGAGTGGTGGTCTCGCAGCTGGTCAGATCTCCCGGGGTCTACTTCAATTTCGAGCTCGACAAGCAGACCGGGCGAGAACTGGTCGGGTGCAAAATCATTCCCGCTCGGGGCGCTTGGCTCGAATTCGATGTGGATCGCCGCAAGACCCTAGGGGTCCGTGTCGATCGCAAGCGGAGGGCTTACGCTACGACGTTCCTCAGAGCGCTGGGATTCGGCGACGGTGACTTCCAGGACATCTTCAAGCTTTCCGATAGCTCTGGTATCGGGATCAAAATCATCGAGGAGACGATCGAAAAGGAATCGTCGCTTTCAGAAGAGGAAGCACTGATTGAAATCTACAGGCGAATTCGCCCCGGAGATCCCCCGAACCCCGAGCAAGCGCGTACTTACATAGAGCAGATGCTCTTCTCCCCTAAGCGTTACGACCTCGCAAAAGTAGGTCGGTACAAGATCAACAAAAAACTTGCCGACGAGTACAAGAAACTCGCAAAGCCGCTGGGAAAGCGAGAGCTCGGCGTGCCGGCCGAAGATTGCATCGTGCTGACCAAGCAAGACATCATCGCCACGGTGTCCTATCTCCTCGCTTTAGAAGCCGGGGAGGAAGGCTACGACGTCGACGACATCGACCATTTCGGCAACCGGAGAGTTCGCCCTGTCGGAGAACTGATCCAGAACCAGTTCCGCACAGGCCTCTCTCGGATGGAAAGACAGGTAAAAGAGCGCATGTCGACTCAGGATGTCGAGGCGCTGACACCGCGATCGCTGGTGAACTCCCGACCTGTAGTGGCCGCCTTGAAAGAGTTTTTCGGGTCGAGCCAGCTCTCGCAATTCATGGACCAGACCAATCCGCTTGCAGGAATCACCCACAAAAGGCGGTTGTCGGCTTTGGGCCCCGGTGGTCTTTCCAGGGAACGCGCCGGCTTTGACGTTCGTGACGTTCACCCGAGTCACTATGGTCGGATGTGTCCGATCGAGACGCCGGAGGGACCGAGCATCGGTCTTATTGGATCTTTGTCGACCTATGCTCGGATCAACGAGTACGGATTCATCGAGACTCCCTACCGGAAAGTCACCAAAGGCCGCGTAACCAACGAAATCCATTACCTCACAGCCGACGAGGAAGATCGGTATGTCATAGCTCAGGCCAACGCCGAGACCGACTCCTCAGGTCGATTCGTGGGCGACCGGGTTCTGGTGCGCAAGAGAAGGGGAGATGTCCATTACGTCGCCCCGACAGAAGTCGATTATCAAGATGTCTCTCCGAGCCAGATCGTGTCGGTGGCCGCGGCCCTGATCCCGTTTCTCGAGCACGACGATCCGAACAGAGCCCTCATGGGCGCTAACATGCAGCGACAGGCCGTTCCTCTCATAAGGGCCGAAGCGCCTTATGTGGGGACCGGTGTCGAGGCCAGGGCCGCTTTGGACGGGGGAAGCGTGGTGATCGCAGAAGGGGCCGGCACCGTCGAAGAAGTCACAGCCGATTTCATCAAGATCAACGAGAACGGCAAGATCCGCGAATACCCCCTTGTCAAATTCCGCCGCTCGAACCAGGGGACTTGCATCAATCAGATTCCCCTCGTCGAAGAAGGTCAGCGAGTAAGAGCCGGTGAAATCATCGCGGACGGGCCCAGCACCGACCACGGCGAGCTTGCATTGGGACGCAATTTGCTGGTCGCTTTTATGCCCTGGGAGGGTCACAACTTCGAAGACGCCATTGTCATCTCCGAACGACTCGTCTCGGAAGACATTCTTACGAGCATCCATATCGAGGCCTACGAGGTCGAGGCCCGCGATACCAAGCTGGGCGCCGAGGAGATAACTGCCGACATACCCAACGTAGCCCCGGAGCTCTTGGCAGATCTCGACGACCAAGGGATCATTCGGATCGGCGCGGAGGTGCAGCCCGGCGATTATCTGGTGGGAAAGGTAACGCCCAAGGGCGAGACCGAGCTGACGCCCGAAGAGCGACTCTTGCAGGCCATCTTCGGAGAGAAGGCCAAAGAGGTCCGCGACACCTCGTTGAGAGTTCCCCACGGCGAGTCAGGCAAGGTAATCGCCGTGCAAACCTTCACCAGAGAAGAAGATCCGTCGCTTCCACCCGGGGTCAATCAAATTGTGCGAGTCTATGTCGCCCAGAAAAGGAAGATCTCGGTCGGCGACAAATTGGCTGGGCGGCATGGTAACAAGGGAGTCATCGCAAAGATTCTTCCCGTCGAAGACATGCCGTTTCTAGAGGATGGAACACCGGTAGACATCATCTTGAATCCTCTTGGCGTTCCGTCCCGGATGAACCTGGGACAGGTTCTAGAGGCTCACCTTGGATGGGGAGCGCACTTCGGATGGCAGGGAGGTCCATCCGCTAAGGGAACCGACCCTCTTCCCGGGCATCAGCCGCCTGCTGCATGGATCAAAAGCCCTGTCTTCGACGGGGCTCGAGAAAACGAGATCTTCGAGATCCTCGCTAAGTCGAACCCGGCTATCGACGGCATGAAGCTGATCAACGAGGAGGGGAAGGCAGTCCTCTACGACGGACGGACCGGCGAGCCGTACGACCACGAGGTGACGATCGGTTATGTCTACATCATGAAGTTGCTGCACCTCGTCGACGACAAGATCCACGCTCGCTCCACCGGACCTTACTCGATGATCACTCAGCAACCGCTCGGAGGAAAGGCTCAGTTCGGAGGCCAGCGATTCGGAGAGATGGAAGTGTGGGCGCTGGAGGCCTACGGCGCAGCCTACGCGCTTCAGGAGCTGCTCACCTCCAAGTCGGACGACACGGTGGGTAGGGTCAAGGTTTATGAAGCCCTCGCGAGGGGGCAGAACGTCCCCGAACCGGGCATACCCGAGTCGTTCAAGGTACTGCTCAAAGAGATGCAGTCTTTGTGCCTCAACGTCGAGGTCTATTCGGGCGAAGGCGAACGACTCGAAATGAAAGAGCCCGAAGAGGAGGTGTTCCGATCGGCGGAAGAACTCGGCATCAATCTCAGTCGACCCGAACGGTCTTCATACGGTGAAGGCGAAGGCGAGGTTGTGGAGGCCGGTTTCGAGGAGGGCATGTGATCGACGTCAACGACTTCGACACCGTCAAGATAGGGCTGGCGACTGCGGATCAGATCCAGAAGTGGTCGAACGGCGAGGTAAAAAAGCCTGAGACGATCAACTACCGCACCCTCAAGCCAGAAAAGGACGGTCTTTTCTGCGAGAAGATTTTCGGTCCCACCAAGGACTGGGAGTGCGCTTGCGGAAAGTACAAAAGAGTCCGCTTCAAGGGAATTATCTGCGAAAAATGCGGCGTGGAGGTCACTCGGTCCAAGGTGCGCCGCGAGCGAATGGGCCATATCGAATTGGCGGCGCCTGTAACCCATATCTGGTACGTAAAAGGGGTGCCCTCTCGACTCGGCTATCTCCTCGACATGACGGCCCGCGAACTCGAGAAGATCATTTACTTCGGCGCGTTTTTGATCGTCTCGGTAGACGAAGAAAAAAGAAAGAAGGACCTATCCAGACTCGAGGAAGAGCTGCGCGCCGAGCTGGAGGCTATCGAGGAGGAGCGTGACGAGAGGATCGATCGCGAGCTCGAAATGCTCGACATCGAGATCCAGGACCTCGAAGCGGAAGGCGCCAAGGAATCCGAGATCGAAGCCAGAAGAAAGCGCGCCGAGCGCGCCGTCCAGGAGCATCGTCACAAGGCGGAGGTACAAAAAGAAGAACTCAAAGAAGTATTCGAAGTATTCAAGTCACTTCGACCCAAGCAGCTCATCGAAAAAGAAAGCATCTGGAAAGAGCTTCAGTACCGTTATTCCGAATACTTTCACGGCGGAATGGGCGCCAAAGCGATTCGGGACTTGATCGAGACGATCGATCTCGAAGAAGAGGCGCTCGCTCTGCAGGAAATCATCGAGACGTCCAAGGGCCAGAAGAGGGCTCGGGCTATCAAGCGCCTCAAGGTCATCAACGCTTTTCTAACTTCTGGAAACGACCCTAGGGCGATGGTGCTCACTTGCATACCCGTAATACCGCCCGACTTGAGGCCCATGGTGCAACTCGATGGCGGACGTTTCGCCACATCCGATCTGAACGATCTGTACCGGCGGGTGATCAATCGAAACAACAGGCTCAAGCGCCTGCTGGATCTCAACTCACCGGAGATCATCGTCAACAACGAGAAGCGGATGCTCCAGGAGGCGGTCGACGCCCTATTCGACAACGGGCGCAGAGGACGGCCGGTCACCGGGTCTGGGAACCGGCCGCTCAAGTCGCTTTCCGACATGCTCAAGGGAAAGCAAGGTCGATTCCGGCAGAACCTTCTGGGCAAGAGAGTCGACTATTCGGGTCGCTCCGTAATTGTGGTCGGCCCCCAGCTAGAGCTTCATCAATGCGGGCTTCCGCGTCTTATGGCATTGGAGCTCTTCAAGCCTTTCGTGATGAAGCGGCTCGTCGAATTGGAGATCGCTCAGAACATCAAGACCGCCAAGCGAATGGTCGAAAGAGCGAGGCCGCATGTCTGGAGCATTCTCGAAGAAGTCGTAAAAGAGCATCCGGTTCTTCTGAACAGGGCGCCGACACTTCACCGGCTCGGAATTCAGGCTTTCGAACCCGTGCTGGTAGACGGCAAGGCGATTCAGATCCACCCCCTCGTATGCACGGCTTTCAACGCGGACTTCGACGGCGATCAGATGGCGGTTCACGTTCCTATCTCTCCCGAAGCTCAAGCAGAGGCTCGGGTTCTTATGCTTTCGAGCCACAACATCCTCTCCCCCGCCAGCGCTCAGCCGATCGTCACTCCTACCCAGGACATGGTCATAGGTATCTATTACCTGACCGAGGAGTCGGCCGAGCCGGACAAGGTATTTCCGTCCATCTTCTCGTCGCCGAAGGAAGTCATCTTCGCCTACGAATTAGGAGAAGTCGGACTCCATGACGTCGTGCGAGTCAGGATTCCTGCGTCCAAGTGGGTCGCCGATCAAGAGCTTGTGCCGTTGCGCAGAGCCGCAGAGAGACCGGCCGGCAATGAGGGCGAATCCGAAAACGGCTATGGTCCCATCGTTCAGACAACTGTCGGGCGAGTTTTGTTCAACGAGGTCCTTCCCGAAGATTTCCCCTTCATCAACTACACCGTTCGCAAGCGACAGATCTCGAGCATCGTAGATGAGCTGACCGACCGGTATCGAAAGGCGGAGGTCGCGAAATCTCTCGACGGACTGAAGAATCTCGGATTCCGGTACTCGACCAAAGTGGGTCTGACGATTTCGATGAGCGATGTCCGCACGCCTGCTAAAAAGTCCGAGATCCTCGAGGAGTTCGAGCGTCGCGCAGAGCAGGTCGAGGAGGACTACAACGCCGGACTGATTTCCGAATCCGAAAGGCGCGAAGAGCTCATCGAAATTTGGACCGAAGCCACCACCCGGGTTTCCGAGGCCACGGAGCGTCAGCTTGAATCCGCTCGGTTCAGTCCTCTTTACATGATGGTGGGCTCTGGAGCTCGTGGAAACATCATGCAGGTGAGGCAGCTCGCCGGAATGAGGGGGCTGGTGGCCAATCCAAAGGGCGAGATCATCGTACGGCCCATCAAGTCGAATTTCGCAGAGGGACTTTCCGTGCTCGAGTACTTCATCTCGACACACGGAGCGCGCAAGGGTCTCGCCGACACAGCCCTCAGAACCGCCGACTCAGGTTACCTCACACGTCGACTCGTCGATGTGGCTCAGGAGGTGATCGTTCTCGAGGAAGACTGCGGAACCGATAGGGGCATCAAGATCCCGACCAACAGCGAGCGTCCCGAAATGCGCCTCTACGGCCGCGTGCTTGCAGAGGACGTCAAAGATCCCGAAACCGGCAAGAAAATCTTGAAGAAGCACACGGTCATCGGAAAAGAAGAGCTGCAAACAATTCTGGAGGCGGCCCGTATTACCGAAAAAGGGCGCCAGCGAGTCGCTCAAGGCGTCGAGAGCGTAACGGTCCGCTCGGTTCTCACCTGTGAAACAACACGGGGAGTTTGCCAGCTTTGCTATGGATTGTCGCTGGCAACAAGGGAGCTGGTTCCCATCGGAGAGGCCGTAGGGATTATCGCCGCTCAATCGATCGGCGAGCCCGGCACGCAGCTCACGATGCGTACTTTCCATACAGGCGGAATCGCCGCAGAGGACATCACCCAGGGTCTGCCTCGGGTCGTGGAGCTCTTCGAAGCGCGGGAACCGAAGGGAAAGGCGATCATCTCGGAGATTTCAGGCAAAGTCTCGATATCCGAACAGGAAGACGGAACCGTCGTAGTCAAGGTCAAAGGCGCCGACGAGGTACGGGAGTACCCGGTAAGAAGGCGAGACCTTCTACTCGTCAGAAGCGGACAGGAGATCGCGGCGGGAACCGCACTTACCGAGGGCCCCAAAGACCCGCGCGAGATTTTGCAGATCGAGGGGATTCGGGCGGCTCAGAACTATCTCGTCGACGAAGTTCAGGCGGTATATAGGAACCAGGGCGTGGCCATTCACGACAAGCACATCGAAATCATCGTCCGGCAAATGCTTCGTAAGGTTCTAATCCAGGATCCGGGCGATTCGGATTTCCTGCCCGGTGACAGAGTCGATCAGCGAGAGTTCCGACGCGTCAATCGCGAGTTGCTCGAAGCGGGCAAGCGTCCCGCCGAAGGACGCCCTGAGTTGATGGGAATTACCAAGGCGAGTCTCGCTACCGACTCCTGGCTGTCTGCGGCCAGTTTCCAGGAGACGACCCGGGTGCTGACCGAGGCGGCGGTCTCCGGGAAAGTCGACACCTTAGCCGGCTTGAAAGAAAACGTCATCATCGGAAAGCTGATTCCGGCGGGAACCGGAATGAAGCGATACAGGGCCGTAAAAGTCGTCACCCCGGAAGTGCCGGAGATTCTGGCGAATCCCCCGTGGGTGCAAGGAGATGAGGAGGCGGCGGAGCTTACTGCCGAAAGCTTGCCGGAGATCCTTTCCACTCCTGCCAGAGATACCGAAGGTGAGTCGGCCTGATCGACCGCGGCCGGCGCCTGTGGTCCGGTTGCCGAAGAGATCCGAGAGATTATCGGTTAGACATCCCAAGACCGTGAATGTAACCTTCGGTTCCTGCCGTCAATGCGCACGAATGCCGCTCTGCGCAAGGAATTCCGGGAGGATCGGGTTTTAGAAAGAGGCGAAATTGCCTACAGTAAGTCAGCTAATCAGAAAACCTCGCAAACAAAAGACGTGGAAGTCGAAGACGCCTGCGCTCAAGGGGTCCCCCCAAAGGCGCGGTGTGTGCGTTCGCGTAGCTACACAGACGCCCAAGAAGCCGAACTCGGCAATTAGAAAAGTCGCGCGTGTCCGCCTTACCTCCGGTGTAGAAGTTGGCGCTTACATTCCGGGGGAGGGTCACAACCTACAAGAACACTCGATCGTTCTTGTGCGTGGAGGGCGTGTCAAAGACCTCCCCGGTTATCGCTACAAGGTCATAAGAGGCGCTTTGGACACCGCAGGCGTTTCCGGAAGGCGCAAGGCCCGTTCTAGGTACGGCGCCAAGCGAGAGGCCGGCTAGCCCCGAGCGGCCGGCGACTCGTCGAGCAAGAAGCATCCATGCCGCGCAGGGGTCCGGTCCAAAAGCGAGAGATCCAAGCCGATCCTCTCTATAGATCTACTCTTGTCACGCAGTTCATCAATAAAGTCATGCAAAACGGAAAGAAGTCGCTCGCCGAAAAGATCGTTTACAAATCACTAGAACTTGTGGCTCAAGCAGAAAAGGAAGATCCCGTCGCGGTGCTGAGAAGAGCCGTAGACAACGTCAAGCCGGTTCTGGAAGTGCGCAGCAGGCGGGTCGGAGGCGCCACATACCAGGTTCCGGTGGAGGTTTCGCCGAGAAGAGCTCAAACGCTGGCCGTTCGCTGGATTGTCGCCAACGCCCGGCAGCGCAAGGCCAAACCTATGTACGAAAAGCTGGCCGCCGAAATCTTAGATGCCTCTCGCGGCGTTGGACCTTCTGTAAAAAAACGGGACGATCTGCACAAGATGGCGGAGGCGAACAGAGCCTTCGCTCATTACAGGTGGTGAACCGGGTCTAGGGCATCCGGCGCTTTCGCTCGGAGAGCCTTCGTAGAATCCTAATCGGCATCAGAAATGCGGCGATGCGCGCGGGCCGCGGTGGGCATAAAGATACGACTGTGTGGAGAAGATGGCTGAAGCGATAAGAACCGAAGACCGGCCGGAAGACCGGTCTGTAGATCTCGAAAAGGCGGTTCGAAAAAGAGCTTCCGGACTTGCGATCCGGGAGTTTCCCCTCGCGCGCACGCGCAACATCGGGATCATGGCCCATATCGATGCGGGAAAGACCACGACGACCGAGCGCATTCTGTATTACACGGGCAAGACCTACAAGATGGGCGAGGTTCACGAAGGCTCGGCCGTAATGGATTGGATGCGCCAGGAGCAAGAACGCGGGATAACTATTACCTCGGCCGCGACTACCTGCAAGTGGAAGGACCATTGGATAAACATCATCGATACTCCCGGGCATGTGGATTTCACTGTCGAGGTGGAGCGAAGCCTTCGAGTTCTCGACGGCGCAGTCGCAATTTTCGATGCGGTCGCCGGAGTGGAGCCACAATCGGAAACCGTCTGGCGACAGGGCGATCGTTACGGTGTTCCTAGAATCTGCTTCGTCAACAAGATGGATCGAATCGGCGCAGATTTCGAAGCCTCGGTTCGCAGCATCGAAGAGCGACTCCAAGCCGTTCCCGCCGTGGTGCAGTTGCCGGTCGGCGCAGAGTCTCATTTTCAGGGCGTAATAGACCTCATCACGATGAAGGCCCACATCTGGACCGACGAGAAGGGAGACACCTGGATCGACAGAGATCTCGATCCGTCCGAAGAAAAGAAAGCAATCGAAGCTCGAAATCGACTGATCGAACGCGTCGCAGAACACGACGAAGAATTGCTCGAGAAATACGTCGAGAATTCGGAAGTATCTCCCGCGGACCTCAAGGCCGCTCTGCGCCGGGCGACCATTGCGAATCAGTTGACACCGGTGCTCTGTGGAAGCGCTTTCAGAAACAAGGGCATTCAGCCCCTGCTCGACGCGATAGTCGAATTCTTGCCGAGCCCGCTAGATGTCCCGGCTGTAGAGGGTACGAATCTCGAGGGCGATGAAATCATCCAGCGAATCCCATCGGACGACGAGCCCTTCTGCGGCCTCGCCTTCAAGATCATGTCCGATCCGCATGTGGGTAAGTTGACGTACGTCAGGCTCTATTCGGGTGTTCTCAAGAAAGGTGACAAAGTTTTCAACTCCAATACCCGCAAGGTCGAGCGGGTCGGACGCATTCTTCAGATGCATGCGAATCATCGCGAGGACAAAGAGGCCGCCTTTACCGGAGATATCGTGGCGGTCGTAGGACTCAAAGACGTCACGACAGGCGACACCTTGTGCGATCCGAAGCACCCCATCAGGCTGGAGCCGATCGAATTCGCCGCTCCCGTCATTTCGGTCGCTATAGAGCCGAAGACGAAGGCCGATCAGGACAAGCTATCCAAGTCGCTGCAAGCTCTGGCAACCGAGGATCCGACTTTCGTCGTCAAAACCGACGAAGAGACCGGACAGACGATCATCTCCGGAATGGGCGAGTTGCATCTGGAAGTGATCGTCGATCGTTTGGTGCGCGAATTCGGCGTGGACGCCAACGTCGGCAAGCCGCAAGTGGCTTACAGGGAGACCATCTCCAAGCCGGTTGCACAGGTTGAAGGGAGATATGTCCGGCAGACCGGCGGGCGAGGACAGTACGGCCACGTGGTGCTCGACATAGAGCCGTTGTCAAGAGGGGCAGGATTCGAGTTCGTCGACAAGATCGTGGGCGGAAAGATTCCAAAGGAATTCATTCCTGCTGTCGATCAGGGAGTGCAAGAGGCGATGGAGTCGGGAGTGCTGGCCGGCTATCCGGTCGTCGATGTGAGAGTGTCCCTCGTCGACGGGTCCTACCACGAAGTCGACTCATCCGAGATGGCGTACAAGATCGCCGCTTCGCAGGCTTTCAAAGAGGCTTCAAAGAAAGCCTCACCAAAGCTCCTGGAACCGATCATGTCGGTTGAAGTTGTGACACCGGAAGATTATCTTGGCGATGTTATTTCCGATCTGTCTTCTCGAAGGGCGAGAATTGAGGGGACAGAAATGAGGGGAAACTCTAAGGTTGTACGGGCCAAAGTGCCACTGGCGGAGATGTTCGGTTATGCTACGGACCTTCGCTCCCGAACTCAGGGTAGGGCGACTTACACGATGCAGTTCGACTCGTACCAGGAAGTACCGGAGAACGTTGCGTCGGAGATCGTCGCCAGGGTTCGCGGAGAGTGAGGTCGGATAGTTCGGAGTCCTTCGCCGACAGCCGGAGACTGATTCTGCGAGAGGAGTAGAAAAGCGATGGGCAAGCAGAAGTTCGAGAGGAGCAAGCCTCATCTCAACATCGGGACCATCGGGCATATCGACCACGGAAAGACGACCCTTACGGCCGCTATCACCAAAGTGCTTGCAGAGCAGAATCCAGCGGTTCAGTACACGCCTTTCGAAGAGATCGACAAGGCGCCCGAAGAGAAAGAGCGCGGTATTACCATCGCCATCGCGCACGTGGAGTACGAGACCGAAAACAGACACTACGCGCACGTCGATTGCCCCGGTCATGCCGACTACATCAAGAACATGATCACCGGCGCTGCGCAGATGGACGGAGCGATCCTGGTCGTTTCGGCAGCCGACGGCCCGATGCCGCAGACAAGAGAGCACGTTCTCTTGGCCAGGCAGGTCGGCGTGCCTTACATAGTCGTCTTCCTCAACAAAGTCGACATGGTCGACGACCCGGAAATTCTCGACCTGGTCGAGTTAGAGGTGCGCGACTTGCTAAATCAATATGAGTTTCCCGGGGACGACGTTCCCGTGATCAAAGGCTCGGCACTGAAGGCTCTCGAAGGCGACGAGGATGCAAAGAAGAGCATTCTCGAGCTGATGGAAGCTTGCGACAATTACATTCCCGAGCCGGTGCGCGAGATCGACAAACCGTTTCTCATGCCAATCGAGGATGTATTCAGCATCCAGGGTAGAGGAACCGTCGTTACGGGCCGGGTTGAAAGAGGCAAGCTCGACAAAATGTCGGAAGTAGAGATTGTCGGCTTGGGCGAAACTCGAAAGACCGTAGCGACGGACCTCGAGATGTTTCGCAAGTCGCTCGACTATATCCAAGCAGGAGACAATGCCGGCGTTCTTCTGCGAGGCATCAAGAAAGAAGAAGTCGAGCGAGGAATGGTATTGGCAGCGCCGGGATCGGTGACTCCTCATACCGAGTTCACCGCTCAGGTCTATGTCTTGACCAAAGAAGAAGGAGGCCGCCATACGGCTTTCTTCGACGGGTACCGGCCGCAGTTCTATTTCCGTACGACAGATGTCACCGGTACGGTGCATCTGCCGGAGGGCACCGAGATGGTCATGCCCGGAGACCACACCGAGATGCGCGTCGAGCTGATCCAGCCGATCGCGATGGAAGAAGGGCTGAGATTCGCCATCCGTGAAGGCGGTCGTACGGTCGGCGCCGGACGGGTTGTCAAGATCCTCAAGTAGGCGCCGGGCGCCGACGCGATCGATTGTCTAGCTCCGCAGGGCGGGGCGCCTGGTGGGCCGGGTCTTAGTGAAAAAGGCCCGGCCTTGTACTGTGCAAGCGGAATTCGAAGAAAAAGAGCGAAACGAAGAGACTTCTGGTGGCTGAAGGTTCGAGCAAAGAAAGAATTCGAATAAGGCTCAAGGCCTACGACCATGCGGTCCTGGACCAAGAGGCCAAGAAGATCGTCGAGACGGTCATCAGGACCCATGCAAAGGTCGTGGGACCGGTTCCGCTGCCGACCGAGCGACATCGCTACTGCGTCATCCGCTCACCTCACAAAGACAAAGACAGTCGCGAACATTTCGAAGTACAGATACACAAACGACTTCTAGACATCTACGAGGCGACTCCGAAGACGATGGACTCGCTACAGCGCCTCGACCTGTCGGCCGGTGTCGACATCAACATTAGAACGGAACGGATCTGAGGTAGTAGCGATGCCGGTGAAAGCGATACTGGGCCAAAAGCTCGGAATGACCCAGATCTACGACGAGGAAACGGGAAAAGCTATTCCCGTTACGGTACTAAAGGTCTCACCGTGCAAGGTCGTGCAGGTAAAGACCATCGCCAGGGACGGCTATGAAGCCCTACAGCTCGCCTTTGGCGAGCGCAAGCCGTCGCGTCTCAACAAACCGGAAAAAGGGCACATCGCTGCTGCGGGAATCGAATCGTATGCAGTGCTAAAGGAGATTCGGACCGAAGCGGCGTCGGAATACAAGCCCGGTGAAGAAATCAAAGCCGATGTTTTCGAAGCGGGCGACCTTGTCGATGTATCCGGGGTGTCCAAGGGGAAGGGATTTACCGGCGTAATGAAAAGACATGGTTTCCGCGGACTTCCCGGTTCCCACGGCGCACACAAGGTTCATAGAGCTCCGGGCTCGATTGGAATGGCCGCGACGCCATCGAGGGTCTTCAAAGGGAAAAAAATGGCGGGGCGCCACGGAGGTAAAGCGGTCACGGTCGCCTCGCTCACGGTCGTTCGAGCCGACGCCGACCGGGGAATTTTGATTCTCCGCGGATCGGTGCCCGGACCGAACGGTTCGATAGTCACCGTCAAATCTTCGTACAAGGCGGGCAAAAAGAGCGCATAGGCGCGATCGAGGTTTCGAGGAAGAAGTGGCTGAGGCGAAACTTTTCTCTTCTAAAGGAAAGCTGATCGGGAAGGTTTCCCTTCCCGACGAGATTTTCGGAATCGAGCCGAACGTAGCCGTGATGCACCAGGTGGTCACGGCGCAGAGAGCCGCTGCTAGGTCGGGTTCTCATTCGACCAAACGGCGCGGAGAGGTAAGGGGCGGCGGAGCGAAGCCCTGGCGACAAAAAGGCACCGGACGAGCGAGAGCCGGTTCGATTCGCTCACCGCTTTGGGTAGGCGGCGGTGTAGCACACGGGCCCAAGCCCCGCAACTATGCAAAGAGAATTCCCAAGAAGATGAAAAAGTTGGCCTTGCGATCCGCTTTGTCGGACGTGACCTCACGAGGCGCAATGTTGGCGCTGGAGGTATGGCCTTTCGACGACGAGATTTCGACCAAACAGGCGGCCTCGCTTTTTGAGTCCATGGGGGTTGCGGGACGAAAAATTTTGGCCGTGGTAGAAGATCTCTCAGGAGGGGCTGCTCTGTCGGTGAGGAATTTGCCGTGGGTCAAGCCCATCAGGGTAGACCAACTGAACACCTACGATGTGGTGGATTGCGAATTCATGGTCGCCGACGTGGACGCGCTCGAGCGAGTCGCCGGAAATCGACTAGAAGTCAGCAAAGAAGCGACCGAGGAAACCGACGAAGAAGAGGCGAACGAAGAGGAAGAGACGGAGAAAGCGACCGAAGGAGATCCGGTCGAAGCAGACGATGGCAAAGACGACTCGTAACCCCAAAGACGTGATCATCGAACCGGTGGTGACCGAGAAATCCTACGGTCAGATCGACGCGGGCAAGTACACCTTCGTCGTCCATCCGGACGCCACCAAAACGGCGATACGACAGGCCGTGGAGGAGATCTTCGGTGTGCAGGTCGTGTCGGTGAACACCCTGAGGCGTCCTGCTAAAAAACGTCGCTCTCCTGGAACCTGGAAGTACGGAAAGACCGCGGCGCAAAAACACGCCATAGTCACCCTGGCGCCCGGACAGAAAATAGACCTCTTCGAGAGCTGAGGAACTAAGAAATGGGTCTCAAACGCCTCAAACCCTATACGCCGACTACGCGGTTCCAAACCTATTCCGACCAGCGGGAGATCACCAAAAAAGAGCCCGAAAAGTCGCTTCTAAAACCGCTGCCGAAGAAAGCCGGAAGAAACGTCTACGGCAGAATAACCGCGCGGCACCGCGGCGGAGGCCACAAGCGTCGGTACAGAATCATCGACTTTCGACGGAACAAAGACGGTGTGCCGGCCAAGGTAGCAGCGATCGAATACGATCCCAACCGGAACGCTCGAATAGCGTTGCTCCACTACCTCGACGGAGAGAAACGCTACATAATCGCTCCCGATGGACTCTCAGTAGGCGACAGAGTCGAATCAGGACCGGCAGCCGACATAAAGCCGGGAAACGCGCTTCCACTCCGAAACATTCCGGTCGGAACGGTTGTGCACAACATCGAACTTAAACCCGGCGGAGGGGGCAAACTCGTTCGGTCGGCTGGAGGCGGCGCCCAATTGATGGCCAAAGAGGGCCGTTACGCCCAGTTGAGATTACCGTCATCGGAGTATCGGCTGGTGTTGCTAGATTGCAGGGCAACTGTGGGCGCGGTAGGGAATGCTGAGGCTGAATTGGTGAGTCTGGGCAAAGCGGGCAGATCCCGTTGGCTCGGCAGACGGCCTCATACAAGAGGGGTCGCCATGAACCCCGTCGATCATCCGCTGGGTGGTGGCGAGGGAAAGAGTTCCGGTGGTAGGCATCCTGTTTCCCCTTGGGGCAAAAAAGAGGGAAGGACTCGCCGAAGCCACAAGGCATCCGATCGGCTCATCATAAGAAGAAGACGAACCGGGAAGCGCCGCCGCTAGAGGACCAAAGGAGTGGTGTAGTTGCCTAGGAGTTTGAAAAAGGGGCCGTTCGTAGACGAGCATCTGGCGAAAAAGATCGCTGCGCTCAATTCCAGAAACGAGAAGCGTCTTATAAGAACGTGGTCGCGCAGGTCGACGATTACCCCCGAGATGGTGGGTCACACGATCGCCGTCTATGACGGTCGCAGGCACGTGCCTGTTTACATCACAGAATCTATGGTCGGGCACAAACTAGGCGAGTTCGTGCCCACCCGCACGTTCAGGTCGCACGTCAAATCCGAAAAGTCCACCAGGCGCTGATCGGGCAGGGCAGTCGTGGAAGACCGTCAGACCGAAGAACTAAAAGAGGCGACCGCAGTTGCCAGGTACGTAAGAATCTCGCCCTATAAGGCGAGGGCTGTAGCGAAGCTTATCAAGGGCTTGGACGTAGAAGAAGCGTCCCGGGTGCTGAACTTCTCCAAGCGTGAAGCTGCGCGTTATTTTTCAAAGCTGCTCGATTCCGCAGTATCGAACGCTTCCCAGAAATACCGCTTCGATCGGGACGAACTGTACGTGAGCACCGTCTATGTAGATGAGGGACCGACCCTCAGACGATGGAGGCCTCGAGCCAGAGGTCGAGCGACTCGTATCAGGAAACGTTCCTGCCATATAACCATTGGGGTCGCGCGGCAAGAAGGCGGGGAGTAGCGAGGAATGGGGCAGAAGGTCAATCCACACGGATTCCGGCTGGGAACCATAACTCAGTGGAAGTCGCGATGGTTCGCGGAGAAGGACTACAAGAACTATCTCATCGAAGACATTCGAATCCGTGAATACATCAACAAAACTCTTCACAGAGCGGGGATCTCACGAATCGAAATCGAGCGGAAGAGCCCCGATCTCATCGTCATAGATATCCACACCGCAAGGCCCGGAATCGTCATCGGAAGGGGCGGTACAGAGGTCGACCGCATTCGCCAGAGCATTCACAAAATGACCGGCCGCAAGGCGCAGGTATCGATCGTCGAGGTAAAAAATCCCGAACAAGACGCCACGTTGCTGGCGCAATCGGTAGCCGACCAACTCGCCGGAAGAGTGAATTTTCGTCGCGCCATGAAAAGAGCGGTACAAGCCGCGCTCAGATCTCCGGGAGTTCAGGGAATCCGGGTGCAGTGCTCGGGTCGCCTCGGTGGCGCAGAGATGTCGAGGCGCGAGTGGTACCGGGAAGGCAGGGTACCTCTTCAGACCATACGGGCAGACATCGACTACGGGTTTGCCGAAGCCAAGACCAAGGCGGGCCAGATCGGAGTGAAGGTCTGGATTTACAAAGGCGATGTGGTAGAGACCCGTCGTCCCGAAGAAGACAAGATAGCTGTGGAAGCGGCGATGGCGGCCGGTGTAGCTACCCATATGACATCACCGAAAGCCCGAGCGGAAGCAGCCACGGGCGAGAAACGAATCTCTGGAGTTTCCGATGAGGCCGAAACGCTGGAGGAGGTTTCCGGCGGAAAACGGCTCATCGTGGCGCGAAGCAGGTCGCTGGGCGAGCAGCAATTGCGGCGTCCGGCTACCGTGAGCGCCTCAGGCGACACCGGCGGCCAGGAGGGGGAAAAGGGTACGGTGCAAGGCGATACTGCCGAGAATCCGGCAAGTTCGTCTTCGTCAGAAAATGGAGGGGCCGAGGACTCCCGGTAGCGTTCTGCGAGGCCGCCTCTCCATCTGAAATCCGTCTGTGTCCTGTTTACCGGCAGGACAAAAAGCGGCGGAAGTGCAGAAAGCGATTGGGTAAAGTCTTCGATTTGGCTGCGTTTTGGACATCACAGGAGTGTTCGAGTCATGTTGATGCCGCGAAAATACAAGCACAGAAAACAACAGCGGGGTCGCATGACCGGCGCGGCCAAGGGCGGTACCAAGGTCACCTGGGGTGACTTCGGGCTGCAAGCGCTCGAGCCCGGCTGGATTACCAATCGGCAGATCGAAGCTGCCAGAATAGCGATCACCCGCCACATAAGAAGGGGCGGGAAGGTTTGGATCACGGTATTTCCCGACAAACCTGTGACTTCCAAGCCGCTCGAGTCCCGCATGGGATCGGGCAAAGGAAACCCGGAGCAATGGGTAGCCGTCGTCAAGCCGGGACGGGTACTTTTCGAACTGGCGGGAGTGGCCGAACCTGTGGCTCGTGAAGCCATGAAGCTGGCCGGACACAAGCTCCCGATAAAGAGTCGTTTCGTGAAGAGAGAAACCTGATTTCGATGCGCTCGAAAACCCGCCAGCTCCGAGAAATTTCCGATCAGGAACTCTTCCAGAAAGTGGAGGAGTTAAAGACAGAGCTTTTCAACTTGAGGTTCCAGAAGGCAACCGGGAGGCTGGAAAACTACAAGCGGCTACGGGAGGTACGAAAGGAGATCGCGAGGGCTCTTTCGATTCTGAGGGAACGAGAACTCGGAATCGAGCCGGCGCCTCCGGCGGCAGAGCCGGAAACGAGGCGGCGGAGACGGCTTTTCCGGCGACGACCGGAAGTCGAGGAGGAAAAATCAGAGGATACGACCGAAGCCGTCGAAGATGAAGAAAGCGAAGGCCAAGACGCTGGGCGGGCTGTAGCCGAGGAAGAGGTTTCGGGTAGCGGAGAGGCAGAGGCGGGTGCCTCCGAGGATGGGGATACAAAGCGAGACTCCGACAAAGAGGATGATCCGAAAGACGAGGGATGACCGGCTCGAGCAACGAACAACCTAAAAGAGGTGTACGCAAACGGCGGATAGGCGTTGTCACCAGCGCCAAGATGGACAAGACGGCGGTGGTCACCGTCGAACGTTCTCTGAGGCATCCCAAGTACGGACGAATAGTAAAGAGAACGAAGAAGTATTACGCGCACGACGAAGCTAACGAGGCGCGGGAGGGAGACCGGGTGGTCATAGTCGAGGTACGTCCGCTCTCCAAGCTCAAGCGTTGGCGCGTGGCCGAGATAGTGGAGAGAGCAAAGTAGACCGGAGATCTAGAGGTGATACAGCAGGAGTCGCGGCTGCGAGTAGCCGACAACACGGGCGCGAAAGAAGTTTTATGCATCCGGGTACTGGGCGGATCCGGCCGACGCTACGCATCGATCGGCGACGAGTTCATAGCTACTGTCAAAGAAGCTACTCCTGCTTCGTCGGTTAAAAAAGGGGATGTAGTCCGCTGTGTGGTCGTTCGTACGCGAAAAGAAGTCAGGCGTCCCGACGGTAGCTACATCCGATTCGACGACAACGCCTGCGTTTTGGTCAACGAACAAAAGCAGCCGAGGGGAACGAGGATTTTCGGACCGGTGGGCAGAGAGCTGCGCGACAAGCGATTTATGCGAATCGTGTCGCTCGCCCCTGAGGTGATCTGAGCAGTCTCGAGAAGGCGATGAAGATCAGAAGAGGCGACCGAGTACAGATCATAGCCGGAAAAGAGCGAACCGCTCGCAACGCGCAGGGTCGGGTAGTGCGGGTCATTCCGGACAAGAATCTGGTCGTGGTCGAGGGGCGGAACATTGCGAAGAAGCACCAAAAGCCGTCCGGTCAAGTAATGCAAGGGGGAAGGATCGACAAAGAAATGCCGATCCACGTCTCGAACGTGATGCTGGTCTGTAAGAGTTGCGGACCGACGAGAGCCGGCTTCGCCTTTACCGATGCCGGCAAGATCAGGGTATGCAAGTCTTGCGGGGACGAACTATGAGTTCCAACGGCGAGCGAATAGTGCCGCGCATGAAGAAAAAGTACCTCGAAGAAGTTCGGCCGGCCCTCAAGGAAAAGCTGGGTCTGAAGAACATCATGCAAGTTCCGCGACTGGAGAAGATCGTCGTCAACATGGGTGTTGGTGAGGGCGTGGCCGATCCCAAAAAAATCGACGGAGCTATGCAAGATCTAGCCCTCATCTCCGGCCAAAAACCGCGCCTCAATCGGGCCAAGAAGTCGATCGCGGGATTCAAGCTAAGAAAAGGTATGCCGATCGGCGTCTCCGTGACGCTTAGGGGTGACCGAATGTGGGAATTTTACGATCGGACGGTTACTTTAGCGATTCCCAGAGTTAGAGATTTTCGAGGTATGTCTCTCAAATCCTTTGACGGACGGGGCAATTACAGCTGGGGGTTCTCCGAGCAGCTGGTATATCCCGAGATCGACTATGACAAGATCGATGCCGTTCGCGGCATGGACGTAACGATCGTCACCACCGCCCAGACAGACGAGCACGCCTACGAGCTTTTGTCTGCTTTGGGCTTTCCATTCCGCAAAAAGGAGCAGTGAGGTGGCTCGAAAGGCGCTCATCGAGAAGAGCAAACGAGAGCCGAAGTTCAAGGTTCGCAAATACACGCGCTGCGAGCGCTGCGGTAGGCCGAGGGCGGTGTATCGCAAGTTCGGGCTGTGCAGACTTTGTCTGCGAGAGCTCGCACACAAAGGCGAGATTCCCGGGCTGAGAAAGGCGAGCTGGTAGGCAAGCGATGAGTCAAACCGACCCGATAGCCGACATGCTGACCGCGATTAGGAACGCCAATCAGGTGTTCAAGAAGCAAGTCGTCACGCCGGTATCTAAATTCAAGCTGGCGCTCGCCTCTTTGTTGCTCGAAGAGGGTTACATAGAGAGCTACGAAATAGTGGAGGCGAAGCCTGTTCCGCAG
>VAPR01000515.1_pt1 | contig 25037 bp, 15 predicted proteins | sample 3380701 | NCBI WGS metagenome assembly VAPR01 (sample SAMN11536904, study PRJNA540576) | hot springs metagenome | isolation source: hot spring wet sediment | place: Spain: Lobios | collected 2014-01 | reverse complement strand
GGCGGAAAAACGATTTTTGCGATGCACAAACGCACATCCGACCAAGAGCGGCGGGCGTCAGCCCGCCGTGGTTCGGATTCGCGCTTGCAACGGCGATCGGTTTTTGCGGACTGATTACGTTTCGCACCGCACAGTCGCCTCCGTACCACGGCTGGCTCACGCCAGCCGCTCCTGGGGCAGAGACCCGTCCCGGTGATTGACGATTACTCCCCGGCGATTGTTCGACTGGCCCACGCGGTTGACTGATGCGGAGAGCCGGGTTTGCATGCGGAAAGGACATTCGATCTCAACGCAGCGGCATGTGAGGGTAAAGCAACTGATGATGCAGTTCGCGCCTCGAAGGTGCCTTCAATTTCGGCCCAGCGAATCTAGCGTGTACGGATACGAGCCTCGACATGAAGCTTGTGCCTCGAGGACGCGTTCCATTTCGGGCCGGCGAATCCGGAGTGTATGGATACGAACCTCGAGATGCAGTTCGCGCCTCGAAAGTGCGTTCTACTTCGGCCCGGCGAATTTCGCCTGTGTGCGATATGACGAGGTGTAGGCGGAGACGGTCGCCACGATGTGCCGGCCAGCGAATCTCGCATCTACCCCATACGAGCCTGGACATGGAGTCTGCGCCTTGAAGGTGCGTTCGACTTCGGGCCAGCGAATCTAGCGTGTACGGATACGAGCCTCGACATGGAGTTTGCGCCTCGAGGACACGTTGCATTTCGGGCCGGCGAATTTCGCCTGTGTACGATATGACGAGGTGTAGGCGGAGACGGTCGCCACGATGTGCCGGCCAGCGAATCTCGCATCTACGCGATACCAGCCTCGACGCTAGGTTTGCACCTCGAAGATGCATTCGATTTCGACGGCGATGTTGTTCGGCAAAGAGGCCATGCCGACGGCACTGCGTGCTCCGATCCCGGCTTCCTGTCCGAAAACCTCCGCCATCAATTCCGAGAAACCGTTGATCACCTTCGGATGGTCGCGGAAGTCGGGAGCGGCGTTGACCATGCCGAGGGTTTTGACCAGCCGCTTGACTTTGTCCAGCGAACCGAGTGTGTTCCGCACCGTGGCCAGGATGGCCAGCCCCACCTGTCGGGCGGCCTGGTAGCCCTGTTCGAGACTGAGATCGGCCCCGACTTTCCCGCAGATGCCGGTCTTGCCTTCCGGGGTCAGGGGGCCGTGCCCGGATACATACAGCAAATTGCCCACAAGCACGGCCGGCTTGTAAACCGCTACGGGTTTCGGCGCAGGTGGCAGGGTCAGATGCAGTTCCTGCAAGCGTTTTTCCGGACTCATGCGAGCACTCCTGTCCATCGGGGAAAGTGAGTTGGCGATGTTATATGGACGGGGAAGTGAGAGCGTCTGAGGGCAAGTCAGCGGCAAATAATCGGGCCACACCGCTCAGCGAACCTTCCACCAGCACGGTCAGCTCCGCCTGTCGGTACTCGGGAAAGAGCTGGGCGATTATCTCCGCACCGCCGCCACTCAGGAAAATCCGGCGAAACGGAAGCGGTACATGCAATGCTGCCAGGGCACGGTGATGCTGCTGGTACATGGCCCGGAGCAAGGCCGCCAGCAAATCGAGCCGATCCGTGTCGAGCCGGAGATGGCGAAAAGCAGCTTCGGTCGGTTCAATAGCCAGGCGATCACCACCCAGATAGGGCGGGTCGAGCGTGACCACAGTCGGGCGTTGCCAGGCCGCTGACACTGTGTGCCGGTAAAACTCCTCCGCCGACTGGTCGCGGAAACAGAGCCGGTGCATCCACTCCAGAGCCACACCGCCGACCGGATTGTGGGTTACATGAAGGAACTGCTGACCCACACCGAGCATGCGGGTGAGATGATCCGGCCCTGGTTGCGGTTGGGGCACCAGCGTCGCCAGCACCTGCGTTGTGCCTACCAGATGCAACAGATGGCCGAACTGCATCCCGGCGGCCAGCACGGCAGCGCTGGTGTCCGCGATACCGACTTTGACCGGTAATCCGGAGGGCAAACCCAGAATGCGGGCCGCCTGGCCGGTCAGGCCGCCGATCGTCGTGGAACCATCGGTGACCTGCGGCAGCCATTCCGGACGGATGCCGAGGTGTTCGCACCAGCGTTTCGACCAGCACTGCCGACGCCAGTCGAACAATCCGGTAAAACAGGCATTGCCCCAGTCGAACGCGGTCTGTCCCGTCAAGCGCAGGCACAACCAGCTGTTGACGTGCAGGAATCGCCGCACCTTCGGCCGCAACTCCGGCTGCTCTTGCAGCACCTGGGCACAGGCAATCCCTGACAGCCCGCCTGGCAAGGGTTTGTTTCCCGTTTCCTGCAAAAACTCCTCCCCGTGCGTCTGCCAGAGCTGTTGTGCCAGCGGCCGCGCTCGCCGGTCCAGATGGGTTACAATGGGCGTCAAGGCCCGGTCTTCGCCATCAAGCAAAAGCCAGCCCGGTGTCAAACAGCAAAACCCGATGCCCGATACGCGGCGGTCTGCGGTCAATTCGTGCGTCAACTGCACCAACACCGACCAGAGCTGCTCCGGATCGAGTGTCGCGGATTCTCCCTGCTGAGTCAGCACCAAGGGAACCCGACCAATGGGGCCAACCGCTCGCCCCGTGGACACGTCGAGCACCGCCGCTTTCACTGCCGATGTGCCAATATCCCAGGCCAGAATGTGCATGCCTTCATTGTCGCCAGCCGCCCCGCTTGCCGACAAGACCATCCCCGGGCTGGCGGGAAACGGAAACAGCCTTCCGCTTCAACATCTGCCCGCTCGATGCCGTCATAGATGATATCCGCTTCCTCACGGAAACCACATTCCGCTTCAACATCTGCCCGGCTTGCGTGTACGGGGAGCGCGGCCACACGGGGATGCGCCGATGAGGAAAGGTGAACGTGATGACGTCTCTGCCCGACTTGCGTGTAAGGGGAGCGCGATTTCACAGGTAACCGAAACGGCGTTTCCATCCGGTTGTATGACGGCTTGATGAGCGTTCTCATTCCAGGTCGGGGTAACAGATACGGTGTTCCGATCTTCGCCGTGGAACGTGATACTGTTGGAAAAACTGCGCTCCTGTGTAACGGAAACGGCCTCCCGATCGCCAGCAACTTTCCACGACCGTTACGGGCTCGCTCTGGACCTGATCACTCGACGATGCACCGATACCTTGGAACGCCTGTAAGCCCACACGTTCGCCTCTCCGTACCACGGCTGGCTTACGCCAGCCGCTCTTGGTGCACGGTGTTGGTCGCTGAAGAAATAACGACATTTGCGGTGCGGAAACGCATGTTTTCAAGAGCGGCGGGTGTCAGCCCGCCGTGGGTTGCATTGCCCCGCGCGGACAATGCACAGCGAGTAACGTCCGGCGAGTAACGACCGTCCAATCAAGGAGCAGCGGGCGCCAGCCCGCCGTGGTTCGACAAACACGTTTACGCAGACACCAGCGCGATTGCTCGCAAGACCGTCGACAGTATGTGGGCCGAACGCCGTTGCATCGCGTGCAGCGATACCACGGGGGGCTTACGCCCCCCGCTCTTGTGCTGCAATGCGAACGTCCGCCGGCGAAAAACGATTTTTGCGATGCACAAACGCAGATCCGACCAGGAGCGGCGGGCGTCAGCCCGCCGTGGATTTCTAACTCCGGTGCAATCGTGAACGTTTACCACGGTGGGCTTACGCCCACCGCTCCTGGTTGCGCGACGTGTGTTCGGCGAGCAAAAGCGCCATTCGCGATGCACAAATGCACATCCGACCAAGAGCGGCGGGCGTCCGTTCATCGTGCGCAGTGTTGCGAGCGGTGACGAGGGCGACCGACGGGGTGCCGGATCGTAAGGCCGTTATTGAAAGGGCCTCTCGTGCAGCGTGGTCCAGCAAAGTGAACACGCACAGCGGATGGCAAAATCGTTGGCCAAAGGACTTCTCGTCCGGCGTGATCCAGCGAAGTGAACACGCACAGCGGATGGCAGAACCGTTGGCCAAAGGATTTCTCGTCCACCGTGGTCCAGCAAAGTGAACACGCACAACGGATCGTAAAAACGTTACCGAAAGGACCTCGCTGTGTGTCTAAGCCAGGCGGCAACTGGGGCAGTTTGCACAGGCAGCGGGGCTACTGGTGGCGCCTACGTGCGTTTGTATTTTCGACATGCACTGCTGGGTAGAACGTTTGAACGCCGTACTGGAGGCGCTTACGTGCGTTTGTATCTGGCATACCACCGCAGGAAAAACACCAGTTGCTCGTGTACTGGGAGGGGCCTACGTGCGTTTGTATCCGGTGGCGGTCGAATCACAGGATAAAGTTTACAAAGGCGGTGGTGGTATCGCTGAGCCTGGGGCCGGCGGAAGAACCGGTTCCGCACCGGGAGGCACCGGAGGTGGAATCGCGCCTGGTGCTGGGCCGACCCCGCCGATAATCGGTTCTCCCGCCAGCGGGGAACGGGCAGGACGGGCGTAATCCAGCAAATCCGCTAACGGAGCGGTACTGCATCCAACCAGCAAAATGGCCAGCACCCAACTCCACCTCATGATTCACCTGCTTTGCCCGGAGTTTGGGCGTGCGAAATAGCAGGGAACGCCAGGCAGGTCAAGGGCGTCTGCAGCGGTTGGCAACGTGCAACGGTCAACTGCTGGCCCGAAGATAGGCCTGACGCAGTTGCTCCGTCCAGTCGGCCAGTTTGTCCATAATGCGGCGATGCGGTCGCGGGGGATGATTCGCCAGCGCGTAGGATGTTAGAATCGGCAACGCCACCGTGCTGTCCAGGTAACAGATGACGCTGTGAGGCAACTGTTGCGGGTCCACTTTTCCCCAGGTCATCGCTTCGGAGGGCGTGGCTCCGGAGAGTCCTCCGGTGTCCGGTCGGGCATCGGTAATTTGCAGGAAATAATCGTGCCCGCTTTCTTCCAGACCGAGCACTTCCTGGATGTGAGGTTCGGTCTGCAGGAGGAAATTTTTGGGAGAGCCCCCGCCGATAATCAGCACGGCGCTGTGTCCTGAGCGTTTGGCTTGCCAGACAATTGCGGCCGACTGATTGACATCGCGGCAGGGGTCAAGTTGCAGGCGACTGCCAGCCAGTTGCAACGCCGCCAGATTCATGCCGATCGAACTGTCGCCGGGAGAGGAAGTGAAAATCGGCACCGCCGCGCGATACGCTGCTGCTACGAAACTGCTGCCCCGCCGACCCGATCGCTCTTCCAGTTCCGCCAGGTACCGCCCCAATTCGTAGTGAAACTCTGCCGTGCTGAAAGTGCGCTGAAATGGCTCGGCTGAGCACAACTTCCGATAAAACCGATCCGTCTCCAGCAGGTTGTGGTATTCAAACACAATATCGTAAATGCGGATGACCTGATGCTGTCGCAGTTGATAATCGTCCAGGCCGGGCCGCGATTGATGCAGTTCCATTCCCAGGGCGAAATGCGTGTCGTGGTAGATGTTGGCGCCGGTGCTGACGATCCAGTCCACAAACCCGGCCTCGATAAGCGGAACCAGGCAGGACATGCCCAGGCCGGCCGGTGTGAGCGCCCCGCTCAGCGACAGGCCGACCGTGGTTTCCGGAGCCAGCATTTTTTCCACGAAAAGCCGACACGCTTCCCGCAAGCGTCCCGCGTTGTAGGAAAGGAAAACTTCCTGCACCAACTCGCTGATACTCGTGCTGGCACGAATTGCAGGTGGAGCAATGCGCTTCTGGCTGATCTCGTGGACAAATTTCATAGCTCGACCCGTCCGCAGTCGGGAGCCGCTGGCGTCCGCTTTCGGGATGCGGTTAGTCCATCGGTACCACGGGCAGCTTTGCGACGCGTTGCAAAAGGTCGCTCAGCCAGGCGGAATTGTAGCCACGCGCATTCAACTGGCGATAGCATTGCTCGTAATCCGGTTCGAGCAGTACCAGACAGCGTTGCGTCAGGGCGGCGCACTGCACCCAATCCTGCCAGTGCACCCCATCCGGACTGGTCGGCATACTTTCGAGAATGAGCAGAACCCCGTCGGCTGGCTGCGGAGCCAGCTTCGCGGTCGGCGAAAGTCGGCTCTTGTTGCTCTTGCCTGTCGCCAGTAATGGACCGACACGGAGCGAGAAAAAGTCGCCCGCAATATCCGTTTCGCTCTGGCCCTGCCGCCACAACCAGCGGAGCAATTCCAGTTGTGCCATTTCCCACCAGCCGACAAACCACCAATTCGAGGCCAACGAACGCAGGGTCGGGATCAGTTCCCGCAACCGAGCGATCAACTGCTCAGCCTGCTGGGGATGGATGAACCCGCGGGCAGGCAGGACGCATTGCCAGGCCAGTGGCAATCGTTTGCGCTGATCGGAGGCCAGGTCCACGGTATCGGGCGAATGGGAACGCTGCCGCACTGGTGAGCCACGCTGCGACCGCTTCGCTGGGAGTCGCCACAACCCGGACAGATTTCCCGTGGCCAGGTATCCGAGCACCCAGGCAGGCCAATCGCCGAGCGGCCCTGTTCCACCGCGCCAGCACCACAACCAGGCAGCATCGGAATGCGGGCCGTGGTGACTGTTTTCACGCAGCCACTGCTCAGCGCTTGCCGCAGTCCAGCCGCAGGACTTTTCGAAACAAACGCGCAGAGTACGCCAGGCGGTGCGGCCATCGTTCTCCGATACCGCCAGCAATTCCTCGGCGATACCCTGGCCGTAATCTACGCGGATGCTTTTCGCCGCTGGCAACGCCTCGGCTAGATGCTCCGCATGCAGCGGTAACCATTCGCAGTACCAGTGCTCTTCTCCTTCTCGCCAGCGCGGTCGCGGGCCAACCGGCCAGAGGTACAGCTGTTCCAGCTGGCTGGTCAGGAAGGTTTTGGCCAGACTGACGTCGTAGCGCGGCGATGGGAAAAAGACCTCGGCCAAAACGCGTCCCTGGGCCGGCGTTTCGATAAAACGCAAAATTACTTCGGGATGATCGGCGAGCGGCTCGACGCGGATCTGTTCGGGGCGAAAGTTGAGCATCGGCGTCAACTGGCACGTAATTCCCGCGGCCGACTGCAACCACCGGCACGACGGCAGCACGGTGCCACCACCCAATTCCTGCCATTGTTGTTCCAGCAGCTGCGTTTGCGGTTCGGCCAACGGGCCGACGGTTTGTGTCGGGGATCGCTCACACCAGGTGGTCCGGCAAACCGGCTCACCGCTCAGCACAACCGGCATGCCATCCACATGCAGCGAATCCCAGACCTGGGCTGGAATTTCATGGGCATCTAGCACGATCATCCGCTCGGCTCTCCGTAGCGCTTCCTGGCGTAGCAATGCTTCCAGCGGGGCTACGCACACATGGGCCCGCCTCACGATTGTGTCCGACTGACCATCACCCCACTGGCCCAGGGCTTCCAGAACCTGCTGCAGGTACGCGGCCTGGGACGCCAGGTGTTGCTGTTGACGGCGGCATCGCTCCTGTTGTTGACGCAGCAGGGTCGGTGACGATGGCGGCGATTCCGGGCAATCCCAGTCCGCAAGCACAGACCGTAATTGCTCACGCTGGCGACACCACTGCCGCAACAGTTCCGCCAGGCGATTCTGCGTGTCGGCCAGGTCTCGCTCGAGCTCTTCCCGCTGTTTCTCCAGCGCTGCCTTGATAATCTGGATGCGTGCGCTAACATGTCGCTGCTGTTCACGCGCAATTTCTTGCTCCAGCTCCTGACACTGCTGCAAACAGTCCTGATACTGTTGCTGGGATTCCTGCCAACGAGCCTGAAATTCCGCCAGCCGCTCGGCACTGCGTGTCTGGAACACCGTCTTCCACCATAACCACCGCCAGAATGCTCGTGCCCGTTTGACGGCGACGATTTCTTCCAGTGCTTTGACTTTTTCCTGCCATTGCGATACCTGCTGGCTCGATTCCTGCAGCAGACAACGGAGTTGTTGGAGGCGCTGATGTAAATCGGCCAGACACGCCTCGTGCTTGCGTTTTTCCTGATCAAGGGCCTGGTGCAACTCGGCACACTCGCGCACCCAGGAATTGTCCGGCGGATCGCCACCGGTATCGTTTGGCTGACCGACCCAGAGACGGTATCGCTCAGCCAGTCGCTGCAGGGCAAGGTTGCGGGTCTGCTGCAGGTCTTGCTCCTGGCGACAGGCCTGGCAGAGTTCCTCCAGCTGTTCGAGCAGTTTCGTGGCGCGGGCCAATCGGTCCGCTTCTGTCTGGCAGGCCTTCAACGCCACCCAGCAGCGATGCTGCCAGCTATGGACCCATTTTTTGGTCCGCACTTCAGCTAACCACGGCTGTAGCGATGAGCCTGGCTCCGATCCGTCTTCCGCCGGGCAATAAACCACCAGAAAATCCTCGCCACGCCAGCCAGACGTCCTGGCTCCATCGGTGGCCCGTTCCAGTCGTTCGAGGAAAGCCTGCAACGTCTCCGTGCGGGGCGATGTGATCACCAGCCGATCCCCGCGTGCCAGCCATTGGCGAACTAACTCCACCACCGCACGCAGCTTACCGCTGGCCGGTGGCCCCTGGATCAGGAAAATTCCGCCACTTTTCAGTGCCCGATGCACCACTTCCTTTTGTAACGGCGTCAAGTCCGCGTCGAACCATCGGACTTGCTGCGGCGGTGGTGCCACGGCTGGCGCTTCGGATCGCCCGGCTCCGACTTCACACGGTTCGGCGACCCCGGCTCGTTCACGGTTGCTCCCCTGGCGCAGTTGCTCCAGCTCCCCATTGACCAGCCAGGGGGCGAGTCGTGCCAGTTCCGCTAACACTACTTCCGCCGACTCTTCGCGGCCGGTGATCGGTTCTGCGGCCCGTGGCAAACACCCACCTGCCGTGACCAGGCCATCGCGGCTCGATAGTTCAGCCAAGGTTGGCTCGGCGGAAGTGTTGCTGGGTACTGGTTCCGCACCCGGTGACGATTTCACGCCAGGCCGTCCAGCGGGATCATCCCGGACCGATTCGGTCGCGGACGGTAAACGGGTATAAGCTGCCGGCTCGGTTTCTCGTGGTGAAAGCGTCTCATAGCAAGTGCTGCTGTTGGGCAAACAGACACTGGCTGCGGGCGTCATAGATGCGTCAACCTCGCTGTCTTCTCCCGGAGCAAGCCTCTGGCGGTCCTGATACCGACCTCCAGAGCTTGACATGGTTGCGACACAAACCTGCAGGCATGGTTTTAACCGTCCTCAAGTCGGGGCAGGTTCTGTATGCCATTGTCGCAAACCGACGCTGCTTTTGCAACCCACCCGTCAACTTTTTTTACAAAATTCATGTTCTTCTCACCACCGGTGCCGTGGGTACAAAGGGCTCCGCTTCGCTCGCCTGGCCCGCGTGCATGCGCTGTCGCCGAAAGACGACGCGGCGAGTGGCTCCTGTCCTGATCATCGGCAAATCTTCCCCGATCAATGCAGCCGCTACCCCACTTTGCACCGATCCCTCAGGGAGTGAGATTCCGTCGGCCTAATACAACTTTCGCCCGGTTTCGATCTCTGGCAGAAAGACAGTTTCTGGCGGGAAATTCCACGCGGTGGGTTGCCGGATGCGACGCAGGCCAATTTCGCTTTTTCGACAAATCCGCCATGCTTCCTATCGAAAGCAATTCCCGTTCCGGTAGGGCTCAGGCGAAACTGGCTTTTCCCGGCTCGAAGATGCCAGAAGCTCCAGTCGCATGGTAAAGTTTATTATCAACTCGAGCGGGTGTCCAAGGGAGTGAAAATCAGAAAGGCATGCAAAGTTTGCCGTCAAATCGGGTCTATGTAGAATAAAGCGGCTGGAAAAAGCAAGCCAGCGGCAGAGCACTGTAAACTTTCGGCCTGGTTCGGACGACAATGTCTAGGGACGGACACCTTCGAGGCACAACGGAAGCGAGATTATGCGCCGGGTGGTGGTAACCGGTCTGGGAGTGGTGGCTCCTAACGGTATTGGCAAAGAGGCCTTCTGGAAAGCCTGTGTCGAAGGGCACAGTGGGGTTGGCCCCATTACCAGTTTCGACGCTTCCCAGCATCCGGTCAAAATTGCCGCGGAAGTTCGCGATTTCGATGTAACGCCCTGGGTACCGGCGGAACATCGCAAATCCCTCAAGATTATGGGGCGGGCCATGCGTTTCGGCGTGGCTGCCGCGGCTATGGCTATTCAGGACGCCGGTCTCGATCTCAATCGCATCAACCCGGAACGATTCGGCGTGTGCATGGGCACGGGGATCGTTCCCACCGAACTGCCCGAAATTTCCCCGGCTCTGGTTCAGGCATGCGATGAGTCGGGGCGACTGGATGTAACCCGGCTGGGTCAGTGCGGTTCCTCCGTCCTGTTTCCGCTCTGGATTCTCAAGTATCTGCCGAATATGGCCGCCGCTCACATCTCCATCATGTTCAACGCTCAGGGGCCGAACAGCACCATTACCACCGCCTGCGCTGCGGGGACTCAGGCGATTGGTGAGGCGTTTCGCTTGATTGCACGCGGCGATGCCGACATTATGCTGGCCGGAGGTGCCGACAGCCGAATTGATCCCCTACTCCTGCTTGCCTACAACGCTCTGGGCGCTCTCAGCCGGGCCTTGCGTCCACCCCAGGCGGTTTCTCGACCGTTTGACCGCGAGCGAGACGGCTTCGTGCTGGGTGAAGGAGCTGGCGTATTGGTGCTGGAAGAACTCGAACACGCCCGCCGCCGCGGTGCGACTATCTATTGCGAAGTGACCGGCTATGGCTCCAGTTTCGACGCCTACTCCGTCACCAAGCCTGACCCCCAGGGGAAAGGAGCCGCTCGCGCCATTCGCTGGGCCCTTCGCGAAGCTCGCGTCAACGAACAGGATGTGGATTACATCAACGCCCACGGCACCAGCACCCGCCTCAACGACGAAATGGAAACCAACGCCGTCAAACTCGTCTTCGGCGAGAAAGCCAAACGCCTGCCACTAAGCTCGATCAAATCCATGATCGGCCATCTCATCGGCGCCGCGGGGGCTGTCGAAGCCGTTGCTCTGGCCCTGACTCTCAAGGAAGGCGTGTTGCCGCCCACCATCAATTACGAATACCCCGATCCGGCTTGCGACCTCGACTACGTGCCCAACGTGGCCCGCGAACAAAAAGTTCGCATCGCCGTTTCCAACAGTTTCGGCTTTGGCGGGCAAAATGCTGCTATCGTCATGGAACAATTCCGCAACGGTCAGCGCCACTTCTGATTCGTAAACCCGCAAGTCCAGGCTGCACATTCGGGCGTGCTTTTGTTCAGCCAGGCACCTTTGCGGCTACCCCAATCCATCCGCAAGCCGCGTCCGTTTCCCCCAGGTCTTTATGCTTTGTCCGGCATTGGAACAACTGTGATTTGACCAGCTGGCCACTCCCACCTTCTCGCAAGCCAAGGTCCATAGCATAAGCATTGGAACAACCGCGATCCGACCAGCTGGCCAAGCCCGGTCGCTCACCTGCCATTCAAGAAAGTCATCGTTCGTTCTCAAACTCGCTGACCAGCGGGCGATGCTCGATTACTGGCCGCCTGCTTCTCCCGGTATATCGAGGCGCGGGTTGGTGCCCCGCCAGCGGGACACATTCGATTGCTCACCGCCTGTTCATCCCGCCTGATGTTCGATATGAGCAATCACCGCGGCCATCGGTAACCAGTCGCAACCGATGTTCCGGCTACCAGTAGCGCGGGGCCCGGAACTAAGTTCCGAAAAATCATGCTCGAACACGGGCCGCAACTGACGTTTCGGCTACCGGTAGGCGCAGGGAGTGCCGGCGAACAATCCCGCCTTCACTGGGTCTTTCGATCCGTTGCCGGTACGGCTGGCCTTGAGCTAGTTTGCACTTTCTGCTACAAGGGAGCCTTTAGCGGCCTAAATTTGTCCGTGAATTTTCCCGGACTTTCAGAAAGATGCTGCCATGCGGAATTTCCTGCGGGCTTTACGCTTTGCCTGGCCCTATCGGAACCGCCTTTTTGCTTCCCTGCTGTGTGCCCTGGGCGTGGCGGTTTTGTGGGGGGCTAACTTCACCGCTATCTATCCGGTGCTCAAAGTCCTTACCCGCGACACCAATTTGCAAACCTGGATAGATAACGAAATCCGCATCAAGGAGGCGGACATTGACCGTTTGCAGGACCTGATTGACCGCCGCAGCAAGGAAATTCAGCGCACCGAAAACCTGCCCCCTTCGCGCAGTCGGGAACGCCGACTTGCCGAGCTTACCCGCGACCTCGCCAAAGACGAAGCCGATCTCGCTCATTCCCGCTGGATGCTTAGCTGGTTGCAGACGCTGCGCCTCTATATCTACAGGTTTTGCCCCACCGACCGCTTTGAAACACTGGTGCATCTTCTGGCCATCGTAGTCCTTGCAGTTGCTATCAAGGGGATATTTGATTTCGCCCAGGAAACCCTGGTCGGCAGTGTCGTGCACCTGGCTCTATTAGACCTCCGCAACGCCCTCTATGATCACGTCCTGCGCCTGGATGTAACTCAATTCAGCGAAGATGGCACCCATGAACTTATGGCTCGCTTCACCAACGATATGGAGTCCCTGGCGAATGGCCTGAAAACGCTCTTCGGCAAGGTTGTCGCGGAACCGCTCAAGGCCCTCAGCTGTATCCTCTTTGCCTGCTGGATAAGCTGGCGGCTGACCCTATTATTTCTCGTCTTAGTACCTATCGCCCTGTTTACCATGAGCAAAGTGGGCACCACTATGAAACGCGCCGGCCGAAAAATGTTAGAGAGTATGTCCCAGCTTTATAAGGTGTTGCAGGAAACGTTCCTGACCATCAAGGTCATCAAGGCCTTTACTATGGAAGCGCGAAAACGTTTACACCTCTATCAAGCCTCGCGGGATTACTATCGTCGGGGAATGCGGCTGGTGGTTCTGGAAGCGCTTAGTGGCCCGGTCATGGAATGGCTGGCGGTCGTGGCTGTGGCTGGTGCATTGATTGGCGGCTCCTACCTGGTATTGCGGAACCAGACCCACATCTGGGGCATGCGCATGACCGCCGAACCTTTAGAACCGGAATCTTTGCTGGCCTTATATGCCTTGCTGGCTGCCATTGCCGATCCGGTTCGCAAGCTCTCTTCCGTTTACAACAAACTGCAGGCCGGCGCTGCCGCTGCTGATCGCATCTTTCACTACATAGACCGTCACCCGCGCGTGCAGAGTCCCTTCCCCGGTCGCCTGCTTCGTGAGCACCGCAAAAATATAGTCTTTCGCGACGTTTGCTTTTCCTATCGCCCCGGCCAGGCCGTGCTAACTAATATCTGCTTCGAGATTCAATTCGGAGAGGTCGTTGCCATTGTCGGCCGTAACGGTAGCGGCAAAACCACGCTGGCCGGCTTATTGCCACGATTTTACGATCCGGATCACGGCGTCATTCTCATAGACGGCACGGATCACCGTGAGTTTACCCTGCGAAGCCTGCGTCGCCAGATCGGTTTCGTCCCGCAGGAAGTCGTCCTTTTCGATGACACCATCCGCAACAATATCACAGCCGGTTTGCGCCACGTCCCGCAGGAACTTGTCGAAGAAGCTGCTCGCCGGGCCTATGCTCATGACTTTATTATGCAGCTTAAGCATGGCTACGACACGCGCATCGGCGAGATGGGCTTTGCCTTATCTGGCGGCCAGCGACAACGCTTAGCTCTGGCTCGCGCTATCCTGCGCAATCCAAGCATCTTGATTCTGGACGAATTTACCAGTGCTTCCGACCCGGAGAACGAAATGCTATTGCATAAGGCCCTGCGCGAATTTATGCGCAACCGCACCACCTTGATTATCACCCATCGCCTGAGCACCCTGGAGCTGGCCGATCGCATTATTGTGCTGGAAAAAGGACGTGTTGAAGGCATTGGCACACATACGGAGTTATTGCAAACATGCCCGCTCTATCAGCGACTCTTCGAGCGGCAGAGCCAGCGTCAGGTTGCTTAGAGCATCTAAACAACCCAGCCAGCTTAGATGTTAGTTTCCGCATCTCCTGTCTGGCATGGGTGACGGTGCTGGGAAGCGCTCTATTTTTCTGTTACCGTCTGCATGAACGCGACCTGTGGAGCAGCCATGAAGCACGAGCGGCGCAGAATGCCTGCTCGGTTTTGTGCGGACAATGGCTGCTACCTCAGCTTTTCGACGGTCGTTTGGAGTTACAGAAACCGCCGCTTTATTACTGGCTGATTGCGTCCTGGTGCTGGCTCAGCCAGCGCCATGTGGACGCACTGGCGGTGCGGCTTCCGGCGGCTCTGGCTGCTTCCTGCATCGTTCTAACGCTGATAGTTTGCGGATATATACTCGGCAGGCTCCGCGCCAGTCTGCTGGCCGTGGGTGGTTTGCTCCTCATGCCGCACTTCGTCTGGCTGGCACGGGTGGGCAGGGTGGATATGCCGCTTGCCGCTTCCCTCACCGTGGCCTTAACGGCAATGTTAGTGAGTCACCGACTGGCGCATCCTTACCTTCGGCATGGTTGTTTTCTGCTTATGCTTCTGGCACTAGCGGCCGGGCTGTTATGCAAAGGCCCCATTGCCATCGTCCTGTTTTCTGCGGTGATGATTAGCAACTGCGTCTGCGACCGACTGATTTCCCGGCAAAGCTGGTCCATACACGACTTAGCACTAAGCTTTCGAGCGCAAGCGGCTAATATCCTGGCCAGCGTGATAGTTTTCGGGCCGGTCCTGCTCTGGTACATTGCAGCCAATGCGGCAACCGAAGGAGATTGGGTGCGTGAGTTTCTATACCGGCACAATCTGGCGCGAGGTCTGGGCGGCGACTCGCGGCTGGATCGGCACCAGCACTGGTCAGGCCCGGCTTTTTACCTCGTGCGATTAGTTTTCGACGCAGGTCCGGTGGCACTTCTGGCATTATGGTTAGCTTGCCGAGACTATAGACGCATCGGTGAGGATCGTGCTGTGAGGTTTTCAGCGATCTGGTTTCTGGTAATGCTGCTCTTTTTCTCCTGCATGCGTTATAAGCGGGCGGACTACTTATTGCCAGCTTATCCGGCTCTGGCAATGTTTGTGGGATTTAGGCTGGACGAATTCCTCAATAGCCTGACAACTTCCCAGCGGAAAAGGTGGTATCTCGGCTATACTTCCGCAGCAGCAATAAGTGTGGTTGGCTGGTGTATCTATATCACCTGGGTTTTGCCCGAAATCAACCAGGTACGACAGGAACGGGATTTCGCACAGGTAGTGCGGCAGTATTGTGGTGCCGACCAGGCCATCTATATGTTCGGTACGGAAGCGCATTTGCTTAGTTATCATGTCGGCCCACCGATTCGGCGTAGTTTCGATGCTGAGCAGGTAAGAGGTTGGCTGGAAGGGCGCGGGCTACTTTATGTGATAGTTTCTCGCAAAGCCCTTAGACAGCTTGAAAAATCCGGGCTAGGCTGGGAGGTGGTGGTGAGCGATGAACGTCCTGCTTTGTCAGGCTGGTGGCGGTGGTTGAGCGGCGATGAGGATGAGAAACTGCTCCTGGTGCGTATTTACCGTGAGCCTGGCGAGTTAGTTGGGCGAAGTTAGAGCGGGCATAGAAATTGCAGGCGGAAAACTGGGCTTGCGTGGATGTGCACGACAGTTATAAGGTGTGTCGGTGCGACCGGACTCTGTCCGGCCGGGATTCATCTATGTCCGACGGACGGCGATTTGCTTGCGTCCTGGTGAGTTGTTTTGGCGCCCTGTGGCTGGTGGGCTGCCTGAGTCATAATCCGTCTTATTTTCCTTATTTACTGCCACCGGGCGAGGTTGCTAAGACGCATGCCAAGCCGCGCGGTCGAGGTTATTATGAGAATTTCGACCCCTATGCGGTACGCTTAGAGGTGCGGCCATTAGAGGCTGCGAATCCTGTCGGCGCCCAGCAGGTGTTGATTGCCACGGTATTAGATCGCAATGGGCAACCCAGGCGTAGTCGGCGTGTCGAATGGATGATTGAAGGAGTCGGGCATATCCTGGAGGTGGATGAAAGCGGTTATGATGCCGGGCGGGGTTGGAAAGAAGGCGACCGCTACGCAGTCAGCTACACCAGTTATTTCGAACACCGGGTCACCCGCGGCACTCCGGAACCGGACGATGATTTTACTATTCGTCCGGGGCAGACCTGGTGTGTGCTGACCTCACCGGTGGAAGGAGAGACTTATGTTACGGTCTATGCGCCGGGCATCTATGACTGGCGACAACGCAAGGTAACGGTGCGGCTCAGCTGGGTGCAGGCGGCGTGGGAGTTTCCGCAACCGACTTCGGGTCGGCCTGGCGAACCAGTTACGCTGACCACGCGGCTGTTTCGTCGCCAGGATCAGGTACCGCTAAGTGGTTATCGCGTCCGATATCAGGTGCTCGACGGCCCGGCAGCGGTCTTCCTGCCTGCTCAGCGATCCGTCGCCGAGGTGGTGAGCGATAGTCAAGGACTGGCCTCGGTGCAGGTGATGCTCACTCAGCCCAGGCCCGGCACCACCCGTATCGGTATCGAGATTCTTCGCGGTGAATCCGCCGGAGCTACGCTCGTGCTGGCTCGCGGCGAAACCTGGATCCAGTGGGCAGCTCCGGGACTGAACATCAGCAAAACCGGTCCTCCCACGGCGTCTAGTGGACAAAATATCACTTATACAATCACGCTCACCAACACCGGCCCGGTGGAAACCGAAGCGATTACGGTACGCGACTTAGTGCCGGACAACCTGAGCTTTCTGCAATCCCAGCCACCTGCCAACGTCGAAGGGCGAGAACTTATCTGGACAATTGCTCCTATCGGTCCGGGCCGAACCGTCACCATCCTCGCTAATTTTCGAGCCGACAAAACTGGCCGGGCCATTAATCGTTGCAGTGCGGTAACTGCCGATGGTGTGCGCGTCGAAGCGGAAGCGGTCACCGAAATCGCCTCCCCAGGAATTAGCGTGGCTGTCCAGGGGCCTAACCGCACTTCTGTAGGTACGCCGATTACCCTGCAAATCACCGTTACGAATACGGGAACCGGCCCAGCTACGAATGTAATGCTGCGGGCGGATTTCGATCCGGCCCTGAGCCATCCTCAGGCTCCTGGAACTACGGCACTTACCAGCGGACCGTTTACCATCCCGGCCGGCTCGAGCAGGAGCGAAAAACTCACGCTGGTGCCCTTGAAAGAAGGTCAGCATCAGGTGCGGATCACCGCAACCGCAGACGGTAACCTCCGCAGTATCGCCGATCACCAGGTGGTGGTGGAAAAGCCTCAGCTGGAATTGCAACATAAGGTCCCGCCCACACGTTTTGTCAAGGCACCGGTAGATATTGAGCTCACGGTGACCAATCGCGGCAGCATGGCCATCAGCAATCTTTATGTCAGTGAACAATTGCCGGCGGAACTTGCCTTTATGGCCGCCAGTGAGAACGGGCAATTCCGCAATCAGGAGGTCGTCTGGTTTGTGCCCGTTCTGGCTCCGGGTGAGAGCAAAACCTTTCGGATCACGGCCACCGCATTACAGGTTGCCGAAAAAGCAATATGTCGCGCCAGTGTGCGTTCGGACGGCACTATATTGCAAAGCAGCGAAGCGGTGGTTGAAATCCGCGGGGCACCTGCATTACGGTTGGAAATGGTGGATATAGGCGATCCCGTTATCGTCGGTAATACCGTGCGTTATGAAATCAACCTGACCAACACCGGCACCCTGGCAGATACGGATATAAGCCTGGCCGCATACATTCCGCCGCAGCTGGAGTTGATAGCTTCCAGTGGGCCGGCAGGTACTACCGGTCAACTTGCGGGCAATACCCTGACGTTTCCCACCGTGGCTCGATTGGAGCCTGGACAGGTTTTAGTTTATCAGGTGCAGTGTCGAGGCAAGGCTCCCGGCGATGCTCGCTTTCGCATCGAGGTCAGGACGAAATCTCTCGGCAAGGAACCCCTCATGCGTGAGGAAGCCACTACGGTGATCGGTTCGCCCAACCATCCGCCAGAAAAACCATAGTGTATTTTCGTTCACTTGATTTCTAATACTGCCAACGTTGGGACTCCCGCTCTTTTAGAGACCGAGCACATCGCGCATGGTGTACCTTCCGGGAGGTTGCTGGGCGAGGAACTTGGCGGCGAGTAATGCGCCGCGGGCATAGCAGTCGCGGGTGTGCGCCCGATGACTGAGCTGCAAAGATTCGCCCAGCGTGCCGAAGAGGATGACATGTTCTCCCACCAGATCACCCGCACGCACCGCGTGGATTCCGATCTCGGTAGCCGACCGTTCGCCGGTCATTCCTTCCCGACCGTGCCGGACTAATTGCTGCCCCATCTGCTGTTGCACGATACGGGCCAGGGCCAGGGCTGTGCCACTGGGAGCATCCTTTTTGAAGCGGTGGTGGGCCTCGATAATCTCCACGTCAAAATCCTTCCCTCGCAGAAGTTTCGCAGCCTGTTCGAGCAGCACCATCAGGACGTTCATGGCCAGGCTCATGTTGGGCGAAACCAAAAGCGGGATATGATGTGCCGCTGCTTCGATCTCGTCGCGCTGAGCGGCTGTATGTCCGGTGGTTGCCACCACCAGCGGAATTTTTCGCTCCACCGCCAGCTTCAAGACCTGCATAGTGCCTTCCGGCGAAGAAAAGTCCACAATGACGTCGGGCCGCTCGCTTAGCGGCAAGGTATGCGTCAGGGGCACACCCAGTCGGCCCAGCCCGGCCAGTTCGCCAATATCCTGCCCCAGACGCGGATGCTGAGCACGTTCCAGCGCCGCTATCACCGACAGCTCCGCATCCTCCTGGGCCAATTGCACTAGCCGCAATCCCATTCGCCCGCAGGCTCCGTTGATGGCCAAGCGTGTTATCATTGGCGTTTGCACTCCGCTTCGTTTCTGTTGGTCGCACCACCCAGGCCGTTCGCCTTACCAGCTATGATAAGGATAGCGGAATATCAGAAAAGCACCGCGAACCAGCAGAATTTCGCTGACGGTCCAGGGCAGCGTGGTCGCAAACCATTGTGAGCCACTCTGGGAGATTTCGAGCCAGACGCACAAGTTGGTAGTGGCTGATCTGGCTTGGCAAAACCCTGGGCCGGCCTGCTCGGGAATCGGAAATGGAAGAACAGCCTGCTTTTCCCCGATCGAATAATGATGCTCCGCGGCAATTCCGCCCCGTCCACGTGCCGAACAGCGTGTCGGCCAGCGATGAGGCAACGGAACTATTCGTGCGACAACTCCCTGCCTTGCCCCGCTCCTTTTACGACCGACCAGTACAGGAAGTAGCCCGTGCCTTGCTGGGACAATGGCTGCTCCGCGACACCGAAGCTGGTTTAATGGCTGGCAAAATTGTCGAGGTGGAGGCTTATCTGGCGGAGCACGACCCGGCTAATCACGCCTATCGTGGTCGAACTCGCCGCAATGCCAGCATGTTCGGACCACCCGGACACGCCTACGTCTATACGATCCACAATCGCTTTTGCCTGAACGTGGTCACTGAGCCGGAAGGCGTGCCCAGTGCTGTGCTCATCCGTGCCATCGAGCCGATTTGCGGCATCGGTCTCATGCAGCAGCATCGCGGTGTTACGGAACTGCGGGAACTCGCTCGAGGTCCGGGCCGACTCTGCCAGGCTCTGGCGATCGATCGCCGCTTCGATGGTTGGGACGTTACCCGGGGCCAGCAGCTCTGGCTCGCCCAGGCACGGGAAGTTGTCCCGGCAGCGCGGATTCGTGCCAGTCCGCGGATCGGTGTCACCGCTGCCAGGGACTTACCGCTGCGTTACTTCCTGGCCGACTCGCCTTATGTCAGCAGCACTCGTCGCGGCCGGCAAATTTCCCCCGACGTCAGCTTATAACCGAAACACCGCGAGCTTTCCCATCTGTTTTGTTTAGATTGCGAGAAGGAAATCGCCGCGATATCAGCTCCTCGCCGAAACACACGTCATACCTGCAAAACGATAATATCCTGGGAAAAAAATCACCCCGACATTAGCTCCTAGTCGAAACGATATCAGCTCCTCGCCGAAACACCCTGGCTCGCTTGCCAACCAACCTCCTATACAGTTTCCAGCCCACTAAGCATCTAAGCATATCCTAAGCACTTCGCCTACGCCCACCGGCACTGCTTTCGAGCATGTTGCTAATATTGCCATGCGTATCTAATATCGCTGCCGTGCATGTTTATATTGCCATGCATGCTCAGAGCATAAGCGCGTTTTGAGTGAAGCTTTGCCCGTCGCCTTCCCGGAGCTGCCTTATGGTATTTGCCCACAATTACGGCTTATTGATTGCTCATCACTCTAAGCCAGCCACTATGGTGTCACCTCGGCTTAACGCCAACGCCAAGACAGCTCCAGCTCCGCATGTAAAAGCGCAAGACCGACTGGTAGGCCCCAGGCTCAGATAGGTCGTCATATTGAAAATCGCCCCAGCCGGTCAGAACAATGCCGCCCGGCGACTTATAAAATCGGTACCGGCTTCCGCGGATCATAGTCCGCTCAGTAGTTTATATGGGAGAAAGAAGGTTTATAGGCGAAAAGGAAGAGCTGTGTCGTGCATGCTGATATTCTCAGGGGTTGCTCAAGCTCGACACGGGATGAGCATGTTTGCTGTGGCTCAGGTCGCCGAGAGCGGTTTCATCGAGCGTTTGCCCATCGCGAGTATTCCGCAGCGACCAGCCGGTCTTCAGTCCGATAACAAACCAGGCAAGCAGGATCGCTCCAAGGGCGAAGATGGTGTCACCTATAATACGCAGCCAGCGGAGCACGTTCATAATAGGCTGCTGCAGGAACTCCGCAGATCGGGCGTACCATAGTCCGTACTCAACACTGGCCCAGGCTTGCAGGAATCCGACCGGTAATAGCGACAGGAGCACCATAAGAGCTAACCCTATGTTCATTGCCCAGAAACCGAAAGCAAGGGCTTCCGTTCGCCAGGGCAAACGCGAAGTTAATCCGCGCAAGCAAAAGAGCGATAAACCGATCCCTAACATTCCGTAAACACCAAATAAAGCGGTATGCCCGTGCACCGGCGTCGTATTAAGACCTTGCATGTAGTAAAGCGCAATAGGCGGGTTGATGAAGAAACCAAATAGTCCAGCGCCAACCAGGTTCCAGAAAGCAACCGCGATAAAGCAATAAATGGGCCAGCCGTATTTAGCTACCCAAGGAGCAGCGCGGCTGAGAGTGAGATTTTCCCAGGCCTCAAAACCCATAAGCACCAGGGGCACTACTTCCAATGCGCTGAAGGTCGCTCCCAGGGCCATAATTGGCTCGGGCGTTCCGGTGAAATAAAGGTGATGAAAGGTCCCGATGATCCCGCCGAATAAGAAGACCGTCGAAGAGAAAAGCACTCCGGAAGTGGCTGTGCTTACGCGGAGCAGACCCATGCGTGTAAAGAGAAAGGCAATCACTACCGTGGCAAAAACCTCGAAAAATCCCTCTACCCACAAATGCACGACCCACCAGCGCCAATATTCTACTAAACTAAGGTGGGTGCGTCGGCCCCACATAAGAGCCGCCCCGTAAAATAAAGCAATGGCGGCGGAAGCAACGACAAACAACCCGAGTAAATGCTTATGTTCACCAGGCTGACGAAATGCTGGCCAGAGTGCCCTGACCATAAGCCCTAACCAGAAAAACAGCCCCAGCAACAATGCGAACTGCCACACACGTCCGATATCTGCATACTCATATCCCTGATGGCCTATCCAGAAATTGAGTTCCTCGCTAAGCGTTTGCCGTGTACCCAACCAGGTTCCTAATAAGCCACCCACTGCAACAATTATCAGGGCAACGAAGAGCAGGTTGACACCTAGCCGCTGGCCGGGTGGTTCATAACCGGACACCGCAGGGGCAATGAAAAGACCGGTGGCTAACCAGGCAGTAGCGATCCAGAAGATCGCCAGTTGAACATGCCAGGTGCGGGTCACGCTATAAGGCAACCATCGCGAGAGCGGAATGCCATAAAAGCCCTGTCCTTCTACTCCATAGTGAGCCGTTACTGCACCCAAACCGATCTGGGCAATAAATAGCGCGAAAACAAGCCAGAAATACTTCAAGGTAGCCTGCATCGAAGGAGTCGCTTGTAGCCCAAGCAATGGGTCATCCTCGGGAAGGATTTCCGGTAATGCTTCGTTATTGGCGGTGACGGCATGATGCCAGGCTAATAATGCGATCCCCGCAAGTAATAGGATGAAACTGATCACCGACCAAACCACCATAGAACCGGTGGAACGGTTGTTAATAAGGGGTTCGGGCGGCCAGTTATTCGTGTAACTTACGCCGGAATAAGTCCCGGCCGTTTTTGGACCGCTCAGGATTTCTTTAGAGCCGGGTCGCTCTGCGGCACATGCCCACGCTGCCCAGGAAAAGAAAGCGCATAGTTTTTGCATGCGTTGCGGATCGCGTATAGTGTTAGCGGGCATCGCGTAGGCTTCCCGAAGTGCTGCCGGCGAGCGCCCACCATCCGCCAGAAACGCCACATCTTCAGGAAAAGATTCGGCGTCTCCGAAAATGCATGCGTAGTAACGCGCCAGGGCTTGCCAGGCCAGGGCGCGATCGTCGCTAATAAACAGGGTGTCGGTGCGGGGATCGTACCCATTGTGCCGCATCTGTTGTTGCAGGCGTTGCTGCAAAAGCGCCTGTTCCGCCGTACCTAACTGGGAATAGTTACGCTGGTATTCTTTCCGCGCCCAGTGTTCCAGCAACCAGAGGCATTCTCGGTGCAACCAGTCGGCCGACCAATCCGGCGCTATGTACGACCCGTGCCCCCAGACGCTTCCCAGTTCCATTCCGCCAATGGACTGCCAGATATTTTGTCCATCCAGGATGTCCTGACCTGTGCCCACAGGTTCGCCCGATTCACTAACGATCCGAGCCGGAATTGGAGGAGCCTCTAATGCCAGCTTTCTACCGTAATAAATCAACACGCTGAATGAGCCCAACAGCACCAGCCCCAGAGCAAGCCACAGTCTCCACACTCGGCGCATGGCAGATCTCCTTTTTGTGCTTCTGCAGCTCACGCTTCTTTGTTCTAAAAATTCTACATGTTGCCATGTAGAATTCCTCCGTTGACAATTTACATGCCGATATGTAAAATGGCAAGGGGTCGAAAACATATCGAGACGCGGGGAAAACTACGATGCTGACACAGACAGCCGAATATGCGTTGCGAGCTGCGGTTTGTCTGGCGCGGAACCCTGGCCGGCCTGTCAGCAGCGAGCAATTGGCCGAGGTCACACGCATTCCGCGTCGCTATCTGCACCATGTGCTGCAATTGCTGGTAAATCACGGGCTGGTGCGTTCGTATCCGGGCCCTGGCGGCGGGTATCAGCTGGTACGTGCGCCGGAAGAAATCACCGTGCTCGACATCGTCAACGCTGTGTCGCCCGTACCCCGCATTCGACAATGTCCGCTGGGTTTTCAGGGCCACGGCCTCAGGCTATGCCCCCTGCACCGGGTCCTGGATCGGGCAGCCATGCTCGTGGAAGAGGCGCTGGGCAGCGTCCGATTAGTTGAGTTGCTACCGGAAAACCAAACTGAGTCGGTACTGTGCAAGTCGCCGTCGCCCATCTCCCAACCCAGGGTCAAGCTCAGGAGGATGTCACATGCAGGCAACCCAAATCCTTCGGCAAGAGCATCGCGTCATTGAGCAGGCGCTGGCAGTGCTGGCTGCCATGGTCAACCGCTTGCGGCAAGGGCAAGGAGTGAACGAGAAGCCGGTGGCTGCCTTGCTGGAATTTTTCGTGGAGTTCGCCGATGGGTGCCATCACGCGAAGGAAGAAGGCACCCTCTTCCCGCGTTTGGAGCGAGGCGGTATCCCCAAAGCAGGTGGCCCGATTGGCGTGATGTTATATGAGCATGAACATGGTCGCCAGTTGATCCGAGCCATGCAGGAAGCGTTGAGTCACTGGGATCAGCAGCCAAGTCGGCAGCAGTTTTGCGAGGCGGCCGATCAATATGTGACTTTGCTTCGCCAGCACATCTGGAAAGAAGACAATGTTCTGTTTATGCTCGCCGAGCGTGTGCTCCCAGCCGCTGAAGATCAAGTCATTTGTTCCGAATTCGCCCAGCATGAGGCCCAGCGCGTCGGACCCGGAAAACACGAACATTACCACCAGCTAATCGAGGCCCTGGCGCGAGAATTTGATGTGCCCGCAGTCACTGCATCGCCTGCCGGTGCACCACCCGAACCAGGCTGCGGTTGTGCCCATGCATTCGATGTATAGACGAAACTGCCGCTTGGACCGAATGTTAGTTTCTCTGTCGTAAAGCTGACTTATCAGCAGTTTTGGAATTCGGACAAAAGCGATGTGATAATAGCACTAAACATTTTGTGCGGCCTGTCCTTGCAGTCAGGCAATCATCTGTCGCCCGGTGAAAAACAGACCGCATGGTTACGGACGATTGCTTCTGCGTCACATCGCCGGCAAATAATGCCGCACAGGCAGCGGAGCAACTGCTACCGAAAGCCAGTGCATCAGCGTCAGTAGCGGCCGCTCTAAATAGTCGGAGCGGCCGATTAAAACTGTGGCACGAGTCATCAACGCGTGGCATAAAGCCCAGCCGTACCGGTGATTCTTCACGTCGTGATATAACTCTGTGATGGTCAGCCGCCATGCCTACAGCTTCGTCAGTTCGTGCGCTGAGTACGCCACCTCGGTCATCAGATACGAACACCGGATACGGAGACAGCTTCACCTTTCACAAAAGCGCGCTCGTCCAGGGTTTTGTCAGCGCAAAAGCCGGCCACCATCGCAAGCGCGTTTCCTTGACACCGCGGGCTAACGTCCGCCGCGCTTGTGAAGGCGCGTTTGTGCAGCGCAACAGTCGTCATTATTCCGGCGGACGGTCGTTGTAACAGCACCAGGGGCGGGGAGCGTCAGCCCCTTGTGCTTCGGCAACGATTATGCAGTGGAAATGCTAAATCCCCAGCAGGCGTGCATTCGTGCAATACAGGAGCGGGGGGCGTAAGCCTCCTGTGGAGTGCGCTCCGCAGGCGAACTCGCAACCCGGAAATTCAACGCATTGCAGTTCCAGACGCGGTTTGTTACCCACTTGCGACCCACGGCGGGCTAACGCCCGCCGCTCCTGTTCGTCGTTCGCACCGTCGCCGAAAAGTGCGCGATTTTCGAGGAACGCGGCTCGGTTCATCGACCCACGGCGGGTGGACGTTCAGGGGGCCCGGCTGTTCTTCGGTCGTCGCCGAACCAAACCCGGAATTTACCAGTCACTGACCATACCAGTCACCCACGGCGGGCTAA
>VAPR01000513.1_pt1 | contig 25057 bp, 26 predicted proteins | sample 3380701 | NCBI WGS metagenome assembly VAPR01 (sample SAMN11536904, study PRJNA540576) | hot springs metagenome | isolation source: hot spring wet sediment | place: Spain: Lobios | collected 2014-01 | reverse complement strand
ACAAGAGTAAATGACCTTTTATTAGAAAGATCATTAATTTTCATAATAATATTATTATTTTAAGATATGTTTTAAAAAATCAAGAGTTTATAATAAACTAGCAGAGATTATTTCAGTTTTGCCTTTTGCGCTTTGCCTTTTGAGTTTTCCTGTCTGCCGGCAGGCAGTGAGCTTTATCTTTTTTGCCATTGCTCTTCTTTTCTTGCTTTTCTTTTACCATATTTCTTTCGTTCAACCATTCGAGGGTCTCTGGTTAAAAAGCCTGCTTTTTTAAATTTAGGTCGCCATTCAGGATTTAAAAGAACCAAGGCTCTAGAAAGGCCCAAACGAATAGCTTCAGCTTGTCCCCTCATTCCTCCGCCTTCCACTTTCACTGTAACTTTATAATTTGCTTGTCCTCTTATTTTTTTTAATGGGGTTTCAACTATTTTTTTAAATTCTATATTTTTATGAAAGTATTCAACATAATCTCTTCCATTTACAGTAATATTAAATTCTTTTTTTGAATCATTATCCCAAATTCTTACCCTTGCTGTTGATGTTTTTCTTCTGCCTATTCCTTCAATATATCTTCCTTTACCAACTTCAGGCAAAATTAATGATTCAACTTCAGTTTTTTTCTCTTCTTTCATCTCTTCTTCAATTCCTTCTTCTTCTAAAACAATTTGTTCAGTTTTTTGATCGTTCATTCTTCAATTAATTTAATTCTCAAAAGTCTTTTGTTTCGATGTTTATTTTTAGGTAGCATATTTTTTACGACCATTTTTAAAACTTTTAATTTATCTTTTTGCCACAACAATTTTAATGGCATTTCCTTTCGATGACCAATATAACCAGTATGCTTTATAAAAAAATCTTGATCAAATTTTTTTCCTGTAAATTTAGCTTTGTCTAAATTTTTTACTAAAACAAAAACTTCTCGGTCTTTGCTTGGATCATAATCTGGTCGATGCTTTCCTAAAAGATAATAAACAATTTCGGTTGATAATCTTCCTAATGATTTATTTTGAGCATCAAGAATTATTTCTTCCTTCATTGTTTAATTATAGCATGATTTTTGTTGAACTTTAAAATAGACATCGAAAAAACAAAAGTTAAAGCAAAATTCAAAAATTGAGCAAAGATACTTGCATAAACTGCACCAAAAACTCCATAGGTTGGAATTAAAATAAAATTTAAAATGATATTTAAAATTGCTGGGATCAATGTGATCCAAAAATCAAGCCATTGTTTGTGGTAGCTAATCAATAGATGATCTAAAAAAATAGTCGGGTAAACAAAAATTATTATCCAAACAAATTTATTTAAAATTTGAATAGATGGTAAATATTTTGTACCAAAAAAAATGGGAATTAAAAAATTGGCTAAAAATAAAACAAAGAACGCAATAAAAATAGATGACAAAATTGATCCAACAATAATTATTCTAAAAAGCCTAAAGATGTTCTTTTGACTGTCTTCTCTTACTACCCTATTCGCTAAATAAGGATAAAGAGCAGTATTAAAAAGAGAGGGAATAACAAATAAAACTGAAATGATTCTGCTTGCTAAAGAATAATAACCAACTTCTTCTATTGGTCTTAGATAAGTTAAAATAATTTTATCAGTTGAAAAGAAAACATAACCCAAAAGTCCAAAAAGAACCAGTGGTAAACCATTATAAAGATAGTATTTAAACAAATCTTTATCCCAAAAAAATTTAATTTTTGTTTCTTTAGATAATAAAAAATAAGCAAAAACTAAACCAGCAAAAATACTTATTAAATAGGCTAAAATCACAGTTAAAACGCCTCTATAAATACTTAAACCAAAAACAACACTGACAATTAAAACAAGGCTAGAAATCAAATTAAAAATAAATTTTTTCTCAGCTTTTTGAACTGCTATAAAATAAACTTCAAAAATATTTTCAATGTTACTTAAAAAATGAAAAAAAACAAAAACTAAATAAATAAAAAAATTTGCAATATCTTTTTTGATTAATAAAAAACCAACAAGAGAGAAAAAACTAAAAAAAATTGATGATAATATTCTAAATAAATAAAAAAAATCAAAGTTTTTTTCTTTTTTTTGTTGAAAGTCACGAATAAAAATGTTAGAAGTACCAAAATCAGCGAAAAGAAAAAACATACCTGCAAAAGAAAATAAATATTCAAAAATTCCATACTGTTCTGGACCTAAAGATCGAACTATAAAAAAGAAAGTCAAAAGTCTTATACCTTTAGAAATTCCTTCTGAAAAATAAAGCCAAAAAGTATTTTTAAAAACTATTTGCCTGGGAGATTTGTTTTTAAATAAAATTTCTTTTAGTTTTTCCATATTTCTATCTTAAGAGGAATTTTTTCATAATTTAGATAATCACTTTTTTTCAAAAGACCAATTTGAGCACCTAATTTTTCAATATTTGCTGAAGCATTAGCACTTCCCCAAATAATTGATTTTTTAATAATTTCTTCATTAATATCTTTATTTAAAATTAAATTGGCAAAAAAAGCACTATTAAAAGCATCACCAGCACCAGTGGTATCAACAAATTTCTTTGGTTTAAAAACTCCAGCTTGAAAAATTTTATCTTCAAAAAAAACTAAAGAACCTTTTTCACCCAAAGTCAAAACTAATATTTTCATTTTAAGTTTTTTAAATATCTCTTTACCTAAATTTAATGGATCATCTTTGTGACCTAAAAAAGTACTTGCTTCATCAGCATTTAAAAAAAGAATGTCTGCTAATTTTAAAACTTTATAAGAATTTTTATTTTCTAAAAATTTTTTACTTGGATTGATTGAAATTAATTTAGCTTCTGGTCTAATTAATTGAATAAAAGAATAAAAAATTTGAGATGGTGTTAGGGCTGTAGTTAAATAATAATAATCTGTTTTTTTGATTTTATTTAACTCTTCTAAATTAAAACTATCACTCAAACCACGATAAACAAAAATTGTCCTTTCTTTTGCCTTCGATAAAACTACCACTGAAAACTGGCTTTCACCTTGATGAAAGAAAATTTTCGCTTTTAATTTATTTTTGTGTATATTTTTCAAGATTAATTTTCCAATTAAATCTCTGCCCAAACGAAAATAAGCAATATAATCAAGACTCAGATTTTTGAAAGTAGTTGCTGCATTTAAAGCACCACCACCAAGAGAAATGTTAACCTCTTTCGATTCTATCTTTTTTCCCTCCTGAATTTTTTCTTCTGTTTTTAGGATAATATCCAAAGTAGCAGTTCCCAAAACAATAATAGTCATTTTAATTAATTGTAACTGAAAATTAATTGTCCGCCCAAAATTAGGGCGGACAAAGTGGAGCCATCAATAAAACTCCAATGAGCTCCAGTAAATTAATTATAACATAAACTGGTGCTATAATAATTAAAAGGTCGCTGATTTAAAAAACAAAATTAAAATAATGAAAAAAATAATAATTTATACAACCAGCACTTGTCCTTGGTGTCAAGCAACTAAAGAATTCTTAAAAAATAAAGGTTATGAGTATGAAGAAAAAAATGTTGAGAATAATCAAGAGTGGGCAATGGAAATGGTTCAAAAATCTGGCCAATACGGAGTACCAGTAATTGATATTGAAGGAAAAATAATCATTGGTTTTTCACCAGAGGAAATTGTGGAGGCTTTAAATGAATAAAAATATTTATGACTCAATTATCATTGGAGGTTCAGCTGCTGGTTTGAGTACGGCTATTTATTTAAAAAGACAAAATATTAATTTTTTACTGATTGCTAAAGATATTGGTGGTGAAATGGTTCTTTCAGGAATAGTTGAAAATTATCCTGGTTTTCCAGAAACAAATGGAATTGAATTAACCCAAAAATTTCAAGAACACATAAAAAAATATGATATTGAACCAATTATTGATGAAGTTGTGAGTTTAGAAAAAATTAATAATCATTTTTTAGTTAAAACTAAAAATAATTCTTATCAGACAAAAACAATTATTATTGCCACTGGTTCAACGCCAAAAAAATTAAATATTCCCGGCGAAAAAGAATTTTATCATAAAGGGGTAAGTTATTGCAGTGTTTGTGATATGCCATTGTTTAAAAATAAAGTTGTTGCTATTATTGGTGGTGGAAATTCAGCTAATGAATCAGGAATAATGGCAAGTAAAATTTGTCAAAAAGCTTATGTTATTAACAAAAATCCGGAAATGAAAGGAGATAAAGTCTTAATTGAAGAACTAAAAAGTAAAGAAAATGTTGAAATTATTTATAATGCCTTAACCCAAGAAATTTATGGCGATCAATTTGTTAAAGGCATTAAATATCTTGATAAAATAAGTGGTGAAATAAAAGACTTAAAAGTTGATGGAGTTTTTATTCATATTGGTTTAAAGCCTAATTCTGAATTTGTTCCTGATGATTGGGGAATTAAAAATGAATATGGCGAAATTGTTGTTAGTGAAATTTGTCAAACAAAAATTCAAGGAGTTTTTGCTGCTGGTGATGTCACTAATATCCCTCATAAACAAATTGGTATTGCTGTTGGTCAAGGAATAGTTGCTGCTTTAGAAGTTGTCAAATATTTAAACCAAAGAAAAAATGAACTTTAAAAATTTAACAATCTCAGAAATTAAAGATATTTTAAAAGAAATTGCATTAGAAGATTTCTATCATCATTACTTAGAATTTTTAAAAAATGAAGATAAAAAAATTAAGGGTTTTCTCTTTTTTACTGAAAAAACTATCGAAAGAACAATAGAAGAGCTTAAAAACAAAGATAAAAATTTACCATTATGGGGAGTACCAATTGCTATCAAAGATATTATTTTAGTCAAAGATGAAAGATGTACTGCTGGCTCAAAAATTTTAGAAAATTACATTGCCCCTTATGATGCAACAGTTATTAAAAAACTTAAAGAAGCTGGAGCTGTTATTGTTGGTAAGACAAATTTAGATGAATTTGCTATGGGATCTTCAACAGAAAATTCTGCTTTCTTCCCTACTTTAAACCCCTATGATCCAACAAGGGTTCCTGGCGGAAGTTCTGGGGGGTCAGCAAGCGTAGTTGGAGCTGGATTAGTACCTTTAAGTTTAGGTTCAGATACTGGAGGTTCAATAAGACAACCAGCTGGTTTTTGCGGAGTTTATGGTCTAAAACCAACTTATGGGGCAGTTAGTCGTTATGGTTTAATAGCAATGGCTTCATCATTAGATCAAATTGGGCCTTTTGCCAAAAACTTAGATGATTTAATTTTGGTTTTTAAAATAATAAGAGGCAGGGACAATTTAGATAGCACTTCCCAAACTTATCAAGAAAAAGATAAAAATATTAAAAAAATTGGAATTCCCAAAGAAGTTTTTGGTTTAGGTTTAGATGAGGAAGTAAAAAAAGTTTTTGAAAATTTTTTAGAAAAAATAAAAGATAAATTTGTCATCGAAGAAATATCATTACCTTCTTTGCCTTATGCTTTACCAACTTATTACCTTTTAATGACAGCTGAAGTAAGTTCAAATTTAGCAAGATATGACGGAATTAGATATGGTTTAAGCTTTGAAACAAATGATTTATTAGAAAAATATCTAAATTCAAGAGAGTTGGGTTTTGGCAAAGAAGTAAAAAGAAGAATTTTACTCGGAACTTTTGTTCTTTCCCATGGATATTATGAGGCTTATTATTTAAAAGCTTTAAAAACAAGAAAATATATTTTTGATGATTTTCAGAAGGCTTTCAAAAAGGTTGATTTAATATTAATGCCAACATCACCAACTTTACCTTTCAAATTAGGAGAAAAAACAGCTGATCCTCTTTCAATGTATTTATCCGATATTTATACTGTACCTATTAATTTAGCTTATTTACCGGCTTTGGCTTTCAATATTGGTTTTTCGCAAAATCTTCCTGTTGGTGCTCAAGTTGTTGGCAATTTATTTGAAGAAGAAATTTTATTTAAATTTTTAAAAGAAATTGAAGAATGACCATTTTTGATCTAACCATAGGTAGAATAATTAATTTAATTGAAGCTATCAACAAGATACTTTTTGGAACTCCTATTGAAATTTTAAAATCTCTCGGTTTATTTTTTTCTTTATTGATTTCAGGTTTGCTTATCTATTATTGGACTAAATTAGAAAGAAAAGAAAAAGATGAAACTGATTTTTGGCAATCTCTCTTAAAAAATAAAAGAGATTACAAATTCATAAAAGAATCAAAAAAATTTTTTAATAAAATTAAAGAGAATTTTTATAAGGACAAAATCCAAGGTCTAATTGAAATTAATAACTTCTTAGATAGAATTTTAGAAAGTTTTGGCTATGAAGGAAACTTAGAAGAAAAATTAGATAAAATTTATCTTAAATTTTTGCCAAATAAAGAAGAAATTAAAAAAGCAAGAAAAGCTTTAATTTTAATAGATCAAAAAATAAAGTCAGGAGAAGGAGTTAATTTAAGTAATGAAGATTACTTAATAATTTTTCATGAATATGAAAAAGGGTTATTTAATTTGAATGTTATCACTGAGGAAGATTTTTTGGTAAAGAACCAAGAACAACAAAAATAGCCATCTCTTGATTGTTTCTCAAAATTTTCAAACTTACTCTCTGGCCAACATTTTTTTTAGCAATAATTTGAGCTAAACTATTTTGATAAGTAATTTTTTCACCATCAACTTCTAAAATAATATCTTTGTCTCTTAATCCATAAAGCTCAGCTGGTGAATCTGGGATAATAGCACTACTACTTTCTCGATAAACATAAGCCCCATAATTTACTGGCAAGTTAAATCTTTTTTGAACTTCATCATTAATTAAAAGATAATAAACACCCAAGAAAGGAACTTCAATTTTGCCTTTAGTTTTAAAATCTTTAATCATTTTCTTAGCCCTATTAATAGGAATAGCAAAACCAATATTTTCAGCCCCACCAGCAATAGCAGTATTTACACCAATAACTTCACCCTGAAGATTAATTAATGGTCCACCAGAATTACCATAATTAATAGCTGCATCGGTTTGGATTAAACCTTCTAATCTTTCAACATTTCCTGATTGGTCTGAAGCAGTTATTGATCTTCTTAAACCAGAAACAACCCCAAAACTAATAGTATTCTGAAATTCTCCTAAGGCATTACCAATAGCAACGACAAATTGTCCTAATTTTATTTTGTCTGAATCACCCAAGGGAAGAACTGGCAAATTATGAGCATCGATTTTTAAAAGAGCTAAATCGTCGGTTGGATGAAGGGCTAAAACTTTAGCTCTAAGTTTTCTTCCATCATTTAAATAAACAGTGTATTCAGCTTTTGGATCAGAAACAACATGTTTATTTGTCAAAATTAAACCATCAGCACTAACAATAAAACCAGTTCCACCACCAACATTTTGTTTTTGATAACCTTTTTGGCGATATTGAGGAATTTCGAAATTAAATTCAAAAAATGGTCTTAATTCAGGTGGTAAATCAAATTCTTCAAAAGGATTAACATAATACCTTTCAACAATTGGCACATATTTACTTATAATTACACTAACAACGGCTGGAGATGATTTTTCAGCAATTTGGGTAACGGTTTCTTCTAAATCATTAATAGTTAATGGTCTCAAAAAAGAAGTTGATTTCTGAGGAATATTAAATGATGATGTTGGTTGATTAGTATCAATTTTTAAAAGTTTTAATAATGTTTGCCACAAAGGATCAGATTTTGTTTGCGCATAAATCAAAGAGAAAACTAAAAAAAATCCAAAAATTAAAATAAAGACAATTTTTAATCTTTGCTTTAAAAGCATTGTTAAATTTTAAGCTTCTTTTTGACCTGATGAGAAGACAATTTTCTAATAAAATAAAGTTTAGCCCTTCTTGTTTTCCCTGTTTTAAGAATTTCAATTTTTTCTATTGATGGTAAATTATAAGGATAAATTTTTTCAACTGGTTGACCAGCAACAACACCTCTAACCATCAACATTTTTCTTGTTCCCTTCTTTTTTCTTAAAGCAATAACAATGCCTTCAAAAGGTTGAATTATTTCTCGATTCTTTTCCTTAAACTTCTGCCAAACCCTTACAACCATTCCTGGTTTTATTTCCGGTAAGTCCTTTCTTGTATATTTTTCTTCAACATATTGAATTAATTGATAAGTCATTATTAATTAATTTTATCATAAATTTTGAATTTTTTTAATTTTGGATCGTAAACCCAAAGCTCATAGGAAATTTTCCTTGGTTTAGGTAATTTAAAAATTTTTCTAACTTTATATGGCCTTTTTCTTTCTTTTTGAACTTGAATTAATTTTAGTTCTTTTTTGTTTAAAGCAATCAAATCAAAAAAGCCAAAAATATCTTGAGAATGAAATTTAACCTTGACTGGCTTCCAAACTAAAAACCTTTTCTTTTTTAAATAATCAAAAGCAATTTTTTCAATCTTCTGACCTCTTTTCTTTCTTTGCAATTTCATCTATTAAATTTAAAACCTCTTGAGCTTTTTGAAATTCAAAAGAGGGATAAAAAATAACTTTTGAAGGTAAATGCCTTAAATATAAATTTTCAATTATTTCCTTCTTAATTGTTTTTTGTTTATTGTTTAAATATTTAATTATTTCTTTTGTTTTTTGTTCGGGAAAAATACTTAGATAAATCTTCATTATTCCTCCTTTTTTAGGTAAACCAACTTCAACAACTGTAATTAAAACATTTTTTTCTGGATTTATTCTATTAATTATTTCTGAAATTTTTCTCATAACTTCAAATACTTTTCTTTCTTTCATTTTTCAATCTCAACAATTCCAAATTTATTTTTTCCTTTTTTAATTAAATAATATTTCTCATAAAAATTATAAAAATTAACGCCTTTTTGGTTAATTAATCTCCTTGCTTCACTTTTTGAATTAACAAATCCTAAACCTAAAAGAGAATTTTCAAGATCAAATTTCTTTTCTTTTATTGATGGTAAATTTTTTTGAAGAAATTTAATATCTTGTAAATTTAAAATATCTAAAGAAGTTTCAAACAATAGCCTTGTTAATTTGACTGCTTTTTCTTTTTCCTCTCTGCCAAAAACAATTTCAGTTAATTCTTCGGCTAATGATTTTTGAAGCAATCTTTTTTCTTTATCTTTTAACCATTCTTTTTCAATTTCTTCAATCTCTTCTTTGGTTTTAAACGAATAATATCTCATTAAAATTGGCGCTAAATTATCATCAAGATTAACAAAAAATTGGTAAAAATCAAAAGAAGATGTTTTTTGAGAATCTAACCAAATATTTTCACCACTTTCTGTTTTGCCTATTTTTTTACCTGTTTGAGGATCAACTAAAAGTGGATAAGTAAGACCATAAGCCTTTTTATTTAGTTTTTTTCTAATTAACTCAATCCCCTGAACAATATTTCCCCATTGATCTGAGCCACCAATTTGAACTTCAACTGTATATTTTTGAAAAAGAATTAAAAAATCATAGGCTTGCAAAAGTTGATAAGTAAATTCAGCATAAGAAATTCCTTCATCTGATTGAAGTCTATTTTTAACAAATTCCAAATCTAACATTGAATTTACTGAAATTACTTTACCTATATCTCTTAAAAAATCTATAAGTTTCAAATTTTGAAGCCAATTTTTGTTATCAACTAAAAAAACATTTTTGTTATCAATCTCAAAAAATTTTTTAAGTTGCTCTTGGATTTTTCTTTTGTTTTTTTCTATTTCTTTTAAAGTTAAGATTGGTCTTTCTTTTTCTTTACCAGAAGGATCACCGATTAAAGCAGTTCCTCCACCAATCAATAAAAAAATCTTATGACCATAATTTAAAAATCTTTTTAAAGTTAAAATGCCTAAAAGATGGCCTATATGTAAGCTTTCACCTGTTGGATCAATACCTAAATAAACAGCAGTTTTTCTTTTAGAAATTTCTTCAATATCTGGTGTTTTTTGGTAAATTAAACCTCGCCAATTTAATTCTTCAATAATATCTTTCATATTAAATATATTAACACTTTTGACTTTTGAGCTTTGCCTTTTCCTGCCTGCCGGCAGGCAGGGCCTTATTTTCAAATTAATCTATCTGCTATTTTACTTGCCGCATAAGCTTCTGGTTTTATCTTCACTTCAAAACCGTAAGAACGAATAAGATTAATTAACTCTTTTACTGTTGATGAACTTTTCCCAGTTGTACTTAAATCAAGATGGAGTTCAAAGCGAAAATTTAATTTCTCATTAACTAGAATTTTTAAAAGTTCTTGACCAATCTTCAAACTTAAAATAGCTTCATTCCACAATCTCTCATAAAGCCCTAAATTTTTTTGAATAACCTCTCTTCGCCAAAAATACCTTGCTCCTACACCAACTCGATGGACAACAATAACTGTAATAAAATCGATTTTATGATCAAAATGTTCTGAATCAGTACCAACCAGAATGTTATAATCTCTTTTAGGATCAATAGAAATAAACTCTTTTATTTCTTTAATTAGTAAATCTTTAGTTAATTTTTTTCCTTGAGCAGTTTTAAAATCCTGAAGCATTATTAGATTTATTATATCAGATTCTTTCCTTAATTAAACTAAAAATAACACCGAGTAAAATCAAATCAAAAATTAAATGAGAGCCTCCATAACTTAAAAAAGGAACGGGTAAACCAATTATTGGAAAAATACCAAAATTGACTAAAGTTGTAACTGAATATTTGGCTAAAAAATAGCGAGAAACAATAAAAAGAAAATTCTGGGTTAAAGGATTCTTGTGTAATTTTTGAGCTTTTAAAATTTCTAAAATTAAAAGAAAAATAAGTAATGAATAGATAATAAAAATAAAAAATCCTCTTTCTTCGATCAAAAAAGTTAAAATAAAATCTGTTGGAGCTGAAGGTAAAAAACCTAATCTACCAATTTCTCCCATTCCAACTCCTTTACCAAAAAAACTACTTGTCCCCAACGATAATCTAATTTGTCTTAGATTATAACCACTCTTTAAAGGATCAATTTGAGGATTGACAAAAGATAAAATTCTTTCCTTTTGATAATCTTTTAAAACAAAAAACCACATTATCATAAAAATTAATATCAAAACTAAACCACCATAAATTATTTCTTTTTTGGTTAAAAATGAGACAATAACTAAAAACCAAATTAAAAAATACAAAAAGGCCATTCCCATATCTGGTTGAAGAAAAATCAAAAAAATAAAAGGCAAAAGAGTAAAAAAGGAAAATATTAGATATATTGGATTTACAAGATCAGATTGGTAATAACTCAAAAATTTGGTCAATAGTAAAAAAAATCCTAACTTACTAAATTCTGATGGTTGAAAATAAAAACCAAAGATATTAAACCAACTTTTGATAGTCCCGGGAACAAGTAAAACTAAAATTAAAATTAAAAAAGATAAAAAAAGTATTGAATAATAAAAATATTTTTCAAAGATAAAGCGAAGGTCAAGAGAAGAAAGGAAAAAGAAAAAAAAGAAACCTATTAACCAAAAAAAATATTGTTTCCAAAACAAATCTAAGCGATTCAAAGCAAAAAGAGCTGTCAAAGAAATTATCATAAAATTTAATAAAATTAAAGTAATTATTTTTTGGTTCATAATGTTAAAGGAAAAATTCCAAAATAAAGAAAAATTAACTTTATTAGTTATAATTTTACTATTAAATCTTATGAGTTTTGCATTGGGGTATATTGTCGGAGCAAAAATTTTTGTACCTAACCCAATTATTATTAATGGAGTTATTAAATAGTGCCTTAGATTTGTTAGGAAAATTTGCTTTTTTCTTATTTTTAATAATATTTGTTTTTTATTATTGGTTTAAAAAAACAATTTCAAATTGGTATAGTTCCTAAGAAATTTTTTTAAAAAGAGGGTAGAAATCTTTAACTTCAATTTTTTTAATTTCTTCAAAGTGAAAATGATTTTTATTTATTTCTGGTTTGATTTCTAAGTTCATAAATTGACTTAATTTTTCCATTGATTCAGGAATAAATGGCCAAAGTAAAATTCTTAAAGAATTAATAATTTGAAAAGATGAATAAATAATTTTTTCTGTTTCTTTTTTGTTTTTTTCAATTAAATTCCAAGGCTTATTTTTATCTAAATATTGATTAGCAAAATGAACATAATCCAAAATTAAATTGAAAGCATCAACTATCTGAACTTTTTCTAATTTTTCTACAAATTGATTAAAAATTTCCTCAGTTTTTTCTCTTACTTCTTTGTCAAGTTCCTTATTTTCAATTTCATTACCCATTTTTTCTCGATAAAAACTTAAAACTCTTTGAAAAAAATTACCTATTTTATCAACTAAAATATTATTAATAAAATTTTTAAATTCAGAAGATTGCCAATTAGAATCCTTATTTTCCGGTAAAATACTTGCGATATAAAATCTTACATTATCAACTCCATAATTTTTAGCCACTTCAAGGGAATCTAAATGAACCCCCCTACTTTTAGAAAATTTCTTTCCTTCTAATAAAAGAAAATTATTAACAGCTGGAAAATAAGGTAAATTGTAATCCTTTTTCTGACCAATCAATTCTCCTGGCCAAAAAATAGTATGAAAAATTAAATTATCTTTACCCATAAAGTAATAATGTCTTACTGAGGGATCAAGCCAAAATTCCTCATAATTTCGATTATTTTTTTCTGCCCATTCAACTGTCGCTGAAAAATAACCAATTACTGCTTCAAACCAAACATAAAATCTTTTTTGATCAATGTTTTCAATTAGAAAATCAGAAGGTATTTTATCTTTAGGAAGAGGAACGCCCCAATCAAGATCGCGAGTAATTGCTCTTGGTTTTAATCCTTCTTTTAAAAAGCCAATTGTTTCATTATAAACCCATTCTCGCCAATGAGTTGATGGTAAAACAAAATTTTCAATTTCCTTTTGAAGTTTTGAATAATCTAAAAAATAATGTTCTGTTTCTTTTAAAATTACTGGTAAGCCAGTTAATTTACTTCGAGGATTGATTAATTCTCCTGGCGAAAGACTGCGACCACAATTTTCACATTGATCGCTTCTTTGATCTTTAGCATGACAATAAGAACATTCTCCTTCAATATATCTATCTGGTAAAAATCTTTTTTCTTCTTCAGAGTAATATTGTAAACTTTTTTGTTTTAAGATATAACCATTTTTAAGTAAATTCAAGAAAAAATCTTGAGTTATTTTCTTATGGTTTTCAGTCGTTGTTGAAGTAAAAATATCATAAGTTGCTTGGTAAGTTTTAACAATTTCTAAAACTTTAGGATGATATTCATTAACAAGTTCTTGGGGAGTAATTTTTCTTTTGTCAGCCTCAACGGTAATTGGTGTTCCATGGCAGTCAGTTCCTGAAACCATTAAAGTCTCATAACCTCGAAAACGGCAATATCTTGAAAAAATATCAGCAGGAATTAAATAGCCAGCTAAATGACCAACATGAATATCACCATTAACATAAGGCCAAGCAACACCAATAAAAATTTTTCTTGCCATTTATCTGATGACTTTGATTTTAAGCTGAGCAATAATATTAAAACCTAAATGAATTGGGATATTATATTCTCCAGGTTCTTTTATTTTTTCTTTTAATTCAATTTGGCCCCTGGAAATACCAAATCCTTTTTCTTTTAAGGCTTTAACAATCTTTTCTTTGGTCAAAGAAGTATATTGATTAATCTTAAACTCTAAAAAAATTTTTTCAATTTCTTCTTTAATTTTTTTGATTTCTTTTTCTCTGCTTTTTATTTTTTCTTCCAAAAGTAAAGGTTTTAATTCAGTTTCCAATCTTTCTCTTGTTGCTAAAACAACCTTTTTTTGTTCAATTAAATATTTAAAATAACCAGGCCTTACTAAAACAACTTCCCCTCTTTGACCTAAATTTGGCAAATCTTCTAAAATTAAAACTGGTATTTTTTTCTCTTTTTTTCTCTTAGCCATTTTCAATATTTTTTGATTACCTCGACTGCTTTATCTAAAATGGCATCAGTTGTTGTTGATTCATTTAAAGTATCTTTGATTTCAATATCCGGCTTTAAGCCATTACCTTCTAATTTTTCACCTTTGGGTGTTAACCAATAAGCTATTGTTAATTTTAATAATTTTCCATCTAAAGGAAAAGTTTGTTGGACGCTACCTTTACCAAAACTTTTTTCACCAATGATTTTAACCCCTAAATTGTCTCTCAAAGCAGAAGCGAAAATTTCCGAAGCTGAAGCCGAACCTTTATTAATTAAAACAATAATTGGTTCTTTGATTGTTCCTGGTCCTTCTGATAAAACTGATCTTATTCCTTTATTTCTTTCTTTCTCTTTTAAAATAATCTTACCTCTTTCTAAGAAATATTCACTCAATCTAATAGCCACCTCTAAATAACCACCAGGATTATTTCGTAAATCAATAATATATTTTTTTGCTCCTCTATTTTTTAATTCATAATAAGCTTTCAAAAATTCAGTTACTGTTTTAGTTCCAAAAGAATTAATTTTAATATAACCGATGTTTGGTTCAATAAATTTCGTTTTTATTATTGGGACATTAATAACTTCTCGAATAATTTCAAAATCCTTTGGCTCCAACCATTCATCTCTAAAAATTGTTAAAACAACTTTTGTCCCTGGTTGACCTCTAATTTTTGAAACAGCCTCTTCCAATGACATATTAGAGGTATCTTCACCATTAATTTTTAAAATTTTATCCCCTGGTTTAAAGCCAGCTCTTGCTGCTGGAGTCCCTTCAAGAGGAGCAATTACCGTTAATACTCCTTGACGAAAACCAATTTCAAAACCAACCCCACCAAAAGAACCAGAAAGGTCTTGTTCAAAAATTTTTGCTTGCTTTTCATCTAAAATATCAGAGTGAGGGTCACCTAATGATCTTAAAAGACCTCTTGAGGCTTCAAAAATAGCTTTATCAGGATCTATCTTTTCCGGTTCAACATAATTTTTATTTATAATATCCCAAGTTTTTAAGAAGATTAAAAAATTTTGGACACTAAAAATCTTATTAGAAACTGCTTTAGCTAAAGCTTGATTGTAACCAATTTTATAACTAATAAAAATAGTTAGTAAAATTAAAGTGATCAATAAAAATTGTTTTACTCTTCGATCCATGATTTATTTAAAAATAAATGGTTTAATTTTAACAAAAATAAAAAGAAAAGAAAATTCAGCCCTTGTTTATATTTTAACAAAAAATTATGGTATGCTGAAATGTTCGCTAAAAGGTGTTTTTCAAACAAAAAGTAAAAATTTAAGTTTATTTGAACCAGGAAATTTTAATCGTCTTTTTATTCTAACAGATTTAAAAAAAATTCAAATAATATCAGCTTTACCATTAAAAATACCCAGTAGATATTTTAAAAATAACCCTTATCTTTTTTTATGGACACTAAGACTAATTAAAAACTTAAACTTACTTTCAACACCAAAGTTTTTATGGTTTATTTTGATTCATTTAGAAGATTATCTTAGACAAAATCCCAAAAATTTCCCTTATTGGTTTTTATATCATCTTAATCGAGAATTAGGTTATGAAATTGAATTAGAGCGTTGTCATAATTGTCAAAGAAAGCTCAAGAGGTTTGCTTATTTTGACAAAAAACAATTTCTTTATTGTTATTACTGTAAAAAAAAATATTATCAAAAAATAGACAAAAATGATTTAGAAAAAGCTAAACAAATAAAAAATTTAATAAAAATTCCTAATATAATTCCTAATTTTTTAAAAAAAATTTTATTCTATAATTTAATTAATGAAAGAAAAAATTTTGAATAATATTCTTTTATTTTCTGGGGTTATTTTTATTTTTGCTTTAATTAGTTTCATTTATTTTTTTTATTTAAAACCAAAGCCAATAATTGGTTTGAAAATTAATCTTATAGGACCAGAAGAGGTTTTGGCTCTTGAAGATTATGATTATCAAATTAAGATTGAAAATGATTCTAATCAGCTTTTAAGAGATGTTATTTTAAAAATTTCTCTTTCAAATGGTGTTTTTAACTCAGAAAGAGTTCAAGAAAAAGATATTTCTTTATTTTTAGGCGATTTAGAACCCAAGCAAAAATATGAAAACAAAATCAAACTCTTTTTTATAAACAGCGGCAATGAAAAAGAAACAATTAATTTAGATTTAAATTACAAAATCGGAAATAAAGATAATATTTTTTCGAAAGAAACAAAATTTACTGTCTTAGTAAAAAACGCACCAATTCAAGCAAGGATTTTCTTACCGACAAAAATTTATCTTAATCAACAATTCCAAGCGAATTTTAATTTAATCAATTTAACCAGCAAAAAACTGGACAATGTTAAAGTAATCATTGAAACACCTTCAAGTTTTGTGTTAAACTTCTCTTTCCCTAGTTCTGAAAACTTAACTTGGTTTTTCCCAAGTTTATTTCCATCAGAACTTAAAACAATTTCTTTGATTGGACAAATTCAAAATATTAAAACTTCAGGAATTTTCAGTATAAAAATTGGCTTTGAATTTCAAGGAATGAATTTCTCATTACCAAAGGAAGTTGTTAAGATCAATGTTTTGGAGAACCCTGTTGTTTTTTATATAAAATCGAATCCATCTGAACAAAGCATTAAAATTGGTTCAAATTTATTTTATGAAATAACTTTAGAAAATAGAAGTCAGACAGTCTTAGAAAATGGAGAATTAAAAATAATCTTTGATGGTCCTTTTGATCTTTCTTCAATTAGTTCAGATGGTTATTTCAACCAAATTGACCGAGCCCTTTATTGGAACCCAAGAAACAAAAATGAACTTTTATCCTTTAAACCTGGAGATAAGATTGTTTTTAGATTTTCAATTAGCGTTTTTCGAAGTTATCCAATTTTAGGTGATAAAAATAAAGATTTTTCTGCTAAAATAAGAGCTGAATTTAGAACGCCAAGTATTCCAATCGAGTTAGAAATTCCTTCTAAAGAATATGTTATTTTCCAAGAAGATCAAAAAAAGATTATGGGGGATATAGAAATTAGCCAGGAGTTGGTTTATAATGATAAATATTTTCCAGGAAGAGGTCCTTTGCCATTAGAAAGTAATCAACCAACTTCTTTGACTTGGCATATTTACATTAAAACAATAGCTGAAGATTTTGAAAACTTAACAATTAGTACTCGCCTTCCACTTGGTGTTAATCTAACCAACAAAGTAGGAGGTGATGCAGTTTTAGAAAATTTGAAATATGATCCGAGAACAGGGGCTTTTCTTTATAATTTAAACAAAATTCAAGCAAATATAGGTTATACAGAAAAAATAATAGACTTAGCTTTTCAAATCATTGTCGAGCCTCCAGCCAATATTGATATTAATAACTTTATAATTATTCCTATACTTGAATATTCGGCAAAGGGTTCATTTAGTCAAAATCAGATCAATAAAACTACTCCCACAGAAATAAGGCCCTCTTATATTAAAGATCAACTTCAATGAAAAATTTAGAAGAAATAATTAATATTTGCAAACAAAGAGGTTTCATTTTCCAATCAGCAGAAATTTATGGTGGTTTAAAAGGATTCTATGATTTTGGTCATTTGGGTGTTCTTTTAAAAAATAAGATCAAAAATCTATGGCTTAAAGAGGTTGTTTTCAAAAGAGACAATATCTTTTTAATCGAAAGTTCAATTATTGGTTCAAGAAAAATTTATGAAGTCTCGGGGCATATTGAAAGTTTTCAAGATCCATTGGTTGAATGTAAAAATTGTCATAATCGTTTTCGAGCTGATCATTTAATGAAAGGAGATTATGGTGAAGTAAAAATTAAAGATAATAAACCACTGTGTCCTCTTTGCGGCGGAGAACTTACTGAAGAAAGAAAATTTAATTTAATGTTTAAAACTTATGTTGGTCCAGTTGAGGAATTGGCAAATGAAGCCTATTTAAGACCCGAAACTGCTCAAGGAATGTTTTATAACTTCAAAAATGTTTTAAATTCAATGAGAGCTCAATTACCTTTTGGTATTGCTCAAATTGGTAAGGCTTTCCGGAACGAAATAACTCCTAAAAATTTTATTTTTAGAATGAGAGAATTTGAACAAATGGAACTTGAATTTTTTGTTAAACCTGAAGAAGCTGACAAATGGTTTTCTTATTGGGTTGAGGAAAGATACAATTGGTATTTAAAATTAAAAATAAAAAAAGAAAATATAAGAGAAAGAAAATATTCAAAAGAAGAATTAGCTCACTATTCTTCAGCAACAACTGATATTGAATATAATTTTCCTTGGGAATTTGATGAACTTGAAGGAATAGCTAATCGAACCAATTATGATTTAATGAGACATTCTCATTTTTCTGGTGAAGAATTAGTTTATTATGATGAAAAAGAAAAGAAAAAAATAATCCCTTATGTTATTGAACCTTCTCTAGGAGTTGAAAGGTTATTACTTGCTCTTTTATGGGAATTTTATGATGAAGATGAAATTGAAGGTGAAAAAAGAAGAATTTTTCGTTTTCCTCCATTTTTAGCACCAATTGAAGTTGCTGTTTTTCCTTTGCTTGGAAACCGCAAAAATTTAGTTGAAAAAGCTAAAGAAGTTTATCAATTGGTTAAAGAAGATTTTATTAGTTTTTATGATGAAAATGGATCAATTGGAAGAAGATATCGAAGACAAGATGAAATTGGAACTCCTTTTTGCTTAACAATTGACTTCCGAACCTTAGAAGATAACACCCTAACTATTCGCGACAGAGATACAACAAAACAAGAAAGGTTCAAAATTGAAGAAATTAAAGATTATTTAAAAGAAAAAATAAAATTTTCTTAAAAGAATTTATTTAAACTTTATTTGCTTTTTGAATATGAGTTTCGATCTTTAATATTAAAGAAGAGTCATTTATTTAAAAAGTTTATATTTAAATTAAAGACTTGACAATTAAATAAAATTGATAAAATTAATTAAATCAAATGGATAAAGAGCTTTGGCAAATAATTGAAAAAGAAATTAAAAGACAAGAAGAAAGTTTGGAGTTGATTCCTTCAGAAAATTTTGTTGATTTAGAAACTTTGTTTATTGTTGGTTCGCCTTTGATGAATAAATACGCTGAAGGTTATCCTGGGAAAAGATATTATCCTGGAAATAAATTTGTTGATGAAATTGAAAATTTAGCAAAAGAAAGGGCTTTGAAGGCTTTCAAATTAGATCTTAAAAAATGGTCAGTTAATGTTCAACCTTATTCTGGTTCACCAGCAAATTTAGCAGCTTATTTAGGTTTAATCAATCCCGGAGAAACAATTATGGGGTTAAATCTTTTTCACGGCGGACATTTAACTCATGGCCATAAAGTAAGTTATACAGGAAAATTGTTTAATTCAATTCAATATGGAGTTAATCCTGAAACAGAAAAAATTGATTACCAACAATTAGAAAAATTAGCTTTACAGCATAAACCAAAAATAATTATTTCGGGAACAACTGCTTATCCAAGAAAAATTGATTTTCAAAAAATTTATCAAATTGCTAAAAAGATTGGTGCTTATCATCTTGCTGATATTGCTCATATTGCTGGTTTAGTTGCTGCTAATTTACATCCTTCACCTTTTAAATTTGCCGATGTTGTTACAATGACAACTCATAAAACATTAAGAGGCCCAAGAGGGGCAGTAATTTTTATGAAAAAAGATTTGGAAGAAAAAATTAATAAATCTGTTTTCCCAGGGCTTCAAGGAGGACCTCATATTCATACTATTGCTGGAATTGCCTATGCTTTTGGCAAAGTTTTAAACAAAAATTTTCAAAACTATCAAAAACAAATAATCAAGAATGCAAAAATTTTAGCTGAAGAATTGCTAAAAAGAAATTTTAAACTTTATACTGGTGGTACTGATAATCACTTGATGATAATTGATCTTAAGCCTTTAAATTTAGATGGTAAAACTGCAGAAAATTTACTTGAAAGAGCAAACATTGTTGCTAATCGAAATTCTTTGCCTAATGATACTTCGCCTTTTAATCCAACAGGAATAAGACTTGGTACTCCAGCAATAACTAGCCGAAAAATGAAAGAAAGGGAAATGAAAAAAATTGCTGAGTTTTTTGAAAGAATTTTAATCAAAAAAGAAGAACCAGAAAAAGTTAAAAAAGAAGTTATTCAGTTAGCAAGAAAATTTCCTTTACCTTACAAAAAGTGGTTAAATTTAGTTAAAAAATCAATTTAACTATTTTAAACCTGTTATTTTTAAAATTTTAGATAAGTTTTGATTGGCAACTTTATTAGCTTTTTTTGCTCCTTCTCTTAAAACTTTATCAACTATTTTTTTAGTAATTTTCTTTTTCTTTTCTCTAGCCAATTTAAAGTAGTCAATAAAAGCCTCATAAATTTTTTCTTTAAAATAAGCATAACCTGAGACTTCAAATTCTTTTTCAATTTCTGGTAAAGGTTTATTGGTTAAATACTTATAAATAATCATCAAATTACTTATTCCAGGTTTATTTACTGGATCATATTTTATTTCATTACCAGAATCAGTAACTGCCTTTATTATTTTTTCTTTAATTTTTTTTTCATTAGCGAAAATTTCTAAACAACCTTCAGGTAAAGATTTAGACATTTTTTTCTGAGGATTATCAAGACTCATTATTTTTGCTGTTTCTTCGCGAAGATATATTTCTGGGACCTTAAAAACCTTACCAAATCTTTGATTAAATCTTCTTGCCAATTCTCTTGCTAATTCAAGGTGTTGAACTTGATCCTGTCCAACTGGCACTAAGTCAGCATTATAAATTAAAATATCGGCTGCTTGCAAAACTGGGTACATTAAAATTCCAGCACCAACACCGATCTTTTTATATCTTTCACTTTGCTCCTTGAATTCATGCATTCGATAAAGTTCGCCTAAATAACTTATACATCCCAAAATCCAATAAAGATATAAATGGGATGGGACATCTGATTGTTTAAATAAAACTGTTTTTTTAGGGTTAATACCTAAAGCTAAAAGTGAACTTGCTAATTCATAAGTTAACCTTTTTAACTCTTTTGAATGATAAGGAACAGTTTGAGCATGTAAATCAGCAATCATTAAAAAAACCTTATGTTTATCCTGCATCGCGATAATTTCTTTTACCATACCAAAATAATTCCCTAATTGAATCTCACCGGTTGGTTTTATCCCTGTTAAAATTTTTTTCATCTTTCTAAATTTGTTCTTTGAAAAATTACTTCTAAACCACTGGGTTGAAAACTAGTTGACGGGAAAGTCAAAACTAAATCTTTTGTTTCCTCGGCATTTAAGGATATTAAACTTTTTGTCGTTCCAACTAAATTATTATTTGGATTATAAAGAAGAATTATTATTTCTATATCTTTATAAGGTAGAAGTGTCTGATTAAATAAAGTAAAACTCAACTTTAATTTACTATTTTCTTGATCTATCTTTAAATTATAAAAAGATATCTTTGGTTTTTCTAAGGTTAATTTTACCCAATCTTTATCTTCTGGTTCTAAAATTTTCAGCTTCATCTTACCAATAACAAAGCTTGGTTTAGGATAATTTATTTCTAGAAGATATCTTTTTTGATCTGGCTCTAAAATTGTTTCCTTAAGAGTGGTTGTTGCTTTTAAGATATCATCTAGATCATAAATCTCGAAATAATATTTTAATTTTTTGAGAGCTAAATTTGAATTAGGATTTTCAATAACACCAATAATATCAATTGAATTAGAATAAACTAAAAATTGCGTAGAATAAATTTTCAGGGGTTGAGCTGTTTTCAACTCACAGGGGGGGCAAGGGCCACCACAATCAACATCTTCTTCTCCCTGATTTTTTTTATTATCAAAACAACTTGCCGGAAGGGGTGGTTTTGACAAATAAAAAATTAAAAAAATAATTAAAAGAAAAGAAAAAATTATTCCTAAATAAATTAACTGTCTTTTTAATCTCCAGTTCATTAATTTAATTGTAAAATAAAAAATCCCCTCGCAATACCTACTTTCGCGCCATAAAGGCACTATCATCGGCTCTTGGCCGTTTCACCCGACTGTTCGGAATGGAAAGGGGTGGTTCCAACCAAGACATACGATCACGAGGGGAACTTTTTAAAAAACTAATTGTTTTCTTAAAAGTTGCACTGTTGAGGCAATAAGGAGAAAAATTCGGCCATTAGTACCCTGTACCTCAACCTGTTACCAGGCTTACAGCCAGGGCCTATCAACCGGATGGTCTATCCGGGGCCTAATAAGGAAGCCTAATCTTGAGGTGGGCTTCGCGCTTAGATGCTTTCAGCGCTTATCCCTTGGGAACATAGCTACCCAGCTGTGCTCCTGGCAGAACAACTGGTACACCAGAGGTTCCCCCAGTCCGGTCCTCTCGTACTAGGACCAGCTCCTCTCAAGCTTCCAAGCGCTGACGGCAGATATAGACCGACCTGTCTCACGACGGTCTGAACCCAGCTCACGTACCCTTTTAACGGGCGAACAGCCCGACGCTTGGGACCTTGTTCAGCCCCGCGCTAGGGTGAGCCGACATCGAGGTGCCGAGCTGGGCCGTCGATATGGACTCTCGGGCCCAACCAGCCTGTTCAACGTTTATTAACGTTAGACTATATCTTCATCCACCTAAATTTGGTGGAGGCAGCGTATTAGCTCTGGTAAAAACCAGAACTCCATTAGCTAAACGCTAATGAGTCGTTACGGGGTTAAGAGGGAATTTTATATACCATCACCGGTAAATAATATTTTTCCAGAATTTTTTTAATTTTTTCTTTTTCAGTCGAGGGAAAGTAAAGAACGAAGCCTTTATTTTTTTTATCTAAAACTCTGCTATAAAGATCAAACTTCTTCTTTAAAGCAAGACTGGCAATATCTGCTTCTTTTCTTTTTACTTTTCCTAAATAAAGATAAAAACACTGATCTCGCTTATAATAATATCCATCATCATAATACCATATCGCAAAACTAATATCATCTCGCAACAATTTCTCTAAATTTTCTGGGATGATTTTTTTACCTTCCTGATAAAATAATCTTCTTAACTTTCCTAAATATGGCGAAGAATTGGATTGATGTCTCACATAACGATAAATTTTTTTTGTTAGGGGGTGGATTCTTTGAACAAATTTTGGTTTTCCTTGAAACAAATTCGGCAGCAATTTTGTTTTCCAAATTAAATAATCATAATGATCTTCTCGATGCTCTAATCTAAGTCTAGCATTTCTCTTACCAGTTTTTTGAAGATATCCATCCCCCAAAATCATTCCAACAATTGCTGATTTTTGTTTTTTTGTTAAATTCATTTTTGATTTAATCCCTCTTAACTTCCCACGGTGTTCCTAATTTTTAGGTTCACCGTTATAAGCTGCTATTACCCATTTTTGAAAATGGGCTTCTCCCTTCTTAAAGGGAGAACTTTCTCTACCTTACGGCAGAGGAGGACAACAAAGCCTTTTTTCAGGCTTTATCCCCGGGGTAACTTTTATCCGTTGTCTCCCGCCTTTCCATAAAGGACGGTCGGGTCGCTAAGTCCGGCTTTCGCCTCTGCTCGGCCTGTCAGCCTTGCAGTCAAGCTGGCTTATGCCTTTACACTTTCATCCTGGTTTCCATCCAGGACAAGCCAACCTTATGAACGCCTCCGTTACTCTTTAGGAGGCTGCTGCCCCAGCAAAACTGGCCCCCACTCACTGTTCCTCAAGTTTTTCTTGAAGTTAGACCCTAACTCAAAAGTGGCGGGTGTTCCATTGACGGCTCCACTTTGCCCGGAAGCAAAGCTTCATCGCCTCCCCGCTACGCTCTGCACTTTTGAGCCAAAGTCAATGAGTGAGCCCAGTAAAGCTCCCGGGGTCTTTTCGTCCCGCCGCCAGTACCCCGCATCTTCACGGGGATTGCATTTTCACCGAGCACCTCCTCGAGACAGTCCCCCAGTCGTTACGCCTTTCATGCGCTCCGGAACTTACCCGGAAAGGAATTGCGCTACCTTTGGACGGTCAGGGTTACCGCCGACATTTACCGGTGCTTAGATCGGTGAGCTTACCTAGAAGAAATCTAGGATCACCCCCAATCTTTAACATTCCGGCATAGGTCAGGCGTCGCCCCCTATACATCCTGTTGACCAGTTAAGCAGGGAGCTGTGTTTTTGGTAAACAGTCGCCAGGGGAACTTTCGCTGCAGCCTAAGTTTTTAACTTAGGCAGGGCTTCTCCCGAAGTTACGCCCGCTTTTTTGCCGAGTTCCTTGAGGAGGTCTCACTCGTTCGCCTTAGGCTACTCGCCTCGGGTACCTGTGTCGGTTTTCCGGTACGGGCACCTTACCTTTAAACCCTTAGAGACTTTTCTTGGAAGGCTCTTCGATGTCGTTGTTCTCGAAAGAGAACTTCTCAGCTAGCACGATTGTCGCCATTTAAGGCAGTATCCCGGATTTTCCTAGGATACCAATCTCACTAGCTGAAGGCCCAAACCATCAAGACCCGACACCTTATTTCCTTCGTCATCCCATCGGTAAAGTAAGGTGGGGCAGGAATATTAACCTGCTTTCCATCGGCTTCGCCCTTTGGCTACACCTTAGGTCCCGCCTAACCCTTGGCTGATTTCCATTGCCAAGGAAACCTTGCCCTTACGGCGTTTCGCCGTCTCAGCGAAATTGCGGTTACTCATGCCGGCATTCTCTCTTCCATACGCTCCAGTCCTCCTCGCGGATGAACCTTCAACACGTATGGAATGCTCCCCTACCTCTTGTGCTAAAAATAGCACAAGACCATAGCTTCGGTGCCTGGCTTAGCCCCGTTTATTTTTCGGTGCAGCCTTTCTCAGCTAGTGAGCTGTTACGCACTCTTTAAAGGATGGCTGCTTCTAAGCCAACCTCCTAGCTGTCAAGGAAAAGCCACTACCTTTCCCACTTAGCCAGGACTTTGGGACCTTAGCTGATGGTCTGGGTTGTTTCCCTTTTGTCTATGGAGCTTATCCCCCACAGGCTGACTAGGAGGAAATCTTAGATGGCATTCGGAGTTTAATAAATTGGCTGGCCTTTCGGCCTTTACCAATTTATTAGTGCTCTACCTCCATCTAAGATATTAACTCCCGCTAGCCCTAAAGCTATTTCGGGGAGAACCAGCTATTCCCAGACGCGATAAGCTTTTCACTCCTACCCACAGCTCATCCCATGGTTTTGAGCCACCAACGGGTTCGGGCCTCC
>VAPR01000938.1_pt1 | contig 25069 bp, 22 predicted proteins | sample 3380701 | NCBI WGS metagenome assembly VAPR01 (sample SAMN11536904, study PRJNA540576) | hot springs metagenome | isolation source: hot spring wet sediment | place: Spain: Lobios | collected 2014-01 | reverse complement strand
ACTCCTTCTTGCGCTTGGCCCGCTCCACGTAGGTGCTGGTGGCCACCTCCACCCGCACCCACTCCCCGGGCGCGATGAAGGGGGGCACGAGGATCACCAGGCCGTTCTCCAGCCGCGCCTCCTTCCACACGTTCTCGTTGCCCACCGAGCGCGTGGGCGGCGCGGTCTCCACCACCTGCAGCTCCACCACGTCCGGAAAGACCACGCCCACCGCTTGGCCCTCCGAGAACTCTACGGGAACCGTGCTCCCCTCCGTGAGGTAGGCGGCGGCCGGGCCCAGTCGCTCGTTGTCAATGGACACCTGCTCGAAGGTCTCGCTGTCCATGAAGTGGGTGGCCTCCGCGTCGCGGTACAGCACCTGCATGGGGCGGCGCTCCAGCTGGACGTCCTCCACGGTCTCATCGGCCCGGAAGCGCACCTCGCGGACCGCGCCCGTGTGCAGGTTGCGGAGCTTCGCGTGGGTCACCCCACCCATCTGCCCGCCCCCCGCGTGGTAGGACGCCGTCACGACCTTGTACAGCTCCCCTCCGACCCGGATGGCCATCCCGCTGCGGAGTTCGGACGCCACCACCATGGTCCGTTCCTCCCGCCCGCGCCTCCACGCTCTAGTATAGGCAGGCGGGCCCCCTCACGGGGACTCAGACCCGCGGAGCTGCGTCCACAGGCTCGCGGCTTCCTGCGTCCTGTCCAGCTCCACGTCTGCCAGCCGCACCACAGATCCCCGGGCCACCGGGGATCGCACCCGTACCCCGTGCGCGAGCCCTACGGGCAGGGCGTCGAGCCCGTCTGCCTCGTGCGCGGGCAGGAGCTTACCGAACACCGTGTACCCCCCCTCCCCGTCCAGGACGTCCCCTGGCGTCAGGTCCCTTTTGGCTACCGCCACCACCTCCGCCAGCCGCTCTACGGGCTGGCCCGTGGCTTCGCCCCGCAGCACCGCCCGGGCCACGCTCACACCGACCTCCAGGCCCACCCAGTGCGTGGGGCGGTACAGGGCCGCGTACGTTCCTGAGGAGTCGGTCCGGATCCCGTACTCGGAGAAGCAACGTGCCACGTAGTCGGAACCCGCCCGCACCACCACGAACACACCCCACCGCAGGTCCCCGGGGACCGGGCTGCCGTCCGGGTTCAGGCTGGACACCACCTCCAACGTCCCCGCCCGCTCCAGGATCCCGCCCGCGTCCCGCGGCTTGCAGACCTCCGGCAGTCCGTCCACCCCGCAGGCCGGAAACTGCAGGCCCCCGCTCTGCGGTACGAGTCCCGTGGCGTTGGCCACCGCCGCCATCTCGATGGCGGACTTGGTGCCGTCCAGAAAGGAGGTGAACATGCGGGCGTTGTAGTCGCCGGCCGCCACCATCTCCGGAGTGAACCCGTAGTGCTCCCACACCTGGTCAGGTGTGACGAAGGCGTAGCCGGGCAGGTAGCGGGTGCCCTTTCCAGCGCAGACGACCTCGAACCCGCAGACCCGGGCCCAGTCCACCAGCTCGCAGATCAGCGCCGGCTGATCCCCGTACGCCAGGGTGTAGACCACCCCCTGCTCCCGAGCCCGCCGCGCCAGGAGCGGCCCCACCAGCACGTCCGCCTCCACGGTGACCATGACCACGTGCCGGCCCGCCCGGATGCCCTCCAGGGCGTGCCGGACGGCGGCCGCGGGAGAGCCCGTGGCTTCCACCAGCACGTCCAGGGCGGGGGCCCGGATCAGGGCCTGAGCGTCGTCGGTCACCCACGTCGTCCCCTGCCGTAGCGCCGCGGCCGGGTCCGGTGCGGAGAACCGTTCCTCTGGCCAGCCTGCGCGCCTCAGGCTCTCTTTAGCCCTGTCCGGCGACAGGTCGCAGACGCCCAGCACCTGCAGCCCCGGGGTGTGCAGGGCCTGGGCGAGGAACATGGTTCCGAACTTTCCGGTGCCCACGAGTCCGACCCGTACCGGCCTGCCCTGCTCCGCCCGCCGGGCCAACTCCGCGGCGAGCCCGCCGAACCTTGGGTCCCGTTCTCTCACCATGGCGTCCTCCGTCCTTCACCTGGCCTCGGCAGGGAACTTGTGACCCCGCGTGGTACCATCATGACCGTCACGGACAGGAAAGAAAAATGGGGGAAGGGAGGCCTGGCATGAGGCGCTACGGGTTGCCCGGACTGGTGGTGGCCGCGCTGCTCGCGGCCCTGGTGGCGGGGGCCGACGGCCCGGTGGGAGCGCAGTCGGTCCCGCGGCAACTGCGCATCGCCATCGGCATCGACGCGGACCGCCTGGACCCAGCTGAACAGACCACCACGACCATCGCCAACATCGTGGACTACATGTTCGAGACCCTGGTGGACCTGCACCCCGTCAAGCAGCAGATCGTGCCCCGGCTGGCGACCCGGTGGCAGGTCTCCCGGGACGGCCTCACCTACACCTTCACCCTGCGCCGCGGGGTACGTTTCCACGACGGCACGCCGCTCAACGCGGAGGCCGTCAAGTTCAGCCTGGAACGGCTGAAGGACCCCAAGGTGGCCATGGCCCTGCGGTTCCTCGTCCAGCCCGTACAGTCCGTGGAGGCCGTGGGCGAGGACACCGTCCGAATCCGGCTGAACAAGGTCACCCCCACCTTCCTGTCGGACCTGTCGACCACGCAGTTTGCCATCGTCTCTCCGGCCGCGGTGCAGCGCGCGGGGGATCGCTGGCGGTCGGCGCCGGTGGGGGGTGGCACGGGCCCGTACATGTTCAAGGAGTGGCGTCGCGGGGACTCCATCCTTCTGGAGCGCAACCCCAACTACTGGGGCAAGAAGCCCCTGTTTGACGAGATCCTGTTCCGGGTGGTCCCGGACGCCGGCACCCGCCTGACCCAGGTCCTGGCCGGGGACGTGCACCAGGCCATGCTGCCCCCGGCGCCGGACGTCAAGGGGCTGCGGCGCAACCCCCAGGTGAAGGTGGTGGAAGCGCCCAGCGACCGGGTGATCTTCGTGGCCATGAACACCCAGTGGGGCCCCTTCAAGGACGTCCGGGTCCGGCAGGCCATGAACTACGCGGTCAACAAGAAGGCCATTCTGGCCAGCGTGCTGTTCGACCTGGGTACGGTGTCCGACTCGCCCTGCCCGCCCATGATGTTCGGATACCACAAGGTCCGGGACGGGGGCTGGCCCTTCAGCCCCACGCGGGCCAAGGAGCTCCTGGCGCAGGCGGGCTACCGGGACGGGTTCGAGGTGAACTTCTTCACGCCCACGGGTCGGTACATCCAGGACTTCCAGTTCGCACAGGCCATCGCAGGCCAGCTCCGCAACGTGGGCGTCCGGGCGAACGTCACCACCATGGACTGGCCGAGCTACGTGGCCATGATCCAGACGCCCCTGGAAAGGACGCGGATCCAGATGCTCGTGCTGGGCTGGGCGTGGCCGGTGCTGGACTGCGACGGGGTCCTGTACGGTCAGTTCCACTCCTCCAGTCACCCGCCGCGCGGCCTGGGCCCCGCCTTTTACAGCAACCCGCGGGTGGACCAGCTCCTGGACCAGCAGCGGCAGGAGGCCAACGTGGAACGCCGGAAGGCCCTCCTCAAGGAAGCACAGGAGATCATCTGGAACGACGCCCCGTGGATCTGGTTGTGGAGCCAGAAGTGGTACGTGGTGACCACCCGGAACCTGGAAGGTGTGCTCATCCACCCCATCGAGAAGTGGACGGCCCTGTGCGAGCCCCAGGAGCCGGCGGTAGGCCACCACTGCGTGAACTGGAGGTGACGGCCTAGCCTGCTTTGGGGGCGTACATCCTCCGCCGGTTGGCCCTGGCAGTCCCGACCCTGGTCGGGGTCACGGTGGTGGTGTTCGCCCTCATCCGGTTGGTACCGGGCGACCCTGCCCGGCTCGTGCTGGGCCTGCAGGCCTCGGAGGAGGAAGTCCAGCGCCTGAGGGTCCAGCTGGGGCTGGACCAACCGTTGCCGGTGCAGTACGCCCGGTTCCTCGGGCGGCTCGTCCAGGGTGACCTGGGCAGGTCCGTGGTCACGGGCGAGCCGGTCACGCGGGAGATCGCTGCGCGGCTGCCGGCCACGGTTCAGCTGGCGGTGGCCAGCACCCTGCTGGCCACCGTCGCCGGGATGGCCGCGGGCGTGATCTCCGCCACCCGGCAGTACTCGTGGGTGGACTACCTCGTGATGACCGTGGCCCTGTTCGGCATCTCCCTGCCGGTTTTCTGGCTGGGTCTCATGCTGATGCTCCTGTTCAGCGTGCACCTCCGCTGGCTGCCCGCGGGAGGGTACGGGACGCCCGCACACCTGGTCCTGCCCACGATAACCCTGGCGGCGTTCTCCGTGGCCATCATCGCCCGCATGACCCGCAGCAGTCTCCTGGAGGTGCTGCACCAGGACTACGTCCGCACCGCGTGGGCCAAGGGCCTGGGCGCGCGGGCGGTGGTCCTGCGCCACGCCCTGAAGAACGCCCTGATCCCGGTGGTGACCGTCATCGGGCTGCAGTTCGGGGGCCTGCTGGGAGGGGCCATCCTCACGGAGACGGTGTTCGCCTGGCCCGGGATGGGCCGGCTCCTGGTGGGGGCCATCGTGGCCCGCGACTACCCCGTGGTCCAGGGCGCGGTCCTGGTGTTCGCCGCCCTGTTCACCCTGGTCAACCTGGCGGTGGACGTGCTGTACGCCTATGTGGACCCGCGCATCCACTACGGTTAGCTGGGCCGGCGCCCGGGAGGCAGCCCGTACCCCGCCCACGGTGTGGCGGCGGCTGCGCCGCCACCGCACCGCGGTGGCCGGTCTGGCCGTCCTGGCCACGCTCCTGTTCGTGGCCGCGGCGGCGCCTCTGCTGTTCCCCGAGGACCCCACGGAGCCGCGGTTCGAGCGGGTCCTGCGGCCGCCCTCGTGGGAACACCCCCTGGGTACGGACAACCTCGGCCGTGACCTGCTGGCCCGGATCGCCTACGGGGGCCGCGTCTCCTTTGTCATCGGCGTGCTGGCGGTGAGCTTCAGCGCGCTGGTGGGAGTGCCGGTGGGACTGCTGTCGGGCTACTACGGCGGGAAGTTCGACCTGGTCGTCCAGCGCCTCGTGGACCTGCTTCTGGCCTTCCCGGGATTTCTTCTCGCCCTGACGCTGGTGGCCGTGCTGGGGGTCGGGGTGACCAACGTGGTGGTGGCCGTGGGCCTCGCTTCCGCTCCCGTGTACGTCCGGCTGGTGCGCGGGGTGGCCCTGTCGGTACGCCAGCAGACCTTCGTGGAAGCCGCGAGGGCCCTGGGCGCTTCGGACCGCCGGATCCTGTTCCGGCACGTACTGCCGAACTGTACCGCGCCCGTGATCGTGCAGTCCACCCTCCAGCTGGGCACCGCGATCCTCACCGCTGCCGGGCTGGGCTTCCTGGGGCTGGGCGTAAAACCGCCGACGCCCGAGTGGGGGACGATGCTGGGAGAGGGTCAGACCTACCTTTTCTCCTCCTGGTACATGGCCACGTTTCCGGGCCTGGCGATCTTCCTGACCGTGTTGGCCTTCAACCTCCTGGGGGACGGCTTGCGGGACGCCCTGGATCCCCGGATGAAACTGCCGTAGGAGAGTCGCCGATGAGCGGGAGCGTACGGCTCGAGGACATGACCTGGCCCGAGGTCCAGGCAGCTCTGCAGGCTGGCGTACGGACCGTGGTGGTGGTCGCCGCATCCACCGAGCAGCACGGGCCCCACCTGCCCCTGAGCACCGACGCCCTGATCGCGGAAGCCGTGGGCGAGCGGGTGGCCCGTCGGCTGGGAGCCTTGGTGGCGCCGGTGATCCGTCCGGGGTGCTCCGACCACCACCTGGCCTTCCCCGGCAGTCTTTCGGTCTCGCCCGGACTCCTGGTCGAACTCCTGGCCAGCTACGTGCGGTGCCTGGTGCCCTACGGGTTCGATACCTTCGTGCTGCTCTCTTCCCACGGTGGCAACTTCCGGCCCTTGGAGGATGCCGCCCGGAGGCTCCGGGACGAGTACGGGCCGAGGGGCGTCCGGGTGGTGGCGGTGGCGGGAGACGCGGCGCTGGTGGACATGATGCGGGAGATGGTGGACGTGGCCGCGCGCCTGGGAGCGCCCCAGGACGTGGACGCCATCCACGCGGACGCCTGCGAGACATCCATCGTGATGCACCTGCGGCCCGACCTGGTGCGCGCCGACCGGATCGAGGCGGGGTTCACCGGAAGGCTGGACCTCGCCGTCCTCGAAGAAGACCAGCTTGTTGTTGCGGGTCCGCCCGAACCACTTGCCCTTCTCGTTGCGGTCCTCCACCAGGATCTCCACCGTCTGCCCGATGAGGGCCTCGTTCTTGCGGCGGGAGATCCGCTCGTAAAGCTCCTCCAGCATGCGGAAGCGGCGCTCTTTCTCCTCGGGCGGCACGTCGTCGGCCATGGTGCGCCAGGCCACCGTCCCCGGCCGGGGGGAGTATTTGGCGATGTGCACCACGTCGAACTCCAGCTCCTCCACCAGCCGGTAGGTGTCCATGAACTGCTCCTCGGTTTCGCCGCAGAAGCCGACGATGATGTCCGTGGCGATGGAGGCGTTGGGGATGCGCCGGCGGATCTTCTCCACCACGCGCTTGTAGTCGGCCACGGTGTAGCCCCGGCGCATGCGGGCCAGCACCTCATCGTTGCCCGCCTGAACCGGGATCTCGATGTGCTCGCAGACCTTGGGCAGCTCCGCCACCGCCTCGATGATCCGGTCGGTCATGAAGCTGGGATGGGAGGTGAGGAAGCGGATGCGCTGGATGCCCTCCACCTCATGGACCGCCCGCAGCAGGTCCGCCAGGTCCGGGCCGTCGGGGATGTCCTTCCCGTAGCGGTCGACGATCTGGCCCAGCAAGGTGACCTCCCGGACGCCCTGCTCGGCCAGGGCGCGCACCTCGGCCACCACCTGGCCCACCGGGCGGCTGCGCTCCGGGCCGCGGCGGTAGGGGATGATGCAGAAGGTGCAACCGAAGGAGCAGCCGTGGACCACCGGCACGTAGGCCGTCACCTTGCGGCCCCGCTCCGAGAGGGGCAGCACCAGCTCCTCGTCCTGGAGCGCGTAGCGGACCATGCGCTCCAGGTCCTCCACCGCCCGGCCCTCATCGACCCGCCGGGCCAGGAACTCCACCAGCGGCCGGGGGTCCGCCGGGGGCATGAAGACGTCCACCCAGGGGAAGGCCCGGCGCAGCCCCTCGTTGCCCTTCACGCCCACCAGACAGCCCATGACCGCCACCACGCGGTCCGGCCGCCGCTCCTTGAGGGGCCGGACCATGTGGAGCCACCCGTAGGCCTTCTCCTCGGCCGACCGGCGGACGACGCAGGTGTTGACGACCAGCACGTCGGCCTGCTCCGGCCGCTCGGCCATCTGATAGCCAAGCTTCTCCAGGGCCGAGGCCAGCCGCTCGCTGTCGGCCACGTTCATCTGGCAGCCGAAGGTGTGGATGTAATACCGCATCCCGCTCACCTTCCCATCCCTCCCGCTGGATCGGGGGGGTCTATCGTGAAGATCCGCTTGAGCCCGCTCAGACCGGCGGCAAAGCGATCGCTTCGCTCATCATTTTAGAGGGGTGGGGGAAGCCCCGTCAAATGCGGGGATAACAGATCCGTGCGGACTCCTTCGCCGGACGGGAGCTCGCTCCTCCGGGGCTCGAGGCCGTTTGCCAGGGAAGCGGGATGGGATCGGCAGGAGAGGGAAGGCTGGGGAGGATTCCTGGGCCCTGCACCGGACGGTCCGGTATAATTCCCGGCGAAGGATTCGCTCCCCGCGGGGGATCCATGGCCAGCCGCTGGAAGGACTGGTATGAGCAGGGGAAGCGGGATCGCGAACGGGCGCTCCTGGACACTCAGTATGGATACTACGAATGGGCGTGTTTCACGCTCCAGCAGTCCGCGGGGAAGGTCGTCAAGGCGCTGGGGCTCGCGCTGGGCCTGACGCTGTGGGGACATTCCCTGACCGAGATGCTGAAGTGGATCGGGCAGCGGATTGAAGTTCCCCCTGAGATCCTGGATGATGCCCGATTGCTGGACCTTTATTACATCCCGCCTCGTTATCCGAACGGCTTCCCCTCCGGCAAGCCCGCGGATTACTTCACGGAAACCCAGGCCCGGGAGGCGCTCCGTGCGGCGGATCGAATCCTCCGGTTCTGTGAAAGCCATCTCCCTGGATCGGGATGAGCTCCTCCGACGGTTGCGGGAGGCGGCCGCCGAGGCGCTGGAGGCCTTCCCGGAGCTCCTGGAGGTGTGGCTGATCGGCTCCCTGGCGACCGGGACGGCCACCGGGACCAGCGATGTGGATCTGCTGCTTCGGGTGCGGGAGATCTCCGGAAACCACCTGGAAGCCATGAAGCCCTATTTTTTCTTCTTCTCTCGCCGTCTGGAGGTGGCCCTGGACCTCTTGCTAACGGGTCCGGATCTTCCCCCCGGGCTGGAGGAGGCGTTGCGGGGAAGCATCCTGCTGGCCCGGCGCGGCGAACCGGAAGGGACACCGGGCTGAGGGGGCGATGATCGGGATGTTCCCCGCAACCCGGGATTCAATTCCGGCCTGCACCGGAATCCGGCGGCTGCGGGCCGCGCCCCAGGCGCTCCATCAGCACGTCGGCCAGGGTGGGGCGGCCGATCTCCTGGATCTCGTAGCGCACCCGGAGCACGGGATGACGCACCCGCAGGATGCGGGTCAGATCCACCGGCGTGGCCGTTAGCACGAGGTCGCAGGGAGCCGCTAGGAGCCTGTCCGTGAAATGCGCAGCTTGCCGGAGGAGACCGGGGTCCCCAAAAATCGCGCCAGCGATTTTTGGGGTGGTCTAGCAGAGCCACACCTCGTGCGCTTCCGTGCACGACGGGGAAATAGTTGACAACTCAAAAGTTGATGCCTATAGTTCAGCCAGACCCGAGCCCGGAGGCAGACATGCGGGTGGTGTGCGTCGGGGGTGGACCCGGAGGGCTGTACGCCGCCATCCTCCTGCGGAAGCTGGACCCCCGCCTGAACGTGGTGGTGTACGAGCGCAACCGGCCGGACGACACCTTCGGCTGGGGTGTGGTGCTGTCCGACAGCACCCTCGGCAGCCTGGCGGTGGCCGACCGCGAGAGCTACGACGCCATCCAGCAGGCCTTCTACCACTGGGACGACATCGAGATCCACTTCCGCGGGCGGGTGCTGCGGTCGGGCGGGCACGGGTTCGCGGGGATCGCCCGGACCACACTGCTGCGGATCCTCCAGGACCGCGCCCGGGCCCTGGGCGCGCGGCTGGTGTTCCAGCACGAGGTGGAGGATGTGGAGCGCCTGGCGCGCGACGCGGACCTGGTGGTGGCCGCAGACGGTGTGAACAGCCGCACCCGCGCCCGCTACGTGGAGGCGTTCGGCCCCCAGGTGGAGTGGGGGCGGTGCCGGTACGTGTGGCTGGGCACCCACCGGCCGTTCCGGGCCTTCACCTTCGCGTTCCAGGAGACTCCGTGGGGCTGGTTCACGGTGCACGCGTACCCCTTCGACGGCGGGACCGCCACCTTCATCGTGGAGACCCCCGAGGAGGTGTGGCGGGCCGCGGGGTTGGACCGCATGGACAAGGAGGAGTCCATCGCCTTCTGCGAAGAGCTGTTCAGCTGGCTGCTGCAGGGCCACCGGCTCATGTCCAACGCCGCCCACCTGCGGGGCTCCGCCCAGTGGCTACGCTTTCCGTGGCTGCAGTGCCAGCGGTGGGTGCACTTCCTCCCGGCGGGCGGACGGCAGGTGCCTGTGGTGCTCCTGGGGGACGCGGCCCACACGGTGCACTTCTCCGTGGGGTCCGGCACCAGGCTGGCCATGGAGGACGCCATCGGGCTCGCCAAAGCCCTGGCCCGCCACGGCTGGCAGGACACCGGCGCGCTTCGGGCGGCCCTGGAGGCGTACGAACGGGAGCGCCAGACGGAGCTGTTGCGCCTGCGCAACGCGGGCCGGAACTCCGCGGACTGGTTCGAGAACGTCCGGCGGTATGTCCACCTGGAGCCGGAGCAGTTCGCCTACACCCTCCTCACTCGGTCCCAGCGACTGTTTCACGAGGAGCTGCGGCGGCGGGACCCTCAGTACGTGGAGTCGTTCGAGCGTTGGTTCGCTGCCCGGTGCGGGCTGGGCGACCGGCCGGTGCCTCCCATGTTCACGCCCTTCCAGCTGCGCGGGGTGCGGCTGAAGAACCGCGTGGTGGTCTCCCCCATGGCCATGTACTCCGCGCAGGACGGGACCGTGGGCGACTTCCACCTGGTGCACCTGGGCGCCCGGGCGCTGGGCGGCGCGGCACTGGTGTTCACGGAGATGACCTGCGTGTCCCGCGAGGGGCGCATCAGCCCTGGCTGCGCGGGTCTGTACAAGCCGGAGCACGTGGAGGCGTGGAAGCGGGTGGTCCGGTTCGTGCACGAGCACACGGACGCCAAGATCGGGATCCAGCTGGGCCACTCCGGGCCCAAGGGCTCCACCCGGGTGGGGTGGGAGGGCTACCACGAACCCCTGCCGGAGGGGAACTGGCCTGTGATGGGGCCGTCCCCGATCCCGTGGGGGCCCCGCAACCAGGTCCCGCGGGAGATGACCCGGGAGGACATGGACCGGGTGCGGGAGGAGTTCGTGCGGGCCACCCGGTGGGCGGTGGAGTGCGGGTTCGACTGGCTGGAGGTCCACTGCGCCCACGGATACCTGCTGTCCGCCTTCATCAGCCCCCTCACGAACCGGAGGACGGACGAGTACGGTGGCAGCCTCGAAAACCGCATGCGCTTCCCCCTGGAGGTGGTGCGGGCCGTGCGGTCGGCCTGGCCTGACCACCTTCCCCTTTCGGTCCGCATCTCCGCCCACGACTGGGCGCCGGGCGGGATCACCCCGGACGACGCGGTGGAGATCGCCCGTATGTTCAAGGAGGTGGGGGTGGACCTGATCGACGTCTCCAGCGGCCAGACCACCCGGGAGGCCCGGCCCGCGTACGGCCGCCTGTACCAGACGCCCTTTGCGGACCGCATCCGGCACGAGGTGGGGATCGCCACCATGGCGGTGGGCTCCATCTACGAGGCGGACCACGTGAACTCCATCATCGCCGCGGGCCGCGCGGACCTGTGCGCCATCGCCCGTCCGCACCTGGCCAACCCGCACTGGACGCTGGTGGAGGCCGCGCGCATCGGGTACCCGGAGGTGGCGTGGCCCAAGCAGTACCTGGACGGCAAGGAGCAGCTGGAGCGACTGATGGCGCGGGCGCGGGCAGCCCAGGAAGGCGAGCGGGCAGCCCTGGAGGAGCTGGAGCGGGTCCTGGCGCAGGCGGCGCAGGACCGCGCCCGGGTGCACGTGGGCTGAAGGAGGTCGTGGTGGCGGGCGAGTCGGTGGAGCTGCTGGGGCTGGAGGCACGGGCCACGGAGGAGGACCACAAGGCCATCCGCCTGTGGCTGCGGCTGCTGTCCGCCACCAACCTGGTGAAGAACGAGGTGCAGTCGCGCCTGCGCCGCACCTTCGGGACCACCCTGGCGCGGTTCGACCTGCTGGCCCAGCTGGAGCGGCACCCGGAGGGGCTCGCCATGGGCCCCCTGTCGAAGCGCATGATGGTCACCGCGGGCAACGTGACGCGCCTGGTGGACCAGCTGGAGCGAGAAGGGCTGGTGGCCCGGGTGCCCGACCCGCGCGACCGCCGGGCGGTGCGGGTGCGGCTCACCCCGCAAGGCCGCAGGCGCTTTGCGGCCATGGCCGCGGTGCACGAGGGCTGGATCGTGGAGCTGTTCTGCGGGCTCTCCCGGGAGGAGCGGGACCAGCTGTACAACCTGCTGGCCGCCCTCAAGCGCAGCGTGGCACAGGCGTTGGCCAGGGAGGGAGGTCGGGCCGGATGACGGAGTGGACGCGGCAGATGAACCCCACCACCCTGCCGGGGGACGTGGGGGGCCTTGCGGGGTTCCAGCCCGCCCACCTGGACTGGTCCGTGGAGGACGGGGTGGGGACGGTGACCCTGCGCCGGCCCCACCGCAAGAACGCGCTCACCTTCGAAAGCTACGGGGAGCTGCGGGAGCTGTTCACGCGGCTGTCGAGCGCCCCGGAGGTCCGCGCGGTGGTGCTCACGGGGGCAGCGGGGGAGTTCTCCTCCGGTGGCGACGTGTTTGAGATCATCGGGCAGCTGGTGCAGGCCGACATGCCGGGGCTGTTGCGGTTCACCCGGATGACCACGGAGGTGGTCCGGCAGATGCGCCGCTGCCCGCAGCCCCTGGTGGCCGCGGTGGACGGGGTCTGCGCGGGTGCGGGGGCGGCTTTGGCGCTGGCGTGCGACCTGCGGGTGGGGACCCCGAGGGCCCGGGTGGGGTTCCTGTTCACCCGGGTGGGGCTTGCGGGCTGTGACATGGGTGCGTGCGCCCTCCTCCCCCGGGTGGTGGGGATGGGCCGGGCCGCGGAGCTGCTGTACACCGGGCGGATGATGGACGCGGAGGAGGCGGAGCGGTGGGGGTTCTTCAACCGGGTGGTGCCGCCCGAGGAACTGTTGGAAGCAGCCCGGAGCCTGGCGCGGGAGCTCGCGGCAGGACCCGCTTTTGCCCTCAGCATGACCAAGCGCATGCTGCTGCAGGAGTGGGCCATGGGGGTGGACGAGGCGCTGGAGGCGGAAGCACAGGCGCAGGCCATCTGCATGGCCACCCGGGACTTCGACCGGGGCTACCGGGCGTTTGCCAGCCGGTCCAAGCCGGAGTTCCGCGGGGACTGAGGTGGCGGGGCACAACCTGGACTGGCCGTTCTTCGAGGCTGCCCATACAGCGCTGCGGGCGGAGCTGGAGAGGTGGGCGCGGGCCTGGTTGCGGTGGGAGGAGCCGCAGGACGTGGACGGTGCCTGCCGGCGGCTGGTGGCGGAGCTGGGACGCGCAGGGTGGCTGCGGTACGCGGTGGCGGGCCAGGAATTCGGAGGCGCCAGAGACCAGCTGGACGTGCGAGCCCTGTGCCTGGTGCGCGAGACCCTCGCCTACCACCACCCGCTGGCGGACTTCGCGTTCGCGCTGCAGGGCCTGGGCTCGGGGCCGGTGAGCCTGTTCGGGGACGAGGACCAGCGCCGGCGCTACCTGCCGCGGGTGGCCGCGGGAGAGTGGGTGGCGGCGTTCGCCCTCACCGAGCCGGAGGCCGGCTCGGACGCGGCGGCCCTGCGCTGCGAGGCCCGGCGGGACGGAGGAGGCTACCGGCTCAACGGGGTGAAGACCTTCGTGTCCAACGGCGGCATCGCGGACTTCTACGTGGTGTTCGCGCGCACGGGGCAAGCGCCCGGCAGCCGGGGGATCAGCGCCTTCGTGGTGGACGCCACCGCCCGCGGCCTGGAAGTGGCGGAGCGGATCCAGACCTCGGCGCCGCACCCGTTGGCCACCCTGCGTTTCCGCGACTGCTGGGTTCCTGAGTCGCAACGGCTGGGAGCGGAGGGCGAGGGCTTCCGGATCGCCATGGAGACCCTGAACGTGTTCCGCGCCTCGGTGGCCGCGGCGGCGGTGGGGTTGGCGCGCCGCGCTCTGGACGAGGCCCTGGACCGCGCGACCACCCGGGCGATGTTCGGAGGGGTGCTGGCGGACCTGCAGCTGACCCAGGGCAAGTTGGCGGAGATGGCCGCACGGGTGGACGCCTCCGCCCTACTCACGTACCGCGCCGCGTGGCTGCACGACCGGGGGGTCAGGGCGGCCGCGGAGTCGGCCATGGCCAAGATGGTGGCCACGGAGGGCGCCCAGCAGGTGGTGGACGCCGCGGTCCAGCTGTGGGGCGGACTGGGAGTCACCCGGGGGACGGTGGTGGAGTCCTTGTACCGGCACGTGCGGGCGCTGCGGATCTACGAGGGGGCCACGGAGGTCCAGCAGCTGGTGGTGGCCCGGGAGCTGCTGCGCCGCCGGAGGGAGGCCACAGAGGGGGGAGAGCATGCCCCACAGCGCGCTGGCGGACCGGTTCGTGCTTGACCGGCTGCCCCCGCCCGAGCTGCAGCCGGAGTTCCTGTTCGAGCTTCCGGAGCTGCGCTACCCGGACCGGCTGAACTGCGCGGGACCGCTGCTGGACCGGTGGGTGGCGCAGGGCACGGGGGACCGAGTAGCGCTGCGGGCGCCTGGGGCGTCGTGGACGTACGCGCAGCTGTGGGAGCAGGCGAACCGTGTGGCGCGGGTGCTGACCGAGGACTTGGGCCTGCAGCCGGGGAACCGCGTCCTCCTGCGAGCCCCCAACAACCCCATGCTGGCGGCCTGCTGGTTCGGGGTGGTGAAGGCAGGGGGCGTGGTGGTCACCACCATGCCCCTGCTGCGCCAGAAGGAGCTCGTGGACATCCTGACCAAGGCGGAAGTGAGCCATGTGCTGTGCGACGTCCGCCTGCGGGAGGAGCTGGACGCCGCGGTGGTCCGATGCCCGTGGGTGCGCGAGGTGCGGTACTTCGGGGACCGAGGGCCCGACAGCCTGGAGGCGCTCATGGCCCGCAAGCCTGCGGACTTCCGCAATGTGGACACCGCCTCCTGGGACCCCGTGCTGATCGCCTTCACCTCCGGGACCACGGGCAAGCCCAAGGGGTGCGTGCACTTCCACCGGGACGTGCTGGCCATCTGCGACACCTTTGCGAAGCACGTACTGCGCGCCACGCCGGAGGACGTGTTCACCGGCAGCCCGCCCCTGGCGTTCACGTACGGGCTGGGAGGTCTGCTGGTGTTCCCCCTGCGCATCGGGGCCAGCAGCGTTCTGCTGGAGCGGGCGGGGCCTGAGGAACTGCTCGAGGGGATCGAACGGTTCGGGGCCACCGTGTGCTTCACCGCGCCCACCGCGTACCGGGCCATGGCGGGGAAGGTCCGGGGTCGGCCGGGGCGGCTGCGGAAGTGCGTGTCCGCGGGGGAGGTCCTTCCGGCTGCCACCCGGCTCCAGTGGCGGGAGGCCACGGCTATCGAGATCATCGACGGGATCGGTTCCACGGAGATGCTGCACATCTTCATCTCGCACCGGGAGGAGGAGGCCAAGCCTGGAGCCACGGGCAAGCCGGTGCCAGGATACCGGGCCTGCGTGCTGGACGAGGAGGGCCGGCCCCTGCCCCCGGGCGTGGTGGGCCGCCTGGCGGTGAAGGGCCCTACGGGCTGCCGGTACCTGGACGACCCGCGGCAGCGGGAGTACGTGCAGGGCGGGTGGAACGTCACCGGCGACGCGTACCTGGTGGACGAGGAGGGCTACTTCGTGTACCAGGCGCGTACCGACGACCTCATCGTCTCCGCGGGCTACAACATCGCGCCTGCGGAGGTGGAGGAGGCGCTGCTGACGCACCCCGCGGTGGCGGAATGTGGGGTTGTTGGCGCCCCGGACCCCGACCGGGGGCAGGTGGTGAAGGCATACGTGGTCCTGCGGCCGGGGTGGAGCGCCACGGAGGGACTGGCCCGCCAGCTCCAGGAGCACGTGAAGGCCCGCCTGGCACCGTACAAGTACCCGCGGGCGGTGGAGTTCTGCGACGCCCTGCCCAGGACGGAGACGGGCAAGCTGCAGCGGTTCCGGCTCCGGCAGTGGGCCCGCGGGGAGTCCTGAGGACGACGGAGGGTTTAAGGAGGTGCCGATGCGGGTGTTGCAGCCGGCGCACTGGAAGCGGCCGCGGGGCTACAGCCACGGGGTGGTCGCCCGCGGCACCTGCGTGTTCGTGGCGGGCATGGTGGGCTGGGACAACGGACGGGAGGAGTTCGAAAGCGCAGACTTCGTGGAGCAGGCGCGGCAGGCCCTGCAGAACATCGTGGACGTCTTGCGGGAGGCGGGGGGCCGGCCGGAACACCTGGTGCGCCTCACGTGGTACGTGACGGACCGGCAGGAGTACCTGCAGTCCCTGGGGCGGCTGGGGGAAGTGTACCGGGAGGTGATCGGCCGCCACTACCCGGCCATGTCCGTGGTGGAGGTCAAGGGCCTGGTGGAGCCCGGCGCGAAGCTGGAGATCGAGGCCACGGCGGTGATTCCGGACGGAGAGTAGGAAAGCCTCCAGAGGTGAGGCGGAAACCGAACGGAAGGGGGGAAGGTCGGTGAGCCGGACGGTACGAGTCGCTCTCGTGGTCGTGCTGCTGGCCTGCGCCCTGGTATCGGGGTTGGCCAGCGGGCAGGCGCGAACGCTGAAGATCGGGTTCGTGAGCACCCTGTCGGGAGGAGGTGCGGCGCTGGGGGTGGACGTACTGGACGCCTTCCAGCTGGCCCTGCGCCACCTGGGCGGGCGGCTCGGGGGTCTACCGGTGGAGGTGATCACCGCGGACGACCAGCTGAACCCCGACGTGGCGCGGACCGCGGTGGAACGGCTGCTGCGTCGGGACCGGGTGGACCTGGTCACGGGCATCATCTTCTCCAACGTCCTGCTGGCGGTGGGGGACCTGATCTTTCACCACGGCACCTTCTACATCAGCCCCAACGCAGGGCCGTCGGAGTACGCGGGCGAGCAGTGCAACCTGCACTTCATCAACGTGGCCTGGCAGAACGACAACTTGCACGAGGCCATGGGCCACTACGCCACCCTGAAGAACTACGAGACTGCCTTCATCCTGGCGCCCAACTACCCGGCCGGGCGGGACGCCCTGGCGGGCTTCAAGCGCTTTTACAAGGGTCGGGTGGTGAGCGAGGTGTACACGCGCCTCGGGCAGCTGGACTACTCCGCGGAGATCGCCCAGATCCGGGCCGCACGGCCTCGGGCGGTGTACGCCTTCTACCCCGGGGCCATGGGGGTGAACTTCATCAAGCAGTACGCGGAGGCCGGGCTGATGCAGCAGGTCCAGCTGCTGGTGCCCGGGTTCTCCGCGGACGCGGACGTGATCCGGGCGGTGGGCAGGCCCATGGTGGGGGTGTTCAACAGCTCCCACTGGGCCTTGGAGCTGTTCAACCCCATCAACCGCCGGTTCGTGGAGGACTTCCGGAGGACCTACGGGCGTGTGCCAACCCTGTACGCGGCGCAGGGGTACGACACCGCCCTGGCCATCGACCACGGGCTGCGGGCGGTGGGCGGGGACCTGTCCCGCAAGGCGGACTTCCGGAAGGCCATCCTGTCCGGGTTCGACAGCACCCGCGGCCGCGTGCGCTTCAGCAAGAACGGCTACCCCATCCAGGACTACTACCTGCGGCAGGTGGTGGAGCTGCCCAACGGGGAGATCGTCAACCGCCTGCGGGGGACCATCTTCCGGAACCACGCGGACGCGTACGTGAGTCAGTGCCGGCTACCCTGAGGGGGCGCGGAGGTCTGTCGGTGTCCGCATCCCTGGTCCTGGAGCAGCTGCTGAACGGGGTGCAGTTCGGGCTGATGCTGTTCCTCCTGTCCGCGGGGCTGACCCTGGTCCTGGGGATGATGGACGTGGTCAACCTCGCCCAGGGGTCCCTGTACATGCTGGGCGCGTACTTCGCCGCCACCCTGAGCGCGGCCACGGGGTCCTTCTGGGCCGGGGTGGCGGGCGCGGTGGTGGCCACCGCGGTGGTGGGCCTGCTGCTGGAGGTCTCCGTGCTGCGGAGGGTGTACGGGGCCGACCACCTGACGCAGGTGCTGGCCACCTTCGCCCTCATCCTGGTGTTCAACGAGGGCGTGCGGATGATCTGGGGCCCGCAGGCGCTGCTGCTGTCGGTGCCCCCGGAGCTGGCCCGCCCCGTGGCCCTGCTGCCCGGACTCAACTACTCCGCCTACCGCCTGACCATCATCGCCGCGGGCGTGGTCCTGGCCGCGGTGCTGTTCCTGTTCATCCACCGGACCCGGGTGGGCATGTGGGTGCGGGCGGGAGCGTCCAACCGGCGCATGGCGCAGGTCATGGGCGTGCCCATCCGGCGGGTGTTCACGGGGGTGTTCGTGGCCAGTGCGGCCCTCAGCGCGGTGGCCGGGGCGCTGTTGGGCCCCATCTTCGCGGTGCAGGTGGGCATGGGGGAGGAGGTCCTGATCCTGGCGTTCGTGGTGATCGTGATCGGCGGCATCGGGTCGGTGAAGGGCTCCCTGGTGGGCTCCTTGCTGGTGGGCGTGGTGGACACCGCAGGCCGGGCGTTCCTGCCCGCGGCGTTCGCGCACCTGTTCCCTCCCGAGATGGCCTCCAACCTGGGGCCCGCGGCGGCCTCGGTGCTCATCTACTTCCTGATGGCCCTGGTGCTGTTCCTGCGGCCCCAGGGCCTGTTCCCCGTGCGCGGGTAGGATGCGGGCGCCCAACCTCACCCTGCCCCAGACGGCCCGCACGGCGCTCCCGAGGACGTGGAGTGCGCGGGCGGGGGCGGCTGTGGCGGCCCTGGCGGTGGTGGCCTTCCCGGCCGTGGCCGTGGCCCTGGACTGGTCGTACTACCTGAGCCTGGCCACCAAGACCCTCGCCCTCGTCCTGGCCGCGAGCGCCTTGAACCTGGTGTTGGGCTATGGGGGCATGGTCAGCTTCGGGCACGCCACCTACTACGGCCTGGGCGCGTACGCGGTGGCGATCCTGGCCCGGGAGGGTGTCCGCCAGGCGTGGGTGGTGTGGCCCACAAGCGTGCTGGTGGCAGCCGTGGCGGCGCTCCTCATCGGGGCCGTGTGCCTGCGCACCCGGGGGCTGTACTTCATCATGATCACCCTGGCCTTCGCGCAGATGGTGTACTACGGAGTGGTGTCGTTCAAACAGTACGGGGGCCAGGACGGGCTGCGGGCGCCGCGGACGGAGTTCGGGTTCCACCTGGGGGACGTGGAGCTGTACTACCTGGCCGTGGCCCTGGTGGCCGTGAGCCTGTGGTTTTTGTGGCGACTGGTGCACGCCCGGTTCGGCGTGGCCCTGCAGGCGGTGCGGGACAACGAGGTACGGGCGGCCGCGGTGGGCTACCCCGTGTACCGGATCCAGCTGGCCGCCTTCGTGATCTCCGGGGCCCTGACAGGTCTCGCGGGCGCCCTGATGGCCCACCACACCCAGTACGTCTCCCCCGCCATGCTCAGCTGGCCGCAGTCGGGGCACTTCATGTTCATGGTCATCCTGGGAGGCGTGGGGCGGTTCTGGGCCGGGGTGCTGGGCGCGGTGGCGATGACGGTGCTCGAGGAGCTGTTTCACGCGGCCACGGTGTTCTGGCAGTTCTACGTGGGGCTGGCCCTGCTGGCCGTGGTCCTGCTGGCCCCACGCGGGCTGGCCGGGCTGTGGGAGAGGCGGCGGTGAGCCTGCTCCAGGTGCGCGGCCTCACCAAGCGGTTCGGCGGCGTGCTGGCGCTGTGGCGGTGCGACCTGGACGTGCTCCCCGGTGAGGTTCATGCTCTCATCGGCCCCAACGGCGCGGGCAAGACCACCCTGGTCAACCTGGTGTCCGGGTTGCTGGCGCCCACGGAGGGGAGGGTGGTGTTCCGGGGAAGGGACGTGACGCACCTGGCGGCCCACCAGCGGGCGCTCCTGGGCATCGCCCGCACCTTCCAGGTGACGAACCTGTTCCCGCGGGACACCGTGCTGGACAACCTGGCGCGGGCGGTGCAGGCGCGCACGGGAAGCTCCTTCCGCTTCTGGAAGCCGGTCTGGCAGGAGCGTCTGCTTGTGGAGGAGGCGGCGTCGGTGGCGCGGAGGGTGGGGCTGGAAGCACGCCTGCACACCCCTGCCCACGCCCTCTCGCACGGCGAGCAGCGGCAGCTGGAGCTGGGGTTGGCCCTGGCGTGTGACCCGCAGCTCGTGATCCTGGACGAGCCCACCGCCGGCATGAGCCGGGAGGAGACCCACCGGGTGGTGGACCTGATCCGCGGCCTGAAAGGAGAGGTGGCCGTCCTGCTGGTGGAGCACGACATGGACGTGGTGTTCCGGGTGGCGGACCGCATCACGGTGCTGGTGGAAGGCCGGGTGCTGGCCAGCGGCCCTCCCGAGGAAGTCCGCGAAAACCCGGAAGTCCACCGGGCGTATCTGGGCCACGCCCTGGACGGGCAGAAGGCGCCAGACCACATGTCCCGGGTATCCAGGCCGGAACCCTCCGGGCCGCCCCTACTGCAGGTGGAGGACCTCCAGGCGTCCTACGGGCCCAGCCAGGTGCTGTTCGGGGTCAACCTGCAGGTGGCCGAGGGTGGGCTGGTGACCCTCCTGGGCCGCAACGGCATGGGCAAGACCACCACGGTGCACACCATCGTGGGGCTGGTCACGGCGAAAGGCGGGCGCGTGGTGTTCGACGGCCGCAGGATCGACCGCAGGCCTCCGGAAGAGGTGGCGTCATTGGGGGTGGCCCTGGTGCCGGAGGGCCGGCAGATCTTCCCCAACCTCACGGTACGGGAGAACCTGCTCGCCTTCGCCGCCAACCGGAGCGGGTCTGAGGAGCCCTGGACCCTGGACCGGGTGCTGGACCTGTTCCCCCGGCTCCGGGCCCGGCTGAACCAGATGGGCAACCAGCTGTCCGGCGGCGAACAGCAGATGCTCGCCATCGGCCGAGCCCTGATGACGAACCCGCGGCTGCTGATCCTGGACGAGGCCACGGAAGGCCTGGCCCCCCTCATCCGCGAGGAGATCTGGAAGGCCCTGCGGAAGCTGAACGAATCCGGCCTGACGGTGCTGCTCATCGACAAGTACGTGGAGCAGCTCACAGAGCTGGCCGACTACCACTTCATCCTGGAGCGCGGCCGGGTGGCCTGGGAGGGGCCGTCGGAGGTCCTGCGAGCCGACCCGGAGCTGTGGCGGCGGTACCTGAGCGTGTGAGGGAGCGGTGGACCTTTTCGGACGCGTGGCGGTGGTGACGGGCGGAGGCCGCGGCGTGGGGCGGGCCTGTGCGTTCGAGCTGGCCCGCCGCGGGGCCGCGGTGGCGGTGCTGGCCCGCAGCACACCGGAGGTGCACCGGGTGGCGGAGGAGATCCAGGCTATCGGCGGCCGCGCGCTGGCGTGCGCCTGCGACGTCACGCAGCGCGCCCAGGTGGAGGCAGCGGTGGCCCAGGCGCGGGAACGGTTCGGGCCCGTCACCGTCCTGGTGGCCGCCGCGGGAGTGGCCCGCGGCAGCCCGTTTCTGGAGATCACGGACGAGGAGTGGGAGGAGCACCTGCGCACCAACGTCACGGGCGCCTTCTACGCCATCCGGGCGGTGCTGCCGGACATGCTGGCCGCACGGTGGGGGAGGGTGGTGGTGGTGGCCAGTACTGCGGCCAAGGTGGGCTCCCGCTACACCGCCGCGTACACCGCGTCCAAGCATGCCCTGCTGGGCCTGGTCCGGTGCCTGGCGGTGGAGTTCGCCACCTACGGGGTCACCGCCAACGCCGTCTGCCCCGGCTACCTGGACACCGGCATGACGGAGGACAACGTGCGGCGCATCAGCGAGCGCACCGGGCGCAGCCCCGCGGACGTCCGGGCGGCCCTGGAGGGGATGAGCCCGCAGAGGCGGCTGTTCGCGCCCGAGGAGGTGGCCTCGCTGGTGGCCTACCTGTGCACGGACGCGGCCCGAGGGGTCAACGGGCAGGGGATCGTGCTGGACGGCGGCGCCGTCCAGGCGTGAGGAGGTGGGGGCGTGGTCACGTACGAGGACGTCCCGCAGCGGTTCAACGCGGCCCGGTACTTCCTCGACCGCAACGTGGAGGAGGGGCGGGGCGACCGGGTGGCCCTGTACTGCGGGGACCGCCGGGTCACGTACCGGGAACTGGTGGAGCTGTCCAACCGCGTGGCTCACGTGCTGCAGGAGCTGGGGGTCCGGCCCGAGCACCGGGTGCTGCTGGCGCTGTCCGACGGCGTGGAGTTCGTGGCCACGTGGTACGCGGTGCTCAAGGTGGGCGCGGTGTCCGCGGAGGTGTACACCTACCTGCACGCCCACGACTACGCGTACTACCTGGACTACGCGCGTCCCCAGGTGGTGGTGACGGACGGCTCTACCCACGAGCGCGTGCGGGCAGCCGCCCGCGAGGTGGGGTTCCGGGGCCGGATGCTGGCGGTGGGCGTGGTGGAGTTGGAGCCGGGCGAAGAGGACTTCCACGGCCTGGTGGCGCAGGCGCCGCCGGAGCTGGAGCCTGTGGACACGTCCAAGGACGACTTCGCCCTGTGGAAGTTCACCACGGGGACCACGGGCCGGCCCAAGGCGGTGGTGCACTGCCACTACGCGCCCTACCTCAGCTTCTGGAACTACGCGCAGGAGGTGATCCGGTACACCCTGGAGGACGTGGTGCTGCCGGTTCCCAAGCTGTTCTTCGGCTACGCCCGGGACTGTGCGGCCCTGTTCCCCTTCGGCGTGGGGGCTGCGGGCATCGTGTTCCCGGAGCGCAGCACCCCGGAGCGCATCTTCGAGCTGGTGGCCCGCTACCGTCCCACCCTCCTGATTCAGGTCCCCACCATGATCAACGCCATGGTGAACCACCCGGACGCGGACCGGTACGACCTGTCGTGCGTGCGGCTGGCCACCTCCGCGGGGGAAGCCCTGCCCGCGGAGCTGTACCACCGGTGGAGGGCGAAGTTCGGGGTGGAGGTGGTGGACGGGATCGGCTCCTCAGAGCTGTACCACATCTACGTGTCCAACCGGCCGGGCGAGGTGCGGCCGGGCAGCGTGGGGCGCCCCTGCCCGGGCTACCGGGCGGAGGTGCGTGACCCCGAGGGCCGGGCGGTGCCCGTCGGGGAAGTCGGGGAGCTGTGGGTGTGGGGCGAGACCGCGGCCCTGATGTACTGGAAGGACCGGGCAAAGTCGGTCCGGACCTTCCACGGGAACTGGGTCCGCACCGGGGACCTGTTCCGTCAGGACTCTGAAGGGTTCCTCTGGTACCAGGGACGGGCGGACGACCTGATGAAGGTGGGCGGGGTGTGGGTGGCGCCCCTGGAGGTCGAAGAGTGCCTGCTGCGCCACCCGGAGGTGTCCGAGTGCGCGGTGGTCCCGGAGGTGAGGGAGGGCCTGACGGTCCCGGTGGCGTACGTGGCCCTACAGGACCCGACGCACGCCGGGCCCGAGCTCGCCAGGGCCCTGCAGGAATTCGTCCGCCAGCACCTGAGCCCCCACAAGTACCCGCGGGAGGTACGGTTCGTGGACGCGTTGCCGCGCACGCCGTCGGGGAAGGTGGACCGGAAGAGGTTGCGGGAGGGGGCCGCAGCGCAGGAGGCCGTGGCCGGCTCCGGCAGCACCGCAGCGACACCCGCCCTGTAGCCACGGGACAGGCGGCCGTCGCTCGGGAGCGTGTGCACGGAAACGCAAAGCTTGGAGGAGGGGTCCCCAAAAACCGCGCAGCGACTCTTGGGGTGGTCTAAGGCCTGGTCCCGAGCCGGCCCGGCCGGTCGCGGCCCCCACCGCGCACCACGTCAAGGACGGTCTGCACGAGCAGGTCGGTGAGGACCTTGAAGGTGGTCTCTCCCTCCTCAGGCGTGGCGTCCGCGGGCCAGCCGCAGTAAGCCTGGTCCATCCCCAGGTCGCGGAAGTCCCGGGCGCCGGAGGACAGCCCGCCCACGAGATCCACGGGGTTGGGAGGAAGTCCCCGGAGGAACGCTAGGTCCACCAGGTCGGGCCGGTCCGCCAGGACCAGGGAGGTCTCGTACCGGCCCGCGTGGCACGACCCGCGGCGGAACTCCTCCCCGAGGCGGTCGGCCCGGTGCCGCCGGGTGAGGTCCAGGTAGCCCACCACCACGCCGGTGCGCGCTTCGACCGCGTCCAGGGCGGCGTGCACGCACCGCACGTGTTCGGGCTCGAAGTGGTTGTTCACCACCACGACCCACCGGAAGCCCTGCCGGACCAGGTCCGTACACAGGTCCACCAGCAGGGCGTGCAGGGTCTGCGCGGAGATGCCGACCGTGCCCGTGAAGGACGCAGCACAGCGGGTCACCCCGTAGGGCACGGGCGGCAGCAGGAGGACGCGTACCTCGGGGTGGTCGCGCAGCCGTTCGGCGGCGCGCCGGCACATCCCTAAGGAGATGAGGAGGTCTGTCCCGAGGGGCGCGTGCGGCCCGTGGGCCTCCACCGATCCCAGGGGCAGGAGTAGGACCGGCCGACGGGGGCTCCGCAGCAGCTCCGCGGCAACTGGCCAGGAAAGGTCCGCGAACTGATCGCTCATGTGGCCGTGTGCTGTGGAGTACGATTCGCGGGCGTCCCGCCAGGTCCTCCGGGACGGTGGGTCTCCCCGGGACAGCACAACGGAGGGAGTCAACCTCCGCGCGGGAGCAGCAGCGGCAGGGCCAGGTCTACGAAGGCGTTGTTGAGGGCGTGCATGACGAGCGGGGGATAGACGGAACGGTAGCGCAGGAACAGCACTGCGGGTGCGAACGACCAGAAGAAGATGTAGGCGGCAACCCCCGGGCCCACGCCGAGGTGGTACAGGGCGAACAGGAGGCTGTGCGCCACGAGTGCCGCGGGGCGGGACATCCGGGTGGCCAGCACGGCCAACACGTAGCCGCGGAACAGGGTCTCCTCCGCAGCGGGCACCACGGCCAGGCCTGCCACCGCGGCGACCACAAACTCCCAGGGGGTCTGGGGCAGCACGAACCCACGGCGCCCAGGCTCCCAGTACGTGGGGATTCCCACAGCACGGCAGGCCGCCTCCACCGGGGGCCACAGGCTCACCGCGGCCGCGGTGGCCACCACCGCCGCCACGGCCTGTCCTGAGGCCAACCGTCCAGTCCACCCCAACTGGGCCGGGCTTACGCCCCGTGCGGCGAGCAGGCGGACCAAAGCCAGGGCGGTGGCCGCGGCCCACAGCGCATACAGGGCCACCCGGAACAGGCCCACGTCGCGCAAGCCCACCTTGAAGGCGGCCGCAGGAGCGGCAAGGCCGGCCAGGCGCAGCGCGGCGATCGACAGCGCCGTGCCGGCCACGCTGACGAAAGGCAAGGGCAGGTACGACGCCGGCAGTCTGACGGGCGGGTGCGGGGAGTCCGTGCGGATCTCAGGCGAGGCCACCGATATTTACTCCCAGGTACCCAGTTCCTCCTTTGGCACGAACAACAGGTCAGGCACCCGGTCCCGCCGGTAGTCCCACTTGGTGGGGGGGCGCATGGCGGAGCGGTCCGCGGGCCGGCCCGTGTGGGCGGACACCACCGCGATGCCCAGCAAGTACAGCCCCGGGGTGGTCCCTCCCAGGCGGAACCCCCCGAAGACTACCAGCAGGTAGCAGAGGATCCAGGCCAGCACCACGGTGAACCACTCCGGGTCCGAGACGCCGTCCCACGGGTCAAACCCGACACGGGGTCCCAGCAGCAGGAGGCCTGCCCAGGTGAGGGCCAGGCATAGGAGGATGTCCACCAGCCCCGCTAGCGCGGCGCGCCAGCGGGCCTTCCAGTGGGCGTGGTAGAGCCGTAGCCGCCAGGGGTCTGCTTCCAGGGCGGTACGCCACGCATGGTA
>VAPR01000512.1_pt1 | contig 25086 bp, 19 predicted proteins | sample 3380701 | NCBI WGS metagenome assembly VAPR01 (sample SAMN11536904, study PRJNA540576) | hot springs metagenome | isolation source: hot spring wet sediment | place: Spain: Lobios | collected 2014-01 | reverse complement strand
AAAAATGCCTCCTCAATCTTTTGGGCGACTTGAAGGGCAAGGTCAAAAACTTGCAGGGCACGGTCAAATTGCCTTGCTTCCGCTAACGCTGAAGCGATGGCGCTGAGAGCCCATGAGCGGGCAAGTGCATTCTCAATCTTTTGGGCGACTAAAAGGGCACGGTCAAATTGCTTTGCTTTCGCTAACGCCCCAGCGATGTCGCTGAGAGCCCATGAGCGTAAAAATGCCTCCTCAATCTTTTGGGCGGCTTGAAGGGCAAGGTCAAAAACTTGCAGGGCACGGTCAATTTGCCCCGCTTCCGCTAACCCCAAAGCGATGTCTTTGAGAGCCAATGAGAGGTCAGAGGCATCCTCAATCTCTCGGGCGGCTTGAAGGGCATCCTGATAGGCTTGCTCAAACTTTTCTTCAAGGGAAAGGGACGGAGGCAAAGAGAAGGGGGGAACAGGTCTGAGAGGGACGCCCAAACGCCGCAAAAGCGCTTTGACAGCATTGGAAGGAATGGCAAAGTTCAAGTTCTGACCCCCTAAAAGGGTGGAACTGGCAACTCCAATAACCTCTCCCTTGCGGTTGAAAACAGGCGAGCCGCTGTTGCCTTTAGAGATAGGCGCCGTGATTTGCAACAACTTCCGCCCATCCTTCAACACCCTTATGGCACTGATAATGCCCGCACTGACCGTCCCCTCCAACGCCATCGGCGAACCAATGACACAAATCGCTTCTCCGACCCTTATCTCATCACTATCACCCAGCGAAACAAAGGGCAAGTTCTGCCCTTCCGCCTGCAAAACAGCCAAATCGTTCTCTTCGTCCAAAGCCAAAACGCCTTTGATGACCAAGAAAGAGCCATCTAAGCGGCGAGCCAAGATGACGGGCTTGCCCTCAATGACATGGAAGTTAGTGACGATTTTCCCGTCTCGGCTGATGAGGAAGCCGCTTCCTTGAACGATGTCTCTTGCATCTGCGGAGACGATGGTAACGACGGCGGGCGCAACCTTTTGCACAAGCGGTGACCAATCCACCGCTTCCTGGGCAGCCGCCAGAGAAGCGACGAAAGCAACGACGAAAGCGACGAGCAAGAGAAGGCGCCAGCGACGCATCGCGATCACCCCAACATTTGCTGGTGATGGGTGATGCCCTCATTGTAGCTTGGGCTTTAAGGGAAGGCAAGAGCCGAAGGGGAAACGGGGGAGAAAAATTTGGGGGCAAAAACAGGGGTTAACCCCGTCAGCGGTTGGTTGGAAAGGTCGCAAGGGTCACCTTTCGGCGACCCGTTTAGCCTTCCCTTTGGTGTTCCCCAAGGGAAAAGCCCTTCTGGAAGTCCTTCCAAGGTGACCCTGTGGCTTCAAACAGAAGGGGAAAAGCCGCCTGCCGACGCCCCTTGGCGTGGCGGGGGGAAGTGTCTTTGAGGCGGCAACACATTAGCGGAACGGTGCTAATAGGCAAAACATTGGGAAGGGGGGAAAAGCGGGAAAAAACACGAGAGCGCAAGCGGGCGGCATCAGGGTCGGCGCTGCCTTAGGTTACCCTTCCCACAATCGGCGACCGCATAAGTCACTGCTGGTGCTCGCGACAAAGTTTAATTGGTTAGGTTATGCAAATTCAACGAGTAGAAGGATGGGGGGCAAGGATGGAAGGGCAACGGCAACTTACGGAATGTTTGCGAATGGGGCTCACAATTACGGTTTGTGTGGTGGGGATTATGTTGATGGCATTTCCTGACTCTTGTGAGCCACAGCCAGTGGTGGACTTGCCGCCAGGGGTGAAAGTGGTTTGGGACATCAACAAGGCGTATCGTGAAACGACCCCCACTCGTGAACACATCTGCATCAACGGTCTATGGCGTTGGCAACCTGCCCTCCCCGCTACCGAACTTGTGCCTTCCGAAGGGTGGGGCTACTTCAAAGTGCCCGGTTGCTGGCCCGGCATTACTGACTACATGCAAAAGGATTGTCAAACCGTCTATGCCCACCCAAGTTGGAAAGGCATCAATTTGCGTGAAATCACTGCTGCGTGGTATCAGCGAGAGATTGAGATACCGCAACAGTGGAAGGGTCGCCGCATCGCAGTATATGCCGAATACTTGAACTCCTATGCGAGCGTCTTCCTTGATGGAAAGAAAGTTGGCGAAATCTTGTTCCCCGCTGGCGAAGTGGACATCACGGCTTTCTGCACCCCGGGCAGCAAGCACATGTTGTCCATGCTTGTCATTGCGCTCCCGTTGAAGGGTGTGATGCTCTCCTACACGGACACGGCAGCGGCGCGGCTGGTGAAAGGGTTCGTCGCAAGGCGAGGTCTTTGCGGAGATGTCTTTCTGATCAGTCTGCCGATAGGAGCAAGCATCACCAATGTAAGAGTGGACACTTCGGTGCGGAGGTGGGAGATCACTTTCAATGTTTCCTTGAGCGGGCTGGAAACAGGTGACAGATACTCGCTAAACGCTCAAATTCTGGACAACGGCAAAAAAGTGGCAGAATTTAACAGCCCAACCTTCGGGGCAGGAGATTTGAAGGACGATAAATTTGCTTTCACCCAAAAGTGGAAGCCAGACAAACTTTGGGATATCCATACGCCCCAAAATGTTTACACTCTCCGACTTTCCCTCAGGGATGCCAGCGGCAGGGTTTTGGATGTCTTCTATCCTGTCCGCTTTGGGTTCCGAGAGTTTTGGATCGATGGAAGGGACTTTTACCTAAACGGAACGCGTATTTTCCTGTCTGCTGTTCCCCTTGACAACGCTCAAATTGGGGCAGCATGGGCGACATACGAAGGGGCGCGGGAGAGCCTCTTGCGTTTGAAGAGTTTCGGCATCAATTTTGTCTACACCCACAACTATGACTGTCTTCCCGGCTCCCACTTGAGTTTCAACGAAATCCTTAGGGCAGCGGATGATGTGGGGATGTTGGTGGCATTATCGCAGCCCCACTTCAGTCACTACGATTGGAGTGCTCCCGACGCTGACCAGAACAATGGATATGCCCGCCATGCCGAGTTCTATGTGCGGGTGGCGCAGAATCACCCATCCGTTGTCGCCTATGCAACCAGCCACAATGCCACTGGCTACAGCGAAGACATGAACCCTGACAAAATTGACGGGATCTACGACCAACGAAGCCCTTGGTCAATGAACAATGTCAGAAGAGCATTGCGTGCTGAAGCCATCATCAGGCGGTTAGACCCAAGTCGCATTATCTACCACCACGCTTCGGGCAACCTGGGTTCAATGCACACCACCAACTTTTACCCCAACTTCGTTCCCATTCAGGAGTTGTGCGACTGGTTTGAGCATTGGGCAACGAAAGGTGTTAAGCCAGTGTTCATGTGTGAATATGGCGCACCTTTCACTTGGGATTGGGCAATGTATCGTGGTTGGTATAAGGGTGTTCGGGAATTTGGTAGTGCGTTAGTGCCTTGGGATTTTTGTCTTGCGGAATGGAATGCCCAGTTTTACGGTGACCGAGCTTACCAGATTAGCGAAGAAGAGAAAAGGAACCTGCGTTGGGAGGCTCGGCAATTCCGAGAAGGAAGGCTTTGGTATCGTTGGGATTATCCACACCAATTGGGTTCAAGGGACTTTGATGAGCGCTATCCCATACTGGCTAAATACCTCACCGATGCTTGGCGTGCCTTTCGGACATGGGGCGTTTCAGGTATCTCGCCATGGGAGCACCATGTGTTTTGGAAGGTGCGCCCTGGTTTGGAGCGAAACCGCCGTGTGGAGTTAACGACGGATTGGGAAAACATCCAACGCCCCGGCTTCAGCCCAGACTACCTTCAGGAAAGGTTTGAGCGCATGGACACTGCTTACGACCGCTCGGATTGGATACCCACACCTGCCGCTGAAGCAATGTATCGGAACAATATGCCTTTGTTGGCATACATCGCTGGCAAGCCTGCCCGATTCACCACTATGGATCACAACTTCTTCCCCGGCGAGACGGTTGAAAAGCAAGTCATTATTATCAACAATTCACGGGTGACTGTGACCTGCGACTACGCATGGTCTTTGTCTTTGCCCCAAGTCGTGCGTGGAGGGGGTAGAGTTCGCGTTGAGACGGGGCAGCAGGCTCGAATCCCGCTACGCATTCCTTTGCCGAAAAACTTGTCTTCAGGAACTTACCGTTTGACCATGACAGCCAAATTCAACACGGGTGAGGTTCAAAAGGATGAGTTTGAGATCCATGTTTTGCCCCCTCTGCCAAAACTCAACTTACCATCCAACATTCGGATTGCGCTGTTTGACCCACGAGGCGAAACAAGGAAACTCCTGTCGGCTATGGGTGTGCGTTTTTCCATAGTAGGAGCCGATGAAGATTTGTCTAATTATGATGTGCTCATTATCGGCAAAGCAGCCTTGACAACTGATGGGGTGGGGCTGAATATCTACCCAGTTCGCCAAGGGCTCAAAGTCCTTGTGTTTGAGCAAACTTCTGAAGTGCTTGAGAAACGACTGGGCTTTCGGATAGCGGAGTATGGTCTGCGCCAAGTCTTTCCCCGTATAGCCCAACACCCCGCTTTGAGTGGCTTATCGGTTGAGCATCTGCGCGATTGGCGCGGAGCAGCCACTCTCCTTCCACCGCGTTTAGAATACCAACTCAGCGAGAAATACAACGAAGCTCCTACGGTTCGTTGGTGTGGCTTGGAGATTCCCAAACTATGGCGATGTGGCAACTGGGGAAATGTGGCGTCTGTTCTGATTGAGAAACCCACTCGTGGTGATTTCTTGCCTATCGTAGACGGTGGTTTTAGCTTGCAATACAGCCCACTTATGGAATACCGTGAAGGTCAGGGAGTGGTGCTGTTTTGTCAGATGGATGTGACGGGGCGGACTGAAAACGATCCAGCGGCTCTTCGTTTGGTCTACAACCTCCTGCAATATGTTGCTAATTGGAAGCCTATTCCCTCTCGTCAGGCTCTTTATATCGGCGACCCAGAAGGCAGGAAACACTTGGAGTTTGCTGGTATTTCGGTCAAGGCTTATTTAGGTGGTCCGTTGTCCGCTGACCAAGTCCTTATTGTTGGCCAAGGTGGAGGACAAATTCTGGCGAAGAATGCAACGGAAGTGGCTCGCTGGTTGAAGGCTGGTGGAAATATGCTCTGCCTTGAACTTGACAAGCAAGAAGCAAATCTGTTCTTGCCTACCCCAATACGCACAACGATGCAGGAGCATATCGCTGCCTACTTTGAGCCATTTGCCGCTAACTCTTTGCTGGCAGGAGTGTCACCTGCGGATGTGCATAACCGAGATCCACGAGAACTGCCGCTCGTCGTAGGTGGAGCCAAGCCCATTGGCAACGGTATTTTGGCTCAAGCCGAAAAGTTCAATGTTATCTTCTGTCAACTCGCTCCCTATAGTGTCAGCAAAGCCCGAGGCAGGTTGCCTTCTTTTGTCGTAGACAGCGAGGATGCTGTGGATGGGAAGCAAAGCGCTTTGGTCACTATGGGCACTTTACCTTGGGGGCAGTTGGGACAAAGAATCCCAAGTGGGGAAGTTGGCAAAACTTACACTTTTGCTGTGTTCGTCAAGGGAGTGGATGAACCCGTCCGCGTTCGGTTGGGAATAGAACGGGCAGCCAGACCTTGGGACAGAGTAGCGATTGGGGAAGAAGTTTTGTGCAGCACTGACAAGTGGACGGAAATCCATGTGACTTTCCGTGTGGACAAACCCTACCCTGAGGGTTGGCAAGCCTATGTCCGCTGCGCTCAAGAGGGGGCTCGGTTCCGAGCTGATATGTTCCAGCTTTATGAAGGCACATATGTCCCCGCCCAAAATCAAGCATCTGCGACACCCCGCAACTTCTTTGCGAACCCAAGTTTTGAAGGCGGAGAAGAACCTTGGTGGTTCAACTGGACGACAGAGCAGCACAACCTACGACGAACATACCGGCGCTTCTCTTTCCTGCTGACACGCATCTTGGCAAACATGGGTGTTCGCGCAGAAACACCACTTTTGTCTTGGTTTATCGATCCCGTCAAGGAGACCGCTCAAGAGTCGGTCGTCCGCAACGGTGATTTTCGCTTGGACGCGGACAAAGACGGAATACCAGATCATTGGTCGTTCAGTGCCGATGCGAAGCAGGCAAGTTGCCGAATTGAAGAAACGGCAACAGGTGTTGTTTTGCGCCTCACTAATCCCGAAAGCAGTGAGGGTCGAGGGAGCATCATATTGGCTCAGCACGATGTGTCAGTAAGGAGAGGGCAGTGGTATCGTATCTCCTTGCGCGTCAAGGCTCAAGGGCTTCGCGGAACCTATGTCAACATAGCGGTTATAAACACCACCAACTGGCGCCCCTTCTTCCCGCCTCAGCGCCTCTTGCCAGAAGACCAGTGGAAGTCCTTCACCTTTTTGGTGGAGTCGAACGGCAACGCTGATGCACAAACTCGTTTCCAGATTTGGTTTGAAGGGTTCGGCACCCTTTGGATTTCGGATGTGCGCATGGAACCTTGCCCACCCCCTCACCAAGGGCGATGGTTGGAAGGGCTGTATCTTGACCAACCTCAGGAATGGGATTACCCCTATCGCTTCTTCCGATGGTGAGCATTTGGCTGCTTGATGGCAACTACCTCTCAACCCCACTAACTAATCAGGAGTCGAAAGCGCTTTGGGGGTTCTTCCCGCAAGTGGCTTTTGTTCCGAAGCAGTGATTTTTGTAGTAGGGGACAGTTGACAAAATCATAAAAGGCAACGATTCCGAAAAACTGTTTGTGCTGGGTGAGGAAGAATGCGAAAGCTGGTCGGTGAAGAGCGAATCATCCATTGGCGGCAGTTCCGTCCAAGTCAACGCTTTCCAATTATGGCTGTTTTGGACAATATTCGCAGCGCTTACAATGTGGGCGCGATGTTCCGAACCGCTGAATGTGCTTACATTGCTGGGTTAGTGCTTTGTGGCATCACTGCTTGTCCGCCCCACCGAAAGGTAGAAAAGACAGCCTTGGGCACTACTCAGTTGGTGCCTTGGCGCTATTTCTCTAACACTCTGGAAGCGGTGGAAGTGCTTCGTCAAGAAGGTTGGACCATTGCAGCGTTAGAGATCACTGACGAAAGCGTTCCGATCCATACCGTCAAGTTGCATCACTTTCCCATTGCCTTGGTCATTGGCAACGAAGTGACTGGGGTAGACGATTCCGTTTTGGTTTCGGCAGACACAGTGCTGGAAATCCCTCAATTTGGTGAGAAGGAGTCTTTGAATGTCGCTGTTGCTTTCGGGGTAGCTGTGTTCCTGTTGGTGGAAAAATGGAGGCAACTTCAGGAAGCGGATAATTACTGCCGCTGAATCAATGTCGCTTAGTGGAGTTAGTTTTTTCAGGGCAAATTTGACGGCAGATGGGCAAAATCAACCTCAACAGCCCCTCCCCTACCCTTCTCCAGTCTTCCTACATTCGCTGAAGAGGCTCACATCCAGCGGATCAGGGGGATCAGCGAGAAAGTCGCCCACATGGCTACCCGCACGGCGTTTAACAGATCTTGCGACTGCACGGATTTTAAGTAGTTAGACTCCCGTTCTTTGGGCAGTTTTGTGCTCTGGTTCTGGGGTTCGTAAGTGGTCTTTCGCGGTCCGAACAGCGATTGAGGGAGGGGATTTTTGCTTGCTAATTGTCCTGCTTCGGTTCCTTCTTTTGAGGAGCCCTTGCCCCTCTTTTGGGATTGGGTTTCCAGCCAAACCCAAACAGCAGTCAGTGCTAAGGCAGTGACTTCCAACAACTCAAAGGGAGGAGCAAAAACTCTCAGGGACCACAAGCAAGCCAACAGACAAAGAAACCCGTAACCTGTAATATGACTTGCCATACGGTTCCATTGGGGAGGGAGGAGGGTTGGTGCCCAGAAAACTAACGACACTAAGCTAACCCATACCGCCACTCCCCCAACGCTTGGCTTATCTAACAACGGCATAAGCATTTCCGTCAGAAGCTGCTCCATAGCGGTTCCCTCCTCCACAGGGAGTCAACCTGATTTTAACTCTCTCTCAACCGCAGCGCAAGAGCTCAGCGTAACCAACCGGTGATTGTTCAAAAGTTGTTGGTTTTGTTGGTGCTTTTGGAGAGCAAGCCTCCTGGCGCACCGCATCTCGGCTCTTTGAGAGAGGGGACCTCAAGGCGAGAAAAAATCAGCGCATCCGAGGCGAGGCTCCCGCCGAGCCGAGAATTTGTTTGCTGTAGCACCGTCGGGTGCAAACATTTGTAGGGACAAGGGGCGGGAACAAAAGGGCAACTACTTGTCTTGATGAGCCTAAAATCGGTGAGCCTGTCTTTACGAACCCACTGCGAGGGCTTACATTTTCCTTGAAAAGCTTGAAAGGGGGGATTAGCAGTGAAGCGGGACACAGCTTGGGTGGGACCGATCAGCGTCTTCTTCACTGCCTTTGTAGTCTTGATAGCGTATGCGCAGAACTTAACGCTTACCTCCAACGCTGTAGGCGTGCGCGATGGTTACTACTACGAACTTTGGAAGGACTACGGCGAAACAATTATGGTTGTTAGACCCGGCAGTACTTTCTGGTGCCAGTGGCGGAATGTTGGCAATGCTCTGTTTAGGAGGGGCAAGCGATATGGTTCCAACAGGACGCACCAACAGATCGGGACAATAACCGTGAGTTACAGTTGCAACTATCAACCTAATGGAAACTCATACTTATGCGTGTATGGTTGGACGCAGAACCCTTTGGTTGAATACTACATCGTTGAGAGTTGGGGTAGTTGGCGTCCACCGGGTGGCACGCCGATAGCCACGATCAATGTGGACGGTGGCACTTACGACATTTACCGGACCACTCGTTACAATGCCCCCTCCATTGAAGGCACGCGCACTTTTGACCAGTATTGGAGTGTCAGGCGCACAAGGCGCACCAGTGGAACAATTTCGGTCAGCCGCCATTTTACGGAATGGGAACGCAGAGGGATGCGGCTGGGATACTTGTATGAAGTGTCTCTGTGTGTGGAAGGTTACCAGAGTAGCGGCACCGCTGATGTGACCAGTCTCTCAGTTGTCCCTTAGTTTGCCTTGCGGCTATGGATGAGTTCGACTTTGGCATTGACTTCCGTCATTCGTTGGGTGAGCAATTCCCAAGGCTCATCGTTCTCTTTGACTAAGCCGTAGTTGCTATTTTCGCCATCAAAACGCCCTTGAGCGGGCTGGTCATTGTATTGGAACCAGTGGTAGCCCACGCAATAAGGCAATTGCATAAGGGCGGTCACGAAGCGCTCAAAAAGGTCAGCGCGATCCTTCTGAGTGGACACGGGTTGTCCGGCACCACGAGTATTCGGTAGCCCGCTGTCCATCGCCTTGAACGAGAACTCGGTAAAAAGGATTGGCTTTCCGGTGATCTGGTGTAGTTCATCCAGCAACTTGACAGGTGGCTCAAAACTGTAGCCGTTGAAGGAAACGATGTCTACGAACGGTGCCATTGCCTCTACGACTGGGCGAGGGGCATAACCCGCAAAACGCACCCCGATGATCAAGTGGTTAGGATCTGCTGAACGAACGGCTTTTTGACAGTGGCGGAAATATTCCCGAGCAATCAAGCGAAGGAATTCCAAACGGTCATTGAGTCGCCGCTGCTCTATCGTTGGGTTGGGGGCAGGAGGAAGTTGGTTGATCTTGCTCAAGGCTGCCCAATCGGGGACAGCGAGTCCCCATGCTTGATTGAAGGCTTCTATCGTGCTATACCGCTTTTGGAAGAACTGGAGGAGGGCTTGTTTGCCGGGAGCATCGGGAGGTAGCAATAGTAGGTAATCGTCCAACAAATGGCGTGGGGAGCGCCAATCGGGACCCCAGCGCAATTCGTTGTCCAAAAAGTAGCCAACGAGTAAGGGATCGTTTCGGCGAGGGGCACAATCCCGCGACGCCACTCGGTCTAAGACTTCTCGGAACTTGGGATCAAAGACATCGGGGAAGGTGCCTTTGAGCCAGTTTGCGCCAGCTTGGGCACCCATGTTCAGGATCACGGTATAAGGCATATATCGAAACAGCGAAGGAGAGGACCATGCGCCGATAGTGTTAAATCCCCATTGTTGCAACCGTTGAACGGTGGATTCTGCCCACTTTTCCTCGTTCCCATACTTTGCCTCCACATTGCGCCGGTAGGGTGAGTAACCCAAGGCAGGGCAGTGGTCTCCGTTGAAACTCACATGGTTGACACCTTTGGAGAGGAACAAGTGTCCGTCGGGGTCTACCAACCACCAGATTCCATCCACCCGTTCCGTGCGAAAGAAGCCGCTGCTTTTTCGCTTCATGTTTGTCCACCCTCCATAGCGGCAAAATGTCGGGGCAACCCTTCCCAAAGTTGCAAAGCCCATTAAACTCAAAAACTGCCGCCGACGCAAAAGCTGCCAATCAGCCATTCTGACCACCTCTTTGGCATTCGCCTTGATTGCCGCACCTATCCCTCATGGCATGGGCAAAAGGTAGGTTGTTTCGTGGCACTGTTCTCGCCGGAAGAGTTTGCCGTTGTGCCAGTGCCAACGCCACAAACGGACACGGTTGTCTCCCAGTTGCTCCCGGCGGAGTATGAATCGCCATTGCCGATACTCCCGCCATTGCTTGGTCGTCATGAAACCCAGCAAACGACAGACCAATTGGTTGTCTTTAACCACGCATTCAATGCGCACGGGAAAAGGGAAAGGATTGTGTAGGCGCAAGTCAGCGACGCCGAAGGCGACGGCAGCGTCCATCCCAAGGGGAACATAAGAGGGGGCAACCGTGTGAGGGTGGCGTTCTAAGATTTCTAAACCTGCCAGCAGCGCAGCGTTGTAGAGGGTGGTCGCGACTTGACAAACGCCTCCACCCCAAGAAGGCACCAAGACACCCCCGAGGCTAACGGGAGCACGCACAAACCCTCGGTCACGCGTCCATGAGCCTACCCGTTGGTTGAAGGAAAAGGATCCCTTGGGAGGGATGACAGCGCCATGCAGGTACTGAGCCGCTTTCAAAGCGTTGTGCCGTTGTCCTTCCGTTCTGCCCAAAAGGGAAGTGTGGAAGCGACTCATTTCCACTGGCTGCTGTCCAACACATCCCCACAACGGGATTAACACCGCAACAAACCCTAACGCATACTTGCTCACAGCCATGGGTTGACCCACCAAAAGAAGATTGTAGCGCTGCAGGGGGGAACTGCATGGATTGGGTGCAAATAGACGGGAGTTATGGAGAAGGTGGCGGACAAATCTTGCGCAGCAGTTTAGCACTTGCTGCGCTAACGGGGAAACCTTTGCACATTCACAACATCCGAGCGGGGCGAAAGAACCCGGGGCTGCGTCCACAACACTTGACTGCCGTTCGGGTAGCAGCAGCAGTCTGCGAAGCACAAGTCTATGGGGCAAAAGTCAACAGCACTGAGTTGCGGTTCATCCCAACCACCTTGCGCAGCGGAGATTTCACGGTAGATGTATCTGCTGAGCAGCCCAGTGCAGGGTCGGGAACCTTAGTTTTTCAAACAATCTTCCCTGCTCTTCTCTTTGCCCCTCGCCCTTCCTCAGTTCGGATTGTGCGGTGTGGCACTCATGTGCCCCTTAGCCCTCCTACAGACTATCTTACTCAAGTGTTCCTCCCCACTGTGCGGCGGATGGGTGGGAATAGTTCCCTCACAATGGTCAAGGCAGGTTGGTTTCCCAAAGGGGGAGGAGAACTTTATGCAGTGATCCAGCCTGTCTCTGCCCCTTTGCAACCTTTGGTGCTGACAGAGCGGGGGCAATTGCGTCGCTTGCATGTGCTCAGTGCTCTGTCCAACCTAAAGCGGTCTATTGCTGTCCGACAAGCCAATCAAGCCGTCAATCGCCTGTTAGCGATGGGTTTTCGCCAACAGGATATCGAGGTGGACATTCGCGAGTTTCCTTCTCCTTCCACGGGCACCTTTGTGTTGGTGGTAGCGGAGTGCGAAAACATTGTGGCAGGTTTTTCGGCATTGGGCGAATTGGGTAAGCCTGCGGAACGAGTGGCTGACGAAGCTGTGGATGCCTTTGCCACCTATTGGCGGACCGATGCCCCTGTTGATCCTCATCTCGCCGACCAGTTAGTGCTCTTTATGGCGTTAGCCTCCGGACGCTCAGTGATCCGGACCAGCACCTTGACGCAGCACACCCTCACACACATTTGGTTGCTGGAACGCTTCTTGCCTGTGCAGTTTCAAGTGCATAGGCAATTGGGGGAGACAGCGACGGTAAGTGTTGAAGGGATTGCTTTCATGCGGCAAAATTTAGACAACACGCGCTAAGGCGTGGTGAATTATCATGCACAGTTCAGCGCAAGGGAGCAAATGCATAGAGGGGGTGATCGTCTTCCACTCACGCAACGGCGTGCTGAACACGCCTGTTTTGGTGCTTAACCGAAACTACGAGCCCCTGAATGTTGTCTCCGCAAAGCGGGCATTGGTGCTCTTGCTCAAGGGCAAAGCCGAACTGATCAAGAGCGTAGATGGGTTGATGGTTCATGCGGCTCGGGAGCAATTGCCAGTCCCTTCAGTGGTTCGGCTGATGGTTTACGCTCGTCGCCCTCCTGCCCAAATGCGGCTTAACCGACGCAGCATCCTCTTGCGCGATGACTTCACCTGCCAGTATTGTGGCTATCAAGGACCGGGCTTGACGATTGACCATGTCATCCCTCGCGACCGCGGGGGTAAAACCGATTGGGACAATCTGGTAGCATGTTGCACCCGCTGCAACAGCAAGAAAGGCAACCGAACCCCAGAAGAGGCAGGGATGGTGTTGCGCAAGCGCCCCCGTCGCCCCGCTTACCTACCTTACATGGGCTACGCCAAATTGATGCAAGCGCTCCGCAACCCTGAATGGCACGAGTTCTTGCGTCCTTTCGTGCGGGAGTAAAGAGCGAACTGTTGGCGAAACTCAGGGGTTATCGTAAAGCCTTTTGAGACTGCGGAGGAGCCAATCAACCACGATGGACTCGCTTTGTGGTGCCAGCATGAGGAGCCGACCGTAAAACTTGAAGGCTTGCTCCACTTCGTAACCTCCCTCCTCGTAAGCTTCTGCCGTTGGCAGATAACCGATGCATCCGTTCGTGTAACCAAGGGGGACTGTGTGGTCAAAAGGGGAGCCCTTTTGGACAGCAAGCCCAATTTCTACGAAGGTTTCGCTGGCTGTCCCGGCAAAGGCAAGATTGCCAATGCGGAGCAATTGAGCGTTTAACGGTTCGTAAGAGGGCAAAGCCTTTTGGCGAAGGGCTTGCCGCACCCGCTTGCTCCATTCCACTTCGCACTGCCGCCATTGGACCTCGCTTAGTCGTCCTTCTCGTTCAGCGGCTTTGACCTGCTCTTCAAATTTCCTCTGATGCTCCTGCAGGGTTTTGGGGGAAGGCGGAGGAAGCAAAGGCAATTTCAATACCCCGGTGATGCCTTCAAGGGTGTTGCCCTCTAACGGCTCGGCTTTTAGCGCTGCCTGCACCACACTGGCACCCAGTTCCTGTCCCAGCCGTTGAGCGATTTCTTTTGTGCCCCGTTCCCGAGGGTTGATGTTCCCCGCACACCCTTGGAGGAACAAAGCGACTGCCTGTCCCCCGAAGAAGTCTTCTACCGCTTGGCGGGCAAAGTGCACATAATCGGCGGAAACAGCGTAGTTGTCTGGTCCCAACACCACAGGATGACAGGCATACGAGAACAACAGACAGTGAAAGCCATTGACCTCCGCCACCAACACTTTGACCATTGGATCCGTTGGACCTTCGGGGTTTTGTCCTATGACGGTGCGTCCATCAGCGGTGCGCTGCCGTCGGTTGATGCCTATAGAACAAAGGGCAGTTCCAAATCGCAATTGGGCTTGTGTTAAATTGTCGCATGCCAGTTTGACAGCTGTGGCAGCTTTGCGTATTGCCAAGTCCAGATAGGTAGGGTCGGGGCGTCCCATGCACGAAGGCGCTAACTCCCCTACTGCCGGTCCAGAGTGGGTGTGAGAGCAGTTGATAAGCAAAAGCTCAGGGGCTATGCCTGTCCACTCAGAAACCAATTGGCGCAACTGGCTCACTTGTTCGTTGGTCAGCGCAATCAGGTCTAACGCTACGATGGCGACTCGTTGCTCCTTCTCGTTTTCTACGACTAACGCTCGGGCAGAGAGAGGGGTGTGGATGTCGTCACAGGGCTTGGTTCGGGCGGCGAAACCGGTGAGCCAAACCCCAATGGGTGGTGTGATGTCTACCTCTCCGTAACCTACTTTCCAATGCATCGGGCTCACCTCGTTTGTTCAGGTTTGAGGCCCTTTCTAAGTTAGCGGTGCAGCACTTCCCAAAGAGCAATTGCCCCGGCGACGGCAGCATTTAAAGCGGCAGTCCTACCAGCCATGGGGATGCGCCAGACGGCATGTGCCATCTTCTTTAGGCTTTCCGAAACTCCTTCCCCTTCAGCACCGACAACGAGGAACAGTGGGCGCAACTTGGGGGCATTTCGGATGTCTTCACCGTCCATATCTAAAACCGCAACGAACCCACCTTCGTCTTCCAACCGTTTGGCGAATTGACGCAAGTTGCCGATTGCGATAGGGATGTGAAAGCAGGCGCCAGCGGAGGCCTTGACCACCGTTGGAGTAATGCCCACGCTGCGAACGGGAGACAGCACAACCCCACATGCCCCTAAGGCTTCTGCCGAACGAATAAGGCTACCTGCATTGCGCGGGTCTTGTAAATGGTCCAAACCCAGCAAAACCCCGTTGGTTTCTAAAACCCGTTGCAAAACCTCCCGCAAGGGGGCGAGAGGAAACTCACCGATATCGGCAGCAATTCCTTGATGGTCAGGGGAACCGGCAATCTGTTCCAGATGCTTGCGCGCCACCGTTTGAGTAGGCACACCTTCTTCCTGCAGTAGCCATTGCAACTCTGCGGCCAATTTGGCTCCATCAGCAAGGTAGACCTTCTTGGGCACAATCCCTGCCCTCAAGGCTTCGTGGACGGGGTGACGACCGTAAATGATCATTGCGTCCAATCACCTCAGAGAAAACCAACATCGCTCTTTGACGAAGCGGCTATGGAGCAATCTGGCTCAAGAGGTTGACAAGGGTTTGGTTGAGAATCCGCGCAGCTTTCCAACCGACGGAATTGACCTCGCCGTAGGGTTGTTGGGGGGCGTTGTTGAGCCAAGGGGGTTGCTCGTCCCACTCACACTGAGGGATGATGTAGCCGATCTCATCGTTCGCCATGCCAACGACAAACACGAAGGGAGCGCCAATTTGACGGACGGCATCCATCAAAATGGGCTCTGGAGGGGCTTGTTCAAAATCGGCACCAGGATACCGGGTGATGCCGCCATAAACCAACTCGGGGTAAACCTCGCCGGGAATGAGCAGGAATAAGGTGATTGGCTTCTTTTTTCCCGCAGGGTAAATTGCTACGACGCCTACCTCTGTTCGTAACTCTTCGCCCAACGCTTTTTTCACCGTGACTTTACTCCCGTCCAGCGGCAACTCTGTGGAGACAGTGCGAAGGTCGGGCTTCCCTTTCGTGTAGAGGGGTCGAACCAATACCTCAGAACCGGCAGCAAGGCGAAATCGCTCGTTTTGCATGGGCACGAACAAGGGACGCAAAAGCACTCGCAAAGTGCCTTTTGCTAACCGAACTACGGATTTCCCCTTTAGGGCTTCTGCAGCAGCATCGGCAACGATTTGACCGATCAACTCAGCTTTTTGGAAACTGGCTTCGGGGGCGGGTTGTCCTGAGCGAGGGTCAATGACCTTGACTTCTTCTCCCAGAGGGGTGATGAGCCCGCCAATGGCTCCGTTCCAAAAAACTGGTATGCCTCCCACCAATGCTTCCAAACGCTCGTAAAGTGCCCAACAGAAATCAGCGCTGAGCAAAGAGTTTTGGCTGCCCAACACTTCCGGGTGATTTGCCCAGTTGACCAGCGTGCCGATGGCTTTTCCTGTTTTTATGGAGATGGCTTGCATCACTAACAGGCGATGGTCTTTGACAAGGGGTAGACGAGTGTCCAGTTGTAGCGCTGCTAAGTCCTGCCGCTGATTCATCGCAAAAACGAGCGTTGCTGGCTCCATCCTTTTGAGGGCATCAAGGATGCACTCAGCGGTTTGCTGCCGAAGCCAAGCCATGTAGCGTTCATCTCGTCCAGTTTTCAAAGGGGAAGGACCCCAGAGACCAAGGGTGTCAGGACCTTCGTGGTTGTGAGTGGTCGCGATGAGCACGGTGACAGGGCGGTGCCATCGCTTCCGCACCAGCTCTCGCACTGCCAACACATCAGGCTCGTAAAAGAATCCGATCACATCAATCCCGACAAAGGCGACTGTGGTTTTGCCATCGCTTAGGGTGAGGCAACGCACCCAGATGGGGTCGTGGACACCTGTTGCTCTTCGGTTGATGCCGAACCCAGCGATAAAGACGGGACGATCTAAGGATGGGGTCACATCTCGTTTGGCGGCTCCAGCTTGGAAAGCGGCAGCAGGTGCGAGAAAGGCAATGGTCAATAGCCAACACCACTTCCCCAACATCTTTCTTCCCTCCCCTACTCTTCCACTTCTTCCAAGGAGTTGCTTCGCCAGCCGGATTCTCCAATCAGTGGGACGAACAGGCACGGACCAAAATTCTCTATGTGGAACTCGCTGCCTTTACGGGTAATTCGGAGCAGCTCTTGCAACTTTCGGCTTCCGACGGGGACGATGAGCCGCCCTCCATCCTTCAGTTGCTCCATCAGGGGTCGGGGTGGGGCGGGGGCGGCGGCGGTGACAACAATCCCATCGTAAGGGGCATACTCAAGCAACCCTTTGGAGCCATCGCCGACGAAAACATGAACATTGTTGTAGCCCAACTCTCGCAATAATTGTTCAGCGCGGTGCGCCAGTTCAGGGATGCGTTCTATAGTGAACACTTCTTTTGCCAATTCAGCTAAAATAGCGGCTTGGTAACCAGAACCGGTGCCCACTTCCAAGACCCGTTCGCTGCCGTTAAGCATCAATAGTTCGGTCATGATAGCGACCATATAGGGCTGGGAAATGGTCTGCCCATAGCCAATGGAGAGGGGAAAATCTTCGTAGGCATGCCAGAGGTCTTGGGGGCGGACAAACTTGTGTCGGGGCACCTTTAAGAAAGCCTGCAACACTCGCTCATCCTTAATTCCCCGCCGGCGCAGTTGATCCTCTACCATGTTTCGGCGCAGTTGGGCTAACTGGTCCTCTGGGTTCGCGCGCTTGCCATTATCCCTTGACAACAACAGACCCCTCATTCCGTTCGCCTCACAAAGACTCCACTCGCTCTTCTGGGGAGAGGACATTAAACAGTTGCAGGCAATACTGGATGGTGGCTTTCAACTCGTGGTGGGTGATAGTGCCCCCGATGAGGTCGGCTCGAAGCAATCGGTTCAACTCCGCCAACACTTCAGCTCGACTTCGCCCTTGCCCCGCCCAGCGGCGCACCGTTTCCCGCAACCGCTCCAAACGCCGTTCAGGAATACTGCGGACTGCTTCTTCCAGAAACTGGATGGCTTCATTCACATTGCTGGTTCGCCGCTCCGTTTCTCCGTCTATGAAAGTCAACACGCCTTCACCTTCATCCACCGTGATGTTGAGTTGGTTGGTGGAACTGCCGGGGGTCTCGTAAACAAGGGCGATGTTGACATATCGCTTATCCCCTTCTGTCCACTCCGAGATTTGAAAGCGCAGGTTGCCAAAAGAGACCTTGCCCATGTAAGGGGCTAAAGTTGCCACCAATTGCTTTTGGACTTCCTCTGCCAGCCCTGCCACTGGCGTCTACCCTCCTTCACCGAGACTCAGCGATGTTGATCGTAGGTTGTTGCTCTAACAGCTCTTCTTGTCCGGTCAACACATGCAAGCGAGCGGTTTTGACTTGCTCCAGTTTTTTGTCCACGCTGGCGATTTCTTCGCAGAGGGGCTCCAACGCTGTCCACGACCGGTTACCAGAGCAAAACAAGGCGTAAGTCAGTTCACCCAGTTGAAGCAACTTGTCGTATTTTTGGCTGAGCAACTGACTGACTTCCACTTCTTGGGCAGTTTTGCCAGCTTGCCATCGGAGCCAACCGAGGATGGCAAGGGTGCCCTGCACCAAGGCTTTACCTATTCGGTGCAAGAACCGAGCAAATTTTTGGGCGACTTGAGAGCGCCACTCTCGGATGCGCACTTCCCGCAGCACAGCTTCTTTAGTTTGAGGACGCCACATAACCTGTGTTCACTCCACCCTACATTTTGCGGCAGCCCTCAGGGAGTTGGTGAGTCGCTGGGGCGGTGCCGATCTGAGAAGAACGCCGATAGGATGTCTATGGGCACGGGCATGACCACGATGGTGCTCCGCTCCGTTGCCACCTCCGTGAGGGTTTGCAGGAAACGCAACTGCAACGACCCAGGGTGACGCCCCATGATCTCAGCAGCTTGAGCTAAGGTTTCGGCAGCTTGATACTCACCTTGGGCGTGGATGATCTTAGCGCGTCGCTCCCGTTCTGCTTCCGCCTGCCGTGCCATCGCTCGCTTCATCGCATCGGGTAACTCCACATCCTTGATTGCCACCATATCCACCTTGATGCCCCAAGGGTCGGTGGTTGCGTCAATGATCCGCTGCATGCGTTGGTTCAATTCCTCGCGGTGGGCTAACAGCTCATCCAGCTCGCTCTGCCCGATCACATCCCGCAGGGTGGTCTGAGACACCTGTTGGGTTGCGTAAAGGTAGTTTTCCACTCGTGTCAGCGCTGCCATAGGGTCCATGACCCGAAAGTAAACAACAGCGTTGACCCGCACAGTCACATTGTCACGGGTGATGATTTCCTGCTTGGGCACATCGACGGTGAAGACGCGGACGTCTACCTTGATCATCCGCTCAATGAAGGGGATGATGAACTGCAAGCCCGGTCGGGTGACCCGAACGAACTTTCCCAACCGAAAGACGACGCCTCTCTCCCATTCCTGCACGATGCGCACCGATTGGGAAATCAGCACCAGCGCTAAGACTACAATGAATGACAGAAGTTGAACCAATTCAGCGCTCATCATCTCACACCCCTTTTAAGTGCTTGAGGCTTTCCGTCGCACCTTCAACCGCAGTCCCTCCATGCCAACCACTTCTACCCTATCGCCTGCCTTAATGTGTCCATCCACCGCATCAGCGGTCCACCAAGCGCCGGCGACAAAAACGGTTCCTGTTGGTGCCAAGTCAGTGCGGGCTTCACCAATTTGCCCCACTATCCACTCCTGCCCCACCACCGACTTGCGCTTTTGAGCGCGCACGACAGCAATCAAAGCTCCGACTATCAGCCCTCCCGTGATCGCCCCTGCTCCAACCAGAGTGACTGGGGAAACCCTCAAATAGGCGTAAAAGTTGGAGGGCAACGCCCCTTGCTCCGGGAACAGAATGTAGCCGCCCAACAGCAACGCAACCAAACCAAAGCCGGCTAACAACCCATGACTGGCAACGAACAATTCTGCAACGAAGAATGCTGCGGCTGCGATGATGAGCAACACACCAACCACATTGACCGGCAACAGGGATGCCGAGTAGAGGAACAAAAGGAACGCAATCACACCTACTGTGATGGGCAAAATAGCGCCCGGGTTGTAGATTTCCAAAATGAACCCCAACATGGCAATAAGCAGCAGCAGGTAGGCAATATTGGGATTGGACAAGAAGTGCAAGAAACGCTCCTTTGGGGTCATCCGAAACTCATGCAGTTCTGCATTCTTCGTGCGGATGGTTCGTTTGCCTTCTGTTGTTACGACTGTTCGTCCGTCTATCTGCTGAAGCAAGTCGTTCAAGTCCTCCGCTACCAGATCTATCACGCCCTGCTCAACGGCTTCGCGGGCGGTGAGCACAGCGCTTTCACGAACCATTTTTTCCGCCCACTTGGTGTTGCGCTTTCGCTCTTCAGCGATTGCCTTAATAGAGCCAACAACAGCACTGGTGATCTTTTGGAGCAGCAATCGTTCGGATTTCGAAGGTCCTCGTTCCTCACCGTCTGGGGCAGTAGGGGCAATAGGCACGAGGATAGGGCTGGCTGCCCCAATGCGAGAGGCAGGGGCCATCGCAGCGATGTGAGCCGCCATGACCAAAAAAGCCCCTGCTGAGTCCGCGTTTCCTCCTCGTGGCGCCACGAACATAACGATGGGCACAGGGGCATTCAAAAACAACTGCACAATGTCCTGCATACTGTCCACAGTTCCTCCAGGTGTGGTCATTTGGACGATCAAGCACTCAGCGTTGTCCTGTTTCGCTACTTCTATCGCCCGCTGCAGGAAGTCGTGGAGGCTCGGGTTGATAATGGCGTCCTTCAGCACCACATAGCAAATGTGGGGACGGTCGGACTGTGCTCTCAAAACAGTCACCATACCGACAACAAGTATGGGCAGAAGCCAACGCATAGACATCGCCGTCCTTTTCAGTAGCGGTGCCAATAAGAGTATAGCCCTGTCCGTTATGGGTGTCAATGTAGGGAAAGGACCGTTTGCCAAACCGTTTCCAAAAACCTTTTTGCCGCCACCTTGTGCTCGTCCAAATACAGTTCCACATTGATCACCCCATTGAAGCCGTCTTGGGCCAATAGGCTCATCACCTGCTCCCAATCAATGGACCCCTGCCCGGGCACTAAGTGGAGGTCGTCGTGAGAATCGTTGTCGTGAGCGTGAAGGGCAACGCACCGATGGCGCACAACAGACCAGAAAGACGCAAACCCATCGGCGACAGCGGCATGTCCTACATCCAAGCAAACCTTCAATTGAGGCGAAGGGAACTCGTGAAGCAGTCGGGCTAACTCGGTAGGATTGTCCAGCAAAAATACAATTTGACTCCCTTTCCCCGTCGGGTTGATGTTTTCCAGGGCGAGGGGAACGCCTACTCGTTCTGCTAAAGGCAATAGCCGTTCCAACGACCACCGCAGCCCATCCAAGGCTTTTGCACGAAGCCAATCCAAAGTAGGGATCCCAATGCCATAACCGGGGTGGACAGTGATCCACTGACTTCCGATCTCCTGAGCGACTTGAAGGAGCCGTTCCATATAACGCACGGCAGCCGCTCGCGATTCTGGAAGAAAGTCGGCTAAGTTCAGCACATAAGGGGTGTGGAAGCTCACGGTCAGGTTTGCTGCCTCTAACTTTTGCCGAAGGGAGCGAAGGCGGCTCTTGTGAAAGCGCTCTAACCACTGGTGTGGGCTAAATAGGTCAATTTCCATGTGCTCAAAGCCATGTTCAATAGCAAACGAGAGATACTCCTCCGGCACTCTGGGAAAAGCCACAAATCCCCATCGCAAATCCCTGTCACCTCTACTCAGTCGGTTGTTTCTTGCCGCCAAGGCTCACCAGCGAACTTTCAACTCGCGGGCAGCCCTTGCTTCGTCTAAGCGACCAACAGGTGTTCGGTGTGGGGCTGTCTTGACCGTTTCAGGGTCAGAAAGGGCTTCCTCTTTAATCTGAGCCACCGCGTTAGCGAAAGCATCCAAAGTCTCCTTGCTCTCCGTTTCCGTCGGCTCCACCATCATCGCTTCTTCCACGGTCGTGGGGAAGTAAACAGTGGGGGCGTAAAAGCCGTAATCCAGTAGCCGCTTAGCGATGTCCCATGTGCGGATTCCCGTCTCCCGCTTGAAGTGGCGCAGGGTCAATACAAACTCGTGTTTGCACAGCCCAGGAAAAGCCACGGGAAACAACGAAGAGAGTTTGTGCATGAGGTAGTTGGCGTTGAGCACGGCATCCTCCGAGACTTTCACCAGCCCTTCAGCGCCGAGGGATCGGATGTAAGTGTATGCCCGAACCATTACCAGCACATTCCCATAAAAGCTGTGCACCTTGCCAACGGAGAATGGACGATCGTAGGTAAGGTAGAACTTGCCCATGCGTTCCTCTATGATGGGCACGGGAAGGAACGGCTCCAAAAAGCCCTTGACAGCAACAGGACCTGCCCCCGGTCCGCCGCCACCGTGAGGGGTGCTGAAAGTTTTGTGCAGGTTAAAGTGCATGATGTCACAGCCCATATCCCCCGGCTTCGCTTTGCCCATGATAGCATTGAGGTTTGCTCCATCGTAGTAAAGCAAGGCTCCCGCTTCGTGGGTCAACTCTGCCACCTTGACAATTTCCCGCTCAAACTTGCCTAAAGTGTTGGGATTAGTCACCATCACGGCAGCGGGGAGCTGCCCCTGTCGGTCAGGTTGCAAGGCTCGTTCCAACGCAGCAAGGTCAATGCAACCATCAGGACCGCTGGGAACGCTCTCCACCGTGAACCCACAGCGGGCTGCAGAAGCCGGGTTAGTGCCATGAGCAGAATCAGGGACAATGATGCGCGTCCTTTGGTTTTCTTCCCCTCGGTGGCGATGCCATGCCCGAACTAAAAGCAAGCCGATGAACTCCCCTTGAGCACCTGCTGCCCCCTGTAAAGTGCAAGCGTCCATCCCACCAATCTCGCACAGCATCTTCTCCAATTGCTTCATCAACTTCAGAATCCCTTGCACCGTTTCTTCGTCTTGAAGCGGGTGCAAATAAGCGAAACCATGTAAACGCGCTACTTCCTCATTGACCTTAGGGTTGTGCTTCATTGTGCAGGAACCCAAAGGGTAAAAGTGGGTGTCCACACTGTAGTTGAGTTGGGAAAGGCGAACGAAGTGGCGCACAACAGTTGGTTGGTCCAATTCAGGCAATGGCGGCGGCGAGGAACGCAAAAACTCCCGACCAAGCAAAGTTTCTATCGGCTTAACGGGCACATCAGGGTCAGGCAAACAAACCCCGATCCGCCCAGGCTTGTGGTGTTCCTTCAGCAGCCGTTCCGTCAACCGTTCTTCACCTCTCAATCGTAAACATCTGCGGTGACCTTCGCCTCTTGCAAGGCAGCGATGATGCTCCGAAGGAACGCAGGCAAATCGGATGGAACCCGGGAAGTAATCAAGTTGCCATCTCTGACAACTTCTTGGTCCACCCAATTCGCCCCTGCGTTGATCAAATCGGTTTTGATTGCGAAGAAACTGGTGACGGTGCGTCCCCGCACCACATCGGCTTCTACCAACATCCAACCGCCGTGGCAGATAGCAGCGACGATTTTGCCTTTTTCAAAGGCATCCCGAACCAACCGCACCATCGCTGAATGACGCCTCATCCGGTCGGGAGCATAGCCTCCGGGAACGATCACTGCGCCTACCTCATCCCCACTAATAGATTCGGCTGCCACATCCGCTTTTGCAGGATAACCCTCTTTGCTCTTGTAAATCTCGCCAGCTTTCGGCCCCACGATGAGCACTTCTGCCTCTTCCTCACGCAATCGCAGCACGGGATACCATAACTCCAAGGTTTCGTATAGGTCTTCTACCAGAACGGCAACCCGCACGCCTTTTAGGCTTGCCATCCTGTTCCCCTCCTTTCAAAGCTGCTAACTTAGCTTGCAGTGTTAGTTACAGTTTTCCATGTCCAAAGCCTATGCGCTACACTCGCTGCTCCTCACGAATTTCTGGCAAAGCGAGGCTACATCGCCGAAGAACGAGTGCTGCCAACAGGTAGCATCCGGCACCCACTACGATGGCTTTACTATAGCCGAAAAGTTTGCCTAACAGGACAGCGCTCACGGAACCCACCACACTCATGACCCCGTTGACACCCCACAAGTAAGCCACACTGACCGCGCCAATGACTGGCGCCAACCGCATCATGGAAGGAAACGGCATCCCCATGGGCACCCCAAGAGCGAAGCCGAGCCCAAATAGCAGCAACAACCGCAAGGGTAGCGGCAGAAGGTGTAAAGCGTTAACCAAGGGAGCAATAGCCAGCCCTAAGAGAGCGGTAAGCGCTGAGACAATCAAGCAGGCTTGCGTTCCCCACCGTCCCAATTGATTGGTCGCTTTTTGCTGCGTCCAGAAACTCCCCAAAGCCCCACCGAGCAGCAACGAACCAACGAAAAGCGCTACCGTGTGGGTAGGACTGCCCAGCAAAAGCATTGTCCGCTGCATCAGTCCGATCTCCACCAACATGAACCCTACGCCCAACAAAGCCACATATGCTGTTGTTAGCCAAAACACTGGGACTTTTCGGATTGGAGTTGTTCGTCGCTCCGCTAACCAAACGAAAGAGCCGAACAGCCCAACCAATGCTAACGCAAAGAAAACAAATTGAAGCAGGATTGGTGGCACTGTCGGGGATAAGTCCACAAAGAAAGGGGCGTCATCGGTCACTGGACGCACATTCACTTGGTGGCGCCAAAGGATTTCCGCAACCACCTCATCGCTACTTGCTTCCCCTTGCGCTAACGACTTCAAGGGCTCTTCGATCACACCGACAAAAGGCACAAAAACGGGCACTACTTGCCACCGTTCCGTGACTGCTTGGAGAAGAAAAGCATCCTGCTTTTGGAAAGGTTGGCGAGCAATGATCACCAGTTGTCGGTAAGGCGTAGTGCCCCAGAGTTCCCGGGGCAATTCCCACCACGCCAAATGCAAAGCCGCTTCTTGGGAAGTTTTGCCTGTCATCTCCTGCACTACTTCCAAACCCGTTAGCCACCAACGGATAGCCAAAGAGGCTTCTTGCGTGATGAGAGCAATGATCCCTCGTTCGCTTAGCACCTGCCAATAGTCCCGACAGGCTTCCTTAGTGTGCACATAACTTTCCACCAACGCCAAGCCAGCTTTACCCATTGTTGCCGTTTGGGTTAGTGCCATGATCACCAAATCGTAGCGACGACGAGTTTGCTTGACAAAAGCGCGAGCTTCCGCAACATAGAAACGAACGCCCGGTTTTTCGTAAATGCCTCCATTGAATTCGCGGTAGCGCTCAGCAAACACTTTCATAGCAGGGTTGACATCCACTGCATCCACTTGCTTGGCTCCGGCGATGAGCGAGCAGATGACATCCACGCCCCCTCCCGAACCCAAAGCCAACACAGCGTTGAGTGGTCGGCGTTCTCCCTTTGGCTCTTTCGGGAAAGTCAGGAGAGCGTAAGGGATGCCCATAAGGGTGTTCATGAGCCACAACCCTTCCTTCAAATCCCCCTTGGGCAGTCGGACCATTAGCGCTGGCACTTCCCCATCCGTGTAAAGGTGCAACAAGTCCTCCACGCCTTCGTCTTGCACCACATCGGTACGAGCAAAAGCGTTCCAAAGAGTAGCAAGGATCCGTGATCGCCCCGTCGCAAGTTCAGCCAACATGGGCTTGACAATTTCTGGGCGAGTGTCGCGGACAGGAGCAAGGTCA
>VAPR01000511.1_pt1 | contig 25127 bp, 26 predicted proteins | sample 3380701 | NCBI WGS metagenome assembly VAPR01 (sample SAMN11536904, study PRJNA540576) | hot springs metagenome | isolation source: hot spring wet sediment | place: Spain: Lobios | collected 2014-01 | reverse complement strand
CGTTGAAGTTGAGCCCTATCCACGGCACACGGGCCGATACAGTGGTAGAGCCTCACTGGTTATTAGGCAGCGAGAGAAAGTTGTTTGTTGCCAGTTATGGCGTTCCGCGTTGTTGACGAGGTCCGCAGCCCCCCGGCTCGCTTCTTATGCTCTACCATCCCCGTCGAATCCAAAACGCCCCCAGGATGAGAAGAGAAGAAAAGTCTAGGCGAAGAAGGCAATTTCCACACCTAGACTGTATTGCTTGCATCAGTTCATTGCCTACTCAATATAGCATATTTCCTGCACAAAACTCAACGTAGATTTGTGCCAGCGTTGCCAGCGTGCGCCAGTTACACCTTTTGACGCTCGCGCAGGGCGCGCTCGACGTCGCGGGCCGCTTCCTTCTTCTTCAGGTCCTCGCGCTTGTCGTAGTTCTTTTTGCCTCGCACAAGAGCGAGCTCCACTTTCGCCCAACCGCCCTTCAAATAAATGCTGAGCGGAACGAGTGAGTAGCCCTTTTCGCGAGTAAGACCACGGAGCTTGAGGATTTCCAGTTTGCGCAGCAGCAGCTTGCGCGTGCGCTCCGGCTCGTGGTTGAAGCGGTTGCCCTGATCGTAGGGGCTGATGTGCACATTGTGCAGCATGACTTCCCCATTTTCGACGCGGGCGAAGCTGTCTTTCAACTGTACCCGACCAGCGCGGAGGGATTTGATCTCCGTGCCTGTCAGCGCAATGCCTGCTTCAAATACGTCATCAATGTGATAATCGTGGCGCGCCTTTCGGTTTTGAGCCACTGTTTTTGTGCCTGCCTTGGCCTTGGACATGAGATCACCTCGCCTATGCGTGATTCGTAACAGTTAGTCTAGCAAAAAATACGCGTTGTGACAAGATGTTACCGCCGTTTCCGCTTCGCTTGACTGACCACTTTCTTTTTCTTGTGTTTCTTGGCGTTCACCAGGTCTTCCCAGAAGCCTTTTTCCCGTTTCGGGGTTGCTTCTTCGCCTTCCTCCATGGGAATAACCCCGATTTCAGCAGCGGCCACCCGGTTTTTTCGCTCGCTGGTACGCTTTCTGCGCGCCGCCGGATGCTCTCTGTCTCGTTTACGCTCCGGTTTCGTCGTGACTCCCCGTTTGCCGCCGCGGCCGTCGATCACCTTCGCGGTTCTGTCACCACGCGGACGGAACTGGTTGGACTTTTTCATCCCGACGATCTCAAAGTCGATGGCTCGCTCGTCGACGTTCACGTTGGTGACGCGCACCTGCACCACGTCGCCGATGCGGAACTGCTTGCCGGTCCGTTCGCCGATGAGCGCGTACATCTTCTCGTGGAAATGGTAGTAATCGTCGGTCAGGAAGCTGACGTGCACCAGTCCTTCGATCGTATTGGGCAGTTCCACGAAGATCCCGAACGAGGTGACGCCGGAGATGACGCCCTCGAACTCTTCGCCGATGCGCTCCAGCATGTACTCCGCCTTTTTCAGGTCGTCGGTCTCACGCTCTGCGTCCACGGCAACCCGCTCGCGCTGGGACGTGTGTTCCGCGATCAACGGCAGGTTTTCTCGCCAGTGGGCGGCACGCTCTTCCGACATCTCCCCGCGCTCTACCCATTCACGAATCAGACGATGAACGATCAGGTCGGGGTAACGGCGAATGGGCGAAGTGAAGTGCGTGTAAAACTCCGTTGCCAATCCGAAGTGCCCCAGGCTCTCTGCATCATACCGAGCTTGCTTCATGGAACGCAGCATCACTGTGCTGATGATCACTTCTTCCGGCGTCCCCTTCACTTCCTCCAACAGCTGCTGCAGGGCGCGCGGATGGACGGAATTGCCCTTGCCCCGAATGCTGTAGCCGAAGTTGGTCACAAACTCCATAAACGCCATCAGCTTTTCCTGATTCGGGTCTTCGTGCACCCGGTAGATGAACGGCTGTTTCATCCAGTGGAAGTGCTCCGCTACCGTCTCGTTGGCAGCAAGCATGAACTCTTCGATAATCGACTCGGCAATGGAACGAGTGCGGAATCCAATGTCGGTCGGCGTTCCTTCTTCGTTGACGTAAATCTTCGCCTCGCGGAAGTCGAAATCGATCGCACCCCGCCGCATCCGTTTGGAGCGCAGTTTGCGCGCCAGCTCCTCCATCATGCGGAACATGGGTACCAGCTCAGTGTACTTCTCGATCAGCGCCTCATCGTTGTCTTCCAGGATGCTGCGCACATCCGCATAGGTCATCCGTTCATTGGTGCGAATGACACTGAGGAAAATGTCGTATTTCACCAGATTGGCGTCTTTGTCCAATTCCATGTCGCAGCTCACGGTGAGACGGTCTACCTTGGGATTCAAGCTGCAGATCCCGTTGGACAATCGATGCGGCAGCATCGGGATCACGCGGTCAACGAGGTAGACGCTGGTGCCGCGTCGAAACGCTTCCTGGTCAAGCGCGGAGTTTTCCTTCACGTAATAGCTGACATCCGCGATGTGAACGCCAAGTCGGTAGTTTCCGTTTTCCAGCTTTTCCAGCGAAACGGCATCATCCAGGTCCTTCGCGTCTGCTCCGTCGATCGTCACCATCATGCGGTCACGCAAATCGCGTCTGCCCTTGATTTCGTCTTCCGATATCTCGTCTGGAGCAGCATCCGCTTCAGCCAGCACGTCAGCAGGAAACGCCTCCGGCAGCCCGAATTTGCGGATAATGGACAAAATATCCACGCCCGGGTCGTTCTTGTGACCGAGGATCTCGATGATTTCCCCTTCCGGATTGGCGCGTGTTTCCGGATAACGGACGATGTTCACGACAACCTTGTGCCCGTCAACGGCTCCGTTGTAGGCTGTTTTGGGAATGAAAATATCCTTGCCCACGCGCTTGTCATCCGGGATTACAAACGCATAGTAGGTCTCGTCTTTGAAGGTTCCCACCACCTGCTTCATCCCCCGCTCGACGATGCGGATGATGCGGCCTTCCAGCCGGTTGCCTCCGGTCTCTTTCTCGACCCGCGCCAGCACGATGTCGCCGTGCATCGCGCTGTTCATGTCGTTGGCATGCACGTAAATGTCCGGTTCTCCAGGCGTATCGGGAATCACGAAACCGAACCCTTTTGGGTGGCTCTGCAGCCGCCCGCGAACCAGATTCATTTTCTCCGGCACACCGTACCGGTTCGCTCTGGTGCGGATAATTTCGCCGCGGTCCTCCAATATGTTCAGGGTTTTTACGAGCTCTTTGAATTCGTCTGCGTCCTTTATTTGAAAAGCTTCCTCCAGCTCCGAGACGGTCATTGGATGATAGGCTTGCTCACGCATGAACGAAAGTATGTCATGTTCTTTCATAAAACCAAACCTCCTTTGCACAAAACTGTGAGTTACGCAATAAGATTGCTTTCTATGTAGTATTCGCAGTTCTTCGCTACGGCAATCCCAATAGACAAAAAGACAGCAAGTTACACTTGCTGCCTTTGGGGCTTTCTTTCGTCTTAAGCTGCCGCTCGCAGGAAATAGCCGAGCAGAATGGTTGAAAGCATAAACAGAACACCGAACACTACCGTCAGTTTGCCGAGAACGGCGTCAATGCCTCTCGCTTTTTGTTTACCCAACAGCTGTTCGGCTCCACCACCGATTGCCCCCGAGAGGCCGGCGCTTTTTCCAGATTGCAGCAACACGACAATAATTAAGCCAATACTTGCAAGGACAAGTAAAATTTTAGCAGCCAATACCATGTACATTCACCTCAAAATGTAATGCGAAGACACTAAAAACCATTATCTCCACTGTACCACAGACGGCGCTGCTCGGCAACCTGTGCAATTTTTGGGGAACATTACTTCCTATAATTGTGTACTTTCTTTGACTGTATGGCCGTGTTCCTTGCAACTGTCATCATTTTGCCGTAAAATTGCACTTGTACCGTTTAATTTGACTAGGAGGTCTTTGTTAGATGGCTGGTTCAAACAAAAAAGACATGAATCAAAATGACGTAATTGACTCCGCGAAGGCCTTTTTCACTTCGTTTGGTATCTTGTTCCTTGTATTTCTTCTTGCACTCGTCGGATCTATTTTCTTCCCGCCGAAACACGGTGAAGAAGCAAAAGGCGGAGCAGGTGCACCAACCGCCAATATTGACGCTGCCGCTCTCTTCAAGCAAAACTGCGCTTCCTGTCACGGTCAAAATCTGGAAGGTATCGCCGGTCCAAACCTGACCAAAGTGGGCAGCAAGTACGACGCCAACCAAATCGCCGATATCATTAAAAATGGTAAAGGCGGCATGCCTCCGGGTCTCCTGAAAAAGAATCCGGAAGTTCAAGCAGTCGCAAAATGGTTGTCTGAGAAGAAGTAACTACATACAACCGATTGCCAAACAAAACACCGGGGGGTATCTTCGGTGTTTTTCTCTTTGGAGAGGAGAAACAGAACCATGGCACCAATCCTGCAGATTGAACAGGTAACCAAAACGATCGACTCTACTCCGCCAGCCGTCCTCTTCTCCTAGGTCGACGCCGTTGTCTCCGAACCCAGTGTGATTCATATCCTGGGCAAATCAGGCCAAGGAAAAAGCACGCTGCTTCGCATTCTGGGCCTGTTGACCAGACCGGACTCCGGGACCATCAGTCTCCACGGCATCGCATCGTCAAAATGGAACCCGGAACAGTGGAGATGCAAGGTAAGCTATGTCGCACAGCACGCGATCATGCTGCCTGGCAGCGTAGAAGACAACCTGCGAACCGTAAGCCGCCTGCACGACAAGCCCTTCGATCAAGCACGCGCACAGGCTTTGATGGATCGGCTGGGACTTGAGGACGTGGCCTGGTCAAAGCCCGCTTCGCAATTGTCCGGCGGGCAGAAACAGCGTGTAGCCCTGATTCGCTCCCTGCTGCTGCGTCCGGAAGTACTGCTGCTGGACGAAGTGACGGCCTCCCTGGACTCCGTCAGCAAACAGGCGGTGGAAAGTTTGTTGAACGAACTGAGCCGTACGGAAGGAAGCACTCTCATCTGGGTGACACACGATCTGGAGCAGGCGCACAGTATCGGTCAACGGATCTGGTTTTTGGCGAATCATCGGCTGCTGGAAGACTGCGACACCGCCCGTTTCTTTGAACATCCCGTTTCGGATGAAGCCAAGCATTTTCTCCAATCCGTCGGTGAATCGGCTAATGGGAAGGTGGGGACATCATGACGCCTACTGCCATGTGGTTTGCGCTGATCTTTGTGATGTTCGCCGTTCTGCTCTCGCTCTGGCAGCGCTTGAAGCTGGAAAAAGAGATGCTGATCAGCGCGGTACGGTCCGCCGTCCAACTCATCCTGATCGGCTATGTGCTGCAGTTTGTGTTTCGCGGCAACCACCCCGTGCTGATCGCGCTGATGATCGTGATCATGATTATCGTGGCATCGTGGAACGCCTCCCTGCGCGGCAAGGGGGTAAAAGGCGTGTTTTGGCGGATCGCAGTTACCCTGTTTACAACCGAGATCTTCACCATGTCAATCCTGGTTGGGTTGAAGATCGTAAAAGCGACGCCACAGTACATCATTCCGTTGAGCGGCATGATTATCGGCAGTTCCATGATCGTCGCAGGGCTGTTTCTCACTCACATGATACGAGAGGTGGAGACATCCCGCGGAGAGATCGAGACGCTGCTGTGCCTGGGAGCGACCCGAAAACAGGCGATCCAGGAAGTGGTCCGCCGGTCAGTCAAATCAAGCATGATCCCCACTTTTGACACCATGAAAACGATTGGGCTTGTTCAGCTGCCAGGCACAATGACGGGAATGATTATCGCCGGTGCGAGTCCGGTTGAAGCAGTACGCTATCAAGTCATTATCATGTTTTCATTCTCTTCAGCAGCCGCAATCACCGCGATCATGCTTGCCATGCTCAGCTATGCCAGATGGTATACGGACGAAGGGATGCTGAAGTAAACAAGAAAGCTGTCCTCACACCGAGGACAGCTGTTTTTCATTTCATTTTTATTTGCCTTCAATGATGTATTTATGGAGTTCATCCAGAACTTTGTTGGCTGCGATCACACCGCCGGACGTGTTCCAGATCACATCGTCCACTTTAAACGCTTTGTTGTTTTTCACAACGTTGAGGTTTTTCCAGAGGGAGTCGTTTGTCCACTCTTTCTCCAGTTTGGTCGCTTCGCCGTCCCCTTTTTCATAGGAGAAGTAGAACATGATATCGCCATCCATTTCCGGGATGCGCTCTTTTGTTACCTCGGCAGCAAACTCTTCCTTATCTTGGGAAGCCGGGCGAGCTACTCCCAGATCTTTCAGGATTGCACCAATGAACGTGTCTTTGTAGTAAATACGCACTTTACCTGGCATGAAGCGCACCACGGAAACCTTGGTGTTCAGCTTGTCGCCTGCTTTTTCTTTAAACTCTGCCACGCGTTTGTCCCAGTCAGCCAGAACTTTTTCGCCCTCAGCCTTTTTGTTAACCGCTTCTGCAAACAGCTTAAAGTTTTCTTTCCAGTCGCCACGCGGTTTTTCTACGAATACGGTAGGAGCAATCGCGCTGAGCTGCTGGTAGATTTTTTCATGGCGGAATTTCATACCCAGAATCAGGTCAGGTTTCAGGGCTGCAATTGCTTCCAGGTTCGGCTGAGATTCGGAACCAACCACTTGGGTGCCTTCCAGCTGCGGTTTTACAAAATCGTAGAAATTTTTCGGGTCTGTAAAGGAGCCAACCGCCCCGACTGGCTTCACGCCCAAGGCAATCAGTGTTTCAACACCTTGTGTGGTGAGCATGACTACGCGCTGTGGCGTACCTTTGATAGTGGTTTCGCCCATTGCATGCTTAACTACATAGGATTGACCTGCATCGGCAGCCGGTTGCTGATTGGCAGGCTTCTGTTCTGCTTGTTGTCCGCCGCCGCACGCGGTGAGAATGAGCATGATTGCCATTAAAAGGCCGAAGAACGACTTGTTTCGTGCCAGTCGATATGTACGCGAAAACATAGTAGAGAAATCCCCCTTTTGTTGATAATGAGAATTAAAATCATCGACATGGAATATCCTACAACCAGACCAGGATAAAGTCAACCATGAAATTGATAATGAATCTCAAATTCATTGACGAATGAAAAGAAAGCTACTACACTTTATTTGGTAGCAAATGATTTTCTCCGGGAAGAAGGATTTGCATGAAAGTTCTGTTGTCCAGCAATGTATGGAAGATTTCGGGATTGTTCGTCGGTTTTTTGCTTCTTTTATATCTGTCTTACTTCAGCCTCGTGTTTGGTGTCGTCGATACCAGCTGGCAAACCGCGATCGACGCCTACACTCACTTTGACGGTTCCAATGAGCACATCGTTATTAAGGAAGTTCGCGTTCCCCGCGTATTAAATGCACTGGCCGTAGGGGCGTGCCTGGGTCTGGCCGGCGCTCTGCTGCAGGCATTGACAAGAAACCCGGTAGCAGATGCCGAACTGTTTGGACTAAACGCCGGAGCGGCTTTTTTTATTGTGTTTGTCGTTTCGTTTTTCTCCATTAGTTCACTCACCCAGTTTACCTGGATTGCCTTTTTGGGAGCAGCGGTGAGCGGTGTCGTGGTCTACCTGCTCGGATCATTCGGGAGAGACGGCATCACTCCTGTGAAACTGACCTTGGCCGGAGCTGCCATTACAGCACTCTCCGCATCCGCCCGCCACGGCATGCTCGTGTTGAACGAAAAAGCGCTTGATGAAGTTCTGTTTTGGTTGTCCGGTTCTGTCGGCGGTCGAAAGCTGGAGTATCTGGCAAGCGTGTTTCCATACATGATCGTTGCGTGGATCGCTGCTTTTGCCTTGGCCCGACCGATTCATACCCTGATGATGGGTGACGATGTGGCCAAAGGGCTGGGACAGCGCACTCTGCTTGTAAAAATTTTAACCGGCGCGGTAATCGTGCTGCTCACCGGCAGCTCCGTAGCCGTGGCCGGTCCGATCGGCTTTGTTGGTTTGGTTACGCCGCATCTGTCGCGCTTTTTCGTTGGCATTGACACGCGCTGGGTATTTCTCTACAGCGCCATGCTCGGTTCGGTGATTTTGCTTCTGGCCGACATCGGCGCCCGTTTCATCGCCATGCCTGCGGAAGTGCCGATCGGTGTCATGACCGCATTCGTCGGAGTGCCTTTCTTCATCTATGTTGCACGAAAGGGGCTGGCATCCTCATGAAACAATACCTGCCTCTTCGCAATCGCACCGTTTCGTTCCATGTACATAAGCGGACGGTCTGGCTCGCGATCCTGTTTGCCCTTCTCACTGGTGCAGCAGCGACAATCAGTCTGGGAATGGGTGAAATGAAAATTGCTCCCCTGGACGTGCTGAAAGTCTTTTTGGGCATGGGATCTGAACAAGACGCTCTCATCGTAAAGGAATTCCGGCTGCCTCGCATCCTGGTGGCCATTCTCGTCGGTGCGGCCCTCGCCGTCGCCGGTTCCGTTCTGCAGGGTATCGTGCGCAATCCGCTCGCCTCTCCCGATATTCTCGGCATTTCGGGCGGAGCATCCGTTACCGCTGTTGCCTTTTTGTTGCTGTTTGAGTCGGCCAGCGTCAAGTGGCTGCCCGCAGCCGCCTTCATCGGAGCCACTTTGGCGGCATTTCTGTTGTACGTACTGGCCTGGAAGCAGGGCGTTACTCCTCTGCGGATGGTGCTGATCGGCGTGGGAATCAAGATCGTAGCCGGTGCTGCCGTCACCTTGTTGATCACCTTCAGCCCCTTCCTATTGCAAAACAAAGCCGTTCTCTGGCTGACCGGAAGCATCTACGGCGTGGACTGGGGAGACGTGATGATGATCCTGCCCTGGATGATCGTACTGATGGTGCTGGCTGCCTTGTTCGCCAGAAGGGTGAATGTCCAGCAACTGGGGGATGAGGTCGCAACCGGGGTCGGAAGCCAAGTGGAGCTGGACCGTTTTTTCCTGTTACTCATCTGTACCGCCTTAACCGGCCTGGCGGTTTCGGTCGGCGGCGAAATCAGCTTTGTCGCCCTGCTCGCGCCGCATATCGCCAAGCAGTTGGTAGGCCCATCCTTTGGTGGAGCGATGTCGATTTCCGCTTTTGTCGGGGCACTCATCCTGCTGTTGGCTGATCTTGTTGGACGTACCGCTTTTGCGCCGCTGGATATACCTGTTGGAGTCTTTACATCGGCTGTTGGAGCGCCGTTTTTCATTTACCTGCTGTACAAAAAACGCCATCAATGAGGGAAAGGGGAGATTCACCGTGCACGCATTGGAGACCAAACAGCTGACGTTGTCTTACGGAGAGCGGAATATCATCGAAAACCTGGATTTGAAGATCCCGCGGGGAAAAATTACGGTGTTTATCGGCAGCAATGGCTGCGGCAAATCAACACTGCTTCGTTCACTGGCCAGGCTGTTGAAGCCGGAAGGAGGGGCCGTGCTGCTGGAAGGGCAGGCCATTGCCAAATGGTCAACCAAAGAGGTGGCAAAGCGTCTTGCCATTCTTCCGCAGGGACCTACGGCACCGGAAGGCTTAACGGTCCTGCAGTTGGTGAAACAAGGAAGATACCCCTACCAAAGCTGGCTGCGGCAATGGTCGGAAGAAGACGAGCGCATGGTGAAAAAGGCACTGGATGCCACCCAGCTTACCGATTTGGCAGACCAGACGGTAGATTCCCTGTCCGGCGGTCAGAGACAGCGCGCGTGGATCGCCATGACGCTGGCCCAGGGTACGGAAACGATTCTGCTGGACGAACCGACCACCTACCTGGACATGTCACATCAGATTGAAATTCTCGACCTACTTTTTGAACTGAACCAGACAGAACAGCGTACCATTGTCATGGTGCTGCACGATCTCAATCTGGCCTGCCGCTACGCCGATCACATCGTAGCCGTGCACAACCGTGGCGTGTTTGCACAGGGACGCCCGGAAGACGTGATGACCGTTGATCTGGTTCGCCACGTCTTTCAACTGGACTGCCAGATCACGCGGGACCCCTTGTACGGAACGCCGATGTGCATCCCGTACAGCAAAAGCCGGATGGTGCATGTGGCGACGCAAAAAAGCAAGGCGCTTGTTTAGGAGCACACATAGAGGAACCATGACAAAAGGGCATCGATGCGATGCCCTTTTGATGTGTTCTGCTGATTGTACGAAACCATTTGCAAGTATGGTGGACGAGTAAGCATGGTTTAATTGGTGAGCCAATTGACAAACGATTTCTCCTCTTTTCTCTCCGGATGTAACACCGTAAAGCTAAGCTCGCCGAACCGATCACGAAACACGAGAACGGGCACCACATCCGGGTATAAATTCGGCACCTTGCCTTCTTCGCAATAGGCGGCATAATGTTTGCCGTTGTATTTGAAATACAGGATCTCATCCTCTTTTTCCAACTGCGTCTCCGCTTTGTAGGGGTATATCACCGTTACCAACTTCGCGCTGGAGTAGGACATAAAACCGTAGACCATGAGGAATATGATCGGGACACCAACGATTGCAACGATCAACCAGATGATTTTTTTCATGACCAGTGTGCTGGACGTGTGAACGCCGGCGGCAGCTTCGTGCGGGCGTCGCCCTTCGCCGCATTGAGTTGGGATTGGGTAAGAAAAATGCTTCCGGTCAGGTCTGCACCGCTGATGTCGGCGTCGCGGAAATCAGCACCAATGACGTCAGCCCCTCTCAGGTCGGCTCCTCTCAGGTCTGCCGCGATCAGATAGGCCCCTCTCAAGTTGGCCCCCCGAAGATCTGCTCCTCTCAGTTTCGCACCGATCAGGTCCGCTCCTCTGCCGAAGGTCTTTTGACGCCCTCGTTGCCCCTTCATCTCGCGGACAGCTTCAGCTCGCACGAATTCGCTTGTCCGCAGCAGCAAAGCGTTGACACGAGCGCGGTGATCTGCCACGTCCAGTTTGATGACTGCGTCGGGACTCAGGAAAGTGAGGCGCTCGGTCTCCTCGAGAGCGTCTCTGAGCTCATCGTGTATCGCACGAGCCGGTTGCAGCGTCAGCGCTTCGCTGAGATACCAGAGCATCTCATGCAGCTGCCGCATGATCGGGAACACCTCGAACATGATCTTCGCGGTTTCCGGGGCTTTCCGCCAGTCGTGTCCGCTGAAGGTCTCTTGAGAAACCTTTTGCCCCGCTCCGAAGCATTCATACACCGTACAGCCGCGAAAGCCCCGCTCTCTAAGGCTGCTGTGAACACCGCAGCGGAAGTCGGATTGCAGGTTGCGGCAGGGCTGACCTGCGTCTTTGTCCATCGCGAAGTCTGCTGAAGCCGCAAACGGCAGCGCCACACAGCACAAGCCAAAGCAGTTCTCGCAGTCATCGCGCAGCTTGAGGCGACTCCTGTCGGGGAAATGTTCTGTATAGGTTTGATTCTCAGACATGCGTTGCCTCCTGATAGAATCTTTTATATGAATAAAGAATTTTATGCAATTATTACTCCAGTATTAACTGAATCATTTTCGCCGTCAATCCTTGTTTGCACGGCATGGTGGCGTAAAAAAAAGTCTCCCTCTGATGCAGAAGGAGACTTTCTTACGTTCATGGTTACTTTTTCAGGTTGTAGAACGCTGCACGTCCGCCGAAGCGAGCAGTATCGCCCAACTCGTCTTCGATCCGCAGGAGCTGGTTGTACTTCGCTACACGATCGGTACGGGAAGGTGCACCGGTTTTGATTTGACCCGCATTGGTGGCCACAGCAATATCAGCGATGGTGGAGTCTTCCGTTTCACCGGAGCGGTGGGAAATCACTGCGGTGTAGCCTGCGCGTTTTGCCATTTCAATGGCATCAAAGGTTTCGGTCAGTGTACCGATCTGGTTCACTTTCACCAGGATGGAGTTGCCCGTGCTGGATTCGATACCGCGAGCCAGACGCTCGGTGTTGGTTACGAACAGGTCGTCACCTACGAGCTGCACTTTGCCGCCCAGTCGATCGGTCAGGGCTTTCCAGCCGTCCCAGTCGTCTTCAGAGAGTCCGTCTTCGATGGAGATGATCGGGTATTTGCTGACCAGGTCCTCGTAGAACGCGATCATTTCTTCGGTGGATTTAACCACGCCTTCGCCTTCAAAGTGGTATTTGCCGTCCTTGTACATTTCGGTAGCCGCTACGTCCAGGGCGAGGAAAACGTCTTTGCCCGCCTCGTAGCCTGCAGCTTTGATTGCCTCCAGGATGGTGGTAATCGCTTCTTCATTGGACTTCAGGTTCGGCGCAAAACCACCCTCGTCCCCTACCGCCGTGTTCAGACCCTTGGAGGACAGAACTTTTTTCAGGGAGTGGAAGATTTCCGCGCCCATGCGAAGTGCCTGGGAAAAGGACTCAGCCCCTACCGGCATTACCATGAACTCCTGGATGTCGACGGTGTTGTCAGCGTGCTTGCCGCCGTTCAGGATGTTCATCATCGGAACCGGCAGTGTTTTCGCATTGAAACCGCCCAGGTAGTTGTAGAGGGAAACACCCAGGGAGTTCGCTGCCGCGCGAGCTACGGCCATGGAGACGCCGAGAATCGCGTTGGCACCCAGCTTGCCTTTGTTCGGCGTACCATCCAGCTGCAGCATGGTCATATCGATGCCTACCTGATCAAGCGCATCCATGCCGATCAGTTCAGGTGCAATGATCTCGTTTACGTTTTCTACCGCTTTCAGAACCCCTTTGCCCAGGTAGCGGGACTTGTCGCCGTCGCGAAGCTCAACCGCTTCGTACGCCCCGGTGGAAGCACCGGACGGAACTGCCGCGCGGCCCATCGAACCGTCTTCCAGATACACGTCCACTTCTACCGTCGGGTTGCCGCGGGAGTCCATAATCTCGCGGGCGTAAATGTCAGTAATCATCGTCATCTCAAACAGCTCCTTTTCAAAATGGTTTTATTTTGCAACAAGCGATTTACCAGTCATTTCAGCAGGCTGCGCAACCCCTAAAAGCTCCAGCATCGTCGGGGACAGGTCGGCGAGTTTGCCGTCCTCCCGCAACGTCAAACCTTCCTTGGTGACGATCACCGGAACCGGGAAGGTGCTGTGCGATGTGATCGGACGTCCATCCGGATCAAGCATCAGGTCTGCATTGCCGTGATCGGCGGTAATGATCGCGACTCCGCCTTTGGCGAGGATCGCGTCCACCACTTTGCCCAGGCAGATATCGACCGTCTCTACTGCACGGATGGTTGGCTCCATCATGCCGGAGTGACCTACCATGTCGCAGTTGGCAAAGTTCAGGATGATCGCGTCGAAGTTCTCCGCTTCAATCTCCTTCACCACCGCTTCGGTCACCTCAGGTGCACTCATTTCCGGCTGGAGGTCATAGGTGGCAACTTTTGGCGACGGAATGAGAATTCGCTTCTCGCCAGGGAATTCCTGCTCCCGGCCGCCGCTGAAAAAGAACGTGACGTGCGGATACTTTTCCGTCTCCGCGATGCGCAGTTGGGTCAGCCCCTGCTGCGACAGCACCTCTCCCAGCGTGTTGTCCAGATTGGTTGGCTTGTAGGCCACATAGCCGTCCACTGTCTCGGAAAAATGCGTCAGGCAGACGAAATAGAGATCGCGCGGGCGTCCCTCCCCGCGATCAAAGCCGCGGAAATCGTCGTTCGTGAACGCCTGCGAGATTTGAATCGCACGGTCCGGGCGGAAGTTGAAAAAGATAATGGAATCGCCGCTCTCGATTTTGCCCACCGGCTCTCCCGCTTGGTCCACGATCACCGTCGGCATGACGAACTCGTCCATGATCGATTTCTCGTACGATTCTTTTACAGCCTTGATCGGATCGGTATACTGCGGTGCATCTCCGTACACCATCGCGCGGTATGCTTTTTCAATCCGCTCCCAGCGCTTGTCGCGGTCCATCGCGTAATAGCGTCCCTGCACGGTAGCGATTTGACCGACGCCCAGTTCCTCAATTTTGGCCTGAAGCTCCTCGATATAGCCGACGGCACTGTCAGGAGCCACATCACGCCCGTCCAGGAAACCGTGTATGTACACGCGCTCAAAATTCTGCCGTTTCGCCAGTTCCAGAATCGCGTACAGGTGATTGATGTGACTGTGCACCCCGCCGTCTGACACCAGGCCGAACAGGTGCAGTTTGTTCCCGTTTTCCTTGGCGTTTCGGATCGCGTTGATCAGGGTTTCGTTTTCAAAAAAGTTGCCCTCGCGGATCTCCTTGGTGATACGCGTCAAATCCTGGTAGACGACACGTCCGGCTCCAATGTTAAGATGTCCTACTTCAGAGTTGCCCATTTGCCCTTCCGGCAACCCTACCGCAAGACCGCTCGCTTCCAGGGTCGCATGCGGGAACGTATTCCAATAGCGGTCAAAGTTCGGCTTCTTCGCCTGGGCAACCGCGTTGCCGTACGATTCATCCCGCAGGGCAAAACCGTCGAGGATGATCATGGCTACAGGTTTTGGTCGATTTGCCATTTGGCTCCCCCCTACTTGGCAGCTGCACCGGCTACCAGTTTCAGATAGCTGTCTGCCGCCAGACTCGCTCCCCCAACCAGTGCTCCGTCAATATCCGACTGTGCGAGGAAGCTCTCGATGTTTTCCGGCTTTACGCTGCCGCCGTACTGGATGCGTACCGCTGCCGCCGCTTCTTTCCCGTAAGCGTCGGCAACGACTCCGCGAATATAGGCGATGGTTTGATTCGCGTCTTCCGCGGTGGAAGACTTGCCGGTGCCGATCGCCCAGATCGGTTCATACGCGATGACCACATCTGCCAGCTGATCGGAGGGCACTTGTGACAATGCCGCTTCCGTCTGCTTGCGGACGATCTCCTCCGTCTGCCCGGCCTCATGCTGTTCCAGACTCTCCCCTACACAGACAATCGGTTTCAATCCGTGCTTCAGGGCAGCCAATACCTTTTTGTTCACCGTGTCGTCTGTTTCATTGAAGTACTGACGACGCTCGGAGTGTCCGATGATGACGTAGGTCACGCCCAGTTCCTTCAGCATCAGCGGGCTGATTTCCCCCGTAAATGCTCCCTGGTCTTCAAAATGCATGTTTTGCGCTCCCAGCGCATACGGTGTTCCCTTGAACAACTCGGCCAGCGCCGGCAGGGCAGTAAAAGGAGCGCAGATCACTTTTTCCACGGATGGAACCGTCTCTTCACTCGTAAGCTGCCGGGCAAATTCGCTTGCTTCGGCAATCGTTTTAAACATTTTCCAGTTTCCAGCGATGATGCGGGTTCTCAAAGGGAATCACCCTCCTTATTCTTTATCCTGCAGGACAGCTACTCCTGGAAGCTCTTTGCCTTCCATAAACTCCAGCGAAGCGCCGCCGCCTGTGGAGATATGGGTCATCTGTTCGGCTACGCCTGCTTTTTCAACTGCGGCCACCGAATCTCCGCCGCCGATGATGGTCGTGCCCGTGCAATCGGCCATCGCTTTCGCCACACCAATGGTTCCTTCGGCAAACGCGTCCATCTCAAACACACCCATCGGTCCGTTCCATACCACTGTTTTGGAGCTGACGATCGCTTCGCGGAACGCTTCTACCGACTTCGGCCCGACATCAAGAGCCATCCATCCGTCCGGAATGGCGTCAACGGACACGGTTTTCTTCTCCGCATCTGCGGCAAAGCGGTCTGCTACAACCACGTCAACCGGCATGAGCAGCTGTACCCCTCGTTCTTTTGCCTGCTCCATCAGCGAACGGGCCAAATCCAGCTTGTCCTCTTCATGCAGGGAAGCGCCAACGCTGTGACCCTGTGCCTTGAGGAACGTATTGGCCATTCCGCCGCCAATAATCAGAGAGTCTACTTTCGTCAACAAATTTTCAATGACGGCTATCTTGTCTTTTACTTTCGCGCCGCCGACAATCGCCGTAAATGGCCGTTCCGGATTGGACAATGCGCCGCCCAGGAAGCGGATTTCCTTTTCCATCAGCAATCCCGCCACCGCAGGTATGTATTCAGCAATGCCGGCCGTCGAGGCGTGAGCGCGGTGTGCGGCACCAAATGCGTCATTGACAAACAGGTCGGCCAGCTTCGCAAATTGCTTGGCTAATTCAGGATCGTTCATCTCTTCTCCAGCGTGGAAACGAACGTTTTCCAGCAGGATGACGTCGCCGTTCTGCATCGCGGCTACAGCTGCTTCAACCGCTTCACCAACTGAGTCGTCCAGCTTCTTCACTTCTTTGCCCAGCAGTTCGGACAGGTGTTTCGCTACTGGTGTCAAGCGCATCTCGTCGACCACCGTTCCTTTTGGGCGACCGAAGTGGCTGGCGAGAATCACTTTTGCATTCGCTTCCGTCAAAGCTTGAATCGTAGGCAGGGCAGCGCGAATGCGCGTATCGTCCGTAATGACTCCGTCTTGCATCGGGACGTTAAAATCGACACGGCAAAAGACGCGTTTTCCTGACAGATCTACATCGCGGATAGACTTCTTGTTCATGAACGATCCTCCCCAAGTGATTGGCAAATGTTCGTGAAATAGTATACACGAAAAAGGGAGAGGCTGCTCTCCCTTTTTTCCACAACAGTTCTATTTTACGTGTTACAGGCCACGCTGTGCAACATAGTTGCACAGGTCTACGACACGGTTGGAGTAGCCCCACTCGTTGTCGTACCAGGAGACCACTTTCACCATGTTGCCTTCAAGAACCATGGTGGAAAGCGCGTCAATGGTGGAGGAAGCCGGGTTGCCGTTGTAGTCGGAGGAGACCAGCGGCTCCTCGGAGTAACCCAGGATGCCTTTCAGCGGGCCTTCCGCCGCTTCTTTCAGCACGCGATTCACTTCTTCCGCAGTAACGTCAGTCTTCAGCTCTGCCACCAGGTCCACTACAGATACGTTTGGCGTAGGAACGCGCATCGCAAAACCGTTCAGCTTGCCTTTCAGCTCCGGCAGAACGAGCGCTACCGCTTTTGCCGCTCCAGTAGAGGTCGGAATGATATTTTCCGCAGCTGCACGGGCACGGCGCAGATCCTTGTGCGGCAGGTCAAGAATTTGCTGGTCGTTGGTGTAGGAGTGTACGGTAGTCATCAGACCGCGCACGATGCCGAATTTCTCATGCAGCACTTTTGCGAACGGTGCCAGACAGTTGGTCGTGCAGGAAGCGTTGGAGATAACGGTGTGGCTGTTCGGATCGTACTTGTCTTCGTTTACGCCGATCACGACGGTGATGTCTTCGTTGGTCGCCGGTGCAGAAATGATTACTTTTTTCGCGCCGCCTTCCAGGTGCTTCGCGGCATCTTCCCGCTTCGTGAAGCGACCGGTCGATTCGACGACGATTTCTACGCCGTACTCAGCCCACTTCAGTTGAGCCGGGTCGCGCTCTGCCAACACCTTGACTTCCTTGTCGCCAACGATGATTGTGTTCTCGCGCACTTCCACCGGCAGATCCAGCACGCCGTGTACGGAGTCGTACTTCAGCAGATGCGCGAGCGTGTGAGCATCCGTCAAGTCGTTGACAGCTACGATTTCCACGTCAGGATTGTTCAGAGCCGCGCGAAACACGTTTCGACCAATGCGACCAAATCCGTTAATGCCTACTTTTACCATAATCAATACCCTCCTGTTATTGTCAAATGGCTTGTTTATGTTCATGTATCAGCGAACCGGCAGTGTCGTACTGCCGCGCTGAGACGATGGTATCGCCCATCAAGCGTTCCACGCCCGAAACAAGATGATTCGCTTTAGTTAGTATGCCGTTCAGAAACCCAGCTAAACGAATCAGCAGCAATACTTCCCTTCCTGCTGCATCGTGGACAGGATGGCTCGCGCCGCTCCCTCGTCCGTAACGAGTACATTCTGACAGGATTGTTTGGCAAAAGAAAGAATGGCCTCTGCCTTGCTCTCTCCGCCTGCGATCGACAGGACTTCTTCCGCCTGCCTTACATCCTCCAGCTGCAATCCGATGGTAGGCATGCGGTGTACAATCTGACCTGCGGCGTCAAAATAGTAGCCAAATGCTTCAGAAACTGCCCCCGCTCCCCTCAACTGCTCCAGTTCCGCTTCGGAGTAGTTTCGCCGTTTCGCCATGGTGATCGCGTCTCCGATCCCGTGCAGAACGATGCGAGTTTTTTTCAGAAGCGAGAGCACATCAGCCACCTGCGGTTCCTTTAGCAGCTGCTGCAGCGCTTCCGGTTGCAGACGGTCAGGCACGTGAAGCAGCCGGTATGCCCCGCCGGTCTTTGCCGCCATCGCGGAGGCAAGCGTATTGGCCTGCAGCTCAAGCCGCTCTCCCAATCCGCCGCGGGCCGGGACGAACTGGACGTGGCGAAAAGCGGGAGCGGCAGTCAAATGATCGGCAACGCTGGCGATGGACGAACCACCCGTTACGGCGACGATGTCCCCTTCCTGTATGCGCTGTTTCAGCACTCTGGCGCCGACTCGCCCCAGCTCTTCTTTTACCCACTGGGAGCGGTCTGCATCTCCCTGCACTACAATCACTTCCGGAATGTGAAGCACTTGCTGCAGTCGCTGGGCCAGTTCCGTCAATCCAAACAATTCGCCTACCATCGGTTCCAGCCGTTCCAATACCCGCTGCCCTTCCTCGCTGAGAGTCATACCGGCAGCAGCGACGTGCAAGAGCCCCATGTCCTTCAGCAGGTCCACCTCCGCGCGGAGAATTCTCTCCGTCGTCTGCAGCGCCTGTGCCAAGGCACGCCGCCCGATTGGCTGCAGATGTGAGATCGACTGAAGGAGCATATAGCGCTTGCGCAGCACGTCGATCAGGTCAGGCAGCAGTTTTTGTTGCAATTCAATGAGTTGGCGCATGTAACGTCTACCCCATCTGCCAGACTTAGGGACACAAAACGTCCCGCTATATACATTTTTTGTCCCGCTTAGTGCAAAAAAATAAGAAAGCTACATCTCGACTGTAACACAACTGTCAAATCCACGCAAGATCCCCCGTGCTCTTGGCCCAGAACAGGGGGATCCCATCGATTACCTATTGGCTCGTTTCTCTAGTTCTTCCCGCAGCTCCTCTTCCGTGACGATACCAGTGACGGAGAGAAACGCCTCCTCCCCGTCAATCTCCACGACCGGGATGGTCAGCATGTACTTTTCATGCAGGTGGGCGTCGCTTTCAATATTGACGACCCGAAGCGTTAGAGGAAACTCTGCGCCCACTCGCCGGATGCGCTGTTCCACCTGATCGCACAGATGGCAGCCCTGCCGGCCGTAGAGCACTACATTAAACGTTCGTTTTATCATCCGATCCTAGAACCTCTTTCGTTTTGCCGAGGAGGGAATCATCATTTCTTCCCGGTATTTGGCGACGGTTCGCCGGGAAATCTCAATCCCTTCCTCCAGCAGCATTTCCGCCAGTTTCTGGTCCGACAGCGGTTGTTTGCGGTTTTCCTGCTCGATCAGCGCCTTGATTCTGCGCTTGACGCTCTCGGAAGATGCCGCCTCGCCGTTGGCTGTCGACAGGGCAGAGGTGAAGAAATACTTCAGTTCAAAAATCCCACGGGGCGTTTGTACATATTTGTTGCTGGTCGCCCGACTGATCGTGGACTCGTGCAGGTTCACGCGTTCCGCGATTTCCTTTTGCGTCATCGGCTTCAGATAGTGAACACCGCGGTCAAAAAAGTCCCGCTGCATTTCCACGATCGCCTGCGTCACCCGCATCAGCGTCAGCCGTCGTTGCTCCAGACTCTTGGCCAGCCAGAGGGCGGCGTTCAGCTTCTCGTGAATGAATTGCTTGGCTTCGTCCTGGCTCTTTTGCTGACTCAGCATTTTTTCATAAAAGCTGTTGATTTTCAACCGTGGAGCCGCCACATCGTTTACCATCACAATGTATTCGTCCTCCACCTTTTCTACAGTGACATCGGGAATCACGTACCGCGTCTCCGATTGGGAATAGGCTGCGCCAGGACGGGGATTTAACGTGCGAATCAAATCAGCCATGGTTTGAACGTCCTGAATGCTGCAGCCCACTTTCTCAGCGATCCGCTGGAAGCGATTGTTCGCCAGATCCTGCAAGTGATGCGTCACTACCTGCACGATATCGTCATCGTCCAGCCCCTGATGCTGAAGCTGCAGCAGCAGGCACTCCTCCAGGCTGCGTGCCCCCACCCCCACCGGGTCAAAATGGTGGAGAACACTTAGAACATCTTCTATTTCCTCCAGAGAAACGCCCAGCCGCTCTACCGCCTCCTCCAGGGCGATCTCCAGATAGCCTTTCTCATCGAGATTTCCGATCAAAAACAACGCAATTTTCCGCTGCAGCGGCGAAAACCCTTTCACATACCCCAATTGGCGCTCTAGGTGTTCGTACAGCGTGTCAGCACCCTGGTGGACAAAGTCAAGCGGATTGTAAGTGCTTTCATTTTTTTGAGCAGAATACTCTCCCGTGGCGCGGTTACTCACGATCTCTTTCCAGTCGATTTCCACCGACGGGCGTTCCAATTTCGTCGTAGCCACCTCATCTGCCGCATCCTGCAGCTCAATCACCGGATTTTCGTTTGCCTGCTCCTGCAGATACGACACAAGATCAATCGCAGAGTACTGCAAAATGGTAATGGCTTGTCTCAGCTCCGGAGTCATCACCAGTTTCAGTGTTTGCTCCTGAAATAATCCCAGCCCCATGTTCATCGAGTTCGCCCCCCTTCTCTGCGCAGTCATATGGCAGTTGTTCTTTTTTTCATTATATTCGCTAACTCATGCAATTTTCCTGCCAATATTTAAAATGGATGCTTACTTGCTTTTTTTTCTCATGGTATATATAATAAATGAGCAGTGAACTTCACGCGCCCGTAGCTCAGTGGATAGAGCGGCGGTCTCCGGAACCGCGTCTTGCGTAGGTTCGACTCCTATCGGGCGCACCATTACATAGCGCGCAAAGATCGGTGAACGCCGATCTTTTTTCATTTGCGCACATGCCCTGCAATCGGCACGCAGTCGTTTTCCGTCCCTGCTCTCTTGTCGGCGTGCCGCTCGCGGGCTTCTCCTTATTCAGAACATGCTGCTTCCATCAAAAATGCATAACACGAGAAACCCAGAGCCGGCGTCTATCCGGCTTTTTTGTTTGGCAAAAAAGTTTTTTTCACCCTTCAGTCGCTAGGAAGTCGCGGAATGATAGCGAATGTATCAGTACTCCGAACGAACATATTTCGAATTTGTATAAGGCAGGTATCATTCACAATGGGTCACCAGCGACGCTTTAGATGGAAACGCAACGGTCGCAGCAAAGACAATGAGCTGCTTCATCAAACAAGACAGATTCTGGAATCTGTTGTCAGTCAAACAACTGATGCGATTTCCGTAAGGGATATGCAAGGAAAAGTGATATTGGTAAACAAAGCGTTCGAAACCATATACGGTTGGTCTCGGGAAGAAGTGCTGACAGATCCGTATTGTCTGGTTCCCGATGAACTTGTAGAGGAGACCAAACAGGTCTTTAAAGAAATCAAACAATACGGAAAAACCATCTCCAATTACGAAACGGTTCGAAAACGAAAGGACGGCAGTCTGATCCACGTGAATATGAGTGCCTGCCCCATCCGTGACGAACAGGGAACGATCGTTGGCACATCCGTCATCGCCAGAGATATGACGGAACGCAAACAGGCGGAGGAAGCCCTGAGAAAAAGCGAGGCGCACTATCGGTTATTGGCGGACAACACCAACGATATTATCACCATGTACAACAAGGACAACAGGCGTATTTTCGTTTCACCTTCCGTCGAGATTCACCTCGGTTACACTCCCCAGGAATATTTCAACATGGATTTGCGTGAATGCCTACATCCGGACGATCTTGCAAGCGCCTACCGCATGCACCACGATTTGTGTTCCACAAAAAAAATGGTTCAATCCGAAATGCGCATCAAGCATAAAAACGGTAACTGGATCCATCTGGAGGCTCGGGCCGTTCCGATCCTGAACGAAAATCGCGAAATGGAGAGCGTGCTCTGCGTGCTGCGCAACATTACGGAGCGAAGACAAAACGAGGAACTGGTGCGAAAAGCTGAAAAACTGGCCGTGATCGGCGAACTGGCGGCTGGAATTGCCCATGAGATCAGAAACCCGCTTACTTCATTGAGAGGATTTGTCCAGCTTCTGAAGCCTCATCTAGCCGAGAATCAAATTTATGCAGATGTGATGCTGACGGATTTGGACCGGATCAACTTTATCGTCAGTGAACTGCTGGTCCTGGCACGACCCCAAAATCTTCGTGTCCATCAAGCCAGCCTGCAAAGCTTGCTGTTGAACGTAATCACCATGCTGGAGTCGGACTTGCGAAGCCATGGGATCCATTGTGTAACCGACTTTGACACGAACCTGCCGCTGATACCATGCGAAGAAAAGCTTTTGCAGCATGTTTTTTTCAACATCTTGAAAAACTCCATCGAGGCAACCTGCGGTCCAGGCGAAATTCACATCCGGGTAGCGCTCCTGGATGACGATCACGTGCTGGTCAGGGTCAGAGACCACGGCTGCGGCATTTCCGAGCAGCTTCTTCCCAAGCTGGGCGAACCGTTTTATACCACCAAGGAAAAAGGTACAGGACTGGGGCTGATGATCAGCAGCAAGATTGTGAAGGACCATCGCGGCACCCTGAAGATTGAGAGCAAACTTCAGGAAGGCACGACCGTAGACGTCATTTTGCCCATTCATTCCCCTTAATGACTGCAGCGGAATCGGCCATGCTAAGAAAGCAGCAGCTTACAACTTAGTGGAGGTGCCGGCGATGGATTTTACCAAGATGAGCACGCAGGAATTTGTGAAAAAGGTGCAAGAGGCACAGGCCAAAGATCGGGAGAACAAAGAGCACAACGGCTACGGACATCCGGAAAAACGCCTGCCGAGCAAACAAGGAATCTGAGAAAAAGGAAACGCCCCGGAGATTCGATTCTCCAGGGCGTTACTTCGTTATTGTTGATCCTGTTTGTTCAAGTTGCGGTCGCGTTCCGATTTTTGGTGATTGCCGGTTTGCGACTTGCTGCTGTTGCCTTTGTTGTTGCTAAACTGGGTGTTACGGTTGTTTGACATTTCCTTCCCATCCTTTGCTGGTTATTCAATGCCCCCCGTAGTATACCCTTATCGACTGATTTACTTCGCTTCGCCCAAGAACGTTTTCTTGTCCTTGTCGTATTTGTATACGTAAACGGATGCGAACTCGTTGTCGCCTTTTTCGTTGAAGCTCACCTTCACGAACTGGCCTTGGAAGTCTTTTGTTTTGTGAACAGCTTCGAGCACTTGCTCACGAGTCGGTTTTTTGCCGCCGTTTGCCTTGATTGCTTCTTCCAGTCCTTTCAGCACTACGTTCATTGCATCGTAACCGAAGGACGTGAAGATCCCAACCTTGTTGCCTGTAGCCTGTTCAAAATCAGCAATCCACTTCTTGCCTTCTTCCGTTGCATTCAGGTCGCCTACTGTGGACGTGAAGACTACGCCGTCAGCTGCAGGACCAGCAATTTTCAACAAGTCTGCAGAGTCGAAGCCGTCCCCGCCCATGAACACACCTTTGAAGCCTTTTTCACGCGCCTGCTTCACGAGGATACCCGCTTCCGCGTAGTAACCGCCGAAGTAGATCATGTCCGGGTTGGCGGCAATGATCTGGTTGATCACCGCGCTGTAATCCTTCTCGCCGGCTGTTACACCTTCGTAGCCGACTACTTGTACGCCGTCTTTTTCAAACTGCTTTTTCACTTCGTCCGCCAGACCTTGTCCATACGCTTGCTTGTCGTGGACCACATAGGCGGTCTTCACACCGAGCTGGTTTTTGGCGTAAATCGCCGCTTTGGAACCTTGCTGATCATCGCGGGCACAAATGCGGTGAACCGATTTTTTGCCTTCCTCGGTCAGGTTGGAACCGGTTGCCGACGGGGAAACCATTACCAGTTTCTCCTGATCGTATTTCACGGACGCGGTGATGGAGGCACCAGTTGTGCTGTGGCCAACTACCCCTACTACGTCAGGATTGGAAATCAACATCTCGGCAACAGCCACCCCTTGTTTCGGGTCGGCTTGGTCATCCTGAGCCAGCAGTTCCACTTCGAAGCCCAGTTTTTTGAAGTCTTCCAGTTTTTGCTTCAGGGCGTAAGCCGCTCCATCTTTCGCTGTGCTGCCGTATTCGGAATATTGTCCAGACATCGGACCTACCGTCGCGATTACGAGCTTCTGCGAGCCAGATGCCGCGCTGCCGCCGTCGCCGCTTTGCTGTGCTGCCGGCTGTCCGCCGCCTGCGCATCCCGCAAGTGCGCTGCCCAATGCAAACATTGTTGTAAGAAAAGCGATTTTTTTCTGTTTTTTCACGATACTCCATCCCCCTTAATTTACGGACAAACAATAGCTTATCTCTTTACCCATTTTAAAATAAATATGAAAATTTGCAACACAATAAAATATTGGTAAATTCTATCACTTATATCAAAAAAATTGATTACACAGATCAGAGGCACTATTTCGACGCTTATCATGTATATATGATCGCTTTCTCACCGCATTGTGAGGCGTGTTTGATGTTATTACAGACGCGCTTTGTATACCCTATTGGTTGAAGGGAGAGGAGGATCATCGTGTCAATCAATCGGATATTCCTTCTGTGTCTGTCGCTCCTGTTCATGTCTGGCTGCACACTTCTCGTTACGGATGCAGGGAAGGAAACCAGGCTGTTTGAAGGAGATGTGCGGTCGATCGGAACGGGGGAGATCCTGTTTCATTTTCAGGTCAACCTGGATTCGGTGCCGGAACCGTATTCCTTTACCTATAGCATCAGGCTGAAGGATCTCCCTGATGGTGCCCCCGTAAACTAAAAAAACCGCCCTCACGAGGAGGACGGCACCAATTGCGTCTGTACCGCTATTCCCTATCGGTATCTTTGCGGGAATATGCTTTGTTGGTAACATATATCGTCAGACCAATGATTACGGCAAAAATGATAACGATCAACGAAATAACGCCGGTACTCACTTTTCACGTTCCCCCTGTATCTTCGGGCTGATTTCTTCGCCTATTATACGGGATCGTGAAAGGAAGTTACAACGCTAACCTTCTTACTTCTCGATTTTCATGCTGATGTTGTAGGTTTTCGTTTTTGCATCGAAGGAAACTTTCGCTCCCAGCTCATTGGCAACGAACACGAGCGGAACAAGCACCGCACCTGTTGTTGGACGGGCTACAGCCGGCAGTTTGGTCTTCTTGCCGTTTTTGTAGGCAACCGGATTGTCTTTAAAAATGCGCAGTGCGTATTCGTTTTCTTTCGCGATCAGCACCGATTTGGACATGGTATCCCACGCTGCCGTACCACCCAGCGCGATTGCCAATGTACTTGCATTCACAT
>VAPR01000510.1_pt1 | contig 25174 bp, 21 predicted proteins | sample 3380701 | NCBI WGS metagenome assembly VAPR01 (sample SAMN11536904, study PRJNA540576) | hot springs metagenome | isolation source: hot spring wet sediment | place: Spain: Lobios | collected 2014-01 | reverse complement strand
CGGAAAGCAGGAAATTCGACTTCAACTGCGAGAGGACACCACGAAGAATGTTTTGGTCAAATTGGTCGACGGCGATGATCAGGCCCAAGATAATCATCGGCCAGACGCCCGTTTCGTACGGCTTTGGACGGCCTTCGGCGCCCGGTGAGGAAGAAGAGTTTTCGACGTCCTGTATCGCGGCGTCGTCGGAGCTTTTGCCTGCCATGGTCAAAAGTCTGGCTCCTCACATGTTCATGTTCCCGGGCCGGTTCCGCGCTAGCGCTACAACGGGTCGCTAACCGGCGTCACCGGAAGAGCAAAGGGCGCGATCATTCTAGCTAGGCGGTGAAAGTTATCGTGGAAGTAACTTCGGCTTCTGATGTCCCAAAAGGTCACCGAGATAACGCATCCGATGCGGATGCATCGAGCATCCTTCGTCGGGGCGCATTTTCGGATCCGTCGATCAACCGGGCGATCGAGGACTGCGTAAGGGCAATCGCTGCCGGGGCGGACCCCGAGAAGGCATCTCTCGTAGCTGAGATGATCGCCACCTCGTTGAGACTGCTAAGGGACGACGCGCCTCTAGGCGATCTCAAGCTCATTCTCTCGGCGCTCAAGGAGTTGCGCTACACGGCCCGAGTCTTCGCCCCTTACAGAGGCGTAAAGCGCGTCGCAATCTTCGGCAGCGCCCGGATAAGCGAGGAGTCCCCCGTTTACCTTCAAGCCCGGGAGTTCGCCAGAAAGATAGTCGCCAAGGGATGGATGGTCATCACCGGCGGCGGGCCCGGGGTGATGGCAGCAGGCAACGAAGGCGCCGGCGCCGCCGCAAGCTTTGGATTGCGCATCAGGCTGCCGTCCGAGCCCGGCGCCAATCGAGCAATACTAGGCGATCCAAAGCTGGTCAACTACAAGTACTTCTTTTCCCGCAAAATCGCTTTTATGAAGGAATCCCACGCATTCGTGCTTTTGCCGGGAGGATTCGGCACGTTGGACGAAACTTTCGAGTTGCTCACGCTCATGCAGACGGGAAGATCGGATCCGCACCCGGTAGTTCTACTGGAACCCAAGGACGACACGTACTGGGACGGGTGGCGCAACTTCATCGAAGGCCATGTTCTGACGCGGGGACTGATAGACGAAGAGGACCTTGACTTGATGGACGTCACCGAAGATGTCGACCATGCCGTCTCGATCATCGAGCGCTTCTACAGGGTCTACAACTCTCAGAGATTCGTCGACGGAAGACTGGTCTTGCGCCTGAACCGCCCGGTTCCGACGAGCTATCTCGAAGAGCTTTCCGAGAAATACGCTTCGATACTGACCAGTGGAAAAATCGAAGCAGTACCCCCTCATCCCGACGAGATCGAAGACAATGACCTGGTAGAGCTCCCCAGAATAGCGCTGTGGTTCGACCGACGATCCTTTTCGACGCTGCGACGCCTCATAGACGATCTGAACAACGCGCCCGAGTAACTTCTCCCACTACGGAGTTCCTCCCCAGGTTATCTTCACCGGCCTCGGTTGCCGACCGCACGCTGTGCAGATGCGCATAACACCAAATACCGGCGCTCCACAGTTGAAACAGTTGTGAAAGTCCGGCAAGGCCACCAAGGCGTCTTTGAGTACTACGCCCTCCACATCAGTGAACTGCCATTTAGTGTTCAGCAGGTTCGCTCGCGAAAAGTTCGTGTTCCTCATCGTGGAGTACCTCACTTTCATTCCAGAACAATTCGAGTTTTCAAAAGTGCAATCCAAAAACGAAGACCGGTCGACCGACACATCTACGAATATTCCGTCGGACATCTGGCCATAGGAACACCGGCACTCCTCGAACTCGCATCGAGAAAGGTCGCCGCCCTCGAACCGAGCCCGGCTAAGGTCACATCGCCCGAAAAACGACTCGGTTATCGAAAAACTCCGTCCGTAGGCTTGCTCGAGGTTGCATTCGACAAAGCTAGAGTTCTCCCCTTTTGCTTCATCGAGTGAAACCTCAGCCAGATTGCACTGGAGAAAACGGGACATCGACAATCGCGTACCTGAAAAGTCGGCACCGCACAAGACGCTTCGTTCGAACGAGACATCAGAAACATTCGCCCTTTCGAAATTGGCATTCGTAGCATCTGTCGAAAGGAACGCGCTTCCCGCCAGGAACGATCGACTAAGATCCGCATTTACTGCATCGACTCCTACGAAAGTCGCGTGTCCGGCTACGCAACCTACGAGAATCGCATCGCGCAGAATCGCACCGTGAAGCTGAGCTTCTGTTAGGTGAGCGTTTCGCAGGACGGCTAAACGCAGTGAGGTGCCCTCGCAAATTACCCGATCTAGCACGGATCCGACGAAACTGCAACTCGCCATCCCCGCGCCGGTGAAATCCGATGACGACAGCGTTGCGTTATCGAACACCGACGAATCGGCTTCAATGGAGCGCGCCTTCCATCCGAGCGCCGACGCTTCCTGAAACGAGGAATTAGTCAGCGAGGAATACGACCAATCGCTTCCATCTAGCAATGATCGGGCAAAGTTCGAAAAGTTGGCGCTCAGTTGGGACGCCGAAGTTCTCCTGAGATCCGCTCCCTGGAATGAAGCATTGTCGGCGCAACAGTTAGCCAGATATGCGTCCGATAGATCCGATTCGTCCAAAATGGCGTTGGACAAATTTGCACCGGACAAATCAGCCCCGGCCAGCCGCGCGCCTCGAAGATTGGCGCCCGAAAGATCGGCTTGCGCAAGGTTTGCATAGTCGAGGCGCCGACCTAAACCGATTGCGGAAACGACCGTCGCTCGAATCGAGGGTAGGTCGTCTTCGAATAGCAGCACTCCCCTTCTATCGAAGATTTGCACGTGGGATAACCTCGAACTATTCTGCAGCCCTACTGAGAGCCGCTGGCACGGCTAGTCGCCATAAAGTTCATGATAGCTCGGCGTGGTCTCGAGCCTCGAGAGATCGCTACCGGATGTCTCGATCCTCGAGTTGAGATGCTTCTGCCGGCGTCGAGTCTGCGGTCTCTCGGGGAGTCTCGGCTTCTAGCGGCTGTCCTCTCAGACCCCAGGCCGGGCTTTCTCTTTTGATCAACAATATATAGGCGCAATAGAGCATGGCGCCGAGAGCCGTCCACTGACTTCCCGTCAGGCCGGCGATGGTCTTGTCGGCCCGGAGAAAATCTTCGATCAGGCGGGCTGCGCCGTAGACAGCGCCGAAGGTAAGGGTAAGAAAACCGGGATAGAACTCACGCCTTCTCAAGATCAAAAAAGCTATAAATATGCAGACGACGACAAAGAGATCGTAAAGCGCCGTTTGGTGCACGACTTGCCCGGGAGGGCAGGGTGATCCGACCGTCTCCCCTACTATCGCCGGAATCGGGCAGCGATAGCCCAAGAAGAAATTCGTCGGCTTACCTAGATGGTCGGCGATCACTAGATCCCCCAACCGCCCGAATATAAGTCCGGCCGCAAGCCCGGGCATAGCAGGATCCGAAACGCTGAAAAACGGGATATTGCGACGTCTGCAATACAGATACGCAAGACCGACGGCGCCGGTAACGCCGCCCAACAGGGTGAGGCCTCCCTGCCAGATTTTGAAGTAGTCGAGCGGAGACTGAAAATCGCTCAGATGATTGAGAACGTAAAATAGCCGCGTACCGACGAAGGCGCCGATCAGTACGCGGAAGATTACGCCGGACGCCAGTTCTTCCGAAATCCCCTTCTTTCGCATCCCGGGAAGAAAAAAGCCGTATATGCCGACCAGAAAGCCGACAGCAATACCGAGTCCGTGGGGAGAAATAGATAGGCGCCAGATCTTGATCCGTACGATCGGATCGTAAGAGATGGCTGATAGCAAAGCTCTCATTGCGGCCTTAGTTCAGGCGGCACTTCTGAGAGCTTCGGGTTCTCTAGATCACGTTTAGATAGAATCGGGGATTCGACCGGCCATTCGAGCCCGACCTCTGAATCGTTCCAGGCCACCCCGTGCTCGTCGGTACCGTCGTAGACCCTGTCGACCAGGTACATAAGCACGCAGTCCTCGAGAGCGTAGTAACCGTGGAGAACCCCGGGAGGAATGTAAAGCCCCTGAGGGCGCTCTGCCGCCAGCTCGAGAAGCTGCTTTTCCCCGCTCGTGACGCTCGATTTGCGAAAGTCGTATAGCCCTACGAGGGCCCTCCCCTGAACCAGGACCCAATAGTCCGCCTGTTTCAGATGAAAGTGAAGCCCTCTCAGCACTCCTCTTTTCGATATCGAGATGTTGGCCTGTCGAGGAGGCTGGGCGCCTTGTACCCAGGAGTCGCGCCATACCTCCACGAACGCTCCCCGTTCGTCTACGTGCGATTCCAAGGTGATAAGCGAGGCTGAGAGAATGCGAAGCCTCTTGGATTCAGTGCTCACGACCATGTACCACCCAACTAGGCTCCACGATACCCCAGCCGCCCGATCCTACCAAACCAAGCGCCGGGTCTTGGGATTGCCGGCGCGGGCCTCGTCGGGTCTCCGAACCGGCGTTGTGTGCGGCGCGGATCGCACCAACTCCGGGTCTCGCTCGGCCTCGTCCGCTATCTCGAGCAAAGCTGCGGCCAGTCCTTCGACGGTCTCTTTGGATTCGGTTTCGGTAGGCTCGATCATCAGCGCTTCATCGACAATGAGCGGAAAGTAAGCGGTAGGAGCATGGTATCCCTTGTCCAACAGGCGCTTTGCGACATCCATCGCTCTTACTCCCGTCTTTTTCTTAAGAGGAGTAGCAGTCGCGACAAATTCGTGCATACACGGCGCCCCGTAGGCAGCCGGAAAACGATCGGCAATCAGCGATTGAAGATATCTGGCGTTGAGAACGGCCACCTCCGCCACTTCCCGGAGGCCCCCGGCGCCGTTGGCCAGTATGTAAACCAGCGCCCTGACCAATACCCCGAAGTTTCCGTAATACGAATGCACGCGCCCGATAGATCGCGGTGGGTTTTCCCAGACATAGCGCGAGGAATCAGAGTCCCAGCCTACCAAGGGCGACGGAAGGAAATCGACCAGTGGTTCCGATACGGCGACCGGTCCGGCGCCCGGCCCTCCGCCTCCATGGGGAGTTCCGAATGTTTTGTGCAAGTTCATATGTACTACGTCAAAGCCCATGTCCCCGGGCCTACATACCCCGAGGATCGCGTTGAGGTTGGCGCCGTCGTAGTAGAGAAGTCCGCCGGCTTCATGAACGATCGCAGCGATGCGCTCGATGTTACGCTCGAACAACCCCAAGGTATTTGGATTGGTGACCATAAGGCCGACGACATCGTCGGTCACGAGCTTCTCGAGACGGCCGATGTCGACCATGCCCTCTGCATCAGAAGGAATCTCGACCGATCGAAAGCCTGCTAGAGAGACGCTGGCCGGGTTGGTTCCGTGAGCCGAGTCGGGGATCAGAACCGTATTTCTCGCCTCGCCTCTGGACCTGTGGTATGCCTTCATGATCAATAGTCCGGTAAGCTCGCCGGACGCCCCTGCAGGGGGTTGCAAGGTTGCCCTCGCCATCCCGGTGATTGAACAGAGAGCCCGCTCTAAGACGTACATCACCTCCAGAGCGCCTTGCGCGAGGGCCGGATCGGTACTGGGGTGTAACCGGCTGAACCCATCCATCGCTACAACACGGTCGGCGACCTTGGGGTTGTATTTCATCGTGCACGATCCAAGAGGATAAGCGCCGGAGTCCACGCAGTACTGGCGATGAGCGAGGCGGGTGAAGTGACCTACCAGGTCTCGTTCTGATACCTCGGGAAGGGACGGAGGACTTTCGGCGAGAAATTTCTCGGGGATGTACTCGGCGATCTCCTCCGGCGTCCCAACTTCCTCGGGTAGCGAGTATGCGCGTCTGCCTCTACTCGAAAATTCAAATATGATCGGCTCAGGCGCCCCAGCGGATAAAGGATCGCCGCAAGCGGCCCCTCCCGGCTTAGATTTTTCCGACAACAGCCCGGCCCCTTCCGCCGGACCGGGCTCAGCCTCGGACGGGGTCGGAATAGTTGCCTCTCTCTAGAAGGCTCTGCTGAACGGACTTCGGAACGGGTCCGCGCAAATAATCTTCAGGAAGCCTTATCTCTTCTTCTTCGTCCAAACCGAGCTTACGACGCGCTTCTTGCACTTCGTACGATCGCCTAAGGGCCTTGGCCATGTCGTACCGGGCGCCGTTCTCGCGCTTTTTGAACTCGAAGTCCCCACCCACGGATTGCCCGGGCCTGAGCGGCTCCGGAGGAGTATCAGAACGACCGACGATCCTATCTATGAAGCGCTTGATCATTTCCCCACCCCATTTGCAGCCCGGGTGAACTTCTCGACTTCTTCTATCGTACGTGCCGACGAGACTCCGATCAAGACGACGTTTTCGAGCCCCGGATAGTCGTACTGCAGCGGAATTCCACCGAGAAATCCTTCCGACGCCATGTGGTCGAGGAACCGAGAAACCGGTACCGGGAGGCGCAACGGAAACTCGCGGAAAAAGGGTTTGCCGACAGCCAACTCGAAGCCCGGGATCGCGGTCAGACCGTCGGCAAGCCTGTGTGCGAGCTGCGTGGCTTGTCTGGCGCTCCTGGCCAGACCCTGAGGTCCGAGCCAGCAGAGCTGTATGGCGGCTGCGATCGCATTGAGTGTTTGGTTGGTGCAGATGTTCGAAGAAGCCCTCGCCCGCCGAATATGTTGCTCTCTCCCCTGCAAAGCGAGCGCAAAGCTCTGTCGACCGTCCGCGTCCACGGTCATCCCGGATATTCGCCCGGGAAGGGCTCGCAGGAACTCCTCTTTCGAGGCCAGAATCCCTAAGTAAGGCCCCCCGAAGGACAGCGGATTACCCAGCGACTGCCCTTCGGCTACGACGATGTCGGCGTCGTAGTCGCCGGGACGCTTCAATACTCCGTTCGCCAGCGGATCGGTGACCACGATGGCCAGTGCCCCGCGTTGGTGCGCAAAGCTCACTGCAGAGTCCAAATCTTCGAGCACGCCGAGGTAATTGGGGTGCTGAATGATGAGCGCCGCGAAGCTGTCCTCGGTACCGTCGCTGTTTTCTCTCGATGCAACTGCCTGCAGATCCGTGGCGCCGTCGTCGAGAGAGGCTGTTTCTATGCGGTGTTCGGTACCTTGTGCAAATGTTCGGAGCACCGCTCGAAAGCGCGGATTTACTCCGTCGCTGACGATAAAACGGCGACGCCCTGTGATCGAAGCGGCCATGTTGGTTGCCTCGACCAGCGCCGATCCCCCGTCGTAGACGGAAGCGTTGGCGACCTCCATTCCCGTCAGCCGGCAGATCAAGCTCTGGTACTCGAAAAGTGCCTGCAATACGCCCTGGGAGACTTCCGGCTGGTACGGGGTGTAAGAAGTTTTGAACTCCGGACGAGACGCCAGCTCGGCTACGGCGGCGGGAACGAACTCGTCGTAGGCGCCTCCTCCAGCGAAGCAGACGAGCCGGGCACCGTCATTCTTCTCAGCCAGCCCGGCCATGTAGCGAAGGATTTCCGGTTCGCTGAGCGGACCGGGAATCTCGTTCGGATCGAGCCCGCTGATTCTGAGCTGTTCGGGAATGACTTCGAAGAGCTCTTCGACAGAAGAATATCCGAGGGCGGCGAGCATATCGCCTCGATCGTTTTCAGTGTGGGGTACGAAGCTCATGACAAAACCGAATCGGGTTCCTTAGGTCTCCAAAGATTAGCACCGGTCTAAGACACCTAACCCTGCGACCACGCAGCGGTCAAGTCAGTGCAGTCCGAACGAACGGGGGTTTTACAAGGCGACCTTCAGCGCGCCGACCTCTGATGTCGACCACGACGTTTCCCGCCTCCTCCTTCACGCCCGCCGGGAGCCGGCAGAGCGCTATACCCTTCTGCAGCGTCGGTGAGAATCCTCCGCTCGTAACTACCCCTGTTTCGCCATCCCAGCCGACCGAGTACCCCGATCGCGGTATCGCACCGTCGTCATTCATTACGACGCCCTCGAGTTTCCATCGAGGTGAGGCGGATCTCTCGAGCGCTGCCCCTTTTCCTTTGAAGTCTTCTTTGCCGGTCGCTACTGCCCATCCCAGTGATGCCTCGAAGGGGGAGATCGACTCGTCCATCTCGTTGCCCCAAAGCGGGTAGCCCATCTCGAGTCTGAGAGTGTCTCTCGCTCCGAGTCCGCAAGGGCCGCCGCCCACTCGAGATGCCTTGTCAACCAGGGCGAGAAAGATATCGGCCCCTCGCTCTGCCGGCACGATCAATTCCGCGCCCGCTTCTCCGGTGTAACCGGTCCCCGCTACGATAATTTCAGGTGATCCCACGACTCCTAGTCGGGGCGGAAGATCGCCAACGCCGCATTCCCGACATACCTCTTTCCACAAGGGGCCCTGGACGGCGATCATGGCGGTCCGAGACGTGATGTCTTCGATTCTGGGCGCCACAGAGGATCCCAGGATGCCTGAGTCACGAATAGTCAAAAGTGTCTCGTAGACCACCTCTGTGTTGGCGGCGTTGGGAACGACCAGGAACCGGTCGGGGGCGAGCCACAAGACGATGATGTCGTCTACTACTCCACCGGCGTCGTTGAGCAGCAAAGTGTACTGCGCCTTCTGGGGGCCGATTTTCTCCAGGTCGTTGGTGAAAGCAAACTGAAGGAGTGCCAGCGACCCCTCCCCTTGCACCTCGATCCGTCCCAGGTGGCTAACGTCGAAGACACCGACGGCCTCTCTGGTTCCTAGATGTTCCTTGGTAGTGCCCCGGGGATAACGGAGGGGTAGCCTCCATCCGGCAAAATCGGTGAGCTTGGCCCCCAATTCGACGTGGGCGGCCATTAGGGGTGTTTGCTTTGCTTCCCCGGGCGAAGTGCCGCCGTGGCTCCTAGAAGTCATTCGTCGAAAAGCCGTAGCTGGCGGTCATGGGATGGATCGTATCGACTATCCCTCGACGGGTGGCGTCGTTTGGCTTTTTCCATCTCCGATACGCGTTCTTGAAGCTGGTCGAAGAGAGGTCCCAAAGCTATCGAAAGGGCGGTCTGGCCCCCTCTCAAAGCGTCGACCAATTGAGCTTCTTCGCCCGGTCCGAAGATCAGGATCGAACCCTCTGTCGCAATGAGCGTCAATTCGGACGGGTCGCGAGTCATGGCATTGCGGATATAGTCGATCGCTTCGCGTACCTTCTGCAGGCTCATTCCGGCTTCGATAAGACCTTTGATTGTCTTGATCAGCACAAGATCCTTGAAGGAGTAGAGCCGCCTGGTGCCCGAGCCCGATGCGGTTTTTATTCCGGGCTGAATCAGTCCCGTCCTGGTCCAATAGTCGAGCTGCCGATAGCTGATCCCTGTAAGCTCGCACACCTCAGGCGCCCTGAATTCACCGAGCACCCGGCCACGAGCAGCCAGAGGATCCTGCACATGTACGTTATGTTCGCCAGGATGCTCGCTGGTAATCCTCCCTGCACCGGCTGCACCCCCCTCTTTCGTCCGCCGGCGTGAGCGGCTTTTGCCTTCTGTGACATGTTGCATTGCCACTGATCTAGTTCCTGTCTAAAGAGCGAACCCAATCGACTAAACCTAAGTAGGCAGCCCGAGCGTGCAGTTCGCTGCAGAAGACCACTGCGACCGGGGGGTTCTGGCTGACAGAGGCCGACCCGTCCCATCGCACCTCGTCGTCCGTTTGCGGGGCTATTTTACATGACCGTAATTACGAGAATGAGATTGTGGTCTTGGCCTTACATAAAATCTTCTGGCTTGACGTTTTCCAGGAAGCTCCGGAATCGCTCTATTTCGTCTTCTTCTTGCTCTTCGGGGATCGTCACCCCCGCTTCGTCCAGAACCTCTTCCTCGGCAAAAATCTTCGTTCCCATGCGGACGGCAAGAGCAATAGCGTCACTCGGTCTTGACGAGATCTCTTCCCGCCTCGAGTTGAAAGTGACATCGATGACGGCATAAAACGTTCCCTCGCGCAGCTCGGTTACAACCACCCTATTTACCGAGGCGCCGAGCGTTTGCAATATCGTCTGCATCAGATCGTGCGTCATCGGCCTCGGGGGCTCGATGCCTTGAAGGGCCATGGCTATCGCGTTCGCTTCCCACGGCCCGATCCATATCGGAAGGAAACGCTCCCCTGATGCCTCGCGAAGCAGCACCAGAGGTTGATTCGAGGGAACCTCGAGTCTTACGCCTACTACGGTGAGCTCTATCAAGACACCTCCCCGCGACCCTAAAACGACACCTCCGTCACCTGACGTCCAGGTCGCACATAATTGAATTCTAATGCGGTCTACAACTACTTTCGGCCACTATGCCGGTCGGTTGGAGGCCCGTTATAACGGGAGGCTTCACTCGGCGAACTGGCGAAGCTGGCGCCGGAGCAGTTCGTGCTTAAGCTCCCTGGCAAGAGCCGTAAGCTCGCCCAGAGTGGATCTAGCGATTTTTTTCGCCTCGGGGTTCTTCTGTTTCATTACCGGTTCAACGAGCTGCTCGAAAAGCGCGGTTTCTTTGTCTACGAAAACCTTGTACATACGTAAATGGCGAGGCTCGAGCCCGTGGCGCATCATCGCCTTGGCGATCCTGCAAATTCTTAGATCTTCGTCTGTGTAGAACTTGCCCGAGGCCGAGATTCTGGCAGATATGAGACCGTAGCGCTCGAGCTCTCCGATCCGATCCATGTCGAGATCGGCAGCGTCTCCCAGAGCTTCACGCGAGTAGGTGCGAATCTCAGCCCCGCTCTCCAGCGATTCAGGCCGGGGCAGCGAAACCTCTGGGTAATCCCTATGCTCGCCCGCTCGAAAATCGCCTATCCCCTCGCCTGCCGAAAGCTGCTTCTTTATGACCTTGAGCGGCAAAAATCTTTCTTTTTGCTGGCTTAGGATGTATTTGAGTCGTTCGACATCTTCTTGATAGAACTTACGATATCCGCTCGGCGTTCTCTCCGGCTGAAGCAAGCCTTGACTCTCCAAGAATCGAATCTTCGAGATAGTCACATCCGGAAATTCTTCCTTGAGGAGATTGAGAACCTCGCCGATGGTTAGGTGTGTTCTGCCTTCCTTAGCGCCCATGGATCGAACTCATGCTCCGCCGGGTGACAACTCCGACCGAGACTCCTCTCCAGTCAAAAAAACCAGCTTGTACCGGCCGATCTGGATCTCGTCGCCTCGTTCGAGTCGTGCGGCATCGACCCTTTCCCGATTGACATAGGTGCCGTTGAGACTGCTCAGGTCTTTGATGTTGAACGATCCGTCGGGATCTCGCGTCAATTCGGCATGGCGCCTGGATACAGTCACATCGTCGAGCTGAATATCCGAATCCGGGTGCCTCCCCAGAGTAGTCACCGGCCTGTCCACGAAAAACCTCGATCCCTGATTAGGCCCCCGCACAACTATCAGCATCCCCTGACCGACCTCGAGCTCAGGCACTTCACCTATTTCACCGGCCCACTCTTCAGCCGCTTCGAGACCGACAAGAGTTACTGTGGATTCGTCCGATTCCAGTCTTGCCCCGCAGTGCGAGCAGAAGTTCGCCTCTCCTGAGTTCCGATGCCCGCAGGCCGGGCACTCCTTGGCGGTCGTCATCCTTCCGCTTCCACCAGCTCCTTGTAGGCTTGCGCATCCATCAATTGCTCGAGCTCTGAGAGGTCGCTCAATTCGATTATCGCAATCCATCCCTCTCCGTAGGGATCTTCGTTGATCTTTTCCGGCGATTCGATCAGAGCCTCGTTGACTTCTATCACCTTGCCCGAAACCGGTGAATAGACATCGGAGACCGCCTTGGTGGATTCGACTTCGGCGAATGCGTCGCCCGCCGAGACAGAAGCACCCTTTTCGGGAAGCTTTACAAATACCACGTCTCCTAGGGCGTCCTGGGCATACCAAGTGATCCCGGTCCTCACTTGCGAGTCGCCCTCGAGACGCGCCCATTCGTGATCTTTGGTGTATCTCAGATCCTCGGGATACATGTACTTACTGCTCCTCCCGTAACTACCGATACGTAAGGCTTGCTTCGAGTCAGGCGTCCGATCAGCTACCCTTAGCTATCTCTTCGATACGTCGTCCGTACTCTCTTGCGATGTTGGTCGACTGGTCGCGGGTGGGCCCTTCAGCCCAAACATGGCACACGGGTTCCGTTGCGTCCGGTGCAACCAGAACCCATCCGCCTGCCGTTTCGAAGCGAACGCCGTCGACGAGTATTGCGACAAGGCCTCTGGCCCGTTCTGTCATCGAACGCATTACTGTTCCCTTTGTTTCGACAGGGGTATGCACTTCTATATGAACGACCCTCGAATCGACGATGTCGTCAACTTCAGCCGACAACGGTCGATCCGACGATGCCACGAGCGCCGCTATCTTCAGGAACTGAAGCATCCCGTCGAAAGCCGGCAAGAAATCCGTGAATATCGCACCCCCTCTCGAGCCCACCACCAATTCGGCGCCGTCGGCGACGCCGCGCTGGGCCGCCCTTCCGGGATCGAGCTCGGTCCAGACGATATGACCACCGGATTTCTCCACTTCTGCGACCATCTCTGAGCTCGCATTCACCGGAAGTCCGATCACCGCTTCCGGGTTCGACCGCAAGGTGTGCCTGATCATCAGCATCGATATCTCGTAGTCGGTCAGAACGCGCCCTGTATCGTCGATGACGTCGATTCGCGCCCCGCTCGGATCGAAAAGTACCCCAAAGTCCGATCCCGATGCCTTGACCGTATCCGAAATTCGCAAGAGCGACTCCGCATGTTCCTCCTCGGTCAGGGCAGCTCGATCCGGGTCGGCGTATGCATTCATCGCTAGAAGATCGATTCCCAGTCTTCCGATCGCCCTCGGAAGGATGAGGGACGTCGGACCCCACGCAAGATCGGCTACCACTTTGAGTCGCGCCTGGGCGACTTTGTCTGCTTCGACGGCTGCATCGAGAGCCGCCCTGTAGAACTCGAGAGCCCTGGGAGGAAAGTTGATCTCGCCGAACTCTGAAGCATCGGCCCTTCGAAATTCTCCTCTGGAGAGATAGCGCTCGATCTTCCTGTATGCCGAATCGTCGAGGCTTTGACCTCGCGAATCTACGAGCAGAATCTGGATCGAAGATGGATCGTCGAGAACCGTCCGCACCAGTACTCCCCCGGATGCCCGAGCGCGAACGACGTGGAATCGAAGCAACGGCTCGGTCGTGATCTCGAGGTCATCGACATTGAGGCCGGTGGCGTTCAAGCCCGCCATCAACGCCCTCGAAAAAGTCCGGGCGACCCGAGATGCATCCCTACCGGCTGCAACTACATCTCCTTTTGGAAGAGTGGTGCCGAGGGCCATGGCAAGACGCGTGACGACTTCCGGAGTCACGTCTACGTTGGCGATCCCGACGAGGCCGTCTCTCCCGAAAACCTGCCTCAATCCCTTCGACTCCCAGACGATCGAAGACGACACGATCGCTCCGGACTCGACCGTCTTGAAGGGATAAACCTTTACATCAGGTTGAAGGATCGCACGATCGCCGACGAAGGTATCCTCGCCGAGGACCGCGCCTTCCATGATCGTCACCCCGCGGCGCATGTCGGCGTTCTTCCCCACGATGCAGCCTCGCAACTGCGACAATTCGCCGATGTAGGCATTGTCGTGAATGACGGCGCGCTCGACGGAAACGTCTTCTCTCAGGATGACGTTGTTGCCGAGAACCGTGTATTCGCCCAGCCGCGCCCCGGCTTCGATCCGGCAAAAATCGCCGATAAGGGCCGGCCCGACAATTTCGGCAGTCGGATCGATCTCGGCTCCCTCTCCTATCCAAACCCCGGGCTTGAGTTCGAAGCCGTCGATGTCGACCGAGACTTTTCCGTCGAGAACGTCTGTGTGAACTCTCTGATAGGCCTCGATATTGCCGACATCGCACCAGTACCCCTCGGCCACGTAGCCGTACAGAGGAGCGCCCTTTTCGACGAGCTTTGGAAAGACATCCTCCGAAAAGTCGGCCGGCCCATCGGGAATGAAATCGAGGATAGATGGCTCGAATACGTAAATACCGGTGTTGATGGTGTCGGAAAAGACCTGGCCCCATCCCGGCTTTTCCAAAAAGCGAGCTATTTTGCCGTCCTCTTCTACGATCACTATTCCGAAATCGAGAGGGTTCTCGGTCCGTTTGAGCACGACCGTGGCGAGACTGCCTTTTTCGCGGTGAAACGTGATCACCGCATCCAGATCGATATCGGTCAGGGAGTCTCCGGAGATAACCAGGAAGGCTTCGTCTAGTTCATCGGCTGCGTTCTTTATCGAACCGGCTGTTCCCAGAGGAGTTTCCTCCATTGCATAGAACAGCCGTACGCCCATGTCCGAGCCGTCGCCGAAGTATTTGCGGATCACCGAGGCAAGATATCCTACCGTCACCACAATATCGGTGATACGGTGACGCCGCAGCAGCCTGACGATGTGTTCCATCATGGGCTTGTTGGCGACGGGCAACATGGGCTTGGGCTGGTTGCTCGTTAACGGACGAAGTCGGGTTCCTTCCCCGCCGGCCATGATCACGGCTTTCATCTGCAGTAGCTACCTCCGCAAGGCCAGTGTCGGCTGATTCGAGCCTAACATGACCAAGACTACGCACCCACAGGCAAGTAGATATCGGTTTCTCTAACCAGCCAGACTTTCCCGCTCGGCTGTAAGATTCGCTTTCCTCCGCTGAGGAGCTAGTCTCCAAGCCGCGACCGCGTATTGCACTAAAGCTATGTAATATGCCACGAGCCCCGCATAACCAAAGCCGGGTGCGAGTATTCGAGCGAGGCCCGCAGAGTCCCAGCGGCTGTTCGCCACTACAAATAGAGGGATGCTGAACATGAGCATCAGCGTCGCCGCCTTCCCTAAAAACGTGACCTTGATTCGCGGCCACCCTGCAACCGCTAGAACTATCGTCGCAACAGAGATGATCGCCTCCCTCACCAGCAAGGCAACTGCAAGCCGTCCCGGATAGAAACCGGCAAGGGTAACTACGACCAACGATCCGGCAATCGATATGCGATCGCAGATCGGATCGAAGATCTGGCCTAGCGCACTTATTTGATGAAGCGCCCTGGCCAGGACACCGTCGGCCCAATCGCTCACTCCGATAATGACCAACAAAGCTACGACGAGCCCGATGTTCTTCGAATTCGCTGCCGCAATGAGAGGAAGAACCAACAGTACTCTCGAGGCCGAAACTGCATTGGGAATAGTCCAGTAAGAGCGCGTATCGATTTCGTCTTCATCGAGACTGGATTCCGGCCAACTGGGGGTGGCGCTGCTACTCACAGACGACTCCTCGAGATCGAGATCGGCAGAATCGACCGGCCCCTCCCTCAGTGATTTGGGACTCCCCACTCTTCGTTCAGGCAATTCGAAAAGCCGGACTTGCGGTCGCATCACGAGAGGGGCCGCTTGGCGTATAGGTAGCGCGCTCGACAAACACCGCTCCCCCGCCCTGGACCCTGACTCGCGTGGTCACGTCGTAGCTGTCGAGATAATCGTTCGCCTTGATCGAACGCCTGGAATTCGCAGGAATACTGAACGTTGTAGACGCCGCCACACCGCCTGTACTCAAGAACTCGACCTGTACCGACACAGCGTTAGTCGGGTCTGGATTTGCTACCAGAATCCATGTTTCGAACCCACCCGATGTCGCGCCTTCGACTGCCATCCATTCCGATCCCGAAACCACAACAGCCTCTCCACTGGCAGCGCCCTTTCCGAGAGTCGGGTGGTCGAAGTACATAGCTCGCTCCGCAACCGCTCCCGGGCCGGATGAGTCCACCACTGTCGAGACGTTGAACGATGATACGTAATCGTTGGCGCGAATACTTTGTCGGGATCGCGGCGCCAGTGAGACCGGTACCGAAGCTCCCGCACCGCTTTCGGTAAGGAAATTAACGGATGCGCTCACCGATTCGGTCGCGGAAGGATTGGCGAGGAGAATCCACGTCTCGAACCCGCCGGTCGTTGCCCCCTCGGCTAGATACGACTTCGTCGAGGCCGTAGTTACACCGGGCGACGCAGTGGCTCCCTGTCGCTCTCCCGGGCTGACGTATGTGGCCCGTTCGGCCACTACAGGTGCTCCCGACGACGAGACGAACGTCGACACGTGATAGGTATCGACGGCGTCGTCTACCCGGACGGATTGTCGCGCTTGCGGGCCCAAGAATATAGACGGCCCGGGCCGAGGACCATCCGAGGTCATGTAGGTCAGAGATACATTGGCGCTTTGTGTAGCAGAAGGATTCGCCACAAGAACCCAAGTCTCGAACGGTCCGGAAGTAGCGCCCTCAGCGAGGAACCACTCTGTAGCGGTCTGAGAAGTCGCTTTCACGGAATGCGCACCCTGCAATCCGGGCTGAGTCGAGTACATAGCTCGCTCCGCCAGCACTTGCCCGTCGACCCCTTCGACTACGGTAGCTACGTTGAAGCTCGTTACCCACCAGTCCACAAGAACGCTCTTTCTCGAAAGGGGAGGAAGCGAGACGAGAGGCCCCGGCACCGCTCCGAATTCGGTGAGAAAGGTCATGCATGCTGCGACCTTTTGACTTCCGGGATTCGCGAGCAATACCCATGTGTCAAAGCCGCCGGCTGTGGCGCCTTCTGCGAGATATCCGGTGGAGACCGGCGAAGACGGCCGCACCGTGCATGCCGGTTGCAAGCAGCCGGTCGTGACCTTGATTTCCGCCGATAACAGCGTTCCCTGGCTTCCGCTCCCTGAGAATACCTGATCGTAAATCCGAAGGATCCAGACTCCGGCGGCCGATTGCCCGTTGAATGAAGCTAGTGCTTGATCGGGCCTAAAAGACCCGATGATCGGATCGCTGGCAGAGGTGTCCGCGGCCGAGATGGGTTGCGGCGCGTCGTCGTCGAATGACACAAAGAGCCCCGATCTCGAGCTACCCCGCCTGTTCGACAGCACGATTTCGGTCCCTTGCGGAGAACGTAAAGTAACGACGAGCTCACCTAATGCTTGGTGGCTCACCGAAACGAAGACATCTACATCCAGTACGACTCCCCCCTGGAATATGTCGAAGCCGCCCTCTATCATCCGTCCGTCTTGTATTGGGATATTGAAGTCCTTCTTTACGGGGTCGGGGTGAGAATCGCCCGGAACGGTAAAGCGATGCTGGTACGACTTCGATCCGGACGTAAGCGTCAGCGTGAACGCGACGTCGGAGGTGCAGTTCCCTTCGTAAAGGCCACTGAATGCGACGGCATTTTGCGCCGTTCCTCCAGCGACGATGTTGCCGAAGGAGGACAACGCGCTCGACAGCGATGTTCCGGCAGACGAAGTCGAAAGTACCCCGGTCACCGAAAAAGCCGTAGACGAGCCGAGGTTGCGCACCGTTGCGTGAATGGCGAATGGCTCGGGGCTTCCCAGACTCCCGTTGGCATCGGCTAGGTCGAACAAGTCGATGCTCTCCACGGTCAACATAGTCGAGTCGCTAACGTTGGACACGACCAGGGCAAAGTCCTGGTCAGACGCGTCGACGTTGTTGGGCACTCCGTCGCCGGCTATCCTTTTTGCCTTGACTCTTACGGTAACGGGCCCCGACTGCCCTGCCGGCAGCAACACTCGCTCGAGGTTATTCCTGTCGTCGGCTCGTCCCCCTGATACTGAGTACTGCCCCGAGGTCACGTTCCCACGGTAGAGGTTTCCTCCGACTACTACTTCCAAGTCCAGGTCGTTGACGAATGCCGCACCCGCTGTGCTGCCGAGGGCGTCCGAGTAGGCCAGTGTCACCACTAGAGGCTTAGAGCTATCCGCCACCGCTGCCTGAATTTCGTACTGCTGACCCGTATCGGTAAACACAAAGGATTGATCTTGAAGGGGCTTGGTCGTGTCGGTAAGAAGGCTTTCGAGGGCGGCAGCGCCAAACCCCTGGTCATTGTTAGGTAAGTTTCCGCCGGCTCCAGTTCCTTGTAGATACACCGAACCTGTGGCGAGATACGCCTTTAGCATGGCGGGGCTAGGCGCCTTCCAGCCGCGCTGGGAAAACCAGCGTCGAATGAGGCTCAGCGTGCCCGAGACATGAGGGGCGGCAAAACTGGTGCCGGTGGCGCTGGTGTATCCGGAGAAACCGCCCGGGAGGCCCGAGTTAGCGCAGACTCCTGAAGCGCCGAAAGCTGAAGTTATGTGGATTCCAGGAGCTACTAAGTCGGGCTTTGTTCTCCCATCGGCAGTCGGGCCTCGCCCCGAGAAGTGGGATACGTCGTCCATGTCGTCGGCGAGAACGTTGGGAGTCGAAAACTGTCCCAGGCTTGTATCGCAATCGTCGACCCAACCCGGCCGGTTGTTCTCATGGGCGCCGACGGCGATCACATTCTTTGCATTCGCCGGACTCTCGATACTTCCCGCACCCGGGCCCGCGTTGCCGGCAGCAAAAACGAAGGCCATCTCCTGCCGCCCCGCATCAGGCAAGACATCATGTGTGTAGCTATCGAACAAAAAGCTCAAGATGTTGTACTCCGATATGGGAGCTCCCCAGGATGCGTTAGAAATGCGGGCACCCGCTCGGTATGCGTTTCCGGGGCCGTCCACTAAGTAATTTGTGAAGACCCCTGACGGCGAAGCCGTGAACGCCTTGGAGATCACCAGGCGAGCTTCAGGATCCACCCCGACGCCGTAGTTGAAACCGTCCGAGTCTTCCACTGAACTTCCGGACCCCGCGTTCCTTCCGGCGATCACACCGCCCACTGCAGTACCGTGCCCGACTACATCCGCCACCGAGGCATCCGAGGTGTAGTTGAATGCAGCTTGGACTCTGACGTTCCCGCTCGCATCGAGATAGTCGGGATGAACCGACCCCGGAGAGATGGTCCCGCCCGACCCGAGACCGCTGTCGGCGATGTCCACCGCAAAGCCAGGATTTCCGCCGAAGCCCTTCGATGCGTACCAGGAGAGGTATCCAGATCCGAGCACGGCGTTGGAGCGGTCTGGGGTACGAAATCCCGCTATCCACCGAGCACTTCTCTCGTCGGACAGCCTGGGCTCGGGAAGAAGTTCGGCATAGATAACCGGCCCGTCTGCTACTACGTCACGGGCTATGGCGGCGTCGATGTTGGCTAACACTACCTTTAGAGCACCCACCTCCACGACCTTCGGAGGGGAATTCGCGCCGAAGTCGATCTTTCGCCTTACCTCGTCGCCCTCGGGCGTAGCGGGTATGAGAAACGCGACGTTCTGGGATCCTGATGCATTCGCTAACGACTCGTCGATGGCGTAGCCAGGGTGATAAGACCCGACGAATTGCACCCGATAATCGGCTTCGAGGGCCCGCAGCCTCTCGACGCCGTCTTCTCCGGCAAGCGCGATGAAAGCATTTTCGGGAAGATAAGAGACCGGTTCTATACCTAAAGATCGAATCTCGGATACCCATGCGTCATGGATCGGACCGGGCGCCTGGACGAGAACGAGGCTTCGCTCTCCATGCTGCTCGGCGCGCCGACCTGGATGCTGGATGTCCGGCTCGCCGATCGTAGAATCAAAAGGAGCTCGGCGCAAACGGAGGATGTTCCAATCGTCCCGAACCTCTACGGCGCCGGGCTGTTCGGCCGGGAGATCTTCGACCAATCCAACCACAAAACCCGGCCCGTACATCACAGGCTTGAAGCCTTCTACATCGTCCGGGGTGTATGGATCGTAAACGACGACTTTGTGGGGACCGGGACTTCGATACTCGTGGCCGGTGTCAAATAGCGATGGATCGGGCTTGGACGATGGAGTACCGTTGTGCCCTTTTTGTTGCCCGCTCGAAGCCTCGCTTCTTACGAGTAGGGCGTCGTCAGGTCCCGCTGACTTTTTGAAATCCCTGTGCACGGTCACGATTACGACACCGACGATCACCGCGATTGCCAGTCCGATCGCCGTTATCGCAGACCCGAATACACCTATTCGCCGTAAAACTTTGGGCCGTTCCATCCTCTACGCCTCGAATGTGCAGGGCTCAAGACCGACTTAGAACATGCAGAGATCATAATCTCGTCCTACGACAATATGAGGGCGTCGAAGATGGCTCGGTTTATGAAACTACGAGTGTCCCGACCATGCCGGCCTCTTTGTGACCCGGCACGGAGCAGTAGAACTCCCATGAACCGGGCGTGGCTACTCTGACGGAGGCGACCGAGGCATTCCCGGGCTGCGCAGAGATAGATACACCCGCCGCAGGGATGGTCAGATCGTGCAGTAGCCTTCCCTCGTTCACCAATTTCACGTTTACGGTCTCCTCCCGGACGACCTCGATCCGCCCAGGAGAAAAGGAGAAATCCACAGCCACGACCTCGACCTCACGTGCGCCTGGACTCGGCTCGGGCGCCGGCGCCGGCGATTGCCCCCTTCCGTGCATCCAGTCATGCATAGGCTGCATCCGACCATGTCCCCCCCACGGCAGCCAACCAGCGCGTCCTCCCCAGGCTACGACCGCGGCAATTGCCAGTATCGACAGCACTCCTCCGATCGCTATGATCGAAAGGGTTTTACGAGCTCTTCGAAAGCACACCGCAATTCCCTAATCCGGCATCATTCGACATTATCCGGCACTATCCGGCATCTCTGCCCCCTTCTTCCGGCTGCAGTTGTCCTTCTGTAATCGTCCTTATAGGTCTCGCCCTCTGGCTATTTTCAACACCTGCTTATTACTCTGAACCTGAAACAAAGAAGAAGGGCTGCTCCGATGGAAACGCCGGCAATTCAGACACGTTCGTTGACCAAGAGATATGGAGCGACTCTCGCCGTCGACGCTCTGACACTGGCAATAAAGCGAGGCGAAGTATACGGATTGCTCGGTCCTAACGGAGCCGGCAAAACCACGACGATAAGAATGCTTTTGGCACTGGCCAGACCGACATCCGGCTCGGCCTGGATCATGGGGTATGACGCATGGCGAGATCCCGTGCAGGCACACCGACATATAGCCTACGTCCCGGCAGAGCTTTCTCTGTGGCCTCAGCTCACCGGAGGACAAACGCTGGAGATGCTGGGACGGCTCCATGGCAGCATCGACCGCCGGTACCGGGACTCACTCGTCGAGCAATTCGACCTCGATCTAAAAAAGAAGGTCCGTTCTTACTCGACAGGAAACCGACAAAAACTGGGATTGATCGCTGCCTTTATGACCCGGGCCGATGTCTTGATCCTCGACGAGCCGACCGCCGGGCTCGATCCACTGATGGTGCAGGTCTACAGACAGTGCATCAAGGAAGCAGCCGATCGGGGGCAGACGGTTCTTGTATCTAGCCATCTGCTCTCTGAAATCGAAGCGGTCTGCGACAGAATCGGGTTGCTGAGAGAAGGAACTTTGATAGACGAAGGCCCGATCGAATCCCTCAAGCACATATCTGCGCGAAGATTGACGGCTGTATTCAAGGGAGCGCCGCCCGACCTGTCCTCGATCGCAGGATTACACGGCCTGGCTTTTGAAGACAATCGCGTCTCTTGCCTCGTAACCGGTGACCTGTCTCCGCTACTAAAAGCGCTAGCCACTGCCGAACTCGAGGACCTGACGATAACTGAACCGTCACTCGAGGAGATTTTCTTGGCACACTACCCCAAGACGACGACGCAAAGCGCAGCCGAACCGGGCCTTTCCCGATCGAACGGTCCACAATGAAGCGACGATCCCACCGCCGGCCCGCCTTCGAGACCCGGGCTTCGCTCGTAGCCTTCTCTTTGCGTCGTAGCCTTCCCGGCGCCGTCTTTTGGGCGACGATCGCCTTCTTTCTCGTGGTGGCGACTGCATCTGTTTACCGCCGAACTTACCCTGATCCCATCGGCCGGCAAATACTGGCGGCGAGCCTCGCATCGAACAAAGCTTTGGTAGCTCTCCTAGGTACACCCTGGCGAATCGACACGGTGAGCGGTTTCACCACATGGCGATCGTCGTTAGGGATAGCCATAGTCCTCGGGATCTGGGCGCTGTTTGCTTCTTCAAAGGTTCTCCGAGGAGATGAAGAAACCGGACAATTGGAATTACTGGCCGCCCAGCCTATCGGTCGCTCTCAATTGACGACTGCGGTTCTGCTGGGTGTATTCCTCGCCGGACTCTCGATCTTCTTAGGCCTGTTTTTAGGTATGGGACTCTCGACGCCCGAAGCCGAACATTCCACATTAGATGCGATTGCCTTTGCCGGCAGCCATACGCTGTTTGCCTCGATTTTCGTTGCCCTAGGAGCGGTCGCTTCTCAACTGTTCATACAAAGAAAGACGGCCAACCTTGCCGCAGGCGCCGCACTGCTCTCCTCGTTTCTTCTCCGTGCGATAGCCTCCGGATCGAATCGCTTGTCTTGGCTTGCATGGGCCACGCCTGCCGGCTGGCTGGACCAGGTAAGACCTTTTGCGGACTGGAGGCTCGGGCCACTGTTGATCCTCTTTGCGTCGGCGCTCTCTCTCGCAGTTCTAGCAACTGTCTTGTCTGCACGCAAAGACGTCGGGGCCGCAATCATCACCAGATCCACCACCGGTCCCACAAGGGGCCTTCTACTCGGACGCCCGCTCGCCGACGCCATAAGGTTCAGTACATCGGCCCTTGCAGGATGGGCCGCCGCATGCATGGCGACCGGCCTGACCTTCGGGGCCATGACTCCCGGTTTGGTTCGATCGATCCTCGAATCCGAATTTGTACAGAGATTCGGAAGCTATTTCAATCTGGCTGTTGCCAGCGAGGAAGGGTTTTTGGGGCTCTTGCTTCAAATTACGATCGGAGTCGTCGTCAGCCTCATGGCTGTCGCGTACGTCGTTTCGATTCGCCACGACGAAGCCAGCGGTCGGCTGGATCTGGTGTTCTCCGCCCCCTTGAGCAGACGGGCGTGGCTTTGGACCCGCCTGTTGGTCGGTCTGGTGGAAATATGCTTGGTGGTGCTGCTCGGAGGATTTGCGACCTGGATCGGGCTGGCGTTACAGCATGGTTCGACATCAGCGCGTTCTATTCTGTTTGCATCCTTGGGATTCGTTCCGTTAGCCGTACTCTACGGCGGATTCGCTATGCTCGTCGCCGCCATCCGCCCCCGCTGGACCGCAGCTCTCGCATGGTCGTCGGTTGCGGTCACATTCTTCGTCTACTGGATTGGGTCTTTGTTCGACATCCCCAAATGGATTTTGTCTGTTTCGCCTTTCTACCACCTCGCTCCCGCTCCTTACCAGCCCGTAAATCTCGTCTCTGCATCGATCATGGCTGCTTCTGGTGGGATCCTCACCGTGCTCTCCGTAGAAGCGTTCTCCCGCCGAGATTGCGTTTCCGAGTAAGCGAGCAGAGCCCTCCAGCCTGGCAGGCTCTTCGGTTTCACCACCACCGCTTACACTGTTTTCGGGATGGGCCTGCGCTTTCGTCGATCTCTAAAAATTGCACCGGGCATCCGCCTCAACTTCTCCAGGTCCGGTGTCGGCTTTTCATTGGGGGGCCGGGGGTATACCATTACGGCTTCTTCGAGAGGCTCGGCCTTTCAGACGTTTTCTTTGCCCGGCACCGGATTGTCATACAGGGTCGAAAGCTCGAGCAAGCGCTCCCGAGGCAAATCCGCTTCCGCGGGAAGTACTGAGGCCCCAGTTCGACTGAATTCCGCCGGGCGAAGGGCTTCCGGCGCTCGTCCCTTTGCGCCACCGGGAGAGAAGGCTCTTTATGCTGCCCTTTGCGCAAGGGATATCGCGGGTCTCGACCGGATCATCTACCAGTTTCCGGACTACTCCGTACCGGCAGCGGCGCTTGCAGGAATCGCAATGGCGAAGAGCGCGCCCGTTCGAGCTCGCCAGCTTCTCGAATGGGTAATTCAAACCGGTCAAGATCCTGCAGGCCATCCGTTCTTCAAGAACTACCGGATACGACCGATCGAGGTAGATCTTGCCCCGGGGATCACAGCACATATTCGATTCGGAAAGGATGCCGTAGTCCTCGTTCTGGCGGAGCTTCGCCAATCTGCGGGAGATCTGGCCGGAGCTATCGACCTGGTGGAATCCCTGAAGCGGGACATCTACGTAGCCGTATCTCTGGCCGAGCTCTACGTGCTGGCCGGACGCTTCGACGAAGTCATAGCCCTTACAGAAAGAACGAAGAACGAAAACGACGCTGCGGCCTTCCTTCTGATAGCGCGCGCCGTCGCATTTCGAGAAAAAGGCTTTCCGGAAGCAGCGCGTACCGCACTGAACGAAGCGCTCAGCTCGAAAAAACGCTCCCCGGCGATTCGCCATCGAGCGCTCTTCGAAAGAGCGCGTACCTATCTCGAAGAGGGAAAGAGGTCACAGGCTCGAAGGGATCTAGAAAGAATTCTCGCCGAAGATTCCGACTACCCTGGGCTGAAAGAAATGCTTTTAGCGGTAGGAGCGAATTTGGAACCGGAAGTGAGTTCGAGCGAGGCACAGAGCGGCAGAGACCAATGATACTGCCGGTCAGGGTGCAGGTTTTTCGACCGTACGCCAGTCACGCGCTCGTAGGTAAGGATTGAACACCGCGGCTATTCGAGCATTGTCGTCAGCGGTCTTGGGGCGCTTGAGTTCGTATAGGCCCGGGAAGTCGGTCCACTCCATAACCAGATTCCACAGTCGCACCGCATCCTCGCCTTGCGGAGCAGGAGCTACTACAGGACCGAAAACAGCCCTGTCCCCCGGTAAAACCAGAGTGGGAACTCCGAAGGCACCGAATTTCTTTACGGCCCTTTCGTGGTCGGCTCTTACCTCGTCGGACGTCGAGGGATCAGCGAGCGCTTTCTCCACTATCTCGCTTCCGAAACCCGCTTCTTCGGCTACTTCCTTAGCGACATCCCGGTCATGTATTTTTCTGCCATGCTCATGAAGCGCTCGCCCCAGATGAAGGTACCACCTGTCGAGATCGTCCATCGCCTGCCTTCTCAGCAAAGCACCGACGCGCATGAGACTCCATCCGTACGACCAGTCTCGCTCCCAGGGATGCTTCTTTCCGGGCTCGAGATTGATCTCCTCCAAACTGAAGAAACTCCAAGCGATCTCGAGCCCGATCGAGCGCCTGACCTCCCTTACCCACAAGGATGCCTGGTATGCCCAAGGACAGAGTGGATCGAAGTAGAACTCGACATCCCTCAGCCGGCTGTCGCTAAAGTCCGGTCTCGACAACGTTCGTCACCTCCCGAATGGGCTGCAACGAGAGAAGAAATTTCCCGTCGGGCCGGCCGGATTTGAACCGGCGACCTCTTGACCCCCAGTCAAGCGCGCTAACCAAGCTGCGCCACGGCCCGTTTCGCGCTCCAGACTAACAACCGCCGTCGCCGGCATTGAACCATTTGGTCAAAATCGCCAAGCCGACGCTCTA